>Ga0315336_1000124_pt1 | contig 341877 bp, 355 predicted proteins | sample ASW5metaG_FD_204512 | JGI IMG/M metagenome (GOLD analysis project Ga0315336, IMG submission 204512) | Ammonia-oxidizing marine archaeal communities from Monterey Bay, California, United States - ASW #5 | ecosystem: Environmental > Aquatic > Marine > Intertidal zone | place: USA: California...
ATTGCTGCGGTGGAGGATTGGCTTTCCTGGCGGCCCGCTGGGCTGCGCCTGGTTCCCCCGCTGGGGTGACGGTGCGCTCGGGGTGGGCTCCCGGCCCGGATGCCCGAGCGCACCTCCCAGTTTAGCGTTCCTTCGGCGCGAACGCTGCTGTGAATGAGTCGCGGCGTGGGAATGTTTGTGCCGCAGCACCGGATTGGAACCCTGCCGGTTTGTGGCGGGTGATTCCCCAGTGCGCGTGCGCGGCCAAGAGCCCCTTGGTGAGTTCGTCGACGCGTTTGGGGTCGATGTTGCCGTCGCCGTCGACGAGGCTGTCGATGGTGGCTCCGTCGCGCCACACGTCGGCGGGATCAGCGAGACGGTCCGCGACGAGGCGTTCAACTTCGCCGCGTTGCAGGACCTCGAGGCGGGCTTTGAGGGTGTCGCGTTCGGCTTCGGCGGTTTGTGCTCGGCGGCGGTACTTTCGGGCTTCCTTGACAGCGTCGGGGGTGCCCTCGGTGGAGTCCTGGTCGGGCTCGTCGACCGTCGTGTCGGTGTCCTCGGAGGTGGTGGATTCTTCTGGCGTGGCCTCGGTGGTCTCGGTGGCGTCGGTCGTCATTCTTTCGTTTCTCCTTCGATGATTTGGCGGAATTGGTGGTTGGTGACCGCACGGCTGAGCTCTTCGGGACCGGCGGCCAGCATCCCCGTGAGGGTGGCGGCGAGGGCGGCGGCTTGGTCGGGGTCCATGCCGACTGCGTATCGTTCTGCGCCGGTGTCGATTGTCAGCGCGATGCCGACTTGGGTGCCGGTACCGATGACTGCTGCGTCGATACCGTCCGTGCCGTCGAGTGGTATCAGGCGAATGTATTCGTTACTCATAGTGTGCCTTTCATGCCGGTTTCTCCTCTGTGTTGGTGGAAGGCTTGAGAACCCAGATGGTTTCGAGTCCGTCACCGCGCACGGATTCGATTCGCCCGGATTCGGTGGCGGCGTGGCGGCTCGCCTGTGCGGAATGCCCGGCGGCGATGCCGGCGAGGCGGAAGGCGTCTTTGTCGACGACTGATCCGGCGGGCAGGTTGTCGAAGTAGTGGTTGGCCCACTCCAACGCGGACCGGTACGGGGCGCTGGCGGTCCCGACAATGTTCCACGTGGCCTTGCCTCCGGCACGGTCGATCACACTTACGTCGGGGTGGCTGCTGGCGGCGGTACGGAGCTGCTGCCGCGTGTATCCGGCGGCCTGCCCTTCGGCGTACACAGCAAACGATGATGCGGTGGTATGACCTTCGGCGACGAGTTCGGCGATACGCGCATCAAACCACTTCTGACACGACAGCTTCGGACGGGGTTCAACGTGTGACCTGCGTGAATCCAGAGGCGTGACGTTCGACGGCGGTCCACCGTGGACTTCCGGTCCACCGACGCTGAACTGCGGATTCAGGGGTGGACTTTCGGTCCACGTGGACCTAGCGTCTGCATCGGCTGCGATCCGGTACGTCGTCGAGTTCTCGGTATCGTCAGCAAACACCTGACCGTTGTCGATGAGTTCGGTGATCGCCGCGTCGAAGTACTGCCGTTGATCCGAGCGCAACCGCTTCCGGAGATCGTGTCTCGGCATCTGCTTCTGACGGGACAGGTGCTTGATCAACGTGTGCTTCGTGCGCTGCAACTTGGTCGTCTCGACTACCTCGTCGCGGTCGACAGAGGCCAGCGCCCGTGCCCGGTTGGCGTTGCGGGAGGCTTGCTCGACAGCGGACACGAGGCTTGCGCGGGTGGCGTCCGATATCGCCATGATGCGTTCGGCGATCCGCCAGTCGTCCTCTATGACCTTGTTGCGGCCTTCGAGGAGCATCAGCCCGACCGCCACCTTCTCCTTGGTGAGGTTGCGGTGACCGTCGAGAGGATCGACGCCGGCGTCACCGCGCAGCACCTTGCGCCGATGTTCGCGGATCTCGTCCACCACCGAAGCTGGGAACGGGATCTCGTAATACTCGCCCGCATTCGGTGTGAAGTCCGGCACCGCGTCCGGCACGTACGGCGTCACGCCCGTCGGCGGAACATCGGGGGCATCCGGGTCAATCACCGAAGCGAACAGGCACCGCTGCGGGAAGCCGCCAGGGCTGTCCCGAAACAAAACCGCCGCACCGTGGGAGCCGGGCTGCGCCGAGAGGCTGATCCCGATCCGATAGCTGCGTTTGTTCACCACCCTGGTGTGGGCCTTGCTCGCGTTCTTCTGGCCGATCTGGTCGCCGGTGATCACCTGGCGCAGCACCGGGAACATCATCGACCCGGCACGCTCCCCTAGGGCAGCCCAGTTGTCGATCTCCGAAGAGGAGAACAGGATGTTGGGCACCCCCGGTTGACCGTCCTCGTCGGGGTCGAACGCCTGACACAGCCCCTCGGCGGTTCCCAGCGGGAACGTCGGGATCTCAACGGGCAAGTATTCCTCGGCGGCGTCATCCACGGCGGTCTTGCCGTAACCAGACGGCCCGACATTGACGACGACCATGTTGGGCGGCTTCGGGCTGCCCACGATCGGCGGAAGCATCACGTGGGCGGACGTGCTGGTGTTGAGGCGCAAGATCGCGTTCAGCAGCGTGGGGAACGGTGCCACCATGCGCATACGGGCGTGATCGCAGATACGTCGCAGGCTTTTTCGTTCGTCGAACAGGTCAATCTCGTTGGCCGTCATGCGGCGGTTCCTTTCCGCTGACCGGATTGAATCGTTTGGTGGATTTCGTTGGCCGGTAACCCGATCTGGTGCGCGGCAGCGGCCAGTGCGGAGAACACGGCGGCGGGTGCGCTGTCGGCGGCAGCCCGTGCCGCAGCCCAAAACAGGACGCCGTTGCGGTTGCCCTCCTGGGCTTCTGTCACCGAGCGCACCAAGCCGTCCCAACGGTCACCGGATGATCTGATGAGTGCGATAGGTGCCACGGGGGTGAGAGGGGCGATCAGTGCTTGCAGATGCTTGGGGAGCGCGGCGATTGGCCCGTCGCGGTGAATACGGTAGGGCTTCCCGGTGATCGGGTGGCGCGATCCGGGAGCGACGAGATAGCCTCGGCCGCCGGCCTTTACGTCGATGCCCTCAGCCCCTGCCATCTTGCCGCGTACCGGGCCGGTGTGACGGTAGTAGAAGTGCCAGCCCTCGGCGCCCGTCCTGATCGTCAGCGTCTCGTGCTCGGGACGTAGGCGGAGCGCGGCGACGGTGCCACCGTGGCGCGGGTCGACGTCGAAGCAGATGACACCGACTTGGGTGACCCCCCAATTGCAGCCGGGGTACTGCCGCGCCCACCGGGTGATCACGTCGCGGTCGCGGCTGAAATCCTGGATGCCGTGCCGGGTCAGCGGAGCTTTGCCGTCGAGCGGGCCGACCGAGAAGCCGAGGGCGAGCATGATGTCGAGCGGAGTGCCCGCGCCGGTGTCGGCGCGGGCATCCACGATCTTCTTGTCGGTCACTGCGTGATCCGGCTGTAGGCGGTGTGCCGGCGGATCGCACTACCAAGCAAGTAGTACAAGCGCTCGGCTTCTTCGGCCGTCATCCACGCCTCGACGCCCTCGTTGCCGCTGGGGTCGCTGTAGAGACCGATCAGGAGTTCGTCGGGCTGGCGCTCTCGGTCGTCGATGTCTACCCAGATACTCACGTAGCGGGTTCGCTGCGGGATGGCAGTCGGCAGGCACCCGGACATGGCGGTCTCTGCCTTCCACACGTGGTTGCCGATGCTCTCGCACTGCCGCGACGTGCAGCCGTCGAGTCCACACCGGATCGTGTTGTCGCTCACCGCAGCACCTCCGCGGCATCGCTGATGCTGTCAAGCGCGGCCCTGACGTACGAGTCTGCATTTCCGGGAAGGACACGTAGAAGTGAGTACGCGGTCCGCAGCGCCGAGAATGCGTTCGCCAACAACTCCACCGGAGCCTGACCAGTACTGGTGCCGGTCCACTGGTCTGCGAGATCCGCTGCCTGGTGCAGCAGGCCGCCCAGCTCGCGAGCCTGGGTGGTGGACAGGCCCGCGTCGGAGCGTCCCATCGCGACGTCGAGCATCACGTCGATCACGCCGAGGCTCCCGTCGGCGCGCTGCTCAGCGACCAGGGTCACCGCCGGGCAGCTGAGGAGATCGGTGCTCACCGCGACGTAGCCGATCTGCGCGTACACGTCGCGCTGTCCACCAATCCACTGGTCGGGTTCGGCACCTGGCGGCACCGCGGGCTCGTCGCTGAGATCGCCGACCTCCGCTAGCAGGTTGTGGTCGCCGCTGGATGGTTGTGTCATCATGATTCCTAGGACTCCTTCTCATTTGCGTGGTGGGTGTTCTGCAGACCCTCGGCGGTGTTGGCGCACCGACCGAGGGCGTTTTTTATGGGCCGCAAATCCTCGGTGAAATCGCTGTCCGGCACCAGGCCTAAATCTGCGTGCGACTCCTGCGGCAAGGTCCGCACTAGGCCGCACCTTCAAGTCGGCTGATGTACTCCTCGATCTGCCGGTCGGTGCTGAATCGGAGTTTTCCCACCTTCACCGAGGCCAGTTCCTTGGTCCTCCAAAGCTGGAACACCAGTGAGCGGCTGATACCGCCGAGCTTTGAGGCTGTGGCCTCCCAATCGTTCACTTACGGTTCCTTCCGTTCTGTGTGTGACGGACACGTTTCTCTGTGTCCTGTGTATATTTCTAACATGCGTTGTCGTTGCACACAAGAGTGAGGGATGCTGTGTTTCGTGAACACATGGGAGACGGAGCAAGCTGCAAGGATCGGCGCGGAGGTCCAGCGGCTCCGGAAGGGCCTAAAGAGATCGGCGCAGTGGCTTTCGGAGCGGACCGAGGAGCTAGGTCTCAAAATGACGAGGCAGGCCATAACTGACTTAGAGAACGGCCGCCGTCGATACGTCACTACTGCTGAATTGGTGATTCTTGCGGTTGCTTTGGACACGGCGCCTGTGGCCCTTGTTTATCCGGGGCCCTACCGCGACAGAATCGACTTAGTGCCGGGGGTTGAGCGCCCTAAACTTGTTGCAGCGGAGTGGTTTTCTGGAAATGTTGACTGGCGCCTCGAAGGCAGTGCGGGGCTCTCCGACGAGGAGCTGGAGGCCTCGAATCGATCAGAGGAAAATACTCATCAGCTCTACCTTGAGCGGCAGCTTTTCGACTTGTTGCGGAATGCGCGGCTGGTGCGTGAGCGCGGCGAGTTCGAAAAGGACCGCGAACTGATTGAGTATTACGACAAACGAATTCGGGAAATCCAGAAAGAGCTTGGCGTGGAGGAGTAATGGGCAGGCAGCAGCTACCCCCGCAGATCAAAAAAGTCGATATCTTAGACCGTTCGACCGGGAAAACGGTTGTGCGGTACCGCGTGAAGGTGGATGTAGGTGCTCACCCGGAGACCGGGAAGCGCCAGCAGGCGAAGCGTCATTGCCGCACGGAGCAGGAAGCGCGCAAAGTCCTGGCCGAGCTGCAGAACAAGGCGGTGACGGGAACCTACGTCTCCCCATCCAAGGTGACGGTCGAGCAGGTCTGCGCGAATTACATTGCGGGGCGGCATAACCTGCGGGAATCGTCCCTGTCGAAACTGGCCTACGATCTCGCTCCGTTGCGGGAGCGGCACGGGAAGCTGCCGGTGCAGAAGCTCACGAAGGCTCACGTCGACAAGCTCGTTACTGATCTCGTGGCCGGCGGTACCAGGACAGCGAAGGGCCGCACCCGACGGCCGTGGTCTCCGGTCGCGGTGAACAAGGTGATCGCCACCATCGACCAGGTGCTCGACGACGCGCTCGACCAGAAGATCGTCACCTCCAACGTCGCCGCCAAGGTCGCCCGCGTGTCGAGCGCGCAGAAGGATGTCGACACCTTCACTATCACCGAGGTCGAACAACTGCGAGCGCAGTTCGCCAAGGACCGGATCGGTCATGCGTGGGAGCTCGCCCTGTATGGGCTACGTCGCGGCGAGATCGCCGGCCTTCGATGGGCCGACGTCGACCTCAAGGCCATGACACTCGCTGTCGCCAACAACCGGGTGTCCGCCGGCGGAGTCACCGTCGAGAACGATCCGAAGTCGCACGCATCGCGCCGGGAACTGCCGCTACCGGCGCGGTTGGCGACGGTGCTGCGGGCCGCGAAGAAGCGTCAGGCAGCGGAGCGGCTGGCACTGGGGGAGCACTACGGGTCGGGGGACTACGTCGTGTCCAACGAGATCGGCGAGCCGTACAACCCGGCGGTGCTGTCCCGGTACTGGGCCGACGCGGTGAAGGCGGCCGGGGTCCGGCACATCAAGCTCCACGGCGGCCGGCACACCGCGGCCACGCTCATGCACCTCGACGGGGTGCCCGTGGCGGTCATCGCGGCGTGGATCGGACACTCAGATCCGACGCTGACGCTGCGGGTCTACGCACACTCCCAGGACGACGCGCTCAAGGCCGCGGGCCAGTCGCTGGACCGTTCGCGAAAACGAGTTCCGTCTGACTTGTGACCCTTGGTGACCCTGACGGGTCCGATCGAACGCATTCGAACAGCATCGCTGCTGGTCAAGGGTGGAGCCGATGACGGGAATCGAACCCGCGTATTCAGCTTGGGAAGCTGATGTTCTGCCATTGAACTACATCGGCTTGGCTGGCTGCACCAGTGATCACGAAGGCTAACACTCGAGCGGCTACGCTCGTCGCGTGCTGCTCTCCGATCGCGACATCAGGGCCGAAATCGCCACCGGACGGTTGGGCATCGACCCCTTCGAGGAAAGCCTGATTCAGCCGTCGAGCGTCGACGTTCGGCTGGACAACCTGTTCCGGGTGTTCAACAACACCCGCTACACCCACATCGACCCGGCGATCCGCCAGGACGATCTCACCACCCTGGTCGAACCCAAGGAGGGCGAGCCGTTCGTACTGCATCCCGGCGAGTTCGTCCTCGGCTCGACGCTCGAGCGCTGCTCCTTGCCCAACGACCTCGCCGGCCGTCTGGAAGGCAAGTCCTCACTCGGTCGCCTCGGGCTGTTGACACACTCGACGGCCGGGTTCATCGACCCCGGCTTCACCGGCCACATCACGCTGGAACTGTCCAACGTCGCGAACCTGCCGATAACCCTGTGGACCGGCATGAAGATCGGCCAGCTCTGCCTGCTGCGGCTGACCAGCCCCGCCGAACATCCCTACGGCAGCTCGCAGGCCGGCTCGAAATACCAGGGCCAGCGCGGCCCGACCCCGTCGCGGTCGTACCAGAACTTCATCAAGTCCAGCTGAAACGGGCACGACGGAGCCGTGAGCTTTCGGTAACTGCGGCGAAACACGAAACATGCCGGAAACACTTTTGCCGCGCGGCTGAAACGTGGGGCCGAAATGCTCTCTCCGAACTTTCGCCGAAGGAGCTGACGTGCCCGAGATAGATCCCGCCGCGACCGCATGGCTGCTGGCCGCCACCGCGATGGTCCTGCTGATGACCCCCGGTCTGGCCATCTTCTACGGCGGCATGGTCCGCACCACCGGCGTGCTCAACATGATCATGATGTGCTTCATCTCGATCCCGGCATGCACTGTCGCCTGGCTGTTGCTCGGCTACACCGTCGCGTTCTCCGAGGACGCGGGCGGTGGGCTGATCGGAAACCTCTCGCACTTCGGCATGCTCGGTATCGATCCGACGACCGTCCGCGGGTCGGTGCCCGAACTCCTTTTCGCCACTTTCCAACTCACCTTCGCGATCGTCACCGCAGCACTCGTCAGCGGCGCCATCGCCGACCGTGCCCGGTTCTCCGCGTGGGTGGTCTTCGTTCCGCTGTGGACCGTCGCCGTGTACGCCGTGGTGGCGCACTGGGTTTGGGGTCCCGACGGCTGGCTCTTCAACCTCGGTGTTCTCGACTACGCCGGCGGCCTGGTCGTCGAAATCGTCTCCGGTGCTTCGGCTTTGGCGCTGGCGCTGGTACTCGGACCCCGCATCGGCTTCAAAAAGGACGCGATGCGCCCGCACAATCTGCCCTTCGTCCTGCTCGGTGCGGGCCTGCTGTGGTTCGGCTGGTTCGGGTTCAACGCCGGCTCGGCACTGGCGGCCAACGGCACCGCGGCGGCGGTCTTCCTCAACACGTTGGTCGCGGGCTGCCTCGGCATGCTCGGCTGGATCACGGTCGAGCGGTTCCGCGACGGTAAGCCGACGACCTTCGGCGCCGCCTCGGGTGTGGTCGCCGGCCTGGTCGCGATCACACCGTCGTGCGGGACGGTCAACACGCTCGGTGCCATCGTCGTGGGTCTGGCGGCGGGCATCATCTGCTCGTATGCAGTCGGCCTGAAGTTCCGGTTTGGCTACGACGACTCGCTCGACGTCGTCGGCGTGCACTACGTCGGCGGGCTCGTCGGTGTGCTGCTCATCGGATTCCTGGCCGCAGAGGTGATGACCGCCGGCCCCGAGGGCCTGTTCTACGGTGGCGGACTCGCCCAGCTGGGCAAGCAGGCCCTCGCGGCCCTGGTGGTGACCCTCTACGCCTTCACCGTCTCGTACGCGCTGGCCAAGATCATCGATCGCGTCCTCGGGTTCCGCGTCAGCCCCGAGGACGAGACGACGGGCGTCGACTTCACCCAGCACGCCGAGACCGCATACGCCGAGGGCGTGCACGGGCACCAGCCCGGTCGTCGACCGACTCCCGGCGGTCCTGGCGCTGTAGGACAGCGCACCGAGACCGCGGACGACAGCGCGGACTGACAGTTCCCAGGACATCTTTCTTACCGTTTGAACGGCCTCGCGCATCCGGCCGTTGACCCGAGTAGGGTCGTAGTACCGGCGTCGTCGGGGCGCCGGAGCTGCCACAGATCCGGCCACGACTCGATTGTTGTCAGCAAATGCGTTTTGGGATGTAACGCACCTGCAGATCACGTCGATGAAGTACTAGTGGTCGGCTCGTGCGGAATGCGGGGTCCATCAAAGAACTTGACCGATTAGCAAACTTATTTGGAGGAGTAAGTGGACATCGTATTGGGTGTGTCTACGACACCTACGACGGTCCGCATGGTGCTGGTCGAAGGGGAAAAGGGCGACGGAGTAACCGTCGACCACGACTCGTTCGACGTCGCCTCTAAGGAAGGCTCGGCTAACTCGGCGGCCGATCAGGTTGTCGAAGCGGTGCTGGGCACCCAGGAGAGCGCGGCAACCGGCGGTCACCACCTCAAGGCGATCGGCGTCACCTGGAGCGACCACAGCGAGGGTGCGGCACTGCGCGATGCGCTGGCCGCCAAGGGCTTGGACGACGTGATGTTGGTGTCCGCGAGCCACGCCGCGGCGTCACTGGCGCAGGCGGCGGGCCGCGCGGTCGGATACGCGACCACTGCACTGCTGTTCATCGACCGTGACAGCGCCACGCTGTCGGTCGTCCAGACCGACGACGGCTCGGTCGTGAAGGTGCTGAGCAGCAGTCTGCACAGCGAGGACGCGATGGGAGTGCTGTCCGAGATGGCCGCCGCCGTCGACGCGCAGGATTCGCCACCGCAGGGCATGTTCGTCGTCGGCTCCGGCGTCGACGTGTCCTCGGTCAAGGAACACCTCCGGCACCTGGTCAGCCTTCCGGTCAGCGCGCCGGACGAACCCGAACTCGCCCTCGCCCGCGGTGCGGCCCTGGCCGCCGCCAACGCTCCGGCAATGGAGTCGTCCACCGTCGGCCTGGCGTATTCGCTGGACCCCGACGGCACCACCGCAGGCTCGGTTCTCGCCGGCCTTGCCAATGCGGAGACGCAGCTGCGGGCGGTCGGCTCCGATGGGGCGGCCCTCGGTGACTATGACCCCCAGACCGACATGCAGCTGGCCGAGCCCGAGCGCAAGCCGTTCCTGCTGGTCGGCAGCGCGCTGACGTCCATCTTCGTCGTCGGCGTGGTGGCGCTGGTCATTTCCTTGGCCGTGAGCATCCGTCCGACGGCCGACCAGCGGCCGAGTCCCGGGCAGAACGCGCTGGTTCCGACCACGGTCGTCCCCGCCGCACCGGCTCCCGCGCCCCCTCCGGCGGCGAAGCCGGTCGAGGCGCCCCCGCCGCCGCCAGCGGCGCAAACCATCAAGCCTCCGGTGCCCGTGGCGCAGCAGGTACCGCAGGCACCGCCGCGGACCGTGTACGTCGAGGCGCCGCCACCCGCGGCACCACCGCCGCCTGCGGCACCGCCACCGGCGCCCGCGGCTCCGGTTCCCGTGCCGGCGCCAGCCCCGGTCTACACGCCGCCGCCGGTCTACAACCCACCGCCGTACTACCGGCCGTGGACGCCCCCGTGGCGCCCGACGTATGTGCAGCCGAAGCCGTGGACTCCGCCATGGAGCCCGCCGTGGGACGACGAGCCCGAGACCCCGCAGCTGCCCGAGATTCCGCAGATCCCCCAGCAGCCGCAGGTGCCGCAGATCCCGCAGTACCCGCAGCAGCAGTACCCGCAGTCACCGTCACGGAACGGTTCCGGGGACGGCGCCAATTCGCGCGGTGGTTCTCAAAACCCGGGTTCGGGATACCCGGGATCGGGTTCGTCCGGCCGTGGCGGTGGCGGAAACAACTGCTTCCTGATCTTCTGCAGCTGAGACGAGCCGCGTTCACTCGTAACCTAGCGTTGGTGTGTTGCTAAGTGTCGCGTAGCAGTTAGCTCATCGCGGCTGCATACAAGGGTGGTATGCGATGCGCAGTATTCGGCACGGGCTATCTCGGAGCGACACACGCCGCCGGCATGGCCGAAATCGGGCACGACGTGATCGGTGTCGACATCGACCCCGGGAAGATCGCCAAGCTCGCCTCCGGCGACATTCCGTTCTACGAACCCGGTCTGCGAAAGATGTTGAGCGACAACATCGCTGCTGGTCGCCTCCGCTTCACCACCGATTACGACGCCGCGGCCGAGTTCGCCGACGTCCACTTCCTCGGCGTCGGAACTCCGCAGAAGAAGGGTGAATACGGCGCGGATCTGCGGCATGTACACGCCGTCATCGACACGCTCGTGCCGCGCCTGGCTCGATCGGCGGTCATCGTCGGAAAGTCCACGGTCCCGGTGGGGACCGCCGCCGAACTCGCCGAACGGGCGCGGGCATTGGCGCCGGCGGGTATTGACGTCGAGGTGGCGTGGAATCCTGAATTCCTGCGTGAAGGGTTCGCCGTACACGACACGCTGCACCCCGATCGGATTGTCCTTGGCGTGCCAAAGAATTCGGTGAACGCCGAAGCTGCCGTGCGTGAACTGTACGCGCCGCTGCTACACGACGACGTGCCGTTCCTGGTCACCGACCTGCAAACCGCCGAACTCGTCAAGGTGTCGGCCAACGCGTTTCTCGCCACGAAGATCTCGTTCATCAATGCGATTTCCGAGGTTTGCGAGGCGGTCGATGCCGACGTCACCATGCTCGCCGACGCGCTGGGTCACGACTCCCGGATCGGGCGGCGATTCCTCAACGCGGGCCTCGGATTCGGCGGCGGCTGCCTGCCCAAGGACATCCGCGCGTTCATGGCGCGTGCCGGTGAGCTCGGCGCCAATCACGCGCTGACGTTTCTTCGTGAGGTGGACAGTATCAACATGCGCCGACGCACCAGGATGGTGGAGCTGGCCACGACCGCCTGCGGCGGTTCGCTTCTCGGCGCGAACGTCGCGGTACTCGGTGCGGCGTTCAAACCCGAGTCCGATGACGTGCGTGACTCGCCGGCACTCAACGTCGCGGGCATGCTGCAACTCAACGGCGCCACCGTCAACGTGTACGACCCCAAGGCGATCGAGAACTCGCAGCGCTTGTTCCCGACGCTGAACTACTCGACGTCGGTGGTGGAGGCCTGTGAACGCGCCGATGCCGTGCTGGTGCTGACCGAATGGCGCGAGTTCGTCGAACTGGACCCCGCCGAGCTGGCCGACACCGTTCACGCCAAAGTCGTTGTGGACGGGCGCAATTGCCTCGATGCCGAGCGGTGGTCCGCCGCGGGCTGGCAGGTGTACTGCCTGGGTAGGAGCCCGCGCGTGGTCAGCTCGCCGTCGCTTGTTTGAGCATTCCGTCAAAGCCCTGCCACAACAGCATGAACACGAGTTCGACGACCCGCTCGCGCGGCACGTCGCGATTCTCGTACCACCAGCTGGCGACGCCGTGACATGCCGCCTGGGTGGCCCTGGCCAGGATCCACGCCGCCTCGTCAACGGTGATGCCCTTCACCGGTTTTGACTCGCCTGCCCCGAATCGGATCAGATCGGCGATACCGGCGGTGCCGCGGTCGGCCAACTCCTGCCGCACTTCGGCGATCTCGGGGTCGGCGGGTACGTCCTGATGGAAGACGCGCCAGATGAACGGATCCTCCTCGACGAACGCGAAGTAGTTCGCGATGCTGGCGCGCACCAGCTCTTCGACCGTCGCGCCTTCGAGGCGACGCAGTGACCGCTCCCGCAGCTGCTCGGCGTGCGCCAGCAGGAGCGTCACGTGCAGGTCGCGCTTGGAGCCGAAGTGGTCGTAGAGCACGGACGGGACGACGCCTGCCCGCGCGGCGATGTCCGACATCTTGGCGGCTGTATACCCGTGCTCGGCGAACACCTCGACGGCCGCGTCGAGGATGCGGGCCCGGCGTTCTTCGGCGGGTATCCGCTTCCTTGCCATACCGAATGATAATTCGGTAGGCTCCGGATCCATAACCGAACCACGATTCGGTAAACCGTGTGGGCGGTGTCGACGGAGCGGAGGCTCATGGCTCAGACCAGGATCAAGCAGTGGATTCACTGGCTCTCCGTGCACGGCCTGATCAGGGGCTTCGCGACGGTCGTAGCTCGTCGGGGCGATCCGCAGGGACGAATGCTCGCCGACCCCACGGTGCGGACGGACCCCATCGCATTCATCGAGGAACTGCGCGCGCGCGGCCCGATAGTCCGATGCCGTGCCCTGTTCATGACCGTCGACCACAAGGTCGTCAACGACCTGCTGCGCTCCGACGACTTCCACGTGTTCCAGATGGGATCGACTCTGCCCAAACCGATTCAGTGGGTGGCAGCACGCACCAAATCCGATCTGCTGCATCCGATTCAGCCACCGTCGATGCTCTCGGTGGAACCGCCTCAGCACACGCGTTATCGCAAGCTGGTGTCATCGGTGTTCACCACACGTGCTGTTGCAGCCCTGCGCGACCGCGTACAGGACGCGGCGAACGCCCTACTGGACGGCCTCACCGAAGCGGGCACCGTGGACATCGTCGATCGGTACTGCTCGCAACTTCCCGTCACGGTCATCGGCGACATCCTCGGGGTGCCCGACGACGCGAGGCCCCGCATCCTCGAGTTCGGTGAACTGGGTGCGCCGAGCCTCGACATCGGTCTGACGTGGACGCAGTACAAGACGGTCTACCGCGGTATCAGGGGCTTCAACGACTGGCTGTCCAATCACCTGCACGAGCTGAGTCGCAACCCCGGCGACGACTTGATGAGCCAGATCATCGTGGCGTCCCAGGACGCCGAAGGCGGCCCGCTGACTCATCAGGAGTTGCTCGCGACCGCGGGCCTTGTGCTCGCCGCAGGCTTCGAGACGACGGTCAACCTGCTGGGCAACGGGATTCGAATGCTGCTGGACACCCCGGAGCATCTCGACACGTTGGCCGAGCGTCCCGAGCTGTGGCCGACGGCAGTCGAGGAGGTTCTGCGGCTGGATTCGCCGGTGCAACTCAGCGCCCGGATCGCGACGAGGGACATCGAGGTCGAGGGCACCCTGGTGAAGCGCAACGAGGGCGTGATCCTGTACCTCGCCGGCGCCAATCGAGATCCCAACGTCTTCGACGACCCGCATCGCTTCGACATCGAACGCGCCAACGCGGGTAAGCACCTGTCGTTCTCCGGCGGGCGGCACTTCTGCCTCGGTGCGGCGCTGGCGCGCGCCGAAGGTGAGGTCGGGCTGAGGACCTTCTTCGAGCGCTTCCCGGATGCGCGACTGGCCGGCGAGGGCAGCCGTCGGGAGACGCGCGTACTGCGCGGATGGTCGTCGCTCCCGATCTCGCTTGGTGAGGCGCGCACCGCTGTAAGTTCGTGACGTGGACTTCCGAGCCGCCCTGCTCGATCAGACCCAAGCGTTCGGCGAACTGATTCGCGCTACCGATCCGTCGACACCGATTCCGACCTGTCCGGGCTGGACAATGCAGCAGTTGTTCCGCCATGTCGGGCGCGGAAACCGGTGGGCCGCGCAGATCGTCGCCGAGCGCCGCAGCCAGCCGCTGGACCCACGCGCTGTACGCGACGGCAAGCCGCCCGACGATCCCGACGCCGCCATCGACTGGCTCAACGGCGGCGTACAGCAGTTGATCATCGCCGTCGAGCAGGTCGGCGCCGACGCCCGCGTGTGGACGTTCAACGGGCCGCGGCCCGCCGGGTTCTGGATCCGCAGGCGGCTGCATGAGGTGCTCGTGCACTCCGCCGACGCCGCGCTCGCATCGGGCGCCGACTTCAACCCGGCACCCGAACTGGCGGCCGACGCGATCAGCGAGTGGATCGAGCTCATGGTCGTACAGGCCGACAAACACGCACCGCCGGTCGACCGTGGGCGCACGCTGCATCTGCACGCCACCGACGCGGATCTCGGGCCGACGGGTGAGTGGACGATCGGCAACGACGAGGACGGTTTGTCCTGGACCCACGACCACGGTAAGGGGGACGTCGCGCTGCGCGGACCGGTCAGGGACCTGCTGCTGGCGATCGTGCGTCGACGCCGGGCGTCAGAGCTCGACATCGAGGTTTTCGGAGACGAGGCGGTGTGGGACGCATGGTTGCAACGCACGCCGTTCTGATTGGCGTATTTTCACGACCATGACCACTTCGGAGATCGCGACCGTCCTCGCTTGGCATGACGCGCTCAACGAGCAGGACCTCGACACCCTCATCCAGGTTTCCAGCGACGACATCGAGTTCGGCGACGCGAGCGGCGCGGGACAGGGACACGCCGCGCTGCGCGAGTGGGCGAATTCCCTGGCGACATCGGCGGCCGTTCCCGGCCGCATGTACGTCCGCGACGGCGTCGTCGTCGCCGAGGAAGAAGACGGAAAGGCGGCGGCGTTCCGTGTCGTGCACGACCACGTCACGTCGGTGTTCCGGCACGACGATCTTGCGTCGGCGCTGGCCGCCACCGAGCTGAGCGAAGGGGATCTGGCGGGCTGATGCGGGGGATCATTCTGGCCGGGGGGTCGGGGACGCGGCTGTATCCGATCACGATGGGTGTGAGCAAGCAGCTGGTGCCGGTGTACGACAAGCCGATGATCTATTACCCGCTGTCCACCTTGATGATGGCGGGGATCCGCGATATCCAGATCATCACCACCGCCGATGACGCACCGGCATTTCACCGATTGCTCGGTGACGGTTCACAATTCGGCATCGACCTCACCTACGCCGTCCAGGAGAAACCCGACGGCCTGGCGCAGGCGTTCATCATCGGCGCCGACCACATCGGAAACGATTCGGTGGCACTGGTGCTGGGGGACAACATCTTCTACGGACCGCGCCTGGGCACCAGCCTCAGCCGATTCCAAGAGGTCAGTGGGGGTGCGGTTTTCGCCTACTGGGTCGCCAACCCTTCCGCGTACGGCGTGGTCGAGTTCAGCGACGACGGCCTCGCGCTTTCGCTGGAGGAGAAGCCCGAGACGCCGAAGTCGCATTACGCGGTGCCGGGGCTGTACTTCTACGACAACGACGTCATCGAGATCGCACGCGGGCTGAAGCCCTCGGCGCGAGGCGAATACGAGATCACCGACATCAATCAGATGTACCTCAATCAGGGCCGGCTATCGGTCGAGGTGCTTGCCCGCGGCACGGCGTGGCTGGACACCGGAACGTTCGACTCGCTGCTCGATGCCAGCGACTATGTGCGCACCATCGAGCGCAGGCAGGGTTTGAAGATCAGCGTCCCCGAGGAAGTCGCGTGGCAGGTCGGCTTCATCGACGACGAGCAGTTGGCCGCGCGCGCAAAAACTCTGCTCAAGTCCGGCTATGGCCGGTACCTGCTGGGCCTGCTGGAGCGCTAGTAGGCGTCGCGAGCACCGCGGCGATCGCCGTTGTCAGCGGCACAGACAGCGCCAGAGCTATGCCCCCGACTGCCGACCGTGCGATCTCGATGGCCACGCTCTCGCTGGTCAGCACGTCGCCGAGCGAGCGGTTGGCGACACTGAACAACAGCAACAGCGGCAGAGCGCTACCCGCGTAGGCCAGCACCAGCGTGTAGACGGTGCTGGCGATGTGGTCACGCCCCACTCGCATGGCGCCGACGAACACCGCCGGGCGTGAAGTGCCCTCCAGCGCGGCCAACTCGAACGCCGTCGACGCCTGGGTGACGGTGACGTCGTTGAGCACGCCGAGCGAACCGACGATGAACCCGGCCAGCAACAGCCCGGTGATCGACACGTTGCCCAGGTACGTCGCGACGGCGTTGTTCTCCTCCTCGGAGAGACCGGTCAGATGAGTCAACTCGATTGTGGCCCAGGACAACAAGGCGGCCAACAGGAGCGACGCCAGTGTGCCGAGCAACGCCGCGCTGGTGCGAAGGCTGACGCCATGCGCCAGGTAGATCACCGCGTAGAGGATCACCGACGACGCCACCAACGCGACGGGGATGGCGGCGGCCCCGTCGCGCAGGGCAGGCAGCATGAACGCGACCAGCACCAGAAATGCGACGACGATCCCGATCAGCGCGCGTAGTCCGCGCCAGCGGGCGACCGCGACGACCACCACCGCGAACGCGACGGCCAGTCCGATCAACGGCCACGTCCGCTCGTAGTCGTAGAACGAGTAGGTCGTGGTGCCGGTCGGGTCGACCTGGCGGGTGATCCGAATCTGGTCGCCGACCGCGAGCTGTGGCTGGCCGGCCCCGCCGCTGAACTCCAGCAGGGTGTTGGCGCCCGCGTTCGGACCCGAATCGATCGCGATGAATGCCTGCACGCATGGGGTGCCCTCACCCTCGGCGGGGGCGGGAGGGGTTGTCAGCACCGAGCCCACCGACTGGTAGCCGCAGGTCGACGCGGTGGTGGACACCACGTGCCCGGCCTCGGTGGTGACAGCGCCGCCCTCGGCGTTCTGGAACGGCAGCGGGATGTCGACCTTCTGCTGACTGGGCCACAGCCATGCGGCCCCGGCCAGGGTCACCACGCCGATGGCGATCAGCAGTCCGACGACGACCTTGGCGGCCAGCGGTCCCAGCGGAGACGGTGCGCTCAGGGAGTGGGAATGGGCGTGCGAGTGCGTCACCCGCAACAGGGTAGGGGTGTTACCTGATTCCTGCGGTCGTGGGAGCTATACGGGTTCGAGTGTCAGCGCCTGATCGCTCAGCTGGTCGAGGGATCTGGACAGCAGGCGCGACACATGCATCTGCGAGATACCGAGGCGCTCGGCGATCTGTGTCTGGGTCATGTTCTCGAAGAATCGCAGCATGAGCACGTGTTGCTGCCGTGCGGGCAACTTCGCCAGCAGTGGGCGCACCGTCTCGACATCGAGCACCTTATCCAGATTGCAGTCGATTGCCCCGATCTTGTCAGTAATTGATTGTCCGTCGATGTCGTCTGCTGCCCTCGGGCCGGTCCAATCCGACGACACGGTGGAATACGCGGTCGCGGCAATCTGCGCTTGCACAACTTCTTCACGTCCGAGCCCCAGATGGTTGGCCATCTCGCTTGCGGTCGGCGCACGACCCAGTTGTTGGAACAGCTCGTCACGTGCCCTATTCAGTTGTAAGCCAAGCTCTTTCATTCGGCGTGGAACTTTCACCGCCCATCCGTGGTCACGGAAATATCGGCGAACCTCGCCCATCATCGTCGGAATGGCAAACGCCAGGAAGTCAGCACCGTTGTCTGGATCGAAGCGCTTCACTGCCTGAACCAGACCGAGTCGTGCCACCTGAACGAGGTCTTCGTACGGTTCCCCACGCCGACTGAAGCGGCGTGCGATGTGGCTGGCCAACGGCAGGCAGCGCTCGACGATGGCGTCGCGTTGGCGCCGATGCTCATTCGACTGCTCGTCCAGCCTTTTCAAATGTTGGAACATGCCTACGAGATCGGCATATTCGGATCTAGACCTCGGGGTCACCAGGACGCCCTTCAACCGGTTGATCCTGGATAGGGCGGCTCGCAGAAGAACCGGGCAATGGTGCGCGGCGGCCGGTCAGCTATTCACACACGGCGCAGAATGCTTCTCGGCTCGTTACCCGCTGCTGGATACAACACAGCCGAGACTCGAGCCTACCCCGGCGTGCCGCACTTGCGCACCGAGTTGCGGGCGGCACAGCCGGGTAGTTGGGAGTAGGACTAGCTGGGTGACTCGTTGGCGGCGTTCTCGGCCGCCTGGTCGGTGCCGGTCGGGTGATCGGTGTCGCGGGGATCGGGTGTCGTGGCTTCGACATCCGCATCTTCGGCGACACCGACCTTCTCTGGCTGAGTTGATTGCTGCATCTACTTGGTGACCGATCCGTTGGTCGCGATCTCCACCTCTGCGGTCGCCTGAATGAGCGCCAGCAGTTCCTTGTCCAGGCCGGGTGCGAACTCTTCACGCCGTTCCGGCGCGATGGTCATCGGGAAACCCTCCGGCATGACGGCGGTACTCAATTCGGTGCCGTCGTTGGACGGCGATGCACCCTGGTACAGCTTGGCCGCTTGGCTTTCGTCATCGGCGCTGAAGGTGTACTGGACGCTCTGCAGGCCGAGATCGAGAAGTTTCTTGACCTCGGGGAACTGCTCGGCGTTTGTCTTTGGGATCGGCAGTGCCGCACCCCAATTCACTCCCAGGCTCTCCAGCGCCTTGGCGAATGCGTTCTCGTGAGCCTGATCGCGAACGATCAGATAGGCGATGGTGGAACGCGCCGTCTTGTTGTCCGTCATCTCGTAGATCCGGCACTTCTGCAGCCGTCCGGTCGACTCGAGCATGAGGTTGTAGAGCAGGTCGAGGACCAAGTTTCCGCTGTTGTAGACGTAGGAGCCGCTCCACGGGTTGCCTGCCGCGTCGACGGGCAGAGCGCCCTGCGCCCCCACCAGGTAATGATGAATGTTGCTGGTATCCAATGCGATTTTCAGCGGCGTGGCGCCGCCGGCGCCGGGCTTGTCGACCGCGTCGGTCTTCCTGCCCTTGTATTCCGGTGAGCCGTCGAGGAGGCGCGAGATGGTGGTCCCGATGAGTTCGACGTGGCTGATCTCTTCGGTGCCTACGCCCTGCAGAAGATCCTTATAGGGCTTGGAGGCCGCATCGCCGCGGAAGTTGATGCTCTGGAACAGGTATTGCATCATCGTCCGCATCTCGCCGAATTGGCCTCCCAGGCCCTCCTGAAGCGCATTGGCGGCAGCGGGATCTGGCTCATCGACGACGATCTCGTTGATCAATTGCTGAGTGTGCAGGTACATGATTCTCCTTGAATGGGTTGAGGTGTTGGTCAGTGGAGGGGACCGTTGGACGCGCTTTGCGTCCGCACCCCCGTGCCGACCGGCCTGCCGGTGTCATCGTGAGTGCGACCCAGCGCGACGCCGAGTGCGATCATCGCGATCGCAAGCCCGAGATGCAGCCAGTTGTCAGCGTCGTTGACGGGGACGAAGTTGGCTGCGCTGTCGTGATCTATCACCAGGCCGTAGACGAAGAGGATCAGGTACACGATGCCGCCGCCGACCAGGTAAGAGCGGGCGCTGTTGAACGTGCGCGCCAGGGCAATCCCTGCGACACCGAATGCCAAGTGCACCAGGTTGTGCAGCACGGACACGTTGAAGATTCCGAGCAGTGCGGCTTCAGAGTGATGGCCTGCGAAGCTGAGCTGGTCGTAGTTCGTGGTGATTCCAGGGACGAAGCCGAGAATGCCGACGGCCAGGAATACGGCACCGACTGCGAGAGCCGCTTTCTGGACCGCAGAAGTGAATCTTGGCGTCTTGACGGGTTCGTGGACGGGATGGGTCATGTATTTGCCTCAAGCTTGGGGGTTCACCGCCAGGGGCTCCCCTTGCTGGAAGCGGTCGGTTCCGCAGTGATACCCGTGCGCAATTGATGCAAACGCATTGACAGGAGCTGATTTTGCCTCCGTCGCGCATGAACATTCAGCCAGATCGGGGATTGCCAGATTGCGGAGCAGGAGTCGACACCGCTCCGCAACCGGAGCTCAATTTTTGACACGGACGAATCGCAAAGTGTCCCGAAGATGTTGTGGTTCAGGCGGGTTAAGACATCCGTGTGCGGAGTGCGGAAACCAATGTCTGGGCGGTGAACAGGATGTCCACGGGAGCGCGACCCGAAGGGTAGTGCGTATCCCGGCCCCAGCCGGTTACTTCTAACGTAATCCACCTAACTCCCAAACGGCGACGCTGTCAATCCGTGCGTGCTGCCCCGCTTTGGTGTCGGCGGACTAACACATCATTGACTCGTTCTGCGGGCCGTACCGCACCCGCACTTTGGTGTTCACCTTGCGCACGTCATGGGTGGCCGTGCGGCCGCGCAAGGCGAGCAGATGTCCCCAGCGCTGTATGACCTCGGTGCTGCGCGGCAGATTTCGGCCGCTGGCCAGACCGACCAGTGCGCGCCCTAGATCGTCTGCGCTGAGACCGGTTTCGTGAATTCCATCGGTGAAGTCCTTCAGCGCCTCGCCCGGTGAACATCCTCGCAACTCCATGAGCACTCCGACCGCGACCTCGAACTCGGTCTGCGACCGAAGGGCATCCGCGACACCTGGTCGCGGTAGCTGTTCTTCGCTACCCCCGATGAACTCCTCGATCGCCGAGACGAATTCGGCCGGCGCTTCGACGTGTGGGAAGTGGCCCAATCCGGTGAGTACTTCAAGCCGGCTCTCCGGTCGCGCCGCGCGCACCCCGTAGCCGTGTTTGACCGGGATGATGCGGTCGCTTTCCCCCCACACCACCAAGGTGGGCACCTCGGCCCGCAGCCGCAATCGGCTCAGGGCACTGACCGATTGTCCGCGGTAGTCGACCACTGACCGCAATGTTCGGAGAAATGCCGCTCTCGTAGGCGGATCGGAAAGCGAGCTGTAAGTCCCCCAGAACTGCTCGACCAGCGGTGAGCTCAGCCCGACTGAACTCAGCCACGAGCGCACTCTGTTTCCGGCCCCGAGCACCAGTTTCGGTGCTATGACCGGCAGCACGAACTCGGCTCCGGGTGCCGCCAGCAGCCGAAGGATCCAGCCCACATCGGGTCCCAATCCTCCGCTGCTGACGAGTACGAGTCGCTGACAGTACTCAGGATGCTGATAGATGAATTGCATTGCCACCCCGCCGCCCAGCGAGTGGCCGACAATCGTGGCCCGGCTGATTCCCAGCTCATCGAGCAGGTCACGCAGGCCGGCGGCGAAGGCGCCCAACGAGTAATCGGTTCGGGGTTTGGCGGACTGTCCGTGCCCGAGCAAGTCTGGGGCGATGACCCGGTATCGCTGAGCCAACTGGGGGATAACCGCCTGCCAAGTGTCCGAGCTGCCCGCCATTCCGTGAATCAGCACTACAACGTCGCCGCTGCCCACGTCTCGGTAAGCCACCTGCTCACCGTGTAGCTCGACATACTCAACGTCGCTCATTGATGCCTTCCATGCCCTTGGATGTCGCTGGGTGCCGGTTCGGCAACGCCAGCCGATGAATTGTCCGAATCGTTTGCAGGTACTGGCTCAGCAGCGTCCCTGTGGTGTACGGGATGTCGAACTTGTCGCACAACGCTCGGACCCGGACAGCGATCTCGGCGTAGCGGTTGCTCGGCAGGTCGGGGAAGAGGTGGTGTTCGATCTGGTAACACAAGTTCCCACTCGAGAACGCCATCAGCGGCCCGGCGTCGAAGTTGGCGGTACCGATCATCTGACGCAGATACCACTCCGGTCGACCTTCCTCCTCGATCACTGCAGCTGTGAATTTCTCTGCGCCGTCAGGGAAATGTCCGCAGAAGATCACCACGTAAGCCCACAGGTTGCGCAAGACGTTCGCGGTGACGTTCGCGCCGAGTGTGCGTCGCCAACGCCTACCGCTCAAAGCCGGAAAGGCCACGTAGTCTTTGACCACTTGGCGGCCGATCTTCCTGACGACGGCGCGCGACTGCGCACTCTTCTCACCCGCCGTCTTTGCTCGCTCCTGCGCGGCGCGGACGCCGTTCAGCGCAATTCCCCACTCGAATCCAACCGCCAGCAGCAGGTTGCGCAGTGGCTGCAGCAGGTAACGGGGTTCCCACAGTTGATCGCTGGTCATCCGCATGACGCCAAAGCCGATGTCGTCATCCTTGTCCAGGACGTTTGTGTATACGTGGTGACGGAAGTTGTGGGAATACCGCCATTGTGAAGACAGGCCGGCCATGTCCCATTCCCAAGTGGCCGAATGGATCTCGGGGTCGTTCATCCAATCCCATTGGCCGTGGCCCACGTTGTGGGCGATCTCCATATTTTCAACGCTCTTTGCGAACGCCAGCGCCGCGGTCCCCAGGAACCATCCTGCTTTGGAGTGGCTGGCGGCGATGAGGAGCCGCGCAGCGATCTCCAGCGTGCGTTGGAACGCGATTGTGCGTCGGATGTAGGCGGCGTCATTGGCGCCGCGGGACTCCTCGATATCGCGGCGAATGGTGTCGAGCTCATCGCCGAGTGTTTCCAAGTCGGTTTTGTTCAAATGCGCATACTGTGCGACGTCGATGATGGCCATGAGGATCCTCGGGTTGATCTGGCAGCCGCCCGCGAGGCGCTCACCACAAATGAACTGAGATTTCGGGACGGTTCCACGCTGCCTGGGGACCTGAACCCGCTGGACCCAACAGACGGTCGTGGTGGTCGTCACCGCGAGGTTCTGCCCCAGGGGTACCCGGTGTGGCGGAGGGGAAACTGGGCGCTACGCATGCCGGGCGCGGCCGGGCATGTTGATTATCGCTCCACAACAGGCAGGACTGCCGCCGCACCGCGAAAGCCTCAGCGGTACAGCGACAGTCCCTTCACCACAACTAACTCAAACTTACTTGTTGTTCGCCCGGGCGGCTTGACGCTTGCGCTTCTCGGCGTCGGCCAGATCCTCGATGCGATTCGCCTGTGCCCGCTTGGCCCCGGCCTCTGTGCGCCTGGCCTGAGCATCGTCGAGCTTTGACTTCGCGGCCTCGGCGGCCCGTTGTTCGTTGGACTGGATTTTGGCGTGCTCCATGCGCTTGGCCGCCTCGGCCGACTTGGTGCGCTGTGCAGCCACGTCGTCGGCTTGCTTCTTCGCGGCAGCGGTACGTTGGGCCGCAGCCTCTTCCGCTGCGCGCTTGCGCTCTTGTGCGGAATTGCGAGCTTCTTCGACCGTTTGCTCCTTGGCCACACGTGCGTCGTGCCGCTCTTGGCTGGCCTCGTCGCTCTTGGCCTTCAGGTCGGCACGGGAACGCTGCTGCGCCTGCTCCGCCTCCGAATCCAGCTGCGCCGCGCGACCGAGTACATCGCTACGCCTGGCGAGCGCACTGCCGCTCCTTTGAAGCTGCCTGTCGCCCAATACATTTCCTATCGAAGCGTCAAGCAGTCCCAGCGACCGTTCGTAGAACAGTCGTGCCGGTGCTTCTGCATCCATCCGAGCGACCACACGCTGCTCGATCAGTTGGAGGGGAAACCGTGCAATCCGGTACTGAACCCGCAGGACCGCCAGCGGTGCGTCGATGATTCTCATTGATAACTCCTGTTTCTCGCCGGTGCTCAAGGCAGATCGGCCTGGTTGGTCAGTTTGTCTGCTTGCCGTCTGATTCGGTCGGCTTCCGCCTTGGCGGTCGACGCCTCCTGAACAGTGGTCAGGTGATCGTCGACGGCATCGACCACTTCTTCTACGGCCGAATCCATTTCGGCACGCTCCTGGTCTTTGGCACGCCGAATCTCGGCCTGCGCCTCGAGCTCGGCACGGACTCTCTCCTGAGAGGCCTGTTGCTGACCTGCCTGCTCGGCCCTGCGCTTCTGATCAGCCTGCTGTTCGCGCACTGATCGCTCCGCAGCGGCCGTCTGTGTGTTCACCGCGACTCGGTCCTGTGTGGCCTCGGCCCGGGCCTCTGATACCTCTGCGCGGGCCTGCGCGGCCTCGGCATCGGCAACGGCCTCGACGCTGTTGGCCTCTTTGCGTTCGTTGGCCTGGGTCTGCTCGAGCTGGCCCTCTGCGGTCAGCGAATCGTTCCCGGTGATAGCACCGGCGACTTCCTTTACCTTGCCCTTTACCGAATCGAACAGTCCCTTACGGGCTTCGTCGGCCTTCTTGTGCTCGCTCATTTGGCTCTTCTCCTGGCGTCAATCGACAACTCGTAAGCCGTCGGGCCGCTCGATAAATGCGGCTACGCCCTAAATGGTTGAATCGGTCCATGGCGACCCGTGGCGGTCTGCGGACCAGTTGCTCTAGTCGTGAATGTCTGCCCCATGACTCGCCGGCAGTTTTCAACTCGCAGAACAGCGGTTACCCTGCGCGGGTCGAGTTAAACAACGAGCTGGTTGGTAGACGCGCGGAGCTGACGATTACTGGCGGTAGCTGACGAGGAAGTTACCGAGCCGCTCGATGGCGTTGGCCAGATCGCGCGCCCAGGGCAGCGTCACGATGCGCAGGTGGTCGGGTGTCGGCCAGTTGAAGCCGGTGCCCTGGGTGACCAGAATCTTCTCCTGCAGCAGCAGATCGAGCACCAATTGCTCATCGTCGACGATGTCGTAGACCTCGGGGTCCAGCCGCGGGAACGCATATAGCGCGCCTTGGGGTTTGACGCACGAAACCCCGGGGATCTCGTTGAGCTTCGTCCAGGCGATGTCGCGTTGCTCGAGCAACCGCCCACCCGGCAGCACGAGATCCTCGATGCTCTGATGCCCGCCGAGCGCGACCTGAATCGCGTGCTGCGCGGGCACATTCGGGCACAGCCGCATATTGGCCAGCAGGCTGATGCCCTCCAGGAAGCTGCCCGCGTGTTCCTTGGGCCCGGTGATGACCAACCAGCCGGAGCGGTAGCCGGCCACCCGATAGGCCTTGGACAGGCCGTTGAACGTCAGCGTCAGCAGATCCGGCGCCAGGGTTGCGAGGCTGATGTGCTCGGCGTCGTCGTACAGGATCTTGTCGTAGATCTCGTCGGCGAGCAGCAGCAGCTGATGCTTGCGCGCCAATTCGACCATCTGCTCGAGGATCTGCTTGCCGTACACCGCACCGGTGGGGTTGTTCGGGTTGATCACGACCAGCGCCTTGGTTCGGTCGGTGATCTTCGCTTCGAGGTCGGCGATGTCGGGCTGCCAGCCCTGGGTCTCGTCGCACAGGTAGTGCACCGGCGTACCACCGGCGAGCGAGGTCGACGCGGTCCACAGCGGGTAGTCCGGTGCGGGGATGAGCACCTGGTCGCCGTTGTCTAGCAGCGCCTGCAGCGTCATGGTGATCAGTTCGGACACCCCGTTGCCGAGGTACACGTCGTCGACGTCGAATCGGGGGAATCCCTCGACCAATTCGTACCGGGTGAACACCGCGCGGCGGGCCGCCTGGATGCCCTTCGAATCGGAGTACCCCTGCGCATATGGCAGCGCCTGGATCATGTCGCGCATGATCACATCGGGTGCCTCGAAGCCGAACGGGGCCGGGTTGCCGATGTTCAGTTTGAGGATGCGGTGACCCTCGGCCTCCAGCCGTGACGCGTGCTCGTGCACCGGGCCACGGATCTCGTACAGCACGTCCTGCAGCTTGGATGACTGCGTGAACGTGCGCGGCCGCGGATGCTGCCCGGCGGCTCCAGAAGAATGGAACGGCACGTGGTGCGTAGTCACGTCCACAATGCTCTCATTGCCGTCCAGCGAATATCGAAAAACGCTGGTCAGCGCTTACCGGGCGGACGCGCACCCTTCGCGATACCCAGACCCTTCACCGGCGCCTCTGGCGCTTCACCGTTGTCCTCGGCGGCAGGCTCAGGCGCAGGACCGGATTCGCCGTTGGCCTCCGGTTCCGACTGTGGCGCAACAGGTTTCGGGGCAGCGGCGGGCGCTGGCTTCTTCGCGCCCGGGCGGCGCGCACCGGGCGCGATGCCCAGGCCCTTGACCTCGGGTTCGGGCGCAGCTGGCGCGGGGGCTTCTGCTTCTGCGGGTGCCGCAGCTTCAGCCGCCGGTGCTGCGGCCTTGGGCGCCGCGGCCTTCTTGGCGCCTGGGCGGCGCGCGCCGGAGGCGATGCCTAGGCCCTTGACCTCGGGTTCGGCCTTGGCCGGTGCTTCGGCTTCGGGCGCAGCTGGCGCGGGGGTTGCCGCGGCGGGAGCGGCGGCGGCCTTCTTGGCGCCCGGACGCTTGGCGCCGCCGGCGATACCCAGGCCCTTGACCGGTGCTGACGCGGCCGGCTTGTCGGCAGCAGGCGCTGCTTCGGCGGCGGGAGCGGCGGCGGCCTTCTTGGCACCGGGACGCTTGGCGCCGCCGGCGATACCCAGCCCCGTGACGGGCTTGGTGTCCGCGGTCGCGGTGGACGCCTTGGCCTCGGGCTCGGCCACTTCCTCGTCGGCCTCGGTCTTTTCCTCGACGGCCGGCACGGCCGCTTCCGCGCGGCTTGCGCGCTCTTCGGATTGCTTGGCAGCGGTGCCCTTCTCGGGCAGCGTCACACCGCTCGTGTCGAGCGACTCCAGCAGCAGCTGTGCCACGTCCTTGACTTCGGCCTTGGGGACGTCCCTGGTCGCGGCGACGTCGTCCACGCCGTCGGTGATCATCACGCGGCAGAACGGGCAACCCGTCGCGATCGTCGACGCGGTGTCCATCGCCTCTTCGGTGCGTTCCACGTTGACGCGCTTGCCGATGTGCTCTTCCATCCACATCCGGGCACCACCCGCACCGCAGCACAGGCCGCGGTCGGCGTGTCGGGGCATCTCGGTGAGCTTGGCCCCGGACGCCCCGATCAGCTCGCGCGGCGCCTCGTAGACCTTGTTGTGCCTGCCGAGGTAGCAGGGATCGTGGTAGGTGACCTCGACTCCGCCGTCGGCGGGCTTGACCGGCACCAATTTCTTGTCGCGGATCAGCCGGTTCAGCAGCTGGGTGTGGTGCAGGACCGTGTAATTGCCGCCCAGTTGCGGGTACTCGCGGCCCAGCGTGTTGAAGCAGTGCGGGCATGTCACGACGACCTTGCGATCCACGCGCTCGACACCCTCGAAGAGCTCGTTGAGCGTCTCGACGTTCTGTGCGGCCAGCTGCTGGAACAGGAACTCGTTACCCGAGCGCCGGGCCGAGTCGCCGTTGCACGTCTCGCCCTCGCCGAGCACCAGATACTTCACGCCCGCCGTCGCGAGAAGTTCGGCGACCGCCTTGGTGGTCTTCTTCGCGCGATCCTCGTACGCGCCCGCGCAACCCACCCAGAACAAGTACTCGTAACCCTCGAAGGACTCGACGTCCTTGCCGTAGACCGGCACGTCGAAGTCGACCTCGTCGATCCAGTTGGTGCGGTCCTTGGCGTTCTGGCCCCACGGATTGCCCTTGTTCTCAAGGTTTTTGAACAGCACACCGAGTTCGCCGGGGAACTCTGACTCCATCATCACCTGGTACCGGCGCATATCGACGATGTGGTCGATGTGCTCGATGTCGACCGGGCACTGCTCGACGCAGGCGCCGCACGTGGTGCACGACCACAACACGTCGGGGTCGATGACGCCACCTTGTTCGAGGGTGCCGACCAGTGGCCGGGTGGCCTGCTCGGGACCCGAACCCATGATTCGTTCGAACCCGGACTCGGGCACGTGATCGTGCGAGTGCTCTTCGTCGTGCTTCTCGCCGCCGAGGTCTTCACCGACGCCACCCTCGGAGGTGTTCTCCAGCGGCGACTCCTTGTCGCCGAGGATGTACGGCGCCTTCGCGAACAGGTGATCGCGCAGGTTCATGATCACGAGCTTGGGGGACAGCGGCTTGCCGGTGTTCCACGCCGGGCACTGCGACTGACAGCGTCCACACTCGGTACACGTGGTCATGTCGAGGTAGGCCTTCCACGTGAAGTCCTCGATCTTGCCGCGCCCCAGGATGGCGTCCTCGGCGGGATCCTCGAAGTCGACCCGCTCGCCGTCGTACTCGACGGGCAGCAGCGGACCCAGCCCGTTGGGCATCCGCTTGAACGTGACGTTGACCGGCGCCAGACCGATGTGGAGGTGCTTGGAGTGCAGGACGATCAGCAGGAAGACCAGCATGACCGCGATGTGCCCGATCAGCGCCAGCGTCTCGATCCACTCGTTGGCGGATTCGCCGAGGGGATGCAGGATCCAGCCCATGAACTGTGAGAAGAACGCGCCGTTTCCGTAGGGCAGGGCTCCGGTGTTGGCGCCGGCGCCGCGGACCAGCGCGTAGGTCCAGATGACGTTGAAGATCATGAACAGGATCAGCCAGGCGCCGCCGGTGTGCGAACCGTAGAAACGCGAGTCGCGACCGTGCTTCTTGGGCTCGCGAACGATGCGGATGATCGCGAACGTGATGATGCCGAGCAGCACGGCGACGGCGAAGAAGTCCTGCAGGAAACCGAGCGCGTCCCAGCGGCCGACGAACGGGATGTGGAAGTCGTGGTCGACGACCTGACCGAACGCCTCGACGTAGACCGATCCGAGGATGAAGAAGCCCCACATGGTGAAGAAGTGGGCGATGCCGGGGATCGACCAGCGCAGCAGTCGGGTTTGCCCGAAGACCTCCTCGAACTGCGTGGTGATGCGCTTTTTGAGGTTGTCCTTGCGGTTGTTCTCGACGCTGGTCTTCGCGCCGGAACGGATCAGGTTCGTCAGGAAGAGCACGCGCTTGAATGCAAAGCCACCGACGAGGGCGAGCATCAGGACCACTGTGACGATCCTGATCAGCATCTGCGTTTCCACCGCGCGCCTCCCGTCGTTAAGTTACTCAAGGGTAACTTATGCAATGTTACTCGTCAGTAACTTTCGCTGCATGCCTGCTCATAGTTACACCACAGCTGGATTCAGGTCTACGCAGGCTGACCTAACTACGGTTCGCCACACTCATCGGATGGCTGTCGGGGTTGCCGGTGTCGCCGGCGAATGGACTCGCGCCGGCACCCTTTCGGGGCCTATCGGCGGTGATGGCGGCGGTGGCGGCGGCGCGCACTCAGTGGCCGGCGGCGCTGCTGCGGCCGCCGCTGACACCGGTGGCAGGAATCACAGGTAATCAGCCTTGTGGTGCGACCATCGCGCGCAACATCGACAACATCTCCGAACGCGATTCGGCTCCCAGCCGTCGCCGGATCCGCGCGACGTGATGCTCGACGGTCTTCGCTGAGATGAACAGCTGGGTGCCGATGTCGCGGTACGGCATGCCGAGCAATAGGAGCTCGGCGACTTCGCGCTCGCGGTCCGACAGTTTCGTCGCGGCCGGGCGGGTGGGACCGGGGTGGCTGTCGAGGGCTGCGGGTGCGTCGAGGCTCGGCGTCGCATCCAATGCGGTGGTCTGTTTCAGGTCGCGAGCCAGCTGCAGCATCGCACCCGAAACGCGGCCGTCGGGCGTGTGCAACGCGGCCTGCCCCGCCAGCCGGGTGGCATCCCAGGTGAGCCCGAACTGTGACAGCCCGCGCGCCGCCGTGCCGACTTCGTCGGTATCCACGTGGTTGGCGAGCACGCGCAGCCACGTGCGGCCCGCGGTGGCCAACGCCTTGGCGAAGGGGCTGTGTGCGGCGGCGGCGGTCAACGCCTGACCGTGCGGCGCCACCGCCTCCGGTGAATTGGCGAGGATCCCCGCGTGCACACCGGCCCAGCGCAACGGCACCGACCACAACAGCGGGTTGCCGAGCGAGTCCAGCAGGGCGAACGCCTCGTCGAGGGTGTGCTGCAGTCGGTCGATCTGACGCAGCCGGGCCGCTGCCACCCATAGCTCGCCCAACGGCAGCAGGGAGAACAGGTCAATCGAGTACTCGGCGAGCACTTCGGCCGCCGCATACCAATGCTTCTGCACCGCGCCGCTGTCGCCGCTGCGACGCGCGATCGCCGTCTGCAGCGCCGCCGCCCACAGCGCGTCGCGGCGGTGCAGCGCATCGGCGTCCGCGGCAACGGCGGCGACGTCGGCCGTCGCGGCCTGTAGGTGGCCGTCGAGCATTCGCACCCAGCCCAACAACAGCCGGTGTCTGCGGGCGGCGAAGGTTGTGTTCTCTGGGCTTCCGTCGAGTGATGTCCGCACGGCACGGCCGATCACGCTGCGCGCCCGTACGGGGTCGCCGCCATGCAGGGCGGCCAGCGTCACCAGCGCTGCGGGGGTATCGGGTGCGACGCCCGTCGGCGACTGATCGGCGGTGATCGACTGGCCCAGCCGGGCGACCGCCGAAGGGTACGGAGCATCGAGGGACATCAGGAGGCCCTCGGCGAGGCTGCGGGCGGCGCGCGACGTCGACGTCGGCGGGCCCGCGTTCTCGGCGCTGAGCGCCGCCCGGGCTGCGGGCAGATCCCCAACCGCGAGTGACACGATGGCGCCTGCCGAGCCGACGAACGCGTCCGGATAGGGGCCGAGCCAGCGGAAGATGTCGGCGGCCTGCGCGGAGCTGCCGTCGTGCGCAGCGATGCTGGCCGCGATGCGGACCGCGGCCGCGCGTTCAGCCGCGTCGTCGGACCCGAGCAGCTCGTCGGCTATCCGGCCCGCGGTCGCACAGTCGCCCGTCAGGGCGAGCGCGTCCGCCAATCTCGCATTGAGCTTCGTCGCCCCTGCGTCGGCTGCCGCGCGATAAAGCCTTGCTGCCCTTGCGGGTTGGCCATGGCTTTCGACCGCGAGATTGGCCAAAGCACTCGCCAGCCGATCGTCGCGAAGCCCATGCTCGGCCAGCCGCAAAGCGAGATCAGCTGACAGCGTGGACGATTCGATCTGAGAGACGAGCAATGCGATCTCGGTGTCGTGGTGGCGCGCGGTACCGATGATCTGTGCGATGCAGTGGTGTACGGAACGCAGGAAGGTGTGACTGTGCGACGGCTCGATCAATCCGGTCGCGCGGGCGCGGTCCACAAGGAATTGGGCGTCCTGGGCTCCGATGCGCAGCGTCGCAGCGACGTCGTCGGGGCCCAGGCCGGGACTCAGCGAGGTCACCAGCAGCGTGTCCAGCACCGGCTCGTCGAGTCGACGTAGCCGTTCGATGAGCGCGAAGCTCGCCGCCCGCGCGATCGCCGACGTCGGCGCATCGCCCTCGCGGGAGGACGCGGCGGTGATCGCCGGCCCCAACAGGAACGGCAGCCCGGCCGTGGACACCATGAGCGCCCGGATGAACTCGGGTGTCGGTGTGGCGCACAGGATTTCGGCTGCGGCACGCGTCACGTCAGGCGGGCTCAATGCGCCTATCGTCACAACGGGGTTCTCACGTTCGATCGCGGTGGCCAAGGCACGCAGCGCGGGCCGGTGCGCGAGGGGTTCCGTCGCAACGACGACCGTCGAAGCGGGATCGGCCACGCGGTCGACGAGCTGTTCGAGTTCGACATCGTCGAGCAAATGCGCGTCGTCGATCACGATGGCCGCTGCGGGATCGTCACCGCTGCGCGGCGGCCGCGTGAGCAACGGAATCCCGGCCGTACGCAAGGTGTTTCGCACCGCGGCGAGGATCGACGTCTTACCGCTGCCGATGCCTCCTGCTACCAGGAGCTTCACCGGGTCGCCCGGCGCTGCCGTCAGCGCCGCGATGGCGTCACGCGCGGGCGGCGGGATTTCGTTGACGTGCTCCGGCGCCGGTTTGGGCATGGATCACGTGCCGTCGTCGGGAATCACCACGTCAGGAACCACTGTTGTCGTGATGATCGGCTCGTCGGTGGTGGTCGGCGCTTGGGTGGTCGTCGGTTGGGTGGTGGTCGGCTGGGTCGTCGTTGGCTGGGTGGTGGTTGTGGTCGTCGTTGTAGTAGTCGTCGTCGTGGTTGTCGTCGATGACGTCGTCGCTGACGTCGTGGTCGTGGGGGGCGTCGTCGAGGGAGGCGGCACGACGGTGGTGCTCGGCTGGCCGTCGGATCCCGTGACGGTGATGGTCTGCGAGGTGGGTGGTCCCGCGGGCGACGGGCCGGTCTCGAAGGTCGTCGCCGTCTCGGTCACCGGACCCGTGTTGCTGGACGTGCCGGTCAACGTGACCGCGAGACCGCCGATGGCCAACAGCACGGCGGCCGCGGCCGCACCGAACAGGATGGTCGGCCGCTTGTACCAGGGCAGTGGCCCGGGCTCGGGGGTGAAGCCCTCCTCTTCGTGGCTGAACTCCATCGGCGGGCGGGCCGCGGCGCCGGTGGCCGGGTCGAATGTGTAGTCCTCACCTGTGTAGGGCACGGGTTCGCCACCGCCGGGCGCATCTTCTGACCATGCGAGCGAGCGGAACGTCGACGAATCCGTCGCATCGCCGGCCGCGCTGGCCGCGCCCGCGGCGGCCGCGCCCGCACCGGCTGCCCCCGCGACCCAGCCCGCGGTCGGGGCCATCCCCGTGGGAGCATCCGCAGCGGTGGCCATTCCGGTTGCCGCGTCAGCACCTTCGGCCAGCACCGCAGCGCCCGCGGCCGCGTTCACTTGCGATTGCGGGGTTGTGACGACGGGCGCGCGCAGCCGCGTCGAGAGCTGCTGCGTGACCAGCGGGATGTTCGCACCGCCGCCGACGGTCGCCACGGCCGAGACATCGGCAGCGGCAATGTTGTTGCGCTGCAATGTTTCTTCGACGGTATTGAGGAAGCCGTTCAGCGGTGCGGCGATGAGCTGTTCCAACTCGGTGCGCGTCACGCGGACATCGGATGCGAAGCCAGGTAGATCGGCGTGGACGGCCGCGGCGGTCTCGGCGGACAACCGCTCCTTGGCCAGCCTGCAGTCGTTGCGTAACTTGGCCAGCGAACCGACGGCCGCCGTGTTCGCGGGATCGGCGTCGCTCGCCTCCGCGATGCCGGCGACGACATGGTTCAGCAGCGCCTGATCGATCTGATCGCCGGAGAAGTCGGCGTACCGCACCGTCTCACCGATGGTGTCGTAGTTGGCGCCCGCGTCGGCTAGCGTGACGCTGGTACCGCTGCCGCCGAAATCGCACAGCACCACGACGCCGCTGGACGGCAGCCCCGGCGCCGACTGCAACGCCGAAAGTGCGGCGACCGAATCCGGGACCAACGCCGGCGCGACACCGTTGGGAGCCAGGCTCGGGGTGGCGCGCAACGCGCCGCGCAATGCGCCGACCGTCGCCGCACCCCAGTGTGCGGGCACCGCGATCGCGATGGGTGCACCACCGCCGACGGTGCGTGCCATTGCGTCGAGGGCTTCGACGAGTACCTGCTCGCCGCGGTGGGCCGAGCCGTCGGCCGCGACCAACGGCACCGGATCGCCCACGCGCTCGACGAATCCCGTCAGCACCATTCCCGACGGCCGGGTCGAAGGGTCCCCTGAATACTCGGACGGCACGCCGACTTCGGCTGCTCGGTCCTCGAACAACGTGAGCACGGAACGTCGCATCACGGGGGGACGGCCCATGCGAGCCGCCACCAAATTGGTCATCCCAATGGACAACCCGAGAGAGTCGCTCATCTTTTCCTCTGCGTTTCGGCCGACCATCACGATAGCGGCTCTGCATCCCAAAACCCGGAACATCCCCCTATGCCGCGAAAACCCCTAACGTCGGGCCCCCTAATGCCCCGGGTGTAGAGGTGGGTTTCGCACCGATCTCTGCGGCGTCCGCGGTGGATAGCATCGTGACAAGCCATCTGGCTCGTGCCATCTGTCTGTCATCTATATCTGTATTGGGAAGGAGGGTGTTTCATGGCCAACTCGCTGCTCGACTTCGTGATGTCCCTGGTGCGAGATCCCGACGCCGCCGCGCGCTACGCAGAAAACCCAGACCAAGCCATTTTCGACGCCAACCTCACCAACGTGACCACTGCCGACGTCAGCAACCTTATTCCGGTTGTCACGGAGTCACTGGGCGCGGCCCTGCCCGACTTGGCCGACAACGTGTGGGCGAGCGGCGCCGCGACGGCGGCGTTCGACGCTTTTGACGACCAAGTGCCTGTTCAGGCGGTCGACGATGTGCACACGACCATCACCGACTATGTCGATTCCTCCGACGACGTGTTGGACTCCGGACTGGATGCGCTGCACGATTCGAACATCCCCGGGGTGGTCGGTGCCGACGACGGGTCACTCCAATTCGACCAGCCGATCATCGACGACCTGCCGGTGTTCGACCTGCCGGCCGACGGAAATCTCAGCGATACCGTCATCGAGGTCGCCGACATGGATTCCGACCCGTCGGGATACGACATTTTCTGAATCTTCTGACCCCTCACCACCACGACTGCGCGGCCACAAGCGGCCGCGCAGTTTTGTTTTCCGCCCATTGTGAGCGCGACCCCCTAATAACCCCCTAATCCCCTAATGCGGGTCCACGACCCATCCCGAGGTGCCTCGTAGCAGGCAGGGGTTTCGACCCCGTTTCAGAGGGCTCGGCAGCTCCCTAACGTGGTCATCAGTTCGCCGGACAGCCCGGTGACGAGCTTCCGACAACACGACCGAAGGACGACAAAAATGACGAACGTAATCGATTGGCTCCTGGACCTCTTCCGTGATCCGATCCGGGCCCAGGAATTCATCACCGATCCGGCCCGATCCATGGCCGCGGCCAACGTGTCCAACGTGACCGCCGCTCAGGTGCAAGCGGTTGCCGCGACGGTCGCACCCGCTGCAGTCCTGCACGGTGGCGGCGACCCCGTATTCGGGCTGCAGCAGGCCGTTGCCCAGACCCACGGCATCGCCTTCGCCCCGCAGCGCCAGACCGACCTGCTGTCGAACAACGACACCAGTTTCATGAGCCCCGAAACCAACATGTCCAACAGGACGGGTGAGGACTCGCAGCAGGGCGTCGGCAACTTCGACCTGGAATTCGGTGACATCACCTTGGGTGACAAGACCAGCAACACCGCCACCAACGGCGGTGTGGTCAACACCGGGACCGCGGGCGATATCGACGCGACCCATGTCGACGGCGACGGCAATGTGGTCGGTGACGACAACGAGAACGTCAGCACCGGCGACATCGACGATTCCAACGTCAACATCGGTGAGGACAACGAGATCGACGACAGTGGCGACCAGACCGCCGGCGGCGACATCATCTCCGACAATGAAGGACCCGTCATCAACGACAACGACATGAGCGGTGGCAGCGGCGGTGGCGCGGCCGGCGGCGACGGTGGCGGTGGCCTGATCGGCATCGGCAACGACGGCGGCAGCGCGTCCGGCGGGGCCGGTGGTTCCGGCGGCGGCATCGTGATCGTCGACAACGACACCACCACCGTCGGCGGAGATCAGACCACGGTCGGCGGCGATGCGTCCGGAGGGGCCGCCGGTGGTTTCAGCGCGGTGGACAACTCGGGCCAGGACAACTCGGTCGACAGCTCGATCGACAGCTCTGTGGACAACTCCGGCCAGGACAACTCCGTCGACAGCTCGGGCCAGGTCAACACCTCGGTCGACACCTCGACGGATGTCGACAACACGATTGACGCCGGTCTGTTCTGATACCGCACGACAACGCCACTGGCGGGGATCGAAATTCGATCCCCGCCAGTTCGCGCATCTACCGTTAGTGCTGAGCCGTCTCCGGGCACCAGAAGGACTTCATGACGCAACCGAGTGACCCTCGCAATACCAAGGTCATCGTCGAGTTGATCGACCACACAAGCAGGATCGCCGACGCGAACGAGCGCGGCGACTTGGTCGAACGCCTGGCCAGGGCCAAGACCCGGATCACCGATCCGCAGATCCGGGTGGTGGTGGCCGGGCAGCTCAAGCAGGGCAAGAGCCTGCTGCTCAACTCGCTACTCAACGCTCCCGTGGCGCGCGTCGGCGACGACGAAAGCACCGTGCTGCCGACGGTGGTGTCCTACGGCGAGAACGTCTCGGCCCGGCTGATCGTCGCACGCCCGGACGGCGCGGAGCCCGAAGCCATCGAGATCCCGATGGCCGACATCAAGACCGATCTGCGCCGCGCCCCACAGGCCGGCGGCCGCGAGGTGTTGCGGGTCGAGGTCACCGCGACGGGCCCGCTGTTGAAGAATGGATTGGCATTCGTGGACACGCCCGGGGTCGGTGGGCACGGCCAGCCGCATCTGTCGGCGACGTTGGGCTTGTTGCCCGATGCCGACGCGCTGTTGATGTGCAGTGACACAAGCCAGGAGTTCACCGAACCCGAAATGACCTTCATGCGGCAGGCTTTCGGTATCTGCCCGGTCTCGACGATCATTGCCACCAAGACCGACCTGTATCCCCACTGGCGCGCGATCGTCGAGGCGAACAAGACCCATCTCGATCGGGCGGGCCTGTCGATACCGATGATTCCGGCGTCGTCGCTGTTGCGTAGTCACGCGATCCAGCTCAACGACAAGGAACTCAACGCGGAGTCGAATTTCCCGGCCATCGTGAAGTTCCTCACCGAGCAGGTGCTGTCACGCCAAAACGATCACATCCGAGATCAGGTGGTTGCCGAAATACGTTCGGCTGCTGAACATCTGACGCTCAAGGTCAGCGCCGAACTGGCGTCGCTCAACGATGCCGATGTGCGGACCCGGCTCACCGAGGATCTGGAACGGCGCAAGGAGGAAGCACAGGAGGCGCTGCAGCAGACAGCGCTGTGGCAGCAGGTGCTCAACGACGGAATCGCCGATCTCACAGCCGATATCGACCACGATCTGCGTGGCCGGTTCCGGATCATCGGCCAGCACATCGAGAAGGAGATCGACAACTGCGACCCGACGCAGCACTGGGCCGAGATCGGGACCGAGCTGGAGAACGCGATCGCCACCGCGGTCGGGGACAACTTCGTCTGGGCGTACCAGCGTGCAACGGTGTTGGCCGAAGAGGTGGCCCGCACTTTCACCGAGGCCGGCCTGGAGGCGATCAAGATGCCGCAGATCGACGCGCGCGAGATGGGCGCCAGCCTCGGCGAGATAAAGTCGCTGGCCAATCTCGAAGCCAAACCGGTCGGCAAGGCACGCAAGGTCGGGATCGGTATGCAGGGCTCGTACGGCGGTGTCCTGATGTTCGGCATGCTGACGTCGTTCGCAGGTCTGGGCATGTTCAATCCGCTGTCCCTCGGCGCCGGTCTGCTGATGGGGCGCAGCGCGTACCGGGAGAACATGGACAACCGCATGATGCGGGTGCGCAACGAGGCGAAGCTGAATGCGCGCCGGTTCATCGACGACGTTTCTTTCGTCGTGAACAAGGAGTCGCGGGATCGGCTCAAGGGTGTTCAGCGCCAACTGCGTGACCACTACCGCGGCATCGCCAACCAGACGACGCGGTCGCTGAACGAATCGCTTCAGGCGACGATCGCCGCGGCCAAACTCGAGGAGAACGAACGCAACACGCGCGTCAAGGAACTCGAGCGCCAGCTCAACATCCTCAAACAAGTGACCGACCACGCGGACAAGCTGCTGTCGGAGGCTCGGTCGGCGCCCAGCTGACAGGCTTTAAGCTGGTCTGTCGATGAGCACGAGTGACCAGGTGCGAGCGATCCTGGGCGGAACCATCCAGGCCTACCGCTCCGATCCCGCCTACGCACAGCGTCCCGACGTGCACAACGAACTGGACCGCATCGGCCGCCGGCTCAACCAGCCCATCCGCATCGCACTGGCGGGAACGCTCAAGGCGGGCAAGTCGACCCTGGTGAATGCGCTTGTGGGCGAGGACATTGCCCCCACCGATGCCACCGAGGCCACCCGCATCGTCACCTGGTTCCGGCACGGTCCGACCCCGAAGGTCACCGCCAACCACCGGGGTGGACGGCGCTCCAACGTGCCGATCGGCCGCGACGCCGTCGAGGGTGGTCTCACCTTCGACTTCGCCACCCTCGATCCCGAGGACGTCGTCGACCTGGACGTCGAGTGGCCCGCAGCCGAACTGATCGACACCACGATCATCGACACCCCCGGCACGTCGTCGCTGTCCAGGGACGTCTCCCAACGCACGTTGCGACTGCTGGTCCCCGACGACGGCGTCCCACGCATCGACGCCGTGGTGTTCCTGCTGCGCACCCTCAACGCCGCCGACATCGCGCTGCTCACGCAGATCGGCGAGCTGGTCGGGGGATCGGCGGGGGCGCTCGGAGTCATCGGTGTCGCGTCGCGCGCCGACGAGATCGGTGCCGGCCGGATCGACGCGATGTTGTCCGCCAAGGATGTGGCGGCCCGGTTCACCAGCGAGATGGACAAGACCGGCATCTGCCAGGCGGTCGTGCCGGTGTCGGGGCTGCTGGCGCTCACCGCGCGCACCCTGCGACAGAGCGAGTTCGTCGCGTTGGAGAAGCTGGCCGGGGTCGACGCGACAGAGCTGACCAGGGCGATGCTGTCGGCGGACCGATTCGTGCGCGAGGACAGTTCGTTGCCGGTCGACGCCGCCACCCGGGCCGCGCTGCTCGACCGGTTCGGCATGTTCGGGATCAGGATCTCGATCGCCGTGCTGCGTGCCGGCGTCAGCGATTCGGTGGCCCTTGCCGACGAACTACTCGAGCGCAGCGGGCTGATCGCCCTGCGCGACGTGATCGACCAGCAGTTCGCGCAACGGTCTGATCTGCTCAAGGCGCATACTGCGCTGCTGTCGCTGCGGCGCTTTGTGGAGAACAACCCGATCTACGCGAGCCGCGCCATCATCGCCGACATCGACCCGCTGCTGGCCGACACCCACGCGTTCGAAGAGTTGCGGTTGCTCAGCCAATTACGTTCGCGGCCAACCACGTTGAACGAGGACGAGATGGCGTCGCTGCGGCGCATCATCGGTGGCTCCGGCACCGACGCCGCCAGCAGACTCGGCCTGCAACCCGATGCCCCCTACGACGGGCCCCGCTCCGCGTTCGCCGCCGCTCAGCGCTGGCGCCGTCGCGCCGAACACCCGCTCAACGATCCGTTCACGACACGCGCCTGCCGGGCCGCCGTGCGTAGCGCCGAGGCGCTGGTCGCCGAGTACGCCGCCAGGGGCCGTTAGGGGGCCGGCGTCACCGTTTCGGTGACCGTGCTCGTTTCGGTACTTGTGCTGATGCTGGTGCTGACGCTCGGCGTCGTGGTGGTGGTGGTCGTGGTCGGCGGTGTCGTGGTGGTCGTCGTGGTCGTCGGCGACTCGGTGGTCGTGGTCGGCGTGTACGTCTCCGTCACGGTCTCGGGCACCATGGTGGTCGTCGGCGTGACCGACCGCGAGGTCGTGGTGAGCGGAGTCAACGTCGTCTGCTCGGACGGCGCGTCGCCACCGGTGATGAGCTTGGCCAGGCCGAACACGATCAACGCGATGATCACCGCGCCCAGAGCCCCGAGCGCGACGAGCGCGCCCGGCTTACGGAACCACGGGACCTCGTCACCGGGCGGTGGGCCAGGCGGCTCGTCATATCCACCACCGCCGCCGTAGTTGGAATAGACGGTCGGGTCGTCGTCCGGATGGTTCTGGTCGTCAGGAGATCCGTATCGCGCCACGGGGACCGATAGTAGGCGCTCAGGGATAAGGATTGAACGTACGCGTGATGTTGGTGCGTGGCGTGCGCCGTGTCGTTCGGGTGGTGGGGCCTTCGTCCTCGTCATCGTTGCGGGTCGTCGGCCGTGTGGTCGAACTCTCGCTGCTCGACGTGGTCTCTGACGATGACGTTGGAGATGTCGAAGGTCCGTCGATGTCGGTGGTCTCCGGCGGACTCGTGCTCGTGATCGTCTGAGTGGTGGTCGTGTCCGTTGACAATGACGCCGATGCCGAGAACGACGGCGTGACGAAGTCGAGCGGGGCTTCCTCGGTTTCGCCGAACTGGCGGGCCACGGCGGTCGCCGCGACGATCAATATTCCGATCACCAGGATCGCGAGAACGCTGGCCCCGAGGAGCGTGGAGGTGCGATTGTGCCAGGGCTGCCCGTCGTCGTCGTCGTCGAACTGCCGGCGGGCCACGGCGCTGATAGTAGTGGCGACATGCAGGTGAGCGCCTGTTCAGCGGAGCTGCGGGATCACCTCTGCGGCGAAGAAGTCCACGTGGTCGAGATCCGACATATCGAGGACCTGCAGGTAAACCCGCTGCACGCCGATCTTCAGGTAGGCGCCGAGCTTGTCGGCGATCTCCGCGGGGGTTCCCACCAGCGGAGAGTTGCTGCGCAGCTCGTCGACCTCGCGACCGATCGCGGCGGCCCGCCGGGAGATCTCCTGCTCATTTCGACCCGCGCAGATCACGAAGGCCGCGGAGTACGTCATCGACTCGGCTGCGCGTCCGGCATCGGCCACCGCCGAGGCGACCCGCTCGAACTGAGCCTCAGCCGTTTCCAGCGGCGCGAACGGGATGTTGAACTCGGCGGCGAACCGCGCGGCGAGCGTCGGTGTCCGCTTGGCGCCGGCGCCACCGATGATGATCGGCGGATGCGGCGACTGGACCGGTTTGGGTAGGGCGGGAGATTCCGCGACGGCGTAGTGGGCGCCGGCGTAGTCGAACGTCTCGCCGCTCGATGTCGTCCAGAGGCCCGTGATGATATTCAGCTGTTCGGTCAGCCGGTCGAAGCGTTCGCCCAGCGCAGGGAACGGGATGGCGTAGGCCTTGTGCTCGGCTTCGAACCAGCCTGCGCCGATGCCCAATTCGATGCGGCCGCCGCTCATTTCGTCGACCTGTGCGACAGCGATCGCCAGGGGGCCCGGATAGCGGAAGGTGGCCGAGGTGACCAAGGTGCCGAGCCGTATCGAGGTGGTTTCGCGGGCGATGCCGCCCAGCGTGACCCAGGAGTCGGTGGGTCCCGGTAGGCCGTCACCGCTCATGGCGATGAAGTGGTCGGAGCGGAAGAACGCCGAGTACCCGGCGGCTTCGGCCGTGCGGGCGACCGCCAGTTGGTCGTTGTAGGTGGCGCCCTGTTGAGGTTCGACGAAGACCCGGAAGTCCGGTGGTGAAGCCACGCGCTCCACCCTAATGGCGGTTCAGAAGACCTCGACGCCCGAGGTGTTGACGAACATGCCGTGACCGGTGCCGTCGTTGGTGAACCGGGTGCCGTCGGTGGTCGCGGCGATCGTCCAGCCGAGCGCACGGTAGGTCTGGTAATCCAGGGTGACGGCCGGGATGGCGCCGAGGTTGCCGACGACCCAGCGCATGCTGCCGTCGGCGGTGACGCTCACCCCGTTGGCGGGCATGCCGTTCACTTCGACGGAGTTGGTGAACTGCGATTCGCAGCTGACCTCGGCCTCGGAGATCTGGCAGCGGGTCAGACCGGACTTGGTTTCGATGAACACGTAACCGGATTCGTCGGGTGGCAGTGTCGTGGCGCCGGGCTGCCCGGTCGGCGGCGGCGTGGACGGTGGTGTGCTGCTCGGCGTCGGCGTCGGCGTTCGCGTTGGCCTGGATGTCGGAAAGCTCGGTTCGGTCGGAGAGGCACTGGATGCGACGGGGTTGCCCTCAACGGTTGTGGAGCAACCGGCCAGTACGGCCGCGGACAGCAGAAGCCCAGCGGCGAGGCCGCCTTTCACAGGCCTCGTCGTGCGGCGCGCACGGCTTGAGCGGCTTGGGCGTCGGAGAAGGTGAGCCGGGCTTCATCGCGACCGGCGACGAACAGCGTGAGCTCGCCGATGTCTCCGGTGACGGTCAACCCGGGACCGCTGCCGACGACGGCGACTGTCTCGCCTTCAGGCGTCTGCAGCGTCACCCGGGCGGGCACTTTCCCCATCGTCAGCCTGGCCATCATGCCGACGGGGCGCCGGAGCGCCGCGATTGTCTCGGCGTCGAGAGACCTTGGCTCCCAACCGGGTTGGGCCCTGCGGACGTCTTCGTGATGGATGAACATCTCATCCATGTTGGCCACCGAATCGAGAAGCTTGAACGGAGACAGCAGTGGCGGGCCCGACGAGACCTTGTCCACCAACTCGTCCCAGCCGGTGGACGATGCAGTCCTTCGCTGCACCTTGTCGGTGTAGCCGGCGAGGAACGGGATCGCGATACCGGGCGCCGCGTCGAGTCTGCGCTCCCGAACCACCAGATGCGCCGCGAGGTCGCGGGTGGTCCAACCCTCGCACAGGGTGGGCGCGTCAGGCCCGATCTCGCTCATGGTCGCCACCAGGGCGGCGCGCTCACGCTGGGCTGCAGTCATGCCTAACCCTAGGACGACACCCAGGTTTGACTACAGCCCGGCGCGACGATTCGACGGTCTACCGGCCGGGAGGACCCACCTGGCCGGTTTGTGTGCCCATGCCGGGGCTCATCATGCCGGGGGCCATCATGGCTGGACCGGGCATCTCGTTCCACCGGTCGTGGTGATAGTCGCGATCGGTGCTGCGGCCGATGACGAACCCGGAGAAGAACACCACGGCAACGATGAACACCGCCGCGGCGGCGATCGCGGTCCACGCCAGGATCTGGTTCACGGGACGGTGCTGGGCAGCCGCGACGGTCCGCTCGGGCACCGTTTCGGATGGATCGGTCATCTCTCTGCCCCCTGCCTCTACCGGTTTTGGTGCGGCTGTGCTCAGGATGCGCTTCTGCGACGTCGCAGCGTAGGGCCGATGGTCCACACTGCCGAACAATGTGACATGGGGCCCCGAGCGGCCGGCCTGGGGTGGTTTGCATCCGTCAGCCATCACCGGTGTCCAGATCGGCGGCCACGGCGTCGTCGGCGAGGGTGAAGTAGTTCTCCTCCTCTTGCAGGAAGTGCAGCCGCAGCACGGCGTGCAGCCCGTACAGACACGCGAGTAGGTCATCGATTTGGTCGGGTTGGATGCCGTTGCCGGCCCGCGCGAGTTCGACGTGGGCCGCGATGCGGTCGGACAAGCGGCGGATTTCGGCGTGCGTCCTGCTCATAGTGGCCGTCGCTTCACCGCTTCCGAGCGGACGGGCCAGCGCCGGGTACAGCCCGGACTCCTCGGCCTGCTCGTGCGGCAGGATCCGCTCCTCGAGAAAGGTGTTCGCGCGGATCACCGATTCCAGCGCGCCCCGGTCGGCGCCGGTGACCAATCGGTCGGCAGCGTCGCGAAGGAGATCGACGGTGTCGCGAAGTTCGTCGTGTTCGGTTGCGAAGCGCCGCAACATGTTCTCCGTTTCGGCGGGCAGATCCACCTCGACGTCGGGGTTGCCGCGCAGGGCGCGAAGCGCGTTCAGGATGACGGCCACATCGATGCCCTCCTGCAGTAGCGCGCCGGCGGCGGGAGGTAACCATCCGAGCGCGGCAATCACCATGGCCGCCAACGACAGCGCCATGCCGACCACCGCGCTCTGCACGGCGATTCGCCGCGACCACCTCGCGATGTCCATCGCATCGGCGAGGCGGTCCAGGCGATCCGTCGTCAACACGATGTCGGCGGCTTCCGAGGACGCGGTCGCGCCGCGCGCCCCCATCGCGACGCCCACTGTGGCCGCTGCGAGTGCCGGCGCGTCGTTGACACCGTCCCCCACCATCACGGTTCCGGCCCGCTGTTTCTCCTCTCGGACCGCGGCCACCTTGTCGGCCGGGGTCTGCTGGGCGTAGACCTCGTTGAGTCCCAGCACGGTGGCGACTTCGCGGGCGGGTTCGGCGCGGTCGCCGGTCAGCATCACCAGGCGGTTCAGGCCAGCCGCTCGCAGCCGGCGTACGGTGCGAGGGGCATTCCGGCGCAACGGGTCTCGTAGCAAGACGGCGCCTGCCAGTTCGCCATCGACGCGCACCCACGCGATCGCCGCCGAATCCAGGCTCGCCCGGTTCACCGCGGCCCGTGCCCAATCTGCGTCGTCGGTTTGGCCGGACACCTTCCCGACTTCAATGTGGTGACCGTCGACGGTGCCGGTGACCCCGCGGCCGGCCTGCTCGCCGACGTCCGTCGGTAGCGACGGTTGCAGGCCACGGGCCAGCGCTTCGGTGACGATCGCCTCGGCGAGCACGTGCGGCGACATCTGGTCCACCGACGCCGCGCACTGAAGGATCTCTGCGGCGTCTCGGCCCGGCGCGGTGAGCACACCGACAACCATCGGGCGGCCCATCGTCAGCGTCCCGGTCTTGTCCATCACCAAGGTCGTCGCACTTCCCAGAGCCTCCAGAGCGCCGCCGCTGCGGATCACCACACCGTGACGGGACGCACGCGACAGGCCGGACACGATCGCCACCGGTGCCGCGAGTAACAGTGGACAGGGGGTTGCCACCACCAAGACGGCGACCGCTCGCACTGCTGATCCGGTCGCGAGCCAGGCCCCACCGGCGATGACGAGCGTCAACGGCAGGAACCAGGCCGCGTAGCGGTCGGCCAGCCGGACGATCGGCGCATTCTCCGCACCCGCGGCTTCAGCCAGCCGCACGATGCCCGCGTAGGTGCTGTCCTTCGCGGTGGCGGTCGCACGGAGCTCGAACGGGCCACCGGCGTTCACCACGCCACTGCGGACCGGCTCACCGGACCGGCGCTCCACCTGCTCGGACTCACCGGTTAGCACGGATTCGTCCAATACGGCCAACGCGTCGGCGACCCGTCCGTCGACCGGCACTGTCTCGCCCGGGCCGACGACCAACGAGTCGTCGACGGCAACGTCGGCGATCGGGACGACCTTGACCTCCGTGCCGACCCGCCGGCGAGCGAATCGCGGAGCGTGCTCGAGCAGTGCGCGCAGGTCATGAGACGCGCGACGCTCCGCGGCGGCTTCGAGGGCGCGGCCACCGGCAAGCATCACCGCGATCAGGGCGCCGGCCAGATACTCGCCGACGAACAGGGTGCCGCCCAGCGCCAGCACCGCGATCACGTCGACCCCGAGACGTCCCCGACGCAACGTCGAGATCACCCACCACACAGCAGGTATCACCGCGACCGCCGTCCCGACGATCCAGCAGACGTCTGCCGCCTCTCGCAGTCCGACCAGCCATAGGACGCCGCCGACCACCAGCGCGCAGACGGTCAGTACAACCAGGACAGGCTCGCGCAGCGATCGCCAGCGCGCGTCGATCACATGTGTCCGCTCCACACCGTGAACTGTGCTCGCATAGATATCGACCGGGTAGCGGCTTGGGCCCCTGTCCGCTCGGTGAAAGTCCTCGACGGGCAGGGCAAAAGGTCCTATCGCGGTCACGGGAACAAATCCGGAACCCATGCCGTTGACCACTTCGACAGTTGAGCGTGCTTGACTCAAGTCTGGGTTGACAGGATAGGGTTGGCCGGAGCAGTCTTGAGTGCGGTGCACTCAGCCCGAATGAGTGCCACGCACTCGTGACCCATAGATGGACTAAATCAGGAGGAACAACCATGGCTCGTGCGGTCGGAATCGACCTCGGGACCACGAACTCGGTCGTCGCGGTATTGGAGGGTGGCGACCCCGTCGTCGTCGCCAACTCCGAGGGTTCCCGCACCACGCCGTCCGTCGTCGCGTTCGCGCGTAACGGCGAGGTGCTGGTCGGTCAGCCCGCCAAGAACCAGGCGGTGACCAACGTCGACCGGACCATCCGTTCGGTCAAGCGTGAGATGGGCAGCGACTGGAACGTCGAGATCGACGGCAAGAAGTACACGCCCCAGGAGATCAGCGCTCGGGTGCTGATGAAGCTCAAGCGCGACGCCGAGGCTTACCTGGGCGAGGACATCACCGATGCGGTGATCACCGTGCCCGCGTACTTCAACGACGCCCAGCGGCAGGCCACCAAGGAATCCGGCCAGATCGCCGGTCTCAACGTGCTGCGCATCGTCAATGAACCGACCGCCGCGGCGCTTGCCTACGGGCTGGACAAGGGCGAGAAGGAACAGACCATCCTGGTCTTCGACCTCGGTGGTGGCACCTTCGACGTGTCGCTGCTGGAGATCGGCGAGGGTGTGGTCGAGGTCCGCGCCACCTCGGGTGACAACCACCTGGGCGGCGACGACTGGGACGACCGCATCGTCGAATGGCTCGTCGACAAGTTCAAGGGCACCTCGGGCATCGACCTGACCAAGGACAAGATGGCGATGCAGCGGCTGCGTGAGGCGGCCGAGAAGGCCAAGATCGAGCTCTCGAGTTCGCAGGGCACGTCGATCAACCTGCCCTACATCACCGTCGACGCGGACAAGAACCCGCTGTTCCTCGACGAGCAGCTGACGCGCGCCGAATTCCAGCGCATCACACAGGATCTGCTGGATCGCACCCGCAAGCCGTTCCAGTCGGTGATCGCCGACGCCAGCATCTCGGTGGCCGACATCGACCACGTGGTTCTGGTCGGCGGCTCCACCCGTATGCCCGCGGTGTCCGAGCTGGTCAAGGAAATGACCGGCGGCAAGGAGCCCAACAAGGGCGTCAACCCGGACGAGGTTGTCGCCGTTGGCGCCGCGCTGCAGGCCGGCGTGCTCAAGGGTGAGGTGAAAGACGTTCTGCTGCTTGACGTCACGCCGCTGTCCCTCGGTATCGAAACCAAGGGTGGCGTGATGACCAAACTGATCGAGCGCAACACCACCATCCCGACCAAACGGTCGGAGACCTTCACCACGGCCGACGACAATCAGCCGTCGGTGCAGATCCAGGTCTTCCAGGGTGAGCGCGAGATCGCCGCGCACAACAAGCTGCTCGGCAGCTTCGAGCTGACCGGCATCCCGCCGGCCCCGCGCGGTGTGCCCCAGATCGAGGTCACGTTCGACATCGACGCCAACGGCATCGTGCACGTGACCGCCAAGGACAAGGGCACCGGCAAGGAGAACACAATCCGAATCCAGGAGGGCTCCGGCCTTTCCAAGGACGAGATCGACCAGATGATCAAGGACGCCGAGGCGCATGCCGAGGAGGACCGCAAGCGTCGCGAGGAGGCCGACGTCCGCAACCAGGCGGAGTCGCTGGTCTACCAGACCGAGAAGATCGTCAAGGAACAGCGCGAAGCCGAAGGCGGATCGAAGATTCCCGCGGAGACGCTGGACAAGGTCGATTCCGCGGTCGCCGAGGCCAAGTCGACGCTCGAGGGCAGCGACATCGCAGCCATCAAGACGGCGATGGAGAAGCTCGGCGTCGAGGCCCAGGGTCTGGGTCAGGCGCTCTACGAGGCCACCCAGGCCGAGCAGTCCGCGGGTGCGGGCGGCGGCGAGTCGGCGGCCGGCCCGGCCGACGACAACGTCGTGGATGCCGAGGTAGTCGATGAGGATGACCAGGAGCGCAAGTGAGCCAGAACGATTCGCACGAGCCGGTGACTGTCACCGACAAGCGGCGCATCGATCCTGACACCGGCGAAATCCGTGAACATTCCTCCGGCCCGGCCCCCAGTGGGCCGGCGCCGGGGGAGTTCGCGGGCGAGAGCCCTGAGGAGGCCGGAAAAGCCGCCGAACTGCTCAGTGATCTGCAACGGGTGCAAGCCGACTTCGCCAACTATCGCAAGCGCGCCCTCCGCGACCAGCAGCTCACGGCAGACCGTGCCAAGGCGTCAGTGATCACCCAGCTGCTGCCGGTGCTCGACGACCTCGACCGGGCGCGCAGCCACGGAGACCTGGAGTCCGGTCCGCTGAAGTCGGTCGCCGACAAGCTCGCGACCGCACTTGAGGGACTTGGCCTTTCGGGGTTCGGTGACGAAGGCGACGATTTCGATCCCGCCCTGCACGAGGCCGTGCAGCATGAGGGCGACGGCACCCACCCCGTGGTGGGGACCGTCATGCGTCGTGGATACAAGGTCGGCGATCTTGTGGTGCGGCACGCCCTGGTCGGCGTGGTCGACACCGTGCCCGACGCCGATAACACCGACCCCGCCTCGCCAGAGGCCGCACAATCAGACGACGACTAGACACCGAAAGGAGGTGACGCGGTATGGCCCAGCGTGAATGGGTCGAAAAGGACTTCTACAAGGAGCTCGGCGTCGCCTCCGATGCCAGCGAACAGGAGATCAAGCGGGCGGCCCGAAAGCTGCTCGCGGAGAACCACCCCGACCGCAACCCCGGCAACCAGACGGCCGAAGACCGGTACAAAGCCGTGTCGGAAGCCAAGGAAGTGCTCTCGGATCCGGCCAAGCGCAAGGAATACGACGAAACGCGAAGACTTTTCGCGAACGGCGGGTTCGGTCGTGGTCGTTTCGGCGGCGGAGGCGGCGGAAATTTCGGCGGTTTCAGTTCCGACGGCGGCGAGTTCAATCTGAACGATCTGTTCGATGCGGCCGGCCAGACCGGCGGAGCCAACATCGGCGATCTGTTCGGCGGACTGTTCGGGCGTGGGGCGCAACAGCCGAGGGCAAGTCGGCCACGGCGCGGCAACGACCTCGAGACCGAGACCGAGTTGTCGTTTCTGGAGGCCACCAAGGGCGTAATGATGCCGTTGCGGCTCACCAGCCCCGCTCCGTGCACGAACTGTCACGGCAGTGGCGCACGGCCGGGCACCAGCCCGAAGGTGTGCCCCAACTGCAATGGATCCGGTGTCATCAACCGCAATCAGGGCGCATTCGGGTTCTCCGAGCCGTGCACTGAATGCCGGGGCAGCGGTTCGATCATCGAGCACCCGTGCGACGAATGTAAGGGCACCGGCGTGACCACGAGGACACGCACGATCAACGTGCGGATCCCGCCGGGTGTCGAGGACGGCCAGCGCATCAGGCTGGCAGGCCAGGGTGAAGCCGGGCTGCGTGGCGCACCGTCAGGCGACCTGTATGTGACCGTACACGTCAAGCCGGACAAGGTCTTCGGCCGCAACGGCGACGACCTCACGGTGAGCGTGCCGGTCAGCTTCCACGAATTAGCACTCGGAACAACGCTTTCGGTGCCTACGCTGGAAGGCAAGGTCGGTGTGAGGGTGCCGAAGGGTACCTCCGACGGCCGGATCCTGCGGGTCCGTGGTCGAGGCGTGCCGAAACGTTCCGGCGGACATGGCGATCTGCTCGTCACCGTGAAGGTGGCGGTGCCGCCGGACGTCGACGGTGAGGCCGCCGAAGCGTTGGAGGCCTACGCGAAAGCCGAACGGGCCAGTGGTTTCGACCCGAGAGCGAACTGGGCCGGTGCATGATGCCCAAGCGAGCCAATGACGAAGCGCGGACCTTTCTGATTTCGGTCGCCGCGGAGTTGGCCGGTATGCATGCGCAGACCCTGCGCACGTACGACCGGCTCGGGCTGGTCAGCCCGCAGCGGACGTCCGGTGGTGGTAGGCGCTACTCGCAGCACGACGTCGATCTGCTCCGCGAGGTGCAGCGGCTGTCGCAGGACGAGGGCGTCAACCTCGCGGGTATCAAGCGCATCATCGAGTTGACCAATCAGGTCGAGGCGCTGCAGAGTCGCCTGCAGGAGATGGCGCGCGAGATCGAGCAACTGCGTTCACAACCCAGGTCCAAGAGCACGGCCCTGGTGGTCTGGCAGCCCGGAGCCGCTCGGCGGCGACGTACGGCCGAATAACAAACGCTAGGTCACCGTGATAGAGAACCTCAGCGTCTCCGGCGTTCCAGGCATCGCGCTGCGATAGTCGCCGCGGCGTAGCGCGTCGGTCGGTGCGGCCATCGGCTCGATGGCGATGAGGCTGTCTGTACCAGGGGCGAACAATTGTGCCGCCGGGTAACCGGTCTCGAACACGACGTCGACACGACGGTCGCCACCGGCCAGTGAGAACACCGCCCCCTCGGGTACCTCGTTGAAGCCGTCGTCGTACGTCACGGACTGCAAGGACTGGGTGCCGCCCGCCCAATCGTCGTGATCTCCAGTCGGGATACCGCGCCCGTCCACCGGCAGATGACGCATCGCCGGCGTCGTGAGCTCCCAATCGCCGCGCGGCACGCCGGGAATCGTGAAGTACGGGTGGTATCCGAAGCACAGTGGGACGGAGGCCGCTGCCGTCGGCGATACGCTGGTCTCGATCGTGAGCCTGCGGCCGGCCAGCGCGACGTGTTGCGTGAGCACGTGGGGGAAGGGGAACGTCGCGAGCAACTCCGGCGTCGCCCCGAAATCGACGGTTGCGGTCAGCGTGTTCTCCGACTGCGCGGTGACCTGCCAGCCCGAGTAGGCGGCGAGTACACCGTGGATGGGCAGACCGTGTTCGTCGGCGCGCACGCCACCCTGACCGGGAACCAGGGTGACGACAGTCCCGTTGCTCTCATAGTCGCTGGCGCTCAACCGGTTTGCCCACGGGTAGAGAATCGGTATGCCCATCGTCTTTCCGGCGGTCACGTAGGCATCCAGTCCGCGACGCTGGCCCAGGAACTCTGCGTCACCGTCGGCGAGCGAGGTCCCGATCATGCCCGCGTCGGGTACGAACGTGGCTGTCATCGATGACGACGGATCGCGAAGTGTTACGGGCTCGAATTCCGGCATGCACGAGATCCTCGCACGGTCCGGCGGACCTGATTCAATCGACAGATGATCGCTTCACATGAAGACCTCGAGACCCGAAATGTCGCGACCGTGCGCGCCAGGTTCGATGCGCGGCGTGACGGCACGGGCGGACCGCGGGAGATCCGGTCTAGTCGTAGACGATGACCGCACGTCCGACGAAGTCACCTCGGCCCAGTGCATCGATGTGGTCGTTGACGTCTTCGAAGTTCACCGGCGTGACCGAGTCCTTGATCTTGCCGGCCTCGGCGAGCGCGACCACTTCGGTGAGGTCGTTGTAGTTGCCCCAGAACGACCCGAACAACGAGTACTCGCGGCTGACCAATGGGAACAGCGAGATGTCCACCCGGTTGCCGACCAGTCCCACCGAGGCGACGGCACCCTCGGTCGCCAGTAGCGAGAAAGCCAGCCTGATGCTCTCCTCGGCGCCCGCACACTCGATGACCGCGTCGAACTCCCGCCTGCCCGTGGCCTGCTCGAGTGCATCCCGCGCCTCGTCCTCGGACCTGCCGCCGATGTTGATGGTGTGATCAGCGCCGTTCTCCGTTGCCAGCGCCAGCTTTTCAGCGTTTCGGCCGAATGCGACCACGGTGGCCCCGCCGCCGAGCAGCTTGGCGTATTGCACTCCGTAGGCACCGAGTCCGCCGATACCCATCACCGCCAGCGTCGTTCCCGGACCAAGCACCCCGGCGGCCTGCAACTTCTTCAGTCCCCGGTACGGGGTCAGCCCGGCATCGGTCAGCGGTGCCAGCGACAGCGGCGATAGGTTGCCACTCACCTTGATCAGTTGTTGGTAGGCGACGGGAACATACTCCTGATAGCCGCCGTGGGGGCCGAACCCGATCCAGTGGCCCTGGTTGCAGATGTGTTCGTTGCCGCGGTGACATTGGCGGCAGGAGCCGTCGCCGCGTGGCCCGAACACCACCACCGGGTCGCCCTCTGCCAGGCCAGCCGCGGCGGGCACTTCTGCGCCGATCCGGTCGATGGTCCCCGCGATCTCGTGCCCCGGTGTGGCAGGCATCGGCATGTCGGTGCCGAAGTAGCCGTCGATGAGTTGAAAGTCCGTGCGGCACATGCCCGCACCGCCTACCTTGACGAGGACCTCGCCGGGTCCGACGGCCGGAATCGGAATCTCTTCCAACACCAGCGGCTGCTTGTATCCGTGCATCCGTGCCGCGCGCATCATCGCCACAGTCTAGGGCTCAGGCAAGTGGATCGTGCTGGATACGTTCGGCCGGAGCACCTTTGGCGAGCAATGCGGCCTTGGTGGCCTCGACCATCTCCGGGCTCCCACAGATCAGGATCTGCCGGTCGCTCCAACTGCCGTACCGCGTAACGACCGCCGGGAGTGTCCCGGTCTGGCGGACGTGCAGACCGCGCGGCGGTTGCACATCGGGGAAGTCGGCCGCCCACGGCGGATCGGTGTTGTACTCCGACACCGGCGTCACGGACAGCCACGGGTTGTGCGACGCGACCTGCCACAGTGTCTGGAGGTCGTAGAGCTCACACGGATAGCGGGCGCCGAAGAACAGATGCACCCGCGGGTTCACGGCCTTGCGGGTGAGATCCATGATCAGCGTCCGCAGCGGCGCGAGGCCGGTGCCCCCCGCGACCATCAATACGTCGCCGTCGTCGCGGTCGATGTGCATCCCGCCGTGTGGGTTCGATATCCGCCACCGGTCACCCGGCCTCGTCTCGGCGACGATCGCCGGACTCACCATGCCGCCCGGCACCGAGCGGACGTGGAACTCGATGCCCCCGCCGCGGTCGGCGGGGATGGACGGACTCAGATAGCGCCACCGCCGCGGCCACTGCGGGACCTGGACGGTGACGTACTGGCCGGGGTGGTAGTACAGCGGACGGTCCAGTTGCAACCGGATCACCGAGACGTCCCGGGTGGCGCGGATCAGTTCGATCACCGTGCCGTCGCAAAAGGGCGGGCCCTTCTCGGCGTCGGCTGCCCCGCGCATCACCCCGACGAGCAGTGCCACCGCGTCGTGGGTGGCCTCGGCGAGCCTGTCGTCCCACTGTTCGATCAGCTGGGTGCGCAGCGTCGTCAGCAGCGCGTCCTGCAGGCTGTCGTAATGCCGTTGTGTCACACCATATTTGCGATGGTCGCGGCCCAGCTGCGCGAGGAACGCCACAGGCTCCTGGGCCCGCTGGTCGACGAGTTCGCCGAACAGCCAGGTCACCGCCTTGGCGAAGGCTTTTCGCTGAGCCGTCATGTCCGGGGGGAACAGGTCGCGGACCGACATGTCGATGGCGAACCAGCGGGTGTAGAAGCGACGGATCAGTTCGTCGGAGCCGAACGCGGGGTCGACGGTGTCGCGCAATATGCGCAGCGCGTCACGATCGTCGAGTCCCACGTCGTTCGATAGTAAGCGCCGACGCGACGATCAGTGCCAGACCGAGCAGCGACCAGCAGATCAGCACCACGGTCGGCAGTGTTCCGCCGGCTCCGTCGAAGAACGCCGTCGACCTCAGCAATGTGGCGTTCGCGCCCTGGGGCAGCCATTGCCCCAGTTGACCCCAGCCGCTGGGCAGCATCTCCGGTGCGCTGTTGAGGCCCGATAGAGGGTTGCCCAGCAGCATCGCCACCACCGCCCCGCCGATCAGCCCGGCCCGACCGAACAATGATCCAAGGCCCAGGATGAACAAGGCCATGGCCAGCACCCCCAGCGTCAAACCACCGGCCACACCCCAGAAGTTCGCGTCGATCGAACCAAGCACGTACTTCAGGAGTGCGGCCACCGACACGCCTGCCACCCCGGCGAACACGACCGTCGCGATGAGACGGGTCCACACCTCACGCTTGAGCGCGAACATCAATGCGATCGCCGGTAACAGTCCGGCCAGTGTGATCGGCAGCGCGGACGCGGCGAGCCCGACGCCGCGCGGATCATCGGTGGTCGGCGGGGCCAGGTCCTCGGTGGCTATCGGCACCCCAGCGTGCTGGGCGATGCCGTTGCCGATCTGTGTGAGCATCTGCGCGATCATCGGACTTCCGCCAGTCGCGATCAACATGTTTGGCCCGTCGGGGCCGAAGGAGATGCCGCCGTAGACATCGCGGTGGCGGATCGCGTCGCGAAGTGCGGCCTCGCCGGGGTAGTAGGTGATGGCGAAGGCGCCCGGCGCCTGCTTCTCCAGGGTCGCGCCGACTTGGCCGCTCGCCGCCTGCGGGCCGGCGACGCCGATGGGCACGTCGTGCGGCGCTGTGCGCGCGGCGGGCAGCGCGAACGCGATCGCGACGAGGGCGAGCGCGACAGTGAGCACCGCGATGATGCCGGTCGCCCGGATCGCCGCGGGGGGTTCGTGCGCGGGTATCGCGTGGGTGTGCCTGGGCACGGTCTCCATGACCATCAGCCGACCTCTTTTCACTCATCGTTGAATTAATCGCACGGTGAGCGTATCGCGGGCCGGTCATCATTTCAACAGTCAGTGAAATGATAGTGTCGATAGATGCCTTCACCAGCGAAAACGAGGAAGCGGCGAGGGCGACGCCAGGGAGATCCGGTGTCGCGGGAGGCCGTTCTGGCTGCGGCCAAGGTGCGGTTCGCGGCAGAGGGCTACGAGAAGACCACGCTGCGGTCGATCGCGGACGACGCCAACGTGGATCCGTCGATGGTGCTGTACCTGTTCGGCTCGAAGGCCGACCTGTTCAGAGAGGCGCTGCGGCTCATCATCGACCCGGCCGCGCTTGTTGCCGCGCTCTCCGGGGGTGCCGACGACGAACCCGATATCGGTACTCGCATGGTGCGCACCTACCTGCGGATCTGGGAGTCGCCCGACACGGGTCCGAGCATGGTGGCGATGCTGCAGTCGGCGACGTCCAACTCCGATGCCCACGACGCCTTCCGTGCCTTCATGCAGAACTACGTGCTGACGGCGGTGTCCGATGTGCTCGGTGGTGGGGATGAGGCCAGGCTTCGTGCGATGCTCGCCGCGAGTCAGCTCGTTGGGGCGGCGGTGCTGCGCTACGTCATGAAGGTAGCGCCGATGGCGACACTGTCTGGCGACGAAATGGTGCGGCTGCTCGCACCGACGGTGACGCGCTATCTGACCGCGGACGCCAGGGAGCTCGGGCTCCCCTGAGCAGCCTCAAAGGACCAGGCCGTGAATTCCCTTGTACAGCACCAGGAGACCGATCACGACGAGAATGCCCGCGACGAGCACGGCATGCTGGCGCTCCATCCAGTCCCGCAGCCGTCGCAGGGGCTCGACGAGGCGATCACCCGACACGGCATAGGCCAGGATCGGCAATGCGACCGTCGAGCCCGCGACCGCGACGTACCAGATGACCGCCAACCACACTCGGGCGTCGGCCATCCCCGTCGTGCCGATGGCCAAACCCGCAGCGGCACAGATGAACAGCACCTTGGGATTGACTGCGGTGAGGACAAGACCTGTCACGCCGGCACGAGCGGGAGTGAGCTTGGACATGCTCTGCAGCCACTTTGGAACGTGCGCAGCCTTCTTGCGGGTGAGCCATCGGTAGATGCCGAACACGATCAACGCCGCACCGACCACGATGCGTAGCCAGGACGCCCAGCCGGGCGGCTTGCCACCGAGTCCGCCGATGAGGCCGGACACTGCAAGGAAGATGCTCGTCAACGCCGCGAGGCCGATCAGCCAACCCGTCAGGAAAGCCAGCCCCGCCGGCCGTGGCCGGGGCGTTTGCAGCACCAGCACCGCCGGGATGATCGACAACGGCGAAAGTGCCACGACCAGTGCGAGCGGTATGAGCTCGATCAGCACCGATCCCCAGTTGTCCGACAATGCTCCCCCTCTCGTCGCGTCATTCGATACGCAACGTAGCAATCATTGACCAAGCGGACTGTCCGTATGAAGCGATGACCGCCCAGGCGACCACCATGCCGATAGCATCTGCGCATGCGGCGGCCCGGTTCACGCGCGTGTATTGCTCTGATGTTGATTGTCACGTTGATCGCGGCGGCAACCGCATGCTCGCGTGACAAAGAAGCGCCCGCGCCGCAGGCCGGAGTCAACGCCGGACCCGACGGCAGACCCGCCCCGTTCAGGGAGCCCGTGCGGCTGTCGAGCGAGGACGGCGTACTCGAGGTGCGACTGTCGGCGCACCAGGGCACCGTCAACCTCGACACAGTCAAGGAGCCGGTCACCAATTTCCTGATCTTCTCCTACGACCTTGTCAAAGGTACGAGCTCGAACGGATCGACGAAGGGCGACAACGTCTATCCCGCGCCCACGTTGCGGGTGGAACCCGGCGAGAAGCTGATCGTCCACTACGACAACGATCTTCAGAATCTGACGATCCCGGACTTCTACGATCCCGCGATGACGCCCAAGGGCGGTGAGGTGCCGCTGTATCCGCCCGCTCTCAAAGAGGCGCCGTTGAACCTGCACACCCACGGTCTGCACATCAGCCCGTCGGGCAATGCCGACAACGTGTTGTTGTCGATTCCTGCCGGTATGAGCAACACCTTCACCTACGACGTGCCCGAGAACATGCCCAACGGGCTGTACTGGTATCACAGCCACCGGCACACGATGACGTCGCAGCAGACGTACGCCGGATTGGCCGGCCTGTTGGAGATCGGTCGCCCCGACGGCAATCTGCCGCTGGTCACGCAGAACGATATTCCCATCCGCAACATGGCGATTCAGTACAACTACGTGTTCGACCGTAGCGGCAAGGGGCACCAGCTCAACAACTACAGCTGGCCACAGTGGGCGAGCACGCTCGAACCGCCCGACGGGAACCAGCTCGCCGACGGCACGTACCAGCCGAGCCTGGCGCCGGTGAACATCGCCGACACCACAGTCGGCGCCCAGTACCTGACGCCGTGGTGGGCCGGACCGCTGTCACCGCGCAACAATCGCGGTCAGACTCAGTTCATCCCCTCGAATCTGATGAGCTTCGACAGTCCGACGACAAAGTTCGCCGAGAACCCGGGCCTGCCTGACAATCAGCGCGACGTGCAGTTCACCGTGAACGGCCAGTTCCAGCCGGAACTGAAGATCAAGCCGGGTCAGACGGAGATCTGGACGGTCGCCAATATCAGCGATATCGCCTATATGACACTGCGATTGACCGAGACCGCCACCGGCGACCATCCGAAGTTCTCGATAGTCGGGCAGGACGGTAACCCCTACACACAGGTCGGTCGCCCGGTCTACGGGGATGGGACAACGCTCAGCGTGCCGCCCGGGTCACGGTATGCGATCGCGGTCACGATGCCCAAGGAGGGGGATCTGGTCCTGGAGTTCCCGCCGGACCCCGATGCCAAGCCGCTCGTGAATCCCGGTGTGCTCTATACCAACAACGGGACCAAGAACACACCCGCGGTGCTGGGCACTCTCACGGTCGATCCCAAGTACATGGCGTTCGCCGACGGCTTCTTCGTGTTCCCGACGCAGACCCTGATCCGTGCCACGCCCGACACCAGTGGCGAAGGAAAGACCACCGCTTTCGAACCCGGGCAGAACCTCGACGCCTATACGTCGTTCGTGGACACGTCGGTGATGACCCCCGCCGTCAAACGGACCATGACGATCACCGACACCATCGGTGGCAACATCGCCAGCAACAACGATCCCAAGGCCGTCATCTACCAGTTCGAACCCGCCGGGTTCCCGAACGTCTCGCTGATCCAGCCGCGGCTCAACTCCGTTGAGGAGTGGACGATCGTCAATCAGAACAACGATGCGCATCCAATGCACATCCACGTCAACGACTTTCAAGTGATGGCCATCGATGATCCGCATAGGGGCAGGACCGGCGTACAACCCTGGGGGCTCGACAACGTCAACGTGCCCGCGCCGGTATTCAACGACATGCACGTGGTGAGCACGCCCGCGACGCTGACCCTGCGCCAGGAGTTCTCGGAGTTCGCGGGCACGTACGTGATCCACTGCCACCGCCTCAACCATGAGGACAACGGACTCATGGCCACCATCAACGTCATCCCCGAGGTGTCGACATACGCCGTGGCCAATCCCGGCTCCGATGGTAAACCGGCTTCCGTCCAGGTCCGGGATGGCAACGGCGACAAGGTGCTGCAGACCGTCGTCCCGTTCCCGGATTTCGAGGGCACGCCGTCGGTGGCGATGGCCGACGTGAACGGCGACATGATTCTCGATCTGCTTGTCGGAACCGGTAAGGGCGCCACGCCGGAGGTCGTCGCGTACGACGGCAACGACACCGACCTGGGCCTGTTCAAGACCGAGATCACCCGGTTCGTCCCGTTCGACTCCGACTTCACCGGCGGTGTGACCGTCGCCGGGGCGGACATCGACGGAAACTCATTGGCCGACAACATCATCGTCGGTACCGGTCCGGGCACAGAGTCGCAGGTGAAGGTGTATACCTCGAAGCTGCCGTCCGAGTCGGGCAAGGAGCCCGACGTGTTCTCCGCGTTCACGCCCTATCCCGGATCGCAGTCCGGGGTAACGCTGGCCACCGGAATGGTCGAATTCGGTTCAGGCCGCGAGACCATCGTGACCGCGCCGGGTCCCGGCGATGCGCCGCTCGTCAAGTCGTTCCGGTGGGACCTCTACACGCCGACCGCGCGGGCGCAGGCCAACGGCACGGCTACCGAGCACGCCGCAAAGCCCAATGAGCCCAGGATGACATCGAATTTCCTCGCCTACGCAGAGGACTACAGGGACGGGGTCGCGCTGTCGACCGGATGGGTTGCCGGTGGCGAGGGTGGCGCCATGAGCATCATCACCAGCCAACTCGCAGGGCCGGGCACCGTGCGGGTGTGGTCGACGGGCTCCAAGCTCGACGGGCAGCCCGGCATGTACCTCGACAGCCCCAACCACCATGAGGAGAACATCGAATACGCCGAGATCGCATCGTTCACACCGTTCCCCGGCGGGTCGACCGTCGCGACGAGCAGCACCGTCTACGGAGCCGATCTCGTTGTGGCGGGAACCACTGCTGGTGGCCAGGAGGTCCGCAAGTACACCCTGGAGCGACCAGCCCCGGATGCGACGACGTTGGCGCCGAAGCTACTCACCACCCTGCCGAAGATGCCGGCGGGACCGACGCCGCTGGGCGGCCGTTAGGGCATCTGCAGGAGCACCTTGGTGATGAGGTAGAAGGTCGCGCTCAACATCGACATGACGACGAGCACGAGTGCAAATCCACGCCAGTTGGTCTTGGTGACCGAGACATCGGGCGGCGGCCGCAGCCAGTTCTTGAGCAACGGATTGACGAAACGCGGCATCACGAAGTAACTGAGTGCCAAGCTGGACAACAGGTTTCCGATCAGCAGATTCAGCCATAACGGCAACCGCAACGGCCAGAGCGCCAAGGCGATCACCACCACAGTGGGGTAGACGCCGACCCACACCGCGACGGAGGTCTTGAAGTTCGACGGCGGTGGAGCCTCGGCGCCCGTGTCGTCGAAGGCGAACCAGTTGCCGAAGGAGTTGTCGACTGTTCTGGATTGGTAGTCCTTGAACTTCGCACCCTCGGCGAGCAGCTGCTTGCGTTCGCCCGAAACCAGCCAACGATCGAGATCGTCGGCGGTGCTGTAGCGATACAGCGCGGTCCACTCCTCCTGAACACCCTCCACCGGACGGAACAGCTCGGACCCGCGGAATCCCGGAAAAGCGCTCTCCGCCAGCCGAAGTCGCTCCTGCCAGGCGAGGAACTCGTCGACATCGGCCGGATCGACCCGGTGCGTCACCACCACGGTCACCAGTGGATCCGACCTTCGGCCACCGCCGCCGATGACCTGCTGGGTGCCCGGCCCTTCGAAGTACTGCTCGGCCTTGAGTAGCATCTCCTGACGGGTGGCGCTGTTGAGCCATGTCTGGACATGCGCGACCGAGTCGAAGCGATAGACGATCACCCAATCGCTTTGGACCCCGGTGGGCTGGTTGATCTCGGCGGCGATGAAGCCTGGGTACTTGCCGGCTTCGCGGTTCATGTTGAGCTGCCACGCCTCGAACGCCTGCTCCTGGCCGGGCCGAATGCGCTGACTGATGATCACCGTCGCGGTGGTATCGGTGGCCCCTGTCGTGTCCATGTCCTGCCAATCAGGTTGCGGGAGAAAGACGGTGCTCGATCAGGCGTCGATAGATGCGTTCCGGGGTGAACGGCAGCTCGCGATAGCGCACTCCAGTGGCGTCGTGCAGTGCGTTGGCCAGTGCCGGTGCCACCGGGTTGACGTTCGACTCGGCGATGCCCTTCGCCTTCATGGGTCCCACCGAGTCCTGGGTCTCGACGAGGAGGACTTCGGTGCGCGGCACGTCGGCGTAGGTGGGGATGCGATAGTTGCGCAGGTTGGGATTGACCATCACTCCGTTGCTGTCGACATGGAAGTTCTCGGTGAGCGCGAAGCCGATGGCCTGTGCGACCCCGCCTTCGATCTGTCCGCGGACCTGCTGCGGATTGATCACGACGCCGGGATCAGCGGCATGCACGCTGTAGAGAATGCGGACTTCGCCGGTGATCCGGTGGACGGCGATACGGAAGCCGTGCGCATTGGACGTCACGCTGCGCGGCGAACCATAGGCCTTGCGCGCCACGGTGAACCGCCTACCACGCTCACGGGCGGCCACCAGTACCTGGGCCAGCGTCAATCTGGTGTCGGCACACAGCACCCCGTCGTCGTCCATCGAACATTCGCCGACACCGACGCCGACGTGGCCCGCGGCGAAGTGCAGGATGCTGTCGCGTAGCGCGGTCGCGGCGTTCTGTACCGCGTTGCCGGACACGAACAGGCCGGCGCTTGCGAACGCGCCGGTGTCGAAACCCGTCCTGTCGGTGTCGGATTGCACGAGATGGATCCGAGACGTCGTCGTGCCGAGCACGCTCGCCGCGATCTGGACGTGCGCCGTGGACGTGCCTTCACCGAATTCGACTGTTCCCACGGCGATCTCGTAGCTGCCATCGTCCCGCAGGGTCGCCCAGGCTTCCGACACGTGGTCGGTGGGCGGCGCGGTCTCGTGGATGGAGCTCGCGGTACCCGTGCCGACCAGCCAATCTGGTCCGAGGCTCGGCTCGGGAGGCATGCGGCGCAACGCGTCGTCCACCAGGTCGATGCAGGCCGTCAGCCCGTCCTCGGTGAAACTCACATCTTCTGGGTGCTCACCGACCGCCACCAGCGCATCGCCGGGCACAATCACGTTGCGGCGGCGCAATTCCAGCGGATCCATACCGAGCGCCAGCGCCAACTCGGTCATCGCGGACTCGACCGCGAACGACGGCTGGGTCATGCCGTATCCGCGCAGCGCTCCGCTGGGCACGGTGTTCGTGTACACCGAGTAGCCGTCGAATCTCTTGTTGGGGCATCGGTATTGCATCATGGCGGCACCGCCGGCGAACAGCGTCTCGCCGCCGTGGTTTCCGTATGCGCCGGTATTGGACACGTTGCGGAATTGGAAGGCGGTCAGCGTGCCGTCGGCCTTCGCGCCCAGCTTCACGGTGACCTTCATCGGGTGACGCGGTGATGCTGTGGTGAACGACTCTTCCCGGGTGTACTCCCAGCAAACGGGCCTGCCGGTGTCCAGTGCCGCCAGCGCGACCAGGTCTTCGGAGATGACCTCCTGCTTGCCGCCGAACCCGCCGCCGACCCTCTTGCAGAACACCCGCAGCTCGTCCGGCCGAAGGTTGAACAGGTGGGAGAGTTTGAGTTTCGCGACCGACGGCGACTGCGAACTGGTGCGCACATGCAATCGCCCCTCCTCCATCCAGGCGATCGATCCATGTGTTTCGAGGTGGGCGTGCTGGACGCGGGGCGTGAAGTAGGTGCCCTCGTGGATCACGTCGGCCGCGGCGAATCCGGCCTCGACGTCGCCGACCTCGCCATGCAGTTCGAGCAGGATGTTGCGCAGCTTGTCGTGCGCGAACGGATCGTCGTAGCTGTGCAATTGGGGCGCGCCGTCGGCCATCGCCTCCTCGGGGTCGAAGACCGCCGGCAGCACCTCGTACTCCACGGCGACCTTGCGGCAACCCTCTTCGGCGGCGCCTACGGACTCGGCGACCACCGCCACGACGCGCTGGCCCACGAACCGCATGACGTTGTCGAGTATGTAGGTGTCGTCGGGATCGACGAGGTGGTCGGTGTGGATCGCCGTGCTGAATCGCTTACGGGGGACGTCCTGCCACGTGTATACGCGCTGGACGCCGGGAACCTCGAGCGCGGCGGACGTGTCGATGGAGACGACGCGCGCATGGGCGTGCGGTGAGTGCAGCACCTTGAGATGAAGCATCTCCGGCATCGCGGTGTCCATGGTGAATTCGACCGTCCCGGTCACGACCCCGGTTGCTGCCGGCGCAACAACGTTGGCGCCCACGGCCTCACCGGGTGCGGCGTCCTCGACTCCCTTGACGCCGTTGATCGCGTCCTCGATGGCGCGATACCCGGTGCAGCGACACAGGTTTCCCTTCAGCGCGCGCGGCAGGTCGCGCTTCTGCTCGTCGGTGAAGGTGGCCGACGTCATGATCATCCCCGCGGTGCAGAATCCACACTGGAATCCCGGTCCGTCGAGAAATCGCTGTTGCATGGGATGCAGATTGTCCGGCGTGCCAAGGCCCTCGATGGTGGTGACTTCCCGCCCCTCCGCGCGGAAGGCGGGAGTGATGCAGCTGTGCACCGGATCGCCGTCGAGCCACACCGTGCAGGCTCCGCAATCACCTGCGTCACAACCTTTTTTGACCCCGAGGTGGCCCAGCGAGCGGACGAAGGTACGCAGACACTGGCCGGGTCTGGGCTGCTCGTCGAAGGCCGCGCCGTTCACGGTGTAGGTCACGAAGCCCCCCGCGCGAACTCGGCGCGGATGTCCTCGGCGTAGTGCGCGGCGAGGTGGCGCCGGTGGTCCGGGCTGCCGTTAGGGTCGTCGAACCAGAGCTCATCGGGCAATTCGTCGATACGTCGGGCGAGCGCATCGGCGTCTGGCATCGAATCGAATCTCATGCGTACCGGGCGGGTGGTACCCGCGGTGATGGTCAGCAGCATGTCGTCCTGACGTTGGGTCGCGACGATGAAGATCGTCGATCGGCCGAGCTTGGTCAGGGTGAACCGTCGGTGGGTGTGCCGCTTTCGCAAGGCACTCGCCGGAATGTCGATCTTCCGCAGCACCTCTCCGGGCGCCAGGATGTTGGCGTTGTTTCCGGTGACGAAGTCGGCCGCGTCGACGGTGCGCTCGGAGCCGTCGGGCGCGCGCAAGGTGTAAGTGGCCTCCAGCGCAACTGTCATCGTGATCATCGGGCCGGCGGGCAGCGACATGCAGATGTTCCCGCCGACCGTCGCGGTGTTCCACACCTTGAACGAGGCCAGGAACGCCTCACAGCTTGTCTGCAGCAGCGACGCGGCGGGCCAGTCGCTCGGTACCGTGAGCGCGTACAGGTCGCGGATCGTGCACATCGCGCCGATCTCCAGCCCAGTCTCCTCGACCGTGAGGGCGTCCCAGCCCAGCGGCGCCAGATCGATCAGCCGCCGCAGGTGTGGTTGCTGATCCGAGAACAGCCAGGTGCCGCCCGCGAGGAAGGCATCGCCGTCGCGCCAGTGCGCCCCTGGCGGATCGAGCGGTTGGCGGACCACATCGGTGACGGTGTTGAGGTCCAAACGTCTTCCCCCATGCGGCTTTGCCCGAGTTGGATTCCGCCATCGTAGAGGGACGTGGCGGGTGGTTGCTGGATCAGCGGCTCGGTACGCGCTGGCGTTGTGCTGGCAAAAAAGTTAAAGTTGAGCGGAACAGACTCAACCTTGACGGCGTTGTACAACGCGACAAGCATTCCAAGGGCCCTTTGTGCGGCCCTGAAGTACATAGAAAGGGAGGCGTCGTGGACTCGTTCAATCCGACGACCAAAACCCAGGCGGCCCTGACTTCGGCGCTGCAAGCGGCTACCGCCGCCGGCAACCCACAGATCACGCCCGCCCATTTGTTGATGGCACTGCTCACTCAGAACGATGGCATTGCCGCACCGTTGTTGGAGGCCGTCGGCGTCGAACCCGCGACGATCCGTGCAGAAGCGCAACGACTTCTCGACCGGTTACCCAGCGCATCGGGGTCGAGTACGCAACCGCAGCTGGCACCCCAGTCGATCGCTGCGATCACGACGGCCACCCACCTGGCCACCGAGATGGACGACGAATACGTCTCCACCGAGCATCTGCTCGTCGGCCTGGCCACCGGCGACTCCGACGTCGCCAAGCTGCTCAGCGGCCACGGCGCGTCACCGCAGGTGCTGCGCGACGCGTTCGGAAACGTGCGCGGGAGCGCCCGGGTAACCAACCCTGATCCGGAAGCCACGTACCAGGCGCTGGAGAAGTACTCCACCGACCTGACCGCCCGCGCCAGAGAGGGCAAGCTGGATCCGGTCATCGGGCGCGACAACGAGATTCGCCGCGTCGTTCAGGTGCTGAGCCGTCGTACCAAGAACAATCCGGTGCTGATCGGCGAGCCCGGCGTCGGCAAGACGGCGATCGTCGAGGGCCTGGCCCAGCGCATCGTGGCCGGCGACGTACCCGAGAGCCTGCGCGACAAGACCGTCGTGTCATTGGATATGGGCTCGATGGTCGCCGGTGCGAAGTACCGCGGTGAGTTCGAGGAGCGGCTGAAGGCTGTCCTCGACGACATCAAGAACTCGGCCGGTCAGATCATCACCTTCATCGACGAGTTGCACACCATCGTCGGCGCAGGCGCGACCGGCGAATCTGCGATGGACGCGGGCAACATGATCAAGCCGATGCTGGCCCGCGGCGAGCTGAGGCTCGTCGGCGCCACCACCCTCGACGAGTACCGCAAGTACATCGAGAAGGACGCCGCGCTCGAACGTCGCTTCCAGCAGGTGCTCGTCGGCGAGCCGTCCGTCGAGGACACTGTGGGCATTCTGCGCGGGCTCAAGGACCGCTACGAGGTGCACCACGGCGTGCGGATCACCGACTCCGCACTGGTGTCGGCGGCGACCCTGTCCGATCGCTACATCACCAGCCGCTTCCTGCCCGACAAGGCGATCGACCTCGTCGATGAGGCCGCGTCCCGGCTGCGGATGGAGATCGACTCGCGGCCCGTCGAGGTCGACGAGGTCGAGCGCCTGGTGCGCCGGCTCGAGATCGAGGAGATGGCGCTGGCCAAGGAGGAGGACGACGCCTCCAAGGAACGGCTGGTGAAGCTGCGTGCCGAGCTCGCCGACTACAAGGAGAAGCTGGCCGAACTCACGACGCGGTGGCAGAACGAGAAGAGCGCCATCGACGTGGTCCGTGAGCTCAAGGAGCAGCTCGAGACGCTGCGTGGGGAGGCCGACCGGGCCGAGCGCGACGGTGACCTGGCGAAAGCCTCCGAGCTTCGGTACGGGCGCATCCCGGAGATCGAGAAAAAGCTCGATGCGGCGGTGCCCCATGCCGAGGCGCGCGAGGGCGTGATGCTCAAAGAGGAGGTCGGACCCGACGACATCGCCGACGTGGTGTCGGCATGGACCGGCATTCCCGCGGGCCGCATGCTCGAGGGCGAGACCGCCAAGCTGTTGCGCATGGAGGACGAGCTGGGCAAGCGCGTCGTCGGGCAGAAGAAGGCCGTGCAGGCCGTGTCCGACGCGGTGCGGCGCAGCCGTGCCGGTGTCGCCGACCCCAACCGGCCGACGGGATCGTTCATGTTCCTCGGCCCGACCGGTGTCGGTAAGACGGAGCTCGCGAAAGCGTTGGCGGAGTTCCTGTTCGACGACGAACGTGCCATGGTCCGCATCGACATGAGCGAGTACGGCGAGAAGCACTCGGTGGCCCGCCTCGTCGGTGCGCCTCCCGGGTACATCGGTTATGACCAGGGCGGGCAGCTGACCGAAGCGGTGCGGCGGCGTCCGTACACGGTGATTCTGTTCGACGAGATCGAGAAGGCTCACCCGGACGTGTTCGACGTGCTGCTTGCCGTGCTCGACGAGGGCAGGCTGACCGACGGTCAGGGCCGGACGGTCGACTTCCGCAACACGATCCTGATCCTGACGTCCAACCTCGGCGCCGGTGGCACCGAGGAGCAGGTGATGGCCGCGGTGCGCTCGGCGTTCAAGCCCGAGTTCATCAACCGGCTCGACGACGTCATCGTCTTCGACGCGCTCGAACCCGGTGAGCTGGTGGCGATCGTCGACATCCAACTGCAGCAGCTGTCGAAGCGGCTGGCGCAACGCAGGCTGACGCTGGAGGTGTCGCTGCCCGCCAAGCAGTGGTTGGCGCATCGCGGTTTCGACCCGCTCTACGGTGCGCGTCCGCTGCGGCGGCTGATCCAGCAGGCCATCGGCGACCAGCTCGCCAAGATGCTGCTTGCCGGCGAGGTCCATGACGGCGACGTGGTGCCGGTCAACGTCAGCGCGGACGGCGATTCGCTGGTCCTGGGCTGAGCCTGATATCGATGGGGGATGAGCACTCGCGTCTCGTCCCTCCCCGGTAGACCCAACCTGCTCCTCGGCGCCTACGAGCTGGCCACGCTCGGCTACGGCGCCGAGGAGTTCGTCATCTCCGGCACCGCACGCTCGTATGCCACCGGCGAGACGGCGGACTACACGACCCGCATCGTGGTGTGCCGCCCGAAGGGCGCGTTCAACGGCACCGCCGTCGTCGAATGGCTCAACGTCAGCGGCGGCATCGACGCACCCGCGGTCTGGCTGATGGCGCATCGCGAGATCGCGCGCGCCGGCTACGCCTACGTCGCGGTGTCCGCCCAGTACGTCGGCGTCGAGGGCGGTGACAACCTGATCGGTATCGACATGTCGCTGAAAGCCCAAGACCGCGAACGCTATTCGCAGCTCAATCATCCGGGTGACCAGTTCGCCTATGACATCTACACCCAGATCGGCCGTTTGGTCAGTGAGGGTGGTATCGACAGACTGCAGCCGAAAGCGGTTCTCGCGGTGGGGGAATCCCAGTCGGCGATGTTTCTGACCACCTATGTGAACGAGGTCGACGCGGTCACTCAAGTTTTTGATGGCTTCCTCGTGCACTCGCGGTTCGGTCCCGCCGCTGCACTCCGCGGCGGCAGCGCGCTGGAAGAGTCACGGCCTGCGCCCTTCCGGGACGATCTGCGGGTCCCGGTGCTATCGGTGATCACCGAGACCGATCTGGTCGACGGCCATCTGCTCGGCTACCACCACGCCCGCCGACCGGACAACGACAGGTTGCGGGTGTGGGAGATACCCGGCACCGCGCACGCCGACAACTACACGATTCGGGTCGGCTTCATCGACGACGGCTCGCTGCCGCTGGAGGGCCTTGTCGCGGCCTACGCACCCACGAACGAGTTGATGGGGACGAACCTGTCCTACTACATCAACTTCGCGCCCCAGCATCACTACGTGCTGCAGGCCGCGATCGCGGCCCTCAACGACTGGGTTCGTACCGGCGCGCCTGCGGCCACGGCGCAGCCGATGGCCCTCACCGGCGCGGACGTCCCGGCGCTGGTGCTCGACGATCACGAACTCGCCGTGGGCGGAGTCCGTACGCCGTGGGTCGACGTGCCGATTGCGCGGACATCGGGCCTCGCGCCCGACGAGAGCCCCATGTCCTTCTTGTTCGGTACCGGGGAGGTGTTCGACGCCGACACGGTGCGCGCGCTTTATCCTGGCGGCGCCGCCGACTACCTGGCGCGTTTCGGCGACGCGCTGGATCGCGCGATCGACGCGGGTTTCATCGTGGCGGCTGACCGGACCGAGATCCTCCAGCTCGCCGAGGCGTCCTTTCCCGAGTGACCCAGAGGTTGCGATGCGAAGAAGCTGGTAGTCGGCATATGACAGGGAAAGTCGCTATGTGACGAGCCTGTGATCTGCTCGAGTTCGGACTTGAGGGCTACCTGCAAGTAAGCTACGACGTAATGGTCCCGCTCTGGTTCACGCTGTCCGCGCTCTGTTTCGTGGGTGCGGCGGTTCTTCTGTACGTCGACATCGACCGTCGACGTGGGCTGGGTCGTCGCCGCAAGTCGTGGGCGAAGTCGCACGGTTTCGACTATGAACACGAGTCGAGCGACATCCTGAAGCGCTGGAAGCGCGGTGTGATGTCGACCGTCGGCGACATCAACGCCAAGAACGTCGTCCTCGGGCAGATCCGTGGCGAAGCGGTGTTCATCTTCGACCTCGAAGACGTCGCGACCGTCATCGCCCTGCACCGCAAGGTCGGCACGAACGTGGTCGTCGATCTGCGGCTCAAGGGAATCAAGGAGCCGCGGGAGAACGACATCTGGCTGCTCGGCGCGATCGGTCCGCGGATGGTGTACTCGACCAACCTCGACGCGGCCCGACGCGCCTGCGACCGCCGCATGGTGACGTTCGCCCACACCGCGCCGGATTGTGCGGAGATCATGTGGAACGAGGAGCACTGGACGCTGGTCTCGATGCCGGTGACCAGCACGCGGGCACAGTGGGATGAGGGCCTGCGCACGGTGCGCCAGTTCAACGACCTGCTGCGCGTGCTGCCGCCAACGTCGCAGGCGACCGTCGGTCAGTCGGTGACGCGCCGCAGCGGGTCGCCGAGCCGTCCGCTCAAGCCGGCGCCGGCGCGCTCCGAGGTGCCTGCCGGCAGGGCCGAGGCTCCAGGCGGCAGGTATGCCCAGGCGCCCCCGCGACCCGAACAGGCTCGTCGAACCGCGTCGCCCCCGCAGCCACCGCAATCGCGCAACGGACGGCAGTCCCCGCACTATCAGCGGTGACCGGCGCGGTGACTAAGCTGTCGCCATGTCACGCCCCGTCGCCCTGATCACTGGCCCCACGTCGGGGTTGGGCGCAGGATTCGCCCGCAGATATGCCGTGGACGGCTTCGACCTCGTGCTCGTCGCGCGCGATGCGAAGCGTCTCGACGCGCTGGCCGCCGAACTGCACGACGAGGCAGGCGCGAACGTCGAGGTGCTCGTCGCCGACCTGGCGCAGGCCGCCGATCGTTCGAAGGTGGCCGACCGGCTTGCCGCCGGTGTGCGCGTTCTGGTCAACAACGCCGGTTTCGGAACCTCCGGCGAGTTCTGGACCGCAGATCTCGCGGTGCTGCAGTCCCAACTGGACGTCAACGTCACGGCGGTCATGCATCTGACGCACGCGGCGTTGCCGCCGATGCTGGCGGCCGGTGAAGGCACGGTGATCAACGTCGCCAGCGTGGCCGGACTGCTGCCTGGGCGTGGTTCGACGTACTCGGCCTCCAAAGCCTGGGTGGTCGCGTTCTCCGAGGGCCTGGCCAACGGCCTGGGTGGCACCGGCGTCGGCGTACATGCGCTGTGCCCCGGTTTCGTGCACACCGAATTCCATGAACGAGCGGGCATCGACATGGCGAACACGCCGTCGTTCCTGTGGCTGGAGGTGGACGACGTGGTCCGCGAGACGATGGCCGATGTCGCACGGGGCAAGGTGGTGATCGTGCCCGGCCTGCAGTACAAGGCACTGACCACCGGTGGCCGCATGGTGCCGCGAAACGTGGTGCGTGCGGTGACGAAAGTCGTTGGCCGGGGCCGGGATAGAACCTAAGTCGCGCTCAGTGTCCGCCCGTTCAGTTTTCACTGCCCTCACCGCGGTGCTCCTGGTCGCCTCGGCCTGTTCGAGCGATGACGCGAAGGTCGACACCTACTCCGCCCAGACCGCGACCATCGGCGAATCGTTGGCGTTCCTGGGCTGGAACATGTCGGTGTCCAATCTGCGTTTCGAGGGCGAAAACGTCCTGATCGACATCGACGCGGCGCCATCGGGTGACGGTCCGCATGCCGACCCGAAGGACCTGAGGTTCGGGCTTTACGGCGCGTTGGCACACCCGCTCGAGGCCCCCGCCATCGGCGGGTGCCGTGACGTGACGGACCTCGACGTGCAGCCGGTGTCGGAGACGCCGGACCGGCTGACGGGAACGGTATGTGTGGGGCCACAACGTGACCAGCTCCAGGTGCGCGGGGTCTATGTCTATTCGACCCGTGATCGCACGCCCGGTACCACGATGGCGCACGGCGTGGCGTTTCCCGTCGGGCTACCTACGGTCGAAGACGAGGCCACCGGACTGTCGCTCAAGACGACCAGCGTGGACGCGTTCCGTGCGGACGGCTCCATGCTCGACCAGACCGCGCTCGGAGACCCCAACGAGTTCACCGGAAACGGCTACATGCTGCTCGGCCTCGAGATCTCCGGTCAGGCAACGCAATACCGTGAGGAGTCGAAACGCCGCGGCGGACCGACGATGGTGGTGATGGCTCCGACGTTGCCTCCGCCCGGGCTGAGCCACGCCTGCGACGTCTACGGCGCGTCGACTCTCGTGCTACCTGACAGCACCCGCGACGCGGTCTTCACCCGCGTGACGTTGTGCACCCAGGGAGAGATGAATGAAGCACTGCTCTATCCGACGCTCTCGGTGGTCGGCACGCACGCCGCGATGTGGGCCAAGGGTGAGTGAGGCGGGTCCGACCGAGTGGGGCGAGGGTCCCGGGGTAGGCCCATGGCAAGGCCCGCTGCCCGACGATCCCCGTTACGACCCCGCGCTGCTGCGGGACGGCGACACCCGCAATGTCGTTGATGCATATCGGTATTGGACACGCGAAGCGATCATCGCCGACATCGACACCCGTAGGCATCCCCTGCACATCGCGATCGAGAACTTCGGTAACGACGCCAACATCGGTGCGGTGGTCCGAACGGCCAACGCGTTCGCGGTGGACACCGTGCACATCGTGGGTCGCCGCCGGTGGAATCGGCGCGGAGCAATGGTGACCGATCGTTACCAGCGGCTGTGCCACCATGACGCCACCGAAGGGCTGTTGGCCTTCGCCGTCGATGCGGGGCTGACCGTCGTCGCCGTCGACAACGTGCCGGGTGCCGCGCGGCTGGAGGACGTCGAGTTACCGCGAGCATGCCTACTGGTGTTCGGGCAGGAAGGTCCGGGCATCACCTCGGAGGCCAGTGCAGGCGCCGAATTAACGGTGTCGATCGCACAATTCGGCTCCACCCGCAGCATCAATGCCGGAGTCGCCGCAGGCATCGCCATGCACAGCTGGATCCGAACCCACGCCGACCTCGACCGCGCCTGGTAGCCGTTCGCGCAGCAACAGCCACACCGCGACCGCCGAGACCAGCATCAGCGCCGCACCGACGCCGGACGCGATCGCGAGCCCCGAGGTGAACGCGTGCTTCGTCGCGTCGAGCAGGGCGGACGCCTGGTCGGCGGGCAGTGTCTGTGCGGCCTCGACCGCAGCGGCGAGGGAGTCACGCGATTCAGCGACCACCACAGCGGAAATGCCTTCGGGGGCAGTGAAATTGCGATACACGCCGGTGACGATCGAGCCCAGGGTGGCAATGCCGAGCGCCATCCCGAGCTCGTACGCGGTCTCCGAAACCGCGGCCGCCGCACCGGCGCGCTCCTTCGGAACGCTGGCCAGGATGACGTCGCTCGCCACGGTGAACGCCAGGCCGAGCCCGACACCGACGACGAACAGCGTCACGCCGAGTTGGGGGTAGGAGGTGCCGGGTGTGAGCACCGTCAATGTCGCCATGGCGACACCCACCAGCGCCAGGCCTGACGTGAGTACCGCGCGCCGGGACCAATAGCGCACCGCGACTCCCGCCAGCACACCGAACACCGTCGCCGTCACCGCCGCGGGTAGTTCGGCGAGGCCGGCCTGCAACGGGCTGAAGCCCTGGACGAGCTGGAAGTACTGCGACAGGAAGAAGACCAGACCGGACAGTCCGAGGACGGACAGCAAGTTGGCACTCACCACACCGGTGAATGCGCGGTTGGCGAACAGCCGAACGTCGATCAGGGGGTGCGACAGCCTGAGTTGGCGGCGGACGAACAGTGTCAGTGCACCTGCCCCGGCCAGGGCTGCGACGGCGACGTCGAGGTGAAATCCCTGCGCGGCAACCTCTTTGATCGCGTACACGGCGCCGAGGATGCCCGCCATCGACAACACGACGCTGGGCAGATCCCACGGCCCGGGGGCGGGGTTGCGGTGCTCGGGCACCAGCGCGATGCCGCCGATCACCAGGACCACCATCACCGGCACGTTGATCAAGAACACCGAGCCCCACCAGAAATGCTCGAGCAGTATCCCGCCGAGAATCGGGCCGAAGGCGGCGCCTGCCGAGAACGCCGACGCCCAAATGCCGACGGCCAGTGTGCGTTCCTTGGCATCGGGGAAAATGCCGCGGATGAGGGCCAGCGTCGCAGGCGCCAGGGTCGCACCCGCAATGCCCTGCAGGGCCCGCGCCGCGATCAACAGTTCCGCGGAGGGCGCATACGCCGTCGCGGCGGAGATCACCGCGAAGGCCGTCGCACCCCAGAGCAACATCTTCCGATGACCGATCCGGTCACCGAGGCCGCCCATCGTGATCAGGAGGCTGGCGAGCACGAACGAGTAGATGTCGCCGATCCACAGGATCTGGATTCCGGTGGCATCGAGATCCCGGCTGATGAAGGGTGTAGCCAGCGCCAGGACCGTACCGTCGATGCCGATGAGCAGAACCGCGAGCGTCAGGACGCCGAGCGCGGACCAGCGGCGAATCATGATGTCAGTACTCCGTGCAATAGCAGTTCGGTGATCATGTGGTCGAACTCGCGTCCCGCGACGCGACCGACCTGAACGGCCCACGCCGCTCCTGCCACCAGTGAATAGAGCGCCTCGGTCAGCCATGCCGCGGTGAGGTCGGGACGGACATCGCCGTCGCGCTGGCCGCGTTGGAACAGCGCGGTGATGGCGGAGTCGATGTCCGCCCAGCCCTCCAGCGACTTGTCCGCGTCGAGTTCCTGGGTCTGGCTGTAGAGCAGCGCGAGGTAGGGCGATACCGGTTGGCATGCGGTGATCAGCCTGCGCAACGCCTCGACGGCCGAACCATCCTGCAAGCGGGCGACGTCGAGGGCGTGTGCCATCTCGCTGATCGCGAGTTCGTCCAACGCGACCATCAGTGCCGGCTTCCCCGCGAAATGGCGATGCAGCGTGGCTCGGCTCACCCCGACCGCGGCCGCGATCTCGTCCTGCGTCGCATTGGGCCTGCGGCCGAGGAAGTCGGCCGCGGCGCGCAGCAGCGTCTCACGGTCAGAAGGCATGAGACGATAATAGCTCAGATGAGACAAATATGTCTCATACTGAATATGGGCCGGCCTCTCAGCCGAGCACATTTCGCAGGCCGGGTAGGGCAGGATCGAAGTCATGGATCAGCTATGGGCCAACCGCGCGGCCAGCGCAGAGGCCGCGATCGCCAAGCGGCATCTGAAGAAGGTGTGGGCCGTGCCGGGAACTCAGCTGGGCGTCGTCGCCTGGCCGGCGACGCGCAAGTACCGGCTGTTCGGCACCTGGCACTACTGGTGGCAGGCCCATCTACTGGACTGCCTGGTCGACGCGCAACTGCGCGACCCGCAGCCTGAACGCCAGCAGAAGATCGCCAGGCAGATCAGGGGTCACCGGCTACGCAACAACCTGCGCTGGACCAACGACTACTACGACGACATGGCGTGGCTGGCCATCGCGCTCGAACGGGCGGGGCGCCTCGCGGGTGTCGAGCGGCCCAGGGCGCTGGACACACTGTCCGAACAGTTCCTCAACTCGTGGGTCCCCGAGGACGGCGGCGGAATTCCATGGCGCAAACAAGACCAGTTCTTCAACGCCCCTGCCAACGGTCCGGCGGCGATCTTCCTCGCCCGCCACGACCGGCTGCGCCGGGCCCAGCAGATGTCGGACTGGCTCGACGAGACGCTGATCGATCCGGAGACGCATCTGGTGTTCGACGGGATCAAGGGCGGTTCGATGGTGCGCGCGCAGTACACCTACTGCCAGGGAGTGGTGCTCGGCCTGGAAACCGAACTCGCGATGCGCACCGAGGACGCCGACCACGCCAAGCGGGTGCACCGACTGGTCGCCGCGGTACGCGACCACATGGCTCCCGAGGGCATCATCCGGGGTGCGGGCGGCGGCGACGGCGGCCTGTTCAACGGGATCCTCGCGCGCTATCTGGCGTTGGTGGCCACGTCGCTGCCGCAAAACGACGACGATGACGCGGCTGCCAGGGCCGCCGCGACCAAGCTGGTGCTGACGTCGGCGGAGGCGGCCTGGGACAACCGGCAGACCGTCGACGGCCTGCCACTGTTCGCGGCGTTCTGGGAGCGCACCGCCGAGATACCCACTGCGGCAGGTGAGGAGGCCGAGTCCGTCGAGGGCGCCGTCAACTCGTCGCAGGTTCCAGAGCGCGATCTTTCCGTTCAGCTGGCAGGGTGGATGCTCATGGAAGCGGCCCACGCGGTATCCGACACGTGACGTCTGAACCGGCTTCGCGCGTCGTTCATTCTTTTCCCACGCGGTTCGGCCGCGACCTCAAATCGATGAAGCCTGGGGAAAACGCCGCCGCGGGCCTGCTGCTGCTGTCCACAGTCATCGCCATCATCTGGGCGAATTCGCCATGGGCGGAAAGCTATTGGACCCTGCTGGACACCCACGTCGGTGTTTCGTTCGGCGAGCACCACTTCGACATGAGCGTCAAGCATCTGATCAACGACGCGCTCATGACGTTCTTCTTCTTCATCGTCGGCCTCGAAGTGACACGGGAGTTCGCCATCGGCGAGCTCACCGACAGAGCTAGAGCCGCGGTACCCGTCGTCGCGGCGATCGCGGGTCTGGTCGCGCCCGCCGTCATATTCCTGGTGCTCAACCCCTCCGGCGAGAACGCCCACGCCTGGGGTGTGGTGATTTCCACCGACACCGCCTTCCTGGTGGGTGCGCTCGCCATCATCAAACCGAAATTTCCTGGGCGACTGCGGATCTTCCTGCTCACCCTGGCCGTCGTCGACGACGTCGGTGCGCTGATCGTGATTGCAGTGTTCTATTCGGACTCGATCCAGGTGGCACCGCTAGTGGTGTCGGCGCTACTGCTCATCGCCATCGCGCTGGTGCGGTTTCTTCCTGTCGCCCGCGGCCCCGCATACGCGGTGCTGGGCTTCGCGTTGTGGGTCGGGCTGTACCTGGCGGGAATCCACCCGACCCTCGCCGGTGTCGCGCTCGCGTTACTCATTCCCGTATTCGCCCCCGAGCGCAGACAGGTCGAGGACGCCGTCGAGGTGATCCGCGCTTTCCGGCAGTCACCGAACTCTCAGTACGCCCGCACGGCCACCCGCCGTCTGCGGCAATCGATTTCCATCAACGAACGACTGCAGACCGACATCGGACCGTACGTGTCGTTCCTGGTGCTGCCGTTGTTCGCGTTGGTCAACGCCGGGGTCAGGCTCGACGCGGAGAGCCTGTCCGCTGCGGCGCGCTCATCATTGACGTGGGGCATCATCGCCGGGCTGGTGCTGGGGAAGTTCATCGGCATCACCGGTGCGACGTGGCTGATGAGCCGAACGGGGCTCGGTCAGCTGGCTCCCGGGCTGCGGTTGCGCCGGGTCGCCGGTGGTGCCGCGCTGTCCGGAATCGGTTTCACCATTTCACTTTTCATCGTCGACATCGCGATCAGCGAACCCGCGCGGCAGGATCAGGCGCGTATCGGTGTCATCGCCGCGTCGCTCATCGCATTGGTCCTCGGCTGGGCCATCTTCCACATCACCGACCTGGTCAGCCCGCCGGAACCCATCGGCCTCAAGCTGATTCGACCCGTGGACCCCGCGCGCGACCACGTCCGCGGCAACCCCGACGCTCCCTTGACGCTGGTGGAGTACGGCGACTACGAATGCCCGTTCTGTAGCCGTGCGACGGGTGGGATCGACGAAGTGCGTTCGCATTTCGGCGACGACCTGCTCTACGTGTGGCGACACCTGCCGCTGGAGAGGGTTCACCCGCGTGCCTTCGACGCGGCACGCGCCGCCGAGGCTGCCGGGTTGCAGGGCAAGTACTTCGAGATGGGTACGGAGTTGTTCGCGCACCAGGACGACCTGGAGTGGTCGGATATCTACCGCTACGCCAACGCGGTGGGACTCGATCTCGAACAGTTCGATCAGGACGTTCGGGTTCATCCGTCGAAAGTGTTACACCGCGTGCAGGACGACGCACAGGACGCCGAGGCGATGGATCTGAACTCGACGCCGACGTTCTTCGTCAACGGTAAGCGCCACAAGGGCCCGTGGGATTCGGCCAGCCTGATCCGGGCGCTGGAGGAAAGCCGCCAATGAGCGGCCGTACGGCGGTGAGCGGTTAGGCGGCTTCGCCCGCCGCGCGCTTGGCGGCCTTGCGTCGCTTGTACCACTCGAAGACCATCGGCAGGATCGACACCACCACGATGCCGATCACGATGGGCTCGAGGAGGTCCTGGATGATCTGGAACCGGCCGAGCCAGTATCCGAGGAGCGTCAGCCCGACGCCCCACACCACGGCGCCGAGGACGTTGAAGAACGTGAACGCCGCGTAGTTCATCCGGGCGGCGCCTGCGGTCAGCGGCGCCAGCGTTCGCACGATCGGCACGAATCGCGCGATGACGATCGCGAACGGCCCCCGTTGTTCGAAGAACGCGTGCGCCTCGTCGAGGTAACGCTGCTTGAGGATCCTGGCGTCGGGTTTGAACATCGCGGTGCCGACGTTGCGCCCGATCCAGTAGCCGACCTGCCCGCCGAGCACCGCGGCGATGGGGATGTACACCAGCAGCTGCCAGAGCTGGAAGTTGATCACCTCGCCACCGTCGGCCTGCAGCGCCTGGGTGCCCGCGGCGAGCATGCCCGCCACGAACAGCAGCGAGTCACCCGGCAGGATCGGGAACAGCACGCCCGACTCGACGAAGATGACCACCAGCAGTCCCACCAGCGCCCACGTACCGAAGTACCCGAGCAACGTCATCGGGTCGAGGAAGTCCGGCATGAGTGCCAACTGGTTGGCAGCGGCGGAGGTCGTCACAAGGCCCCAAGATACCGGTCTGGGCGGTTGCTGCCGAAATGTCGATTCGGCTTGACCGTGTGCGGTGGCCCCACCCCTGCGAGAATCGCTGTACGTACTGATCGCCGAGAGGAACGCATATGCCCATCGCAACGCCCGAGGTCTACGCGGAGATGCTGAGCCGGGCCAAAGAACATTCCTTCGCGTTTCCCGCCATCAACTGCGTCGGCTCGGAATCGGTCAACGCGGCCATCAAGGGTTTCGCGGACGCCGGTAGCGACGGCATCATCCAGTTCTCCACCGGTGGGGCCGAGTTCGCCTCCGGACTCGGCGTCAAGGACATGGTGACGGGCGCCGTGGCACTCGCCGAGTTCGCCCACGTCATCGCCGACAGGTATCCGATCACCGTGGCCCTGCACACCGACCACTGTCCGAAGGACAAGTTGGACACCTACGTCAGGCCGTTGCTCGCGATCTCGCAGCAGCGGGTCGCCGGCGGGGGTAACCCGCTGTTCCAGTCGCATATGTGGGACGGTTCGGCGGTGCCGATCGACGAGAACCTGGACATCGCGCGCGAGCTGCTCAAAGAGGCCGCGGCCGCCAAGATCATCCTCGAGATCGAGATCGGTGTGGTCGGCGGCGAGGAAGACGGCGTGGCCCACGAGATCAACGACAAGCTGTACACCACGCCGGAGGATTTCGAGAAGACCATCGAGGCGCTCGGCGCGGGTGAGCACGGCAAGTACCTGCTGGCCGCGACGTTCGGCAATGTGCACGGCGTCTACAAGCCGGGCAACGTGAAGCTGCGGCCCGACATTCTCGCCCAGGGCCAGCAGGTGGCGGCTGCGAAGCTCGGGTTATCGGACGACGCAAAGCCTTTCGACTTCGTCTTCCATGGTGGGTCTGGCTCGCTGAAGTCCGAGATCGAGGACTCGCTGCGGTACGGCGTCGTGAAGATGAACGTCGACACCGACACCCAGTACGCGTTCACCCGGCCCGTCGCGGCGCACATGTTCTCGAACTACGACGGCGTGCTCAAGGTCGACGGCGAAGTCGGTGACAAGAAGGCCTACGACCCGCGCAGCTATCTGAAGAAGGCCGAGGCGTCGATGACCGAACGCGTCATAGAGGCGTGCCGCGACCTGCACAGTGCGGGTCGCTCGGTGACCGGCTAGCTGGTCGGTGCCTGGCAGATCTTCCACTGGTCGTCGCGGAACTCCAGATCCAGGCTTCGCGTCGAGCGGGTCTGCGGCGCGTAGGCCATGAACGTCGTGACGTTGGCCTCCGCGTGGTCGCCGTTGACCACCACCTGGTCGATGCTGGCGATCACGGGATACCGCTTGGCGGCCGCGATCCGCGAGTGGGTGTCGGACCATACCTTGTCGTTGTAGGTGACGTAGTCGTCGCGCGCCTTGCCGCAGGTGATGCTGCGCAGCGTGGCCAGATCGCCTTTCGCGATCGCGGCGTCGTAGTCCTCGATAGTGGAGCGCACCCGATCCTCCTGGGACACCGAGGGCTCCGAGTCGCGGGTCAGCAACAGCGTGCCGAGCACCGCGACGGCCACCAGCGCAGCGATCACCAGCACGACCGCGATCACCCAGCCCCAACTGCGGTGTTTGGACGGCGGCGGCTTGGGCACGTCGCCGCGCGGCGGAATGACTTGTGGCGAAACGGGTTTCGCCACCGGTGCGGCGGACGTGGCCATGACCTCGGTTGCGGGTTCGGACGGTCTGTCGATCCTCGTCGTCACGCCGGCGTCGAAACCGGAGGGTGCGGTGAACCGGCGCTCGGGCTCTTCCGGCGAGGCGGGATCTTGAGACAACGCCTCGGTCGAGATCACCTCCGTTGCCGCTTCCTGTTCGGGTTCGGCGGACCCCATAACCTCGGTTGCAGGCGCAGACTCGTCGGCCCCCTGATCGGTGACCTCATCCGGCTGGTCCGGCCCCTGTGGATTCGACATCGGTACTGCAGCCCTCCGTTACAACGCTTCGGCCGCAAAGCTTAACCATCCGGCGGGACGACCGCCGGGAGCCGCACGGCACAATGGGCCACATGACACGGATGGGTGACCTTCTCGGGCCGGATCCGGTCCTGCTTCCCGGCGACCCGGCGGCAGAGGCCGAACTGGCCGCCGCCGAAAACCCGGCCACCGTGGCCGCCGCGCATCCATCGGCATCGGTCGCATGGGCCACCCTCGCCGAACAGGCGCTCGCCGCCGACCAGGCCGTGACGGCCTACGCCTACGCGCGGACCGGCTATCACCGCGGACTCGACCAGTTGCGCCGCAACGGGTGGAAGGGCTTCGGACCGGTTCCATACGGTCACGCACCCAACCGCGGATTCCTGCGTTGCGTGGCCGCGTTGGCGCAGGCCGCGGGCCAGATCGGCGAAACCGACGAGTATCAGCGTTGCGTGGATCTGCTCGACGACTGCGATCCCGAGGCCAGGCCGGCGCTCGGGCTGGCTTGATTTCTCACGTCTCCGCCTCGCACTTGCAGTCAGCGGCGCCCTCGGGCGGTTCCACCTGAACCGTGGCGTGGTCGAGTCCGCGTGCCGTGAGCACCGCGCGCGCGTCGTCGAGCACCAGGGCGGCATCCCGCGTGCTGGTCAGGTGCGCGGTCACCATGTCCTTGCCGGGGACCAGCGTCCACACGTGCAGGTCGTGTACCTCGGTGACACCGTCCACGTCGCATAGCGCCTGGCGCAGTTCGTCGACGTCGATGTGCGCGGGCGACGTCTCGGACAGTATCCGCAGCGCCGCGCGGGCCAGCGCGATGGCGCGCGGCAACACCCACAGCGCGACGAACACCGCAACCACGACGTCGGCGTAGGGCCAGCGGGTGGTGACCGTCACGATTCCCGCGATCAGCACACCGATGCTGCCGACGGTGTCGGCGACGACCTCCATGTAGGCGCCCTTGACGGCGAGGCTGCTCTCGGAGTGCGACCGCAACAGCAGTACGACGATCGCGTTGGCGACCAAGCCGGCCAGTGCCACGACGATCATCGGCACGCCCGGGACATCGGGCGCGTCACCGAGGCGTTCGACGGCCTCGTAGAGGATGAAAGCCGCGACCCCGAGGAGCAGCACCGCGTTGGCGACGGCGGTGAACACCTCGGCCCGATGCCAGCCGTAGGTGCGCGCCGGTGACGCGCTGCCGTGTTTGGCGAGCAGGACCGCGGTCAGGCCCATGAACATCGCGACGAGGTCGGTGAGCATGTGGCCGGCGTCGGCCAGGAGCGCGATCGAGTTGATCCACAGCGCGGTCACGAGCTCTATCACGAAGAACGCCGTCAGGATCGCCGCGGCGATCAGCATCCGGCTCACCCGCGCATCGCGCGTTCCGTGGTCGTGCCCAGCGCCCATACCGACAACCTATGCGTAAACGTGCATATGTCGCAAGAGGCTCGCTCAGAACCAGGCGGACCAGAATCGGGTGAGATCCATACCTCCCATTGCCAGGCCGCCGGGCACACCGGAGAGCTCGACGAACCAGAACACCAGCTCGAAGAACCACCGGTTGAGCTGGGGGGTGAACAGCAGAACGATCAGGACGAGCAGGCCCCATTGTTTGGCCGGTTCCAGCGCGCGTTGGGTCTGCGGGCTCAGATGCGGCTCGAGCGCGCCGTACCCGTCCAGCCCGGGCACGGGCAGCATGTTCAGCACGAACGCGGTGACCTGGAGAAAACCCAGGAACGCCATGGCCGCCCAGAACACCGCGTGTTCCTGGTCGCGCAGCAGTGCCGTCGGCACCAGCAGAAGCACCGCGAACACGAGGTTGGCGAACGGGCCCGCGAGGCTGACGAGTGTCCGTTGGGCCTTGGTCATGAATGACGTCCGCACCCATACCGCACCGCCTGGCAGCCCGATGCCCCCGATCGCGATGATCACCATCGGAAGCACGATCGACAGCAGGGGATTCGAGTACTTGAAAGGGTTGAGGGTCAGATAGCCGCGCACCGGGACGTCGTGGTCGCCAAAGCGCCACGCAGTGAACGCGTGGCCGAACTCGTGGAGGCACAGCGTCACCACCCAACCGGCGACCACGAAGATGAAAACCCCGACGTAGGCGAGCGGCCCGACCGCGCTCGCCGAGAACCACGCCAACCAGCCGCCCACGGCCGTCAGCGCGACGATCGCCAGGAAAACCGGGCTCGGGCGCACCGAGGCCCGCGGGTGCAGCGGACGGACGTTCACGGTTTGACGCTACCGAACCGACAGCCAGCCCTCGGTGTGTCGATAGAACGTCGACCGGCGGACCGGTCGCTGTCCGGCCACCCCGTCGCGGACGACGAGCGCGCCTTCGGTACCGAGCTGTGCGGCGCGGCCCGCGACCCAGCGCTTCGGGCGCATGCGCGACGACAGCGCGGCGGCCCGTAGCCCGGGCATGGTCGTGGTCGGTTCGATGCGCACCGCGGTCACATCGCCGTGGAACAGCACGACGTCGTCGACGGCGGCCTCGCCGCGGAGCGTGGCGGCGCTGTCGTCCGGCGGCAGCCAATGCGCGGCCCCGACGATCACCTTCCCGGTTTCGTCCCTGATCAGCGGGATTCGGGTGGCGGCGCCGGCACGGGCGCGCCTGGCCTGCCACGGCCATCGCACGTGCGCGACCTCCACATCGAGGCGGTCGGCCTTCAGCAACCGGCTCAGGACTGCTGCCACGTCGGCCTGCGAACCCACCACGATCACCCGCCGAGATTCGGTGACGGCATCCTCGCTGATCGTGGCCAGCCCACGCAGCGACCGGGGCATCCTTCTGCCGCCGACCAGCAACACCGCAACGTCAGCGGCTGTCAAAGGGGCTCCTCGGCGTCGGCTGGGATAGGGTGGGTCACCGGCTGGACCCAGACTTTGGGCAGATCAAGCGGGAGAGTACGCGATGCCGGCAATCGTGCTCATCGGCGCACAGTGGGGCGACGAGGGCAAAGGAAAGGCCACCGATCTACTCGGTGGCCGAGTGCAGTGGGTGGTGCGCTACCAGGGCGGCAACAATGCCGGCCACACGGTGGTGCTGCCAACGGGCGAGAACTTCGCCCTTCATCTGATTCCGTCGGGCATCCTCACCCCCGGCGTCACCAACGTCATCGGCAATGGCGTCGTGGTCGATCCGGGAGTCCTCCTCAACGAGCTCAAGGGTCTCGAGGACCGCGGCGTGGACACCGAGCGACTGCTGATCTCAGCCGACGCGCATCTGCTGATGCCGTATCACGTGGCGATCGACAAGGTCGTCGAGCGGTACGCGGGCAGCAAGAAGATCGGCACCACCGGCCGCGGCATCGGTCCCTGCTACCAGGACAAGATCGCCCGCATCGGAATCAGGGTCGCCGATGTGCTCGACGAGGGTCAGTTGGCCGAAAAGATCGAGGGCGCACTGGATTTCAAGAACCAGGTGCTGGTCAAGATCTACAACCGCAAAGCGCTCGAGCCCGCGGAGGTCGTCGACAACCTGCTGGCCCAGGCCGAGGGTTTCAAGCACCGCATCGCCGATGCCCGCTACCTGCTGAACACCGCGCTGGAAAAGGGCGAAACGGTGCTGCTCGAAGGTTCGCAGGGCACGCTGCTCGACGTCGACCACGGAACGTATCCCTTTGTCACGTCATCGAATCCGACTGCGGGGGGCGCGGCGGTCGGGTCAGGTATCGGTCCGACACGCATCACGACGGTGCTGGGGATCCTCAAGGCCTACACCACCCGCGTCGGCTCGGGACCGTTCCCCACCGAGCTGTTCGACGAGTTCGGCGAGTACCTGTCGAAGACTGGCGGCGAGGTCGGCGTGACGACTGGGCGGCGGCGCCGCTGCGGATGGTTCGACGCCGTCATCGCCCGCTACGCGACCCGGGTCAACGGCATCACCGACTACTTCCTCACCAAACTCGATGTGCTTTCGAGCCTGGAGACCGTGCCGGTTTGCGTCGGCTACACCGTCGACGGGAAGCGTGTCGATGACATGCCGATGACCCAGTCCGACCTGCACCGCGCCGAACCCATCTACGAGGAACTGCCCGGCTGGTGGGAGGACATCTCCGACGCGCGCGACTTCGACGACCTGCCCGCCAAGGCCCGCGATTACGTGCTGCGTCTGGAAGAGCTTGCCGGCGCGCATGTTTCGTGCATCGGCGTCGGCCCGGGGCGCGAGCAGACGATCGTGCGCCGCGACATTCTGGCGGCTACGTGACAGACGACCCGCATCTACTAGACCCCGACTACGACAAACACGGCGGCTTCCCGAATTTCCAGGCGGCCGAACCCGGTCCGGGATTCGGGCGGTTCCTCACCGCGATGCGGCGTGCGCAGGACTTGGCGGTGTCCGCCGATCCGGACAGCGCCACCTGGGAACAGGCAGCCGACCGTGCCGAGGAACTGGTCAAGCTGCTGGACCCCTTCGAAGCGGCCGAAGGCGTCGGTCCGGCCAACCGCGTCCCGTCCCTGCCCGGGTCGGGCAGCCTGCTGATGCCGCCCTACCGGGTCACCCGGTTCGAGGCCGACGGCGTCGAACTCGATGTCCACTTCAGTCGCTTTTCCGTAGGCGGCAACTACGCCGTGCACGGCGGGGTCCTGCCGCTGTTGTTCGACTCGGTGTTCGGCATGGTGATCCACGCGGCGGGCCGGCCGATCAGCCGTACCGCGTTCCTTCACGTCGACTATCGCAATGTGACACCGATCGACACGCCGCTCGTGGCGCGCGGATGGGTGCGGGAGGTCGAGGGACGCAAGGCGTTCGTCAATGCCGAACTGCGCGACCGGGATGAGAAGCTCCTCGCGGAGGCGAACGGGCTGATGATCAGATTGCTCCCCGGCCAGCCGTAGAAGTGCCACGATGACCCGGTGACAAGCAAGCCCGGACAAGCACCGGTCAACATCCACTTTCGTAACCTGTCGACGCCTCGTGCGGCCGCGGCGGCGGGCGTGTTGTTCGCGCTCCTGTTCGGGACGTCGCTCGTGCTGATCCGCATCTCGCTGCCCGAGGGCGCCGCCCCTGGCATGCAGTGGACCCAGAGCGACCACAGCATCCGGATCGCGTCGTTGCTGATGCCCTTCGCCGGCATCCTCTTTCTGTGGTTCATCGGCGTGGTCCGCGATGGTTTCGGGGGCTACGAGGACAAGTTCTTCTCGTCGGTGTTCCTCGGCAGCGGATTGCTGTTTCTGGCGATGATCTTCGTGACGTCGGCAGTCGGTGCGGCGTTGACCCACAGCTCCGGCGAGACCGCGGATTTCGGGCGCGTGCTGCTGCTCACGCTCAGCAAGACCTACGCGTTACGGATGGCCGCGGTGTTCATGATGTCCCTGGCCACGATCTGGCTGAAGACGGGACTGATGCCGCGCTGGTTGGTGATTGTCACGTATCTGGTGGCCGTGGGATGCATTCTCGCCAGCGAGATCACCATGTGGTTGACGCTGGCCTTCCCCACCTGGGTGCTGGTCGTCAGCCTGCTGTTGTTGAGCAGGGCCGGCGTCATCGACCTCGAACGCGACGGCCGCTAGTCGACGATTCGCAAAGCCTCTGAGGGGCAGAGCTTCACGGCGTCGCGCGCGTGCGCCTCTTCACCGGCGGGCACCTCGGTTGTCAGGACAACCACGATGCCGTCGTCGTCCTGATCGAACACCGCCGGTGCCGACATCAAGCAGTTGCCCGCGCTGATACACACATCGCGATCGGCTGCGACTTTCACGGCGTCACCTCCCACGTGACCTCCAACGACTTCAGGCCGTAGATGAAATGGAACGACCTGAACTGCACGTCGTCGAAATCCTCGGCGAGCGCCAGGGTGGGGAACCGGCGCAACAACGCCGGGAACGCGATCCGCATCTCCATGCGCGCGAGTGGGGCTCCGAGGCAGTGGTGCACTCCGTGCCCGAAGGCCAAGTGTCCGATCGCGCCTCGCCCGATGTCGAATGTCTCGGGGTCGTCGATGAAGTCGGGGTCCCGATTGCCGGACGGCATCGACACGAAAACCATTTCCCCCTTGGGGATCCGTACGCCGGCCACCTCTACCTCGGTGGTGGTGAACCGTGGGATGGCACTGTGCACGATCGACAGCCAGCGCAGCAGCTCCTCGACGGCGGGCCCGACCGCGTCGGGATCGTCACGGACCGCGGCGAGTTGTTCGGGATACCGCAGGAGGGCAAGGGTGCCGAGGCCGAGCATGTTCGACGTGGTCTCGTGCCCGGCGAGCAGGAGCAGACCCGCGATGCCGATGAGTTCGGCGTCGGTGCACTCGTCGCCGTGCTCGCGGACGAGCATCCCGAGGATGTCGTCGCCGGGATGCCTGCGCGCACGGTCGACCAGCGTCTGCATGTAGTCGCGGCCCTGCCGTTGCAGCTCGATGCGGTCGGCCATCGGAATGGACAGATCCAGCTGGCGGACGCTGCGTCGCTGGAAGTCGTCGCGATCGTCATAGGGTACGCCGAGCAGCTCGCAGATCACCAGCGACGGGATCGGCAGCGCGAAGCTTTCCACCAGATCGATTGACGGACCGGCGTTTTCCATCGCATCGAGGTGCTGATCGACGATCTCGACGATGCGCGGTTCCAGCCGCTTCATCCGGCGGATGGTGAACTCGGGGGTGAGCATGCGACGGAGACGCTGGTGCTCCGGTGGGTCGATGGCGAGCAGATTGCCCGCCCGCGACGCGGCCAGCTCCTCGTTGGATATCGGCGGTGCCCCTGGCATGAAGAACCCCGGCGGGCGGCTGTTGGAGAACCGCTCGTGGTCGGACAGCACCGCCTTGACGTCTTCGTATCTGGTGACGAGATACACCGTCATACCGAACGAGTTCGTCGCGGTGCGAACCCCGGTGGTCTCGCGGATCTCGCGTAGTTCCGGAGTCGGGTCGAACGCATTGCGCCGCATGTGCAGCGGCAGCTGCGGGGCCTGGGTTCCGGAGGTGCCGGTCATCTCTTGACGCTACCCGCGAAAAACGAACTCCTGGATCAACTCGTTGACCAGAGGCGGATTCTCGAGCCCGGCAAGGTGTGCCACCCCGTCCAGCACGACGAGCTGCGCACCCGGGATGGCCTCGGCCATTGCGGACGTCTCCGGCACTCCGAAGGTGGCGTCCTCGATGCCGGCGACCACCAGCACGGGCGTCGAGATTTTCGCGAACAGCGAACGCTGGTCCGGACGGCTGGGCACCACACTGCGCACCGCCCACGCGCCGGACCGCATGTCGACGGCCTGCACGGTGTTCCGCACGAATTCCACGACGTCGGGACGCGTCCGAAAGGTGGTGGGCCCGAGGAACGCGTTGAGGACTGAGCGGGTCAGGGGTGGCCGGACGCCACCGAGCAGGTTCGCCAAGCGCAACAGGAATCCGTACTCGAGCTTCTGCCGTGCGCCCGCGGGCGATGCGGTGCAGTTCATCAGCACCGCGCGGCCGATGCGGTCGGGATGGCTCGCCGCGAACGTGCCGCCGATCATCCCGCCCCACGAGTTACCGACGAAGTGTGTCCGCTGCACGCCGAGGCTGTCGAGTATGTCGACGATGACTTGCGCACAATCGTCGAAAGTAAATGGTGCAGCGAGCTTCTGGCTACCACCGTGGCCTGGCGGATCGACGAGGATGACCTGGCGCATCGAACCGAAGTGGTCGGCCTGCGATGACCACATGTCGCCGGTCATCAACAGGCTCGGCCAGAACATGATGGCTTCGCCGGTTCCCCTAGTGCGGATGCGCACCTTCCCGAGCGCGGTGTCGACCCGCTGTACGTCCACCAGGTGGACGGTAGTCGTCGGTCCTGAGACTGGGCCACCAGATCGCCGGGCCGATGAGCGTGAACAGCGCAGGGATGATCACGGTCCGCACGACGAAGGTGTCCAGCAGGATGCCGAGGCCCACGATGATGCCGACCTGGGTGAGGACGATCAGCGGAAGCACTCCGAGTACACAGAACACCGCCGCGAGCACGATGCCTGCACTGGTGATGACGGCCCCGGTGGCGGACACGGCGCGGACGATCCCGTCGCGGGTGCCGTGCGTCGGGGTCTCTTCGCGGGCACGGGTGACCAGGAAGATCGTGTAGTCCACGCCGAGAGCCACCAGGAACAGAAACGCGAACAGCGGCGCCGTGTTGTCCAAAGCCGGGAATCCGAAAAGGTGGACACTGGCCCAGCCGCCCAGCCCCAGCGCCGCCAGCGCACTGAGCACCGTGACGGCGACGAGGATCAGCGGCGCCAGTGCCGAACGCAGTAGCACGTAGAGCACCGCGAGCACGACGACGAGAATCGCGGGGATCACCACGAGCCGGTCGTTCCCGGCGGCCGCACTCGCATCGCGTGCCGTCGCGTCGGACCCGCCGACCAATGCGTCCTCGTCGACCGCGTGCACCGAATCGCGCAGCGCATCAATGGTTTCGAAAGCCCTATCCGACGCTGGCTCGGCGTCGATGACCACCGACCACTGCGACAGGCCAGCGGGACTCTGTCCGGCCGGGACGGCGGACAGCACGCCGCGGGTGTCCGCGATCGCCTGCTGGATGTCGGTGGCCCGGTCGGTCGGCGCGATGACGCGCGCGGGATCGGTGAGACCGCTCGGGAAATGATTCGCCAAAGTCTGGTAGCCGCTGACGGATTCGGCCTGTACCCGGAACTGTTCGGTCTGTGAGAGTCCGACGGGTGTGGTCAACAAGCCGGTACACAGCAGCGCAAGGCCCGCGATGGAAACGATCGCGACCCGGGCGGGCCGCTTGGCCACCGCTTCGGCGATGCGGTGCCAGATTCCGCTGTCGGTCAGGGGTTCCGCCCCGACTTGCGGGATGAAGGGCCAGAACAACCGCTTGCCGAACAGGGCGAGCAGCGGCGGCAGTACGAGCAGCACGAAGACCGCGGCGACCACCAGACCCGCAGCGGCCTGTACGCCCAGGCTGCGCACGCTCGGCGACGACGCGAACAGCAGCGTCAGCAGCGCCAGCACCACGGTCGCGTTGCTCGCGATGATCGCCGGGCCGGCGCGTCGCACCGCGACATCGAGGGCTTCGTGGTGATCATCGTTGCGGCCCAACTCCTCTCGATAGCGGGAGATGAGCAGCAGGGCGTAGTTGGTGCCGGCACCGAATACCAGCACACTGGTGATGCCCGACGTCGAACCGTCGGGATTCATCCCGAGCCCGCTGGCGACCGCGGTGCCCACCACAGCGGCCACCCGGTCGGCGAAGCCGATCACCAGCAGCGGTACCAGCCAGAGCACCGGAGATCGGTAGGTGACGATCAGCAGCAGCGCCACGACCGCCGCGGTGACCGCGAGCAGTGTGATGTTGGCCCCCGAGAAGGAGTTCGCGATGTCGGCGCCGAACGCGGGCCCACCGGTGACCTCGGTCCGCAGATCGGCGGGAAGCCCGTCGGCCGCCGACTGCCGAAGCTCCGTGACCGCGTCGCTGAGTGCGAATCCGGTGAGGTCGGCGTTCAACGGCACGACGGTCAGTGCGGCCGCACCGTCTTCGGATACCTGGGCCTGCCATTTCTGCTGGATCGCGGTGAGGTCGGCGGCATCCAGTCGGGCGCCGTCGTTGCGCGTGATCACGATGATTGCCGGGACTTCGTCACCCCCGGGGAACTGTGCGCGGATCGCGTCTGCGCGCGCGGATTCGGCGTCCTCGGGTACCGCTACCGGGGAACGTTCGCTGGAGTCATCACCGGCGAGAAGCGCCATCAACGCACCGGAGACGGCCACCACCAGCACTGCCAGGAGCCAGGACAAGCGACGCGACATGCCTACAATATTTCAGATACTTAAATATTAATCAAATGAAAGTTCTCGACATATGCTTCCCCTGTGAACGACGACCGCGAGGCACTCGAGGCGATGATCGCGGCCGATGTGCGGGCGATGAACGCGGAGTCCGACCAGATCGGCAGGCACTTCGCCGGGCAACACGAAGTCGGGGCCAACGACTTCCGTGCGTTGCTGCACATCATGGTCGCCGAGACCGCCGGAACCCCGCTGACCGCGGGCGAACTCCGCAAACGGATGGGCATGTCCGGCGCAGCGATCACGTACCTGGTCGAGCGCATGATCGCATCGAAGCACCTGCTGCGCGAGTCCGATCCCGCCGACCGTCGCAAGGTCATCCTGCGCGTCGCCGACCACGGAATGCACGTCGCGCGCGGCTTTTTCACCCCGTTGGCCGAGCAGACCAGCATCGCGCTGACCGGAGTCTCCGACGACGATCTACGCGCCGCGCACCGCACCTTCACGGCGCTCATCGCTGCGATGGATGCGTTCCGCAACCAGCTCGACGCTACGTCCGGTTGAGGGTCGCCTCCTCGAGATCGAGTCCGTGCAACATGGTGCGCAGCACCTCGTCGTTGATGCGCCCTGCGTCGCGCTCTTCGATGAACGTCTTACGTTCGGCGGCAAGCATTTCCAGCCGCAGCCGGCGAAACGCGGCGGCCGGGCTCTCGCCGATCTCCTCGTCCGTGCGTCCGAGCCGCTCCCATGCGCTGTTGAGCCGTCGAGTGTTCCACGCCCGCAGTACCTCGGCGGCGCGCTCGGGGGTTTCGGCGGTGTCCTGCGACTCGGCCAGCAGCTCGTCCAGCCGGTCTGCCGCGGCGCGTGCCGCGCGGTCCTGCGCCTGAACCGCGGCGAGCCGGTCCTGCTGGGGGTCGTCGCCCCGCACGTTCAGCAGCCGAATGACCCACGGCAGCGTCAGCCCGTGCAGCAGCAGTGTGCCCACCACGACGACGAACGTGAGGAACACCAGGTGCGGCCGGCCGGGGAACGGATCGCCGGACAGCGTCACCAGCGGCACGCCTGCCGCGGCGGCCAGTGACACCACCCCGCGCATGCCGGCCCACGCCACGACGAACACCTGCGACGGCGGCGGTGTGGGTTCACGCTCCCTGATGCGCCGGAACAACAACGGCGGCAGGTAGGCGAACATGAACACCCACGCGATCCGAACTGCGATCACCGTGGTGAACACCGCGACCGACGACCAGATGAGCACCGAGGCCCGGATTCCCACCAGCTCATCGATGACCTCGGGCAGTTGCAGCCCGATCAACAGGAACGCGAATGACTCGAGGATCAACACGACGGACTGCCACAGCGCGAAGTCCTGCAGCCGAGTCGCGTAGCCGGCGTGCGCGGAGCGCTGTCCGAGGATCAGCGCCGCCACCACCACGGCGATCACGCCGGACCCGTGGATCAGCTCCGCGACGAGGTAGATGCCGAACGGGGCGATCAACGCGATAGCGCTCTCCACGACCGGGTCGTCGAGGCGTGACCGGATGTAGGAGATCAGCGCACCGAACCCGATTCCGACGGCGCCGCCGCCGACCGCGGCCAGCGCGAACGTGCCGATGGCAGAGCTCCACGTCGCCGCCGTTCCGATCGCGGCCGCCAACGCCACCTTGTAGGCCGTCAACGCCGTCGCGTCGTTCAGCAGGCTCTCACCGCCGAGCAGGACCATGGTCCGTCGGGGCAGGCCCAGTCGTCTGCCCACCGCGGTCGCGGACACCGCATCGGGCGGCGCCACGATCGCGCCGAGGGTCAGCGCCGCGGCCACGGTGAGCTCGGGAACCGTCTGGTAGGCGACGAAACCGACCGCGAAAGTCGTCGCGAGGGGGAGTCCGACAGCCAACAGACCGATGGGACGCAGGTTCGTTCTCAGCGCGACGTAGCTGCTCTCGGTGCCCGCCGACCACAGCAGCGGCGGCAGGATCACGTACAGAACGAGCTCGGGTTCGAGCACGACGTCGTGCAGCCCGGGCAGGTTGCTGGCGAGCAGTCCCGCGATGACGAGGGCCAGCGGTGCGGAGACGTCGAAGCGGCGGGCGACAGCGGCCAACAGGATCGACAGCATGAGAACCGCCAGCAGTGATGCGCCCACGTCGCTCAGCCTCCTGTGTCGCCGTCCGTATCGTTGATCAGCATGCTGAGGAGATCACGTGCGCGTGCAGCGAAATCCTCCGAGGTCCCCCTGACGAAGGCCCTCGATACGTGCGAACACCTCGACGCCGCTGATGATGCCGCCGAGCCCGATCCGCGCACTCCGGGGCACTGCGAGGACTGCATCGAGGACGGCAAGGGCGCCTGGGCCCACCTGCGAATGTGCCTCACCTGCGGGCACGTCGGATGCTGTGATTCCAGCCCGCACCAGCACGCCGACGAACACTTCAGGCAGACCGGCCATCCCGTGATGCGATCGGTCGAGCCGGGCGAGAACTGGCGCTGGTGCTACATCGACGCGCGGCTGCGCTGACATCTGGCAGGCTGGACCCGCGATGAGTGAAACGACCGACAGTGACGAGTTAATGGCGCAGATCGACTCCGACGAGGTCGAGACGGCGCCCGAAGCCAGTCCCGAACCCGCCCCCCAGACCACGGTCATGCTGCTCGGATCGGGCGAACTGAGCCGGGAGCTGACGCTGGCGTTTCAGCGGCTCGGCGCCACCGTCATCGCGGTGGATCGCTATGCCGATGCGCCGGCGCACGGCGTCGCCGACCGATCGGCCGTCGTGAAGCTGAACGACGCCGACGCGGTGACGGCGGTGATCGAGAAGGAGCAGCCGAGGTACGTGGTGGCCGAGGCGACCCTGGTCGCCGCGGACGCGCTGATCGCGGTGGCCGAACGCGGCGACATCGAGGTGTTCCCGACGCCGCGCAGCACCCGGCTGTCCCTCGACCGCGAGGGGCTGCGGCGGCTCGCCGCCGACGAACTCGGCTTGCCAACCGCACCGTTCTGGTTCGCGGGTTCTGCGGAGGAATTGACCGCCGTAGCTCGGCACGCAGGCTTTCCGCTGGTCGTCAAGCCGATTGCAGCGGCTCCCGGGGTGGGCGAGTCGGTGCTGGTGCGTCCCGAAGACGTCGAGCCGGCCTGGCATCGCGCCGTCGCCGCGGGCCGGATACCGCACAACCGGGTGATGGCCGAGGCCGTCGTCGAGGTCGATTTCGAGGTGACACTGCTCACCATCCGCACCATCGGATCGACCGGGCCCGTGGTGCACTTCTGTGAACCGATCGGGCACCGGCAGCTTGGCGGCGACATGCTCGAGTCCTGGCAGCCTCAGCAGCTGTCACCCGCCGCGCTGGATGCCGCGAAGTCGATCGGGGCCCGGATCGTCAACTCGCTGGGTGGCCGCGGTGTGTTCGGCGTCGAGGTACTGGTGCGCGGTGACGAGGTCTACTTCGACAACGTACGGCCGCGACCGTATGACAGCGGGCTGGTAACGCTTCGCTCACAACGACTTTCGCAGTTCGAGCTGCACGCGCGCGCGATCCTTGGTTTGTCGGTGGACACCATCATGATCTCGCCGGCGGCCGCGGAGGTCAGTTACGCCGGGGCGGACGCGACCGAGAGTGGTGGCGCTGCGCTGAACGCGGTGCTGACCGAGGCGCTGGCCGTGGCGGAAAGCGATGTCCGACTGTTCGGCAGGCCCGATGAGACCGAGGGGCGGCGCCGCCTCGGGGTGGCGCTCGCGACTGCGCAGGACCCGATCATCGCCAGGGACCGGGCCCGCCGGGTTTCCGCGGCGCTGCGCAGGCTCTGGCAGCCATGAACAAGCCCGATTCCGAACCGGAGCCCAGCGCGGACCGGCCTTCTGCGGCACCGTTCCTGGGTGCGCTGGCAATCATTTCGATTGTCGTGATCGCAATTGCGCTGGTGAATTTCTTCCAGGGTGACGAGGTGTCGCCGGAGCAGCAGATCGTGCGCGCGGCGGTGGCGCAGAACGATGCGCTGCAGAAGGAGAGTTACGGCGACTTCCGCAGCAACACGTGCCGTTCGGAGCAGGGCACCGAGGCTGAAGTGCTTGCCGATCAACGCGATTCGAAGGAAAAACAGGGGACGCGACGCATCGCCGACGTGACCGACGTGGTGGTCAACGGCGATCGCGCTACGGCCAAGGTGGCCTACCAGTTCGATAAGGCGTCGGACGTCACCATCGATGTCGAAACGACGTTCGTGCTCGAGGACGGGGCATGGAAGGTCTGTACACAGGCCCCTGGCTAGCTGTGGGACACTCACGATCGTGAGCTATGCCGGAGACATCACGCCTGAGGAGGCATGGAAGCTGCTGGCCGATGACCCCGAGGCGGTATTGGTCGACTGTCGGACCGACGCCGAGTGGCGGTTCGTCGGGGTGGCCGATCTGTCGAGCCTCGATCGCGAGGTTGTCTACGTCGAATGGAACAGTTCCGACGGTAAGCACAATGACGATTTCGTCGACGATCTCAAGGCCGCGGGCGTGACGCCAGGGGACCGGCCGGTGGTGTTCCTGTGCCGTTCCGGCAACCGCTCGATCGGCGCCGCCGAGGCCGCCACCGCGGCGGGCATCGCCCCCTCATACAACATGCTCGACGGATTCGAAGGCGACCTCGATGAGCACCGACATCGTGGCGTCACCGGATGGAAGGCCGCCGGCCTGCCGTGGAGGCAGTCATGAGCCCAGAGGGTCATTCCGTCCGTCGGCCGGCCGAACTGCCCGAGGGCGTCAGCCAGGCGACCATCGGAGTGCGCGGCGGCCTGCTGCGGTCCGGCTTTCAGGAGACCGCCGAGGCGATGTACCTCACGTCGGGGTACGTGTATTCCTCTGCGGCAGAGGCGGAGAAGGCGTTCACGGGTGACATCGACCGCTACGTCTACTCGCGCTACGGAAACCCGACGATCTCGATGTTCGAGGAGCGGCTGCGGCTGATCGAGGGTGCGCCAGCGTGTTTCGCGACGGCGACGGGCATGGCGGCGGTGTTCACGTCGCTGGGTGCACTGCTGGCTGCGGGTGACCGATTGGTCGCCGCGCGCAGCCTCTTCGGTTCGTGCTTCGTGGTCTGCAGCGAGATCCTACCGCGCTGGGGTGTGGAGACGGTGTTCGTCGACGGCGACGATCTATCGCAGTGGGAGGAGGCGCTGACCGACTCCTCCAAGCCCACCCGAGCCGTGTTCTTCGAGACGCCGTCGAACCCAATGCAGCAGCTGGTGGACATCGCCGCGGTATGTGAGATGGCCCATGCGGTCGACGCGAAAGTTGTGCTGGACAACGTTTTCGCCACGCCGATTCTGCAGCAGGGCATGCCGTTGGGCGCCGATGTCGTGGTGTATTCGGGCACCAAGCACATCGACGGGCAGGGCCGGGTGCTCGGCGGCGCAATTCTCGGCGACAAGCAGTACATCGACGAGCCCGTGCAGAAGCTCATGCGGCACACCGGCCCCGCGCTGAGCCCGTTCAACGCGTGGACCCTGCTGAAGGGTCTGGAGACGTTGTCGGTGCGCGTCGAGCACCAGAACGCGTCGGCGCACCGCGTCGCCGAGTTCCTGGAGAACCATCCGGCGGTCAGTTGGGTGCGGTACCCGTTCCTGGAGTCGCATCCGCAGTACGACCTGGCGAAGCGCCAGATGACCGGTGGCGGAACGGTTGTGACGTTCGAGCTCAAGGCCGCCGGCGGTGCCGGCAATTCAACCGCGGGGAAAGAACGCGCATTCGAGGTGCTCGACAAGCTGCGGATCATCGACATCTCGAACAACCTCGGCGACTCCAAGTCGCTGATCACCCACCCGGCCACCACCACGCACCGCTCGATGGGTCCGGAGGGTCGCGCCGCGATCGGTCTCGGCGACGGGGTGGTGCGAATCTCGGTGGGGCTGGAGGGAACCGAGGACCTCATCGGCGATCTCGACCAGGCGCTGTCGTAGGTTCAACGTGTCTCGCAAGTCCCAAGCGAAACAGGCTCGCCGCAAGAAGCGGCAGGCTGCCCAGAATTCGCGATGGATTCCCGAGACCGTGCTCGAAGGGCTCTCCGACGACATCGAACTTGCTGCGGTGCTGGAGCGACTGGATGAGCGAATCACGGAGCGCGGCTGGGTTTTTGACGAAGAGCTCTCCGATGATGAATCGGCGCTATGGTATTTCATCCCGTCGACGGCGGAGGTCCCTGACGACGGCGACGTGGTGCCCGTGACCACGATCGCGATGACGTCCGACGACGCCGACGTCGTCCACGTCGTGTTCGTCGGCACCGCCGACGACTACCAGTTCGGGCTCGAGGAGTTGTTCGAGAATCTGGACGTGATCGAGGGTTACCGCATGGGGAACCCGATCCCGCAGTTCGCCTAGGGCTTGTCGGGACCCTCGACGACGCCCTGAGCCGCCCGCGCGCGCTGCTCGTAGGTTTCGCGTGCGGTGGTGTCGAAGTCCAGGAACACACGGTCCAGTCCGAGCTTGCGGTTCAGCCAGCGACGGCCGCGAGGGCCCAGCATCTGTGCGGCCTGCGCGGTGAACCGCAACGGCGGCGGCACGGACACATGAGTTTTCGGCTTGTCCAGAGTCTTGATCACAGCCTTGGCGATGTCCTCGGGTTCGACGGGCTTGATCGCGCCGCTGCTCTTGGTGCCGGAGATGAGCTCAGTGTTGGTGAACGGCGGCATGACCACGGAGACGTCGACGCCGTGGGGCGCGACCTCGTCGGCCAGCGCCGCGGACAGCCCGACGACGCCGAACTTCGCGCCGACATAGACGACCTGGCCCGGGACGGGGATCAACCCGGACAGCGAGGCGATGTTGATGATGTGGCCGCTGCGGCGGGCGATCATGTCGGGTAACACCAGCTGGCAGCCGGCGATTACGCCGTACAAGTTGACCTCGATCGACGAGCGGATCGCCTGCTCGGTCTGTTCGAGGAACGGGCCGATCGGCATCACGCCGGCGTTGTTGATCAGGACGTCGATGTGGCCAGCCGATCCAGCAAAGCCCTCGGTGCGCGCCTTGTCCAGGAATGTCGCGAAGGATTCGCGGTCGGTGACGTCGAGCGGATAGCCCGAGACCTGGCCGAGCTTGGTGAGCTGCACAACTGCCGACTCCTGAAGGGCGACGTCACGGTCACCGATAACCACGCGGGCGCCACGCTGCAGCAGCGCCTTGGCGGTGGCGTATCCGATGCCGCGAGCGGCACCGGTGATCGCGATGGTCTTCCCGTGGATGTTGTCCATGCGGCCAAACTTTACACGTGTCAAGTTTTGATGAAAAGCAGGAATCGTGTCGGTGGGCGTACGTAGTATCGAATGTATGTTCGAGTCAGAGTTGGCGGCGGTTGACGACGCCAGCGTCGTCGCGGCGATTGCGGATCTGACTCGGGCTGAGGCCGTGACGGCGGCGCGGCGGTTGGCGGCGATCGCGGAGTTGAAGCGTCGTCGTGTTCTTGATGATGATGAGCGGGCGCGGTGGGCGTGTGATTGGTGGGACTGCGCGGCGGCCGAAGTCGCGGCAGCGATGAACATCAGTGCGCGCAAGGCCTCAGGTCAGATGCGTATCGCGGTGGCACTAAGCGATCACCTGCCCGCCGTCGCCGCGATGTTCGCTCGAGGCGAGCTCAGTGCGCGGGTGGTGGGAGCGATCACCTGGCGGACGCAGTTCATCACCGACGACGCGATATGGGCGGTCATCGATCAAGCCATCGCGGAGCGGGCTGGCAGGTGGGGTCCGCTGGCCGAGGACAAGTTGATCTCGGCGGTGGATGCGTTGGTGTTGGAGTTCGATGAGTCGGCGTTGATGGTGGCCAAGACCATCGCTCGGAGCCGGGATTTCGTGGTCGGTGATCTGGAGGATGAGGCCGGTACGACGTCGGTGTGGGGCCGGTTGACGGCGGTGGATGCGGCGGTGCTGAAGAAGAAGATCGCCGCGATGGCGGCCACGGTGTGTCCCAACGATCCCCGTTCGGCCGGTGAGCGTCGCGCCGATGCGATCGGGGCGTGGAGCCACGGTAATGATCATCTGCCGTGTGCGTGCGAGTCTCCGACTTGTGAGGCCCGGGCGAGCCAGCCGGCGCCGAAGTCGTCGGTGGTGGTGACCGTCTACACCGATCAGGCCACGGTGGACGGGCTGAAAGGTAATGCGCCATCGATACCCGCGCCCACGACCCCCGCCCCGGCCACCCCTAAATCCTCTGGCACCGCGCTGTTGTCGGGGACCGAGGTGCTGCCGACTCCGCTGTTGGCGGAGTTGCTGCGCAACGGCGCCAAACTGCAGCCGCTGTGCACACCTGATGCTGAACCCGAGTCGGGGTATCGGCCGTCGGCGATGCTGGCGCGGTTTGTGCGGGCGCGGGATCTGACGTGCCGGTTCCCCGGCTGCACCACGGCGGCGGAGTTCTGCGATATCGATCATGTGATCCCCTACCCGCTGGGGGCCACGCATGCGTCGAATCTGGCGTGTCTGTGCCGAAAACATCACTTGCTCAAAACCTTTTGGACCGGGGATTGGGAGCTGACACTGCGACCCAATGGTGGCGCGGTGTGGACCTCGCCGACCGGACACACCTACACGACTCATCCGGGATCACGGGTTTACTTCCCCGACTGGGACACCACCACCGGAGACCTGCCACCCCCACTGAAGCCGCAGACGTTCAGCACCGACCGGGGGTTGATGATGCCCCAACGTAAACGCACCCGAGCCGAGGACCGCGCCGCACGCATCAAAGCCGAACGCGAACACAACAACTCGCCCCCACCGTTCTAGTTGGCGGAGGTCGCCTCCATCTCACGTTGGCGCTTGAGTACCACTCTCAACAGGCGCAACGACACCGCAGGCGCGAGTCGGTCCAAGTACCACAAGGTCTTCCACCAGGCGGGCACGATGATGATCGCGTCATTTCGCAGCACGGCCTTCAGGACACGCTTGGCGAACTCGTCGGCGTCCATGGGCCGCAACCGTTCCCACGCCTCGAGGAACTCATCGGCGGAGACGCCCGGCTGGCCGATCCGTCCGTACTCGCCGCCAGTGAGGATCGGCGTGCGGATCACGCCTGGGCACAACGCGGACACCCGAACTCCGTGACGCTCGGCCTCGATCCGCATCGATCTCGAGATCGCCACGACGGCATGTTTGGACGCGCTGTAGCTCGTCTGGCCCACCGTGGCCGTCAGCCCGGCCATCGACGCCGTGTTCACGATGTGACCGAAACCCTGCCTGATCATGACCGGGTAGACCGCCTGGATTCCGTGCACCACGCCGTGCAGGTTCACGTCAAAGACGTCGTTCCAATCCGCGAGCGAGTATGAGTCGACTTCGCCGGAGACCCCGATGCCCGCATTGTTGAACAGATAGTCGATCCGTCCCGACTCCTGCACCGCGGCGGCCACCGCACGCTCGAACGCAGCGGCATCGCGCACATCGAGCTCAATCGCGTGCACCTTGCCTCCGTCATGACTCAGGCCCTGCGCCAACTCCTGGGCCCGAACGATCTGGCGGTCGGCCATCCAGACCTGAGCGCCTCCGCGCACCAGCTCGGCGGTGAGCGCGGCGCCGATGCCCGACGCGCCGCCCGTTACGAACGCGACCTTTCCTGACACGCTCGATGGCATTGCGAAAGGATAGGTGTTTCCCGCGGCGACATGCGCTCAGTTCCGATCATCGTGAGCGAATCCCCTGGTCCGGAATGCATACGCCGGGCAGACGTTAGACAGTTAAGTGATGGGTATGCCGGCAGTCGACGAGCTCCGCTTCGTGGCGGTGAGCCAGCACGACACGCTGGCCGCACCGCTGCTGGCCGAGCTCGCCGTCGAATACGCCGGCCGATACGGCGGCACCGAGCAGCGGGTCATGAAGTGGTTGCTCGAGGAGTACCCGGCCGAAGACTTCACGCCGCCGGACGGCGCGTTGCTGGTCGGGCTGCTTGACGGCATCCCCGTGACCGGCGGCGGTTTCAGGCGATTCGACGACACCAGGGCTGAACTCAAGCGCATGTGGACCGACAGCGAGCACCGGCAGCGGGGCTATGCGAAGGCGATGCTCGCAGAACTCGAGCGTGAGATCGCCGCCCGGGGCTACCGCAGCGTTTACCTCACGACCGGCGACCGTCAGCCCGAGGCCGAAGCGCTCTACCTGTCATCCGGATATACCCGGCTCGCCGGGCCCCTGCCCGCCGCGAGCGAGGGCTATCCGATCGCCTTCGAGAAGAGGTTGCGATGACCGGGCACCTACACCTCGGCGTCGCGCTCGACGGCTACGGCTGGCACCCGGAGGCCTGGCGCCACACACCCGACGGCGAGCCTGTGACCAGCGGGCGCTACTGGTCCAACTTGGCCGCCACCGCCGAACGCGGACTGTTGGATTTCGTGACCTTCGACGACGCGCTCACCCCGCAGCGCCGCCGCCGCGCCGAAATCGAACCCCGATGGCTCGCCGGCCGGCCCGATGCCGTCCTCATCGCGTCCAGGGTGGCCCCGACGACGCGTCACATCGGACTCATACCGGTTGCCACCGTCACCCACACCGAACCGTTTCACGTGTCCAAAGCGATTGCCACACTTGACTTTGTCTCCCGCGGACGGGCGGGCTGGCAGGTGAGGGTCAGCGGTACCCCGCATGAATCGGAGCTGTTCGGCCGCCGTGACATCAACGCCGTCGACCTGTTCGACGAAGCTTCCGACGCCGTCGAGGTCGCGCGCCGACTCTGGGACAGCTGGGAGGACGACGCTGTCATCCGCGACGCCACCACCGGGCGCTTCATCGACCGCGACAAGCTGCACTACATCGACTTCGTCGGTAAGTACTTCTCGGTCAAGGGCCCGTCGATCACCCCCCGCCCGCCGCAGGGCCAGCCCGTGGTCGCCGCCCTGGCGCATGCACGACCCGCCTACGAATTCGCCTCGCGCAGTGCAGATCTGGTCTTCATCACGCCCGAGGACGAGGGCTCGCTGCGCTCCATCCTCGGCGAGGTCGCGCAGGTTGGCGGCAACCGTCTCAAGGTGTACGCCGATGTGCTCGTCTCCTTCTCTGGCATCACCGACGATCGTTCGGATGCGCTGGTCTTCGACGGCACCCCGACCGCATTGGTCGACCTGATCATGGACTGGCAGCAGATGGGCATCGACGGAATCCGGCTGCGTCCTTCTGTCAACGTCACGGACCTGCCGGCGATCGTCAACGAGGTCGTGCCGATTCTGCAGCGGGCCAACCGGTTTCGCACGGCATACGACGAAGGTGAGACGCTGCGGCATCGACTTGGCCTACCAGCCGCGGACAACCGCTATACCGAGGCAAGCTGATGACTGTCCCGCTATCGATTCTCGATCTTTCGCCGATCAGCGAAGGTGCCGACGCTGCGACGGCATTGCGCAACACCGTCGACCTCGCCCAGCACGCCGAGCAGTGGGGCTACAAACGGTACTGGGTCGCCGAACACCACTTCGTCGCGGTCGCATCCGCCCAACCCGCGGTTCTCATCGGCCAGATCGCGGCTGCCACCAGCACCATTCGGGTCGGCGCCGCCGCGGTGCAACTCGGCCAGACGACCGCGATCGCCGTTGTCGAGACCTTCGGCACTCTTGACGCATTTCACCCCGGCCGTATCGACCTCGGAATCGGCCGGTCCGGGCAGCGCCGCAGGGAGGCGATCAACGACGCCACCCCGAAACCCGAGCCGTCCACGGAATGGCGCGACGTCGACGGTGTCGTTGTACCCCCGCCGTTCGACATCAGTGCGCTGATGCGCGATCCGCGGTTGCGCGCGAAGATGTCGGTGCTGCAACAGCCCGAGGCCGTCGCACCGGACTTCGCCGACCAGGTCGGCGACATTCTCGCCATGATCGACGGCAGTTATTCGATCGGCACAGTCGACGCACACGCCACGCCGGGGGAGGGAAGGGCGTTGATGCCGTGGGTCTTCGGCAGCAGCAAGGGGCAGAGCGCACAGGTCGCAGGCGCACGCGGGCTTCCGTTCGTCGCGAGCTATCACATCACCCCCGCGACGGCGCTGGACGCGGTCGACGCATACCGCGCGGCCTTCCGGCCGTCGGCGGCACTGGCCGAACCGTATGTGGTCGTGTCGGCAGACGTGGTGGTCGCCGACGACACCGAAACGGCGCGGCATCTGGCGTCGAGTTACGGCCACTGGGTGTACTCGATCCGCGCGGGCGGCGGGGCCGTCCCATACCCGGATCCCCGCACCGTCGAACCGCTGACCGATGATCAGCTGGCGATTGTGAAGGACCGCACCGCAACACAATTCGTCGGTGACGCCGAGGAGGTGGCCGACAGGCTCGAGTCCCTGCGGCGGGTCACCGGGGCGAACGAGCTCGTCGTCACCTCAGTCACGCACGACCATGACGATCGGCTGCGCAGCCACGAACTGCTTGCGAAGAGGTGGGGTCTGTGAGCCGACGAGAGGGCAAGGACCGCAAGCAGATTCATCTTGCCGCCCACTTTCCTGGCGTCAACAACACCACGGTGTGGTCGAGTCCCGAATCGGGCAGTCAGATCGATTTCGACTCGTTCGTCCATCTCGCCCAGACCGCCGAACGGGGCCTGTTCGACTTCTTCTTCCTCGCCGAGGGATTGCGGTTGCGGGAACACCGCGGCCGCATCCACGACCTCGACGTCGTCGGCCGGCCGGACACGTTCACCGTGCTCGCCGCCCTTGCCGCGGTCACCGACCGTCTCGGTCTGACCGGAACCATCAACACCACCTTCAACGAACCCTTCGAAGTGGCACGGCAATTCGCCACCCTTGACCATCTGTCCGACGGCAGGGCCGGCTGGAACGTGGTCACCTCGTCGGATGCCTTCACCGGTGAGAACTTTCGCCGCGGCGGCTTTCTCGACCACTCCGACCGTTACAAGCGCGCCGAGGAGTTCGTCACCGTGGCCCGGGAGTTCTGGGACAGCTGGTCAGCCGACGCCGTCATCGCCGACCGCGAGAACGGAATCTACGCCGTCCCGGGCCGGATTCGTGTCGTCGAGCATCGGGGACCGCAGTTCGACGTCCGCGGCGTCGCCACCCTGCCGCGCACACCACAAGGCCACCCCGTCCTGCTGCAGGCCGGTGACTCCGCCGACGGCCGGGCGTTCCTGGCCAAATACGCCGATGCGGCGTTCACCATGCACTCGTCGCTGGAAGCGGGCCAGACCTACTATGCCGACGTAAAGGCCCGCGCCGCGTCGTACGGCCGAGATCCAGAGGGGCTCAAGGTGTTTCCGGCAGCCACCTTCGTGCTCGGCGACACTGCTGAAGAGGCGGTGGACAGGGCCCGTCATATCCGGCACCAACAGGTGAGTCCGCAGACCGCGATCGCGATGCTCGAACAGGTCTGGCAGCGCGACCTGTCCGGCTACGATCCCGACGGCCCGCTGCCCGACGTCGAACCGGCCGACGATCCCACCGTCACCCAGGGGCGGGTACGGCACGGCGATCCGAAGGCACTGGCGGCGGCCTGGCGTCAGCGTGCCGAGGCGGGCAACCTGTCCATCCGCGAACTCGTCATCGCCGTAACCAGCCGCGAGCAGTTCGTCGGCACCCCCGGACAGGTCGCCGAACAGATCGACCTGCATGTGCAATCCGACGCCTGCGACGGATTCATCCTCGTGCCCCACCTCACGCCGCGCGGGCTCGACGAGTTCGTCGACCTGGTCGTACCGCTTCTTCAGGAGCGCGGCACGTTCCGCACCGGATATTCCGGGCACACTCTGCGGGATCATCTCGGCCTATAGGCTGACTCGGAGGTGCCGCGGCGACACCGGGGGTGAAGATGGCCTTTACACAGCCGGCGGTGGGGTTTCTGCTCCTCGCCGCGGCCGTGCTGACGGCGATTCTCGGCCTGGCTTCGCGTGTCTACATCGGCCGCAGACGCAGGACCAAGCCGGTACAGGCCATGGTCCGAACCTTCCGCAAGACCGGTATCGCCCGGCTGCTGTTCGGCCGCTTCGACAGTGACGTGCTCGACGACGACGAACTCGACAGCATGATCCTGATGCCCACCGTCGTGGTGGCCTGCGGCCTCTGCCTCACCGCGCTGTTCCTGCTCGGCTACAACACCTTGGCTTGAGTCTGGGCCTGAGCCACTGCGTCCCGGATCGAACCCCGCCACACCGGACCGTGACCGGGCAACAGCACCTCGGTGTCCAGCAGGCCCAGTGCGGACAGGCTGCGCAGGCAGCCGTCCTCGTCATGGTTGAAAAGCTTCGGCAGTAGCTGCGGCCCGGTCCGCGGTGCCAGCGGGTGGCTGGTGACCAGCGCGTCGCCCGAAACCAGCACGCCGTCGACCAGGTACGAGCAGTGTCCGCCGGTGTGCCCCGGTGTCGGAATCACCACCGGCGCGCCGGGTAGGCCCGCGGCGATGTCTTCGGTCAGCGCCTGCGTGCTCGGAATGCCGTCGTGGGTCAACGCACCCTTGCGGGTGATCGCCACGGACCACTTGACGTAGCGCGGCTGCCATATGTGTTTCGCGATGTCGACCGGTGAGGCCTGTTCCAGGTACTCCCGTCGGGAGTGGGCGACCTCGGCTGCGTGGCAATAGACCGGCGTGCCATGGGTTTTGGCAAACCAGATCGCCGAACCGAAGTGGTCGATGTGCGCGTGCGTCAACAGGATTGCACGCAGGTCGTCGACGCCGAAGCCGAGCCGGCGCATCGAGTCCAGCACGTCGTCGCGGTTACCCGGGAATCCCGTGTCGATCAGGATCACACCGGCGTCGTCGGTGACGAGGGTCCAGTTGACGAGGTCGGTGTAAGCGAAGTGGACACGGTCCGTGACGGCGTCCAGGGCTGCTGCCATGTCGCGAGTTTAGGCAGGAGGGTAGAAATAAAAGGTGCCTGAACTGAAACTCGGATATAAGGCGTCGGCGGAGCAGTTCGCCCCGCGAGAACTCGTCGAGCTCGGCGTCGCCGCCGAAGCGCACGGGATGGACAGCGCCACCGTCAGCGACCACTTCCAGCCGTGGCGCCACGAGGGTGGTCACGCGCCGTTCTCACTGGCCTGGATGACCGCGGTGGGTGAACGCACCGAGCGGCTATTTCTCGGTACGTCGGTGATGACGCCGACGTTCAGATACAACCCCGCCGTCATCGCCCAGGCCTTCGCCACCATGGGCTGCCTGTACCCGGACCGCATCTTCCTCGGTGTGGGCACCGGTGAGGCGCTCAACGAGATCGCGACGGGTTACGAGGGCGAGTGGCCCGAATTCAAGGAGCGCTACGCCCGTCTGCGCGAGTCCATCCGGCTGATGCGCGAGCTGTGGCTCGGCGACCGCGTCGACTTCGAGGGTGAGTACTACAAGACCAAGGGCGCCTCGATCTACGACGTCCCTGAGGGTGGCATCCCGATCTACATCGCCGCGGGCGGACCGCAGGTGGCCAAGTATGCGGGCCGCGCGGGCGACGGCTTCATCTGCACGTCCGGCAAGGGCGAGGAGCTGTACAAGGACAAGCTGATACCTGCAGTTAAGGAGGGGGCGGAGGCCGCCGACCGCGACCCCGACAGCATCGACCGGATGATCGAGATCAAGATCTCCTACGATCCGGATCCGAAGCTGGCGCTGGAGAACACCCGCTTTTGGGCGCCGCTGTCACTGACGGCCGAGCAGAAGCACAGCATCAACGACCCCATGGAGATGGAGAAGGCCGCCGACGAGCTGCCGATCGAGCAGGTCGCCAAGCGCTGGATCGTCGCGTCGGATCCCGACGAAGCGGTCGAAATGGTCGGTCAGTACGTCAAGTGGGGTCTGAACCACCTGGTGTTCCACGACCCCCGCCACGATCAGCGCCGTTTCCTCGAGCTCTTCCAGAAAGATCTGGAGCCGCGGCTGCGCCGACTCGGCTGAGCCGAAATCGCAACGAGCACAGCATGATTCGAGTGTTCGCGACGGTACTCGGCGTGCTCGCGTTCGTGGCCGGCGCGGTCGGATTGGTGTCGCGGTACCTGCCGATAACCAACGAGGCCATCCTCGTCGTCGCCGCGGCATCGCCGTATCTGACAATCGCGGCCCTCATCGCTCTGATCCTGTTCGCGCTGGCGCGGCGTTGGGTGCTGACCGTCGCCGCGGCCCTGTTGTGTGTGGTGATGATCGGTGTCCAGCTACCACGGTTCATCGGCTCCGAGAGCGCGGATGTGCCGAGCGTCGCGGTGCGGGTGGTCACCGCCAATCTTGGCTTTGGAGAGGCGGATTCGGGTACCGTCGCGGACCTGGCGCGCTCATCGGCCGATGTGCTGGTCATTCAGGAGCTGACGCCCCAGGCTGCGGCCGCGCTGGCGGGGTTGGACGAGACGTTTCCGCACCGCATGCTCAATCCCGAAGATAAAGCATTTGGAATCGGGATCTGGAGCAGGTACCCGCTCGTCGACACCGGTCACGTCGAGGGCTACCAGATGCCGATGCTGAGGGCCCGCATCCAGCTTCCGGGCGTACGGTTCCCGCCGACGCTGCTGGCCGTACACCTCGCCGCACCGTGGGTGCAGCCGCTGCAGATCTTCGGTGACGACATGGCCAAGTTCCCCGCGACCCTGCGCGACCTCGCGCGCGACGCGGGATCGGGTGCGGTGATCGTCGCCGGCGATCTCAACTCCACCATCGACATGCAACCGTTCCGCAAGTTCCTCGACGAGGGTTATCGCGATGCGGGTGAGCAGGTGGGCGCGGGACTGACCCGTACCTATCCGAGCAAGCCGTGGCGTAAGCCGATGATCGGCATCGATCATGTGCTCGTCTACAACTGCGTCGCGTCTTCCGCGCGCACGGTGCCCTTGCCCGGGTCCGACCACCGCGGCCTGGCCACCACGATCGAGATTCCGGTCGACCCGACCGCCAGTTACCCGATTTAGGGGCGGGGTGAGTTCTTTAACAGGTCCTCGTCCACCTCTGGTTTTACAACTCGGTACAGACGCCATTGCTCCTGCCCGAAGGCACCCTGGGCGGAGTGGACAAGCACACCGATTCCTGCGCCGTCATCCCACATCGTCGGGTAGCGAGTAAGGACGGTATCGGGCGCAGCGTTGTACTCAGGGTTGGTGACGAGCAGGTACCGGACTCCAAAGTCCCACGGACGGTTCAAGGCTGCGGCGTAGTCGAAGTCGGTGTCGATAATGAACTGCTTGGGATCGTTGGATGCCAGCCAAACTCCCCAGTTCATGAAGGTGTCCATCAACACCGACCCGTCGGGGAGATTCTGTCGATCTAGATACGCCGCGAGAATGCGGTCGTCCACGCCAACTCGCCGGTACCACTGTTCGTGGGGCGGATATGTATCGGGATCGAGGAGCGAGTTGAGGCCGAACTGCAGGTGGTGATTGCCGATGTCCTTGTCGAGCATCGAAATCGCCGACACCGGGACGCAAACGAGGAGCGAGAGGCTGAGAACTGCCGCGCCAAACCTGCTCGGGATGGTGTTCATTCGCCAGCGACTTATCGGCATCTCAGTCGGGGTCCACCAAATCAACGCGAGGACAATCACCATCGGAATTGCCGGCATGTAATAGCGGAACCACCCGAAGGTCGTGTCGGTGTAGGCGCCCCACAGGGAGAAAGCCAAGATCGATCCGAACGTGACGATCGGTATCAAGCCGTCGATTCTCCTCGTCGACACGATGACCACCACGGCGATGGCTACCGCGAACCCGGTGAAGGGCTGCATAGCCAGTGTTCTGATCGCCAGCAGCATCCATTCGTGCGGCACGTCGAGCATGCCGGAGTCGCGGGCCAGCGACGTCGAAACCTGGCTGGTGTTGCCGTATTGGGAGGTTAGGGTTGCGAACAGCTCACCGGTCAGGATCCATCCTGTGGCGGCCCACGCTAGGAAAGCCACGCCTAGAGGAAAGATTACGATCAGCACATTGAGCACCACTGACGACATGGGTGACTGCGACCGGTAACGGATCAGGGTAACGGCAGCAACAAGCACAGCTGCGCCGACGGCAGCGACTATGACCTCATAGCGGGCGAGATAACCTAACCCCAAGGCGATTCCGGCCAAGGCGAGGTCCCCGACGGCCAGCGAATCGACCCACTTGAGTAGGTGACGGATGCACCACAGGACGAAGAAGATCTCAGCGGCCTCACTCAACCCGGAGCCACCGTATGTGACGACCATTGGGTGGAGAGCGAATGCCGCTACTGCGATGTGGCGCCATACCCGACCGACGCCACGATCCAACGCGATCCGGCGGACCAGCAGCGCTGAGCCCGCCATGAACGCTGCGCTTTGTATTGCGCCAGCCAGACCATATGTCTTCAGTTCCGGCCACCATTGGTGCAGTGGCAGCAGCGGGATTTCGATCAGGCTCGGCAACGGATTCCAGACGAACCCGATCGCGGATAGGTGAGGATCCCTACTCATCAAGGCGAAGCCGGCGTGCGCGACCCGACTTGGACCGTCTCCGTCGAAAAGGTTATAGCGAGTGATCAGAATCGCGTTGATTACGACGTACCCCGCTACCAGAGCGAAGAACAATGCAACCGGTGGCCACGAGATTCGTCGCTTCGGTGGCGGTACTTCCTCCGGAGACGCCTGGACGTCCTCGGCGACATCGACGCTCATCGCCGACTCATGGATTGGCGCGTCGCTTTCTGAGGACGCCAATCGAGATCGCGGCCAGCACGGCGATGGCGCCCGCTGCGATGGTTGCCCAGACCCACCATCTCCAACCATCGGCAAGATCCGGTTGCGGCGTCATTGCATCGCCGGCGCGCACCGCCATGTTCGCGGTGTCGCCGGCTGGGCCAGTGGCGACGGTGTCGCCAATCAACGACGCCCACCGATTCTCTAGTCCTCGGATGTAGTCAAGACTTTGGTCCACGAGGCCCCAGTCGCCCGTGCTGTTCAGAGCGAGCACCATCCGTCCGTTGTGTGAGAACGCCTGCACCACGCCAAGTGGACCATGAATGTCTATGTCTGTGACCGGGGCACCGTTGACATCGACGACGGTCTCGCCAGTGGTAAGCATCGGAGGCTGCATACCCGCGCGCGCAAGCTCCTCACCACTCGCCACGACCACCAACCCGGAGCCACGTCCTGCGGCTTCATCGAGGGTCGCGAGACGGGGCCGCAGTGCGACCACCGAGTGCTGCCCCATCAGGTTGATTGCCTGCGCGGCATAGCGAATGTGCTCCGGTTGGTCGATCGCGACATCAAACTCCGGCGCAAATGCCATTGGTAGAACCGGAAATCCACCGCGATTGTGACTGCCGGGGGTGACGGTGACGGTCGACCGAGGGTCGACAGCGAACGTGATTCTGTCCGTGAGCGGCGCACAATCTCTTTCGGGATTGTACCGAATCTCCAGTGAGAGTCCGACATTCGAGGCAATGGTTTCGGGAGGAAGATCAAAGTACAAGTCGACGAGACCTGACTCGTCGAGTTTGTGAGTTGCGAGGACGGTGCTTCCCGAGCGAATCAAGATAGATGCATTCCCAGATGTCACGGGGGTGTAGTTGGAGATCAAATGCACCTGTGCGTGGTCGATTGAGCCAACGGCGAATTCTGAAGCATCGAAGCCGATATAGAGCGTTTCAACCCCCAATATCTCTGACTCGGCGGTCATATCGAGTTCGCCGAAACTGCGGGTATATGCCGCGGTTGGGACGGAGTTCTTCATCGAGTTGACTGAGGCAGTGGTTGTTTGGGCGAGTTCGTACCGGCGGTCGGCGAAGAGATCCACCTGGCGGAGGAGTTCCTCACCCTTTCCGGTGATCGCCAGAACCGCTCCTTGCGTTCCCGGATTCTCGACGGCAATCCCGGGGTTGTCGCTTTCGCGGATCTCAATCGATCGCCGCGTCGGTCCGCCGCTCCGCCAAACCGGTGACGAGGAAGTGTCGACATCGATTCGAACAGGGATGGGCCGACTCAGTTGGGTGAGCTTGGCTACGAGCGCGAGTGCCGCCTGCTGCTGGTCACGACTCGGGTTGGGGCCCACACCGATCGTGATCTGGTCAAGATAACGAGGAAGGAAACCCGCGACTGTTGTTGGGTCGGGGGTGGGACCAGAGAATGTGGTCATGAGCTGACTCAAGCTGAGCGAAGGAAGCTCAGTGCAGCTGGTTGAAGGCGGATTTTGGTCTCGCAGAATGAAACTCAGTGGTGCTCGTCCTTCATTCACCATCGCGCCTGAGATGTCCACAGTGAACGGCACAGCCGAGACTCCCATGGGTACGACGATGCTGCCGAGCACGATACCGCGGGCGTCCAGGACGTCGACATGGCCATCGATCACGTTGACCACCGATCCGATCTGTCCGGTCAACATCGACGGACCGATGCCTTCGGGTACGGGGATCGAGGTATCGAAGGCCTGGTTGGAGCCGATTATCTCCAGCTTATCGGGAAGTCCCAACTGCCTCAGACCGATCGCCGGTGTCACGTTGGGTTCGGCGGCAGCGGTTTCGTAGGGCTGCGCAGATGCGACGGGACTCGTAGGCAGCATGGCCTGAGCCGCGACGCCGATGACGGCAAGTGGCACGATGAGCGCCCGCGCGATGGCGCGCATTAGTTTCCTCCATTGGTAGGGGTCGGGGCTGTGGGGTGGGTGAGTCCGTGCACCGTCTTTTCCCAGAAGAACGGCCGGAATACCAACTGGTACAGTGCCTTTAATGCGGCAACTGACTGCAGGAGCCAGTACAGCGGCGCCAACAGCGCCGCCCACCATAGGTAGGGTTTGCCGAGCGCTTGGGTGGCGACCAGTCCCACGAAGATCGACAACGGCGCGCCGACGATGAACAGCACCAAGCAGATGTAGTAGGTCAACGGAGGGAATACTTCCGCCACGAATGCGGGTCTACCGAGTACCCATATCAACATCGTGAACCAGAAGATCAAGTTGATGGCGGCGGTCACCGGCACGCCGCCGGTCATGTTGATCAGGCGCAACGTCGACTTGATGCCGATCGTATTGCGCAGCTTGACCGGGCTACGAAGGTGGACCAGCATCGTCTGCAGGTAGCCCTTGTACCAGCGCGACCGTTGCCGAATCCAGTTGACCACGTCAGAGTTGGCTTCCTCCAACGTTATCGAGTCGAGAATGAGTGTCCGGTAGCCGTGTCGCGCCAGACGCACGCCCAGATCGGCGTCTTCGGTGACGTTGTACTCGTCCCAGCCGCCGACCTCACGCCACACTCTGGTTCTCATATGGTTGGACGTGCCGCCCAGCGGAACGACGCCTCGCAACTCGTCGACCGCGGGCAATACAATGCCGAACCACTGGTCGTATTCCAGCGAGAACCACCGGGTGAGCAGATTCTGCCGCTCGTTGAAGTACGCGAGACGCGCTTGTAGACAACCGATTTCAGGTGGGACACGACGGAATGCGACGACTGCGCGGCGGAGCTGGAGCGGATCTGGAATGTCCTCGGCGTCATAGATGGTCACCATCTCACCCTTGAGATCGGGCAGCGACATGCCGTAGTTGCAAGCTTTTGGCTTCGTGCGGGGCATACTGTGGGGAACCAGAACGATCCGCACGGACCGCAGGTCGGCGTCGAAGAGCGCTCTCTGCGTGGCGATGTCGTCTTCCTCCACAAGTAACAGGATCTCGAGCTTGTCGCTCGGGTAATCGAGCCTGCCGACACCATTGATGAGGTTGGACACGATGGAAGGTTCGTCGTAGACGGGCAACAGCACTGTCTAGACGGGGAGCTCATCGGGGGTCAGACTCAGGGCCTCGTCATCACTCACGCGTATCAGCGCGGACGACTTCAAACCCTTGAGCACCAGAAAGTTTCGGTCGATAGTCGACCACAGATACAGCATTGCTATCACCAGGGTGATCAGTGGTGGCACGTGGTGCGGCAGCGCAAGAACGGTGCCCGCAAAGAGCAGCACCGCGCACGCCAGCATGATCAGTGAAGCGCGGCCAAGGATTGTGCGCGCCGATAGGTGCGCAGGCAGCACAACTGCTTCGCGGGTTTCAGTCACCGGTCGGCGCCCCCAGGGTCGACTTTGAAGCGTTCATCAGCCGCTTGACCAATGCGTCCGCGCGCGCCACGACCAGCGGGTCGACGTGTCCGGCCGCATTTGGCTGCTGGCGGGCCAGCCACAGCGCCGGCTTGATCGAAGTATCGAGAAACGACAGTGCCGCGGGATTCGGTGGCGGTGCCTCGCTCTTGGGTGCCTGGTTGACGATCACGGTGACACGTTGGTAATTGTCGCCGGACTTCCACATCCAGGTGACGGCGTACCAGTCGGTGTCCGCTGCGTCGGTGGTGGCGTCGGCATTGCTGTGGATGACCCTGGCTCCGGCGGGCATCGATTCGCGTTTGACCGACTGGTATTCGATCGGCCGACTGCTTGGGTACCAGATCGAATCGTCGAAGTCGGTGAGCGCGGGCAATCGCTCAGTGGTGATGACGTCGATGGCTGCCGTGGGCATTCCGTCTTCGGCGGGCACGCGATAGCGGACGAACGTCGCGTCGGCGCCGATATACCTCGTGATGAATGGAAAGTCAGCGTCTGCAACGAGTCCCGCGCGCTGCCCCCAGTCTGCCGCGACCGCGGCGGCATATTGGCTGCGCGCGTGTGGCGGGTTGATCAGCAGCAGCGTCACCGCGACCAGGATCAACATCAGCATGGACAGCGGCGAGCGGTGCGGCATGTCTGACCACGCGCTGCTCGCAGTGCTCACCAAGTGTGCGTCACGCAGCAGCATGACCACGGTGACGACGACGGGCACGATGCCCGCGACCAAGAGCACGGTGGCGGCGAGACTCAGGTGATCGCCCACCAACACAGTCAGCGCGCTCCCGCTCGCCACGCACACCAGGGTGGCGGACAGGCGCCGCCCCCAAGACGCGCAGCGTCCGGCGAGAAACACCGCCGTCGCGCCGAGAACGGCGGTCAGCAGCGCGACCACGGTGTCCGAACCCCCGAACGCGGCGGCCGTCAGTAGAAAGGGCAGTGGGCTGATGCAACACACCGCGAACAACCACAGCTGCCACATCCGCACGACATACCGGACCCCGAACATGACCGCAACCAGGCACGCAATCCAGAGCAGCACGCCCCACAGGTCCAATTGCCATTGCACGGCCAACGTCGGCATGCGATTGCTCAACAGGTAGATGCCGGTGAAGCCGCCGATGCCCGCGACGCCGGCGACGATCCAGTCGGACTCGGTATCGCTGACGCCGCGAGGCGCCTGTCGGTAGCCCGAGGCGATGACGCCGATCAGGATCGGCAGGACGAGCAAGACGACGACGCGGGATCCGGCCAGCGCATCGCCGAGGATGTCGGCGATCGCGAACGCGTAGGCGGCAAAGGACAGTATCGCGAAAACCGCAAGACGGGGCCAATATCGCCGAGCGACCGCAATCGAACCCGGCGACGGCGCCCCGGCTAGCGAGAGCGGGCGCACTGGAGTGACGAGCGACGTTTCCAAGATTCACCTCTATGACGCCCGGGAAGGGGACGTTCAGTTATGAGATTTGCTAGGGCAAGCACAGGACTGATGACGCGTTTGCGCCATTTGGCACGGTATCAGCAAATTCCGTAACTGGGTGTGACATATGAACAAAATCACACAGCCGTCAATATCTGGCAAAGGCTCACAGCGGGTACTCCACGCAGTGCGTGCTGTATCACCGGCCCCCCGGGGCCGTCTCCGCAATCGTACGCGATCTTGATGACGGGCACGTCAATAGCGGTTCGGCCCGCACGCCGCACACTCGGCCTCGCCCGTGCCCTAGGCTTGTCCACGTGCCCGCTGAGCCAACTTCGGGGATCTACATCGCTTCACCGGAAGGCGACACGGGCAAGTCGACAATCGCCCTTGGCATCCTTCATCGGCTCGCCACCAACGTCGCGAAGGTTGGCGTCTTCCGCCCCATCACCCGCCTCGGCGAGGAGCGCGACTACATCCTCGAGCTGTTGCTGTCGCAGGCGACCGCGGGACTGCCCTATGAGGATTGCGTGGGCGTCAGCTATCAACAGCTGCACGAGGACCCCGACGCAGCGATCGGCGACATCGTCGACCGCTATCACCGGGTGGCCGACCAGTGCGACGCCGTGCTGATCGTCGGCAGTGACTACACCGACGTCGCCGCCCCCAGCGAGTTGTCCACGAATGCCCGCATCGCGGCAAACCTCGGCGCGCCCGTCGTCCTCGCAGTGAAGGCAAAAGACCGCAGTCCCGAACAGGTCGCCCAGATCGTCGACGTGTGCCTGGCCGAGATCAGCGCCCAGCACGCACACACCGCTGCGGTGGTGGCCAACCGCTGCGACCCCGATGGGATGGGCGCCCTGGCCGCAGCGCTCGAACCTTTCGGTCCCAAGTGCTACGTGCTGCCCGAGGAGCCGCTGCTGGTGGCGCCGTCGGTCGCCGAGTTGCAGGCCGCCGTCGAGGGGACGGTGATCGGAGGCGATCCCGCACTGCTTTCACGCGAGGCGATGGACGTGCTGGTGGCGGGTATGACCGCCGAACACGTGCTGGAGCGGCTTAACGAAGGCGTTGCCGTCATCACGGCGGGCGACCGGTCCGATGTCGTGCTCGCCGTCGTGAGTGCGCACGCCGCCGAGGGCTTTCCGTCGCTGTCCTGCCTGATCCTCAACGGTGGCCTCGAACTGCACCCGTCGATCGCCTCGCTGGTGTCAGGGCTGGGTCTGCGCTTGCCGATCCTCGCGACCCGGTTCGGCACGTTCGAGACGGCCAGCCGGGTGGCGTCGGCGCGCGGCAGGGTCACCGCCACTTCGGTGCGCAAGATCGACACCGCACTCGCGCTGATGGACGCGCACGTCGACGTCGCCGACCTGCTCGCACAGTTGACGATCGAGATGCCCTCGGTCGTCACCCCGCAGATGTTCACCTACCAGCTGCTGGACTGGGCGCGGTCGGATCGCAAACACATTGTGCTGCCCGAGGGTGACGACGATCGCATCCTCACCGCGGCGGGCCGGCTGCTGAAGCGCGGCGTCGCTGACCTGACGATCCTCGGAGAGGAAGCCCAGATCCGCGCGCGGGCGGCTGAACTGGGTCTCGACCTTTCGGCGGCAGCGGTGCTCGACCCGAAGACCAGCGAACTGTGCGACAAATTCGCCGAACAGTACGCCGAGCTGCGCAAGCACAAGGGCGTGACCGTCGAGCATGCCCGCGAGATCATTCACGACGTCTCGTATTTCGGCACCATGCTCGTGCACAACGACATGGTCGACGGCATGGTGTCGGGCGCTCGCCACACCACCGCCCACACTGTGCGCCCCTCGTTCGAGATCATCAAGACGCTGCCCGACGTGTCGACGGTGTCGAGCATCTTCCTGATGTGCCTCGCCGACCGAGTGCTCGCCTATGGCGACTGCGCGATCGTGCCCGATCCGACATCGGAACAACTCGCCGATATAGCCATATCGTCGGCCCGTACCGCCGCGAGGTTCGGTATCGAACCGCGAGTGGCGATGCTGTCGTATTCGACCGGTACCAGTGGCACCGGGGTTGACGTCGACAAGGTCAGGGCCGCAACGGAACTCGTACGCCAGCGGGAGCCGGAGTTGCTGGTCGACGGGCCCATTCAGTACGACGCGGCGGTCGAACCTTCGGTGGCGAAGACGAAGATGCCCGACTCTAACGTCGCCGGGCACGCCACCGTGCTGATCTTCCCCGACCTCAACACCGGCAACAACACCTACAAGGCGGTCCAGCGAAGCGCCGGCGCCATCGCGATCGGCCCCGTGCTACAGGGCCTGAAGAAACCAGTCAACGATCTGTCGAGGGGTGCACTGGTGGCGGACATCGTCAACACCGTCGCGATCACGGCCATTCAGGCGAAAACGCTGTGAGTCGCGTCCTGGTCGTGAACTCGGGCTCGTCATCGCTGAAATACGCAGTAGTGGAGTCAGATTCGGGCGAAATGATCGCCGACGGCATAGTCGAGAGAATCGGGGACGACGACGGCGTCCCCGACCACGCCGCAGCGTTACAGGTGGTGTTCGACGAACTGGCGGACGATCTGGCCGGACTGGTGGCCGTTGGTCATCGGGTGGTGCACGGGGGTCCGGACCTCTATCAGCCCACGCTGGTCGACGACGCCTTGATCACCAAGCTGGAAGAGCTGTCTCCGCTTGCGCCGCTGCACAATCCGCCCGCGCTGCTGGGTATCGAAGTGGCTCGCAAAGCGCTGCCCGATTTTCCGCATGTCGCCGTGTTCGACACCGCCTTCTTTCACGACCTGCCGCCCGCCGCGGCCACCTACGCCATCGACCGCGACATCGCGGCGCAGTGGAAGATCCGACGGTATGGATTCCACGGCACGTCGCACCAGTTCGTGAGCGAGCAGGCCGCCGAATTCCTCGGTGTACCAATGGACTCGCTGCGCCAGATCGTGTTGCACCTCGGCAACGGCGCGTCGGCGTCGGCGATAGTCGGCGGTCGTCCCGTCGATACCTCCATGGGATTGACACCGATGGAGGGCCTGGTGATGGGCACCCGCTCCGGCGATATCGACCCCGGGATCATCACCTATCTGTCGCGCACCGCCGAGATGAGGGTCGAGGACATCGAGTCGATGCTCAACCGTCGCTCCGGCATGCTGGGCCTCGGAGGTGAGATCGACTTCCGCGTCGTCCACCAGCGCATCGAATCCGGTGATTCGGCAGCACAATTGGCCTACGACGTCTACATCCACCGGTTACGCAAATACATTGGCGCCTACCTGGCGGTGCTCGGTTCGGCCGACGTCATCACCTTCACCGCCGGGGTCGGCGAGAACGACGCCGCTGTCCGTCGCGACGCGCTGAGCGGAATGTCGGCGCTGGGTGTCGAGCTCGACGAGGAACTCAACGCCGAGGCAAGCAAGGTCGCACGCCGGATCTCGGCGGAGAGCTCGAGAACGACCGTGCTCGTGGTTCCCACCGACGAGGAGCTGGCGATCGCCAGGGCCTGCGTCTCCGTGGTTACTGGACAGGGGTGAGCAGCGGCGGTGCCTTCTCCAGCGGCAGCGCACCCTCGGGATCGCAGATCGCGAGAAGGCGACGGACCTGCCTGCCGGCCTGCAGCACCCAGGTGGCTTCGCATCCGCAACAGATCACGTTGATGTTGTGCAGTGCCGCGAAGCCCGCGGTACCGAGGAAATCCACCAGCCGTAGGTCGATGACCACGTGCGTCGAACCCGCGATGTGACGCTGGACGTAGCCGGCGAGTTCACGGCTGTTCGCCGCGTCGATCTCACCCTCGACGGTGACGGTGACCGTCGAAGGCGCATCGCGGTGCGCGCTGAACACCGCGCGGTGGTGCACCTCCCGCCTGCCGATGGATTCGGGATCGGGTCTGAATACGCGAGAAGTACTGATGGTCACTGTGGGCCTCCTCAGTCGAACTGGGATGCCGTCAGGGGATCAGGCCCTACTTCTCAAAGCCGCTGTGACGTCACCGGTTGGCTCTCATCTCAACCTGAGAGAAACGCTACTACGAATTCCGTCGGATAACTATGACAGGTTGATGAGGGAATTGTTGCTCGTTACGCCTGCGACCGCGGTCAGATGCTACGGATTTCGTTGCTGATCGTCAGAACGTCGAGGTGGGCCGCACGCTGTTCGCAAGATCGACCAGCGCATAGCGGTGGCCCTGGGTGGGTGCGACCCGCGCGAGGGCGCGTAGCGAGGCCTCGACACCGAGTTGCAGCCCGTGTTCGGTGAAGGGAAAGCCGAGGATGTGGTTGGTGCTCGCGGTGTTGTCGGCCAGCCAGTCCATCGCGGTGCCGAGGACCAGCGCCCGGATCTGCAGCACGCGCGGCTCGGTGTCCGGCAGGGCTTCGACGCGCCGCGCCGCATCGCGGATGTGTTGCTCGGTGATTTCATTCGTCGACCGTCCGGACAGCAGCGTCACGGCGCTCGTCAGGCGGGCGGTCGTGAAGTGCCGCGACATGACGGGCACCTGGTCCAGCGTCCGCACGGCGGCGTCGCGGTCTCCTGCCGCCGACTGCGAACGCGCCAGCCCGAAGCCCGCCGAGATGACGCCGTTGTCGGTGGACCACACCGTGTCGTAGAACTTGCGCTGCGGCGCCTCGTCGACCTGCGCGCCCGCCAGCTCCGCGGTGGCCGCCAGGGCGATCTTGGGCGCCAGCTCGCCGGGCAGGGTGTCGAGCACCTCCGTGAAATACTTTGTGGCGGAATCGTAGTCGGCCGTCAGCATCGCCGACACAGCCCGGAACCACACCAGCCGCCACCGCCAGCCGACTCGCTCGGCAAGATCCTCCAGCTTCCGTGTGGCCTTGGCGACGTCGCCGAGGTCGAGCAGCGCGCGAACCTCCATCAGCGGTAGTTCGACCGACTCCGACAGATCGATGCCCTCAGAATCGAGCGCACCGTGGCGCGCAGCGCGCAACGAGTCAAGTGTCTGAACGGGTTGCGTGAGCACGCTCGCCGACAACACGGTCGCGCCGACGTCGGCCGGATCGACAAGTGGTACCTGCAGCGCCTTGACGATGTCCTGCGCGGTCAGCCGCTCGGAATGCACCTGCCCATCGAGATAGACGTCGGTGTGGGCCACCAGCAGATCCACCCCGAACGTCGAACGCGAGGCGGAGAACACCGTGGACAGGCCGGGGCGCGGCACACCGGTGTCGCGGGCCACCACCTCGCGCAGGACGCCGAGCAACTGGCTGGTCATCTCCTCGGCGCTGACGAATCGCCGTCGCGGATCCGGATCGATCGCGCGCCGCAACAGCCGGGCGAACGAGTCGTACTCGGTGAGCACCGGATCGTCCTCGGGCAGGCCGTCGACGTAACGGCCCTTGCGGGTGCGCATGTTCAGCGTCAGCGCGGCCAGGGTGCGGCCGACGGTGTAGATGTCGGTGGCGACCGTCGGCCCGGTCCGCACGATCTCCGGCGCCTGATAACCCGGTGTGCCGTACAGATATCCGAACGAGTTGATGGTCGACACGGCACCGAGGTCGATCAGCTTGAGCTGCTCCTCGGTGATCATGATGTTTTCAGGCTTGAGGTCGTTGTAGGTGAGACCGATCGAGTGCAGATAGCCAAGGGCGGGAAGGATTTCCAGCATGTAGCCGATGGCCTGGGCGACCGGCACCTTCTCGCCCTTGGCCTGCTTCAGCGACGTACCGCCGACGTACTCCATCACGATGTAGCCGACCGGATTGCCGTGCTTGTCGTCGTGCTCGACGAAGTTGTAGATCTTCACGATGCCCGGGTGGGTGACCTCGGCGAGGAACTGACGCTCGAGCATGGCGATCTTCTGCGCCTCGGCATCACCCGAATGCACCAGGCCCTTGAGGACGACCGGCCGTTCGTTGACGTTGTGATCGAAGGCCAGGTACACCCAGCCGAGACCGCCGTGGGCGATGCAGCCCTTGATCTCGTACTGGTCGTTGATCATGTCACCCGGACTCAGCTGCGGCAGAAAGGAATACGCGCTTCCGCAGTGGGGGCACCAGCCTTCTGACAGCGCCTCGCCGTCATCCGAGGAACGGCCGACCGGGCGGCCGCAGTTCCAGCAGAACCGCTTTCCCTCGGCGACCACCGGGTTGGTCATCAACGCTTCGAGCGGGTCCTTGGCGCGCACCCGGGGAATCTCTACGAGACCGCCGCCGAGGCGGCGCATCGGAGACAGCGCCCGTGTCGCCGTCGTGTGATCCTGCGGCTCGGTCTCGCCGGTGCCGACGGACATTCCCTCGGAGTCGTCGTCGAAGTGCGGACGGAACACCGCCTGGGTGGCCATCGGCCGCATTGTGGCGGCGCTGTCGAATTCCAGGTCGTCGAGGCCGGCCGGTTGGGTACCCGGATCGGATTCGTCGGACTGTACCGCTGCCATCAGCCCGAATACCTCGCCACCGGTGGTGCCGGGGCAGGCCCCAGCACCGTCAACCACTTGCGGTACAACGTGTTCCACGTGCCGTCGCGGCGGATGCGCTCCAGCGTGCCGTTGACGAATCGCACCAGCCCGGTGTTCTGCAAATTGATGCCGATGCCGTAAGGCTCCTCGTTGAGGCTGGGTCCGACGATGTGCAGATAGGGATCCTGGGCTACCAACCCGGCCAGGATCGAGTCGTCGGTGCTGACCGCGTCGGCCTGCCGCTGTTGCAGCGCCACCAAGCAGTCGGCCCACGCGACGACACCGACGATGATCGGTGGCGGCGTGATCTCCTGGATCCGCTGTAGTGACGTCGTGCCCTTGGCGACGCACACCCGCTTACCCGACAAATCCGACGGCTCCGAGATCGTCGAGTCGCGTGCCGCCAGGATTCGCTGGTTGGCGTTGAAATACACCGTGGAGAAGTTGACTAGCTTCTTGCGTTCGCAGGTGATCGTCATGGTCTTGACGACGACGTCCACCTGATTGTTCTGTAATCCGGCGATTCGGTCGGCCGACGACAGGATGCGGTATTCGACCTGGGAGGGGGTGCCGAAGATGTCGCGGGCGATCTCGCCGGCGATGTCGACATCGAAACCGGTGATCTCACCGGTGATCGGATCGCGGAAGGAGAACAGATTGCTGCCGATGTCGAGCCCGACGATGAGTCGTCCTCGGGTCCGGATGTTCTCGACCGCCGCTTCGGCGTCGGACCGATTGTTGAACGGCCGCAGGCTCGCGGTGCGGTCACACTCGTCGTCGGGTTCGGTTGGAATGCGCACGATCTCGGGCGGCATCTCCTCCATGCCCGCGGGGGTCGGGGGAGGAAGCGTCACGCCGGGTGTCTGAATCACCGACGACGCCTGCGCACACCCCGCCACCACCGCTGCCGCGGCGAGGATGGCGGTGAGCTTTCGCAACATCATCTGTACTCACTCAACCTCGGCCACAAACCCAGTGCCACCGCCAACGCCGCGACGACGGACAGCACCGCTGCTCCGACGGTAGCGCCGGACAGCACGCGGTGGGCGTTGACGATGTCGCCGCGGAGCTGACTACGGCTCTCCTCGATGCCCTTGCCGAGCGCGTCGTCGAGCTTGTTGAACGCCGGAGTGGAGTCGTCTTCGCCGGTGCCGAGCGCCACCTGGGTGGCGGCCTGATAGTTGCCGACCGCGATGTAGGCGTTGATCCGGTCGTCGGCCGCCCGCCATTTCTTGAGCAGTTGTTCCGCGTCGGCCAGGTCGGTCTTGTCTATGACGTCGTCGCGGGCGAGGTAGTCCGACAGCTGCTGCTGCATGACGTCGATGCGCTGGTAGTACGACTGCTTGCGCACGTCCTCGTCGCCGCGGCGAATCAGTGAAAGGGTTTCGTCGGCGCGGGCCTGCTGAGCGGTGATCGCCAGGGTGGTCACGGTCTTGAGCGACTCGGCGGCAGTGTCTTTGGCGCTGCGGCTGTCGGCGGTCGAGATGATCAGCGCTGTTCCGACCCAGACCAGCATGATCAGCACCGCCAGCCCACCCGCGATGAAGCCGATGTTGATGCGTCGCCGGGTCCGGCGGGCCAGCCAGCGGTTGGCGAAAATACCGAACAACAACGTCGCGAGCACGACCAGGATCACCGGACCCGGAATGCGGGTCGAGGCCGTGGTCTCCGCGTCCACCCGCGCCGAGGTCTCCTCGTAGAGACGCTGCGCGTCGGGCAGGATCCGCGTCTGCATCAGCGCCGACGCCTCGGATAGATAGGAAGAGCCGACCGGATTTCCGGCCCGGTTGTTGGTGCGCGCCGTCTCGACCAGTCCGGTGTACACCGACAGTTCGGCGTTCACCCGGCCGAGCAACTGCACCATCGGCTCGTCGGTGAGCCCACTGGAAGCCCTGGTGACCGCGACGGAGGCGTCGGTGATCGCCTGCTCGTAGCGCTGCCGGACGTCGCGCGGCTCGGCGCCGGCGATGAACGCCGTGGCCGCCGCCGCGTCGGCTACCGACAGCGTCGTGTACAGCTGTCCCGCGGCGAACGCCAACGGTTCGGTGTGGTTGAGAACGGTGGTCAGTGCCGCCTGGCGGTCGTTGATCGTCGTCGACGTGGCAAAGGCGCTCGCGATCACCAACGCGGACAGCACGACACCGATGCTCAGAATCCGGCCAGGGGTGGTCCAGAGGAACCACCAGCGTGGGTGCGCTGGTGTTGTGGGCGACCGTGACGCGAGTGGCTCGGTCGACGGGTGCGCCAACTCCACAGTCACGCGCGCGGACCTGCTTTCCGGCTATCGTTTTTCGACGGTTCCACTCTATAAAAAAATCCTAAGAGCTTCATCGAAGACGCGCGTCCGTATTCTTGACGCGTGCGCGGCGATGGCGACGGCTGGGTGGTGTCCAATACCGGCTCGTGGTTCTGGGGTAGGCATGGTGCTGCGGGTCTGTTGCTGCGGGCGCCGCATCACGACGGTTCGGCCGCGGTGCTGCTGCAGCATCGCGCGGCCTGGAGTCATCAGGGTGGAACGTGGGGCCTGCCGGGTGGTGCGCGCGACAGTCACGAAACCGTCGAACAGGCTGCAATCCGGGAGGCGCACGAGGAAGCCGGACTGTCCGAGGATCAGCTCACGGTGCGCACGAAGGTCATCACCAAAGAGGTGTTCGGTGAGGACGACACCTATTGGAGCTACACGACGGTCATCGCCGACGCCCCCGAACAGCTGCCGACCACACCCAATCGGGAGAGTGCCGAACTGCGCTGGGTCGCCGAGGACGACGTCGCGGATCTGCCCCTGCACCCTGGCTTCGCCGCCAGCTGGGCGCGGTTGCGCACCGAGTCGGCATCGATCCCGCTGCTGGTCAACAAGCAGCTCTGAGCGCTTCCTTCAACTGTCGCGCCGCCGCGGACGGATCGTCGGCCGCGGTGATCGCGCGCACCACCACGACCCGGCGTGCCCCGGCGGCAATGACCTCCGGCAGTCGCGCAGCGTCGATCCCGCCGATGGCGAACCACGGTTTCGGCGTCCCGGACCGCGCCGCGGCGTGCACCAGGTCCAGGCCCGGTGCCGGGCGGCCGGGCTTCGTCGGCGTCGGCCAGCACGGCCCGACGCAGAAATAGTCGACGTCCTCTGACGTCGCAGCGGCCACCTGCGCCTCGTCGTGGGTGGATCGGCCGATCAGTGGGCCGTCGCCGATGATGCGGCGGGCGATCGGAAGCGGCAGGTCGTCCTGGCCGAGGTGCAGCACGTCGGCGCCTACGGCCAAGGCGATGTCGGCCCGGTCGTTGACCGCCAGCAACGCGTCGTGCCGCCGGGCGGCGTCGGCGAGGACGGCCAGCGCCTCGAGTTCCCCGCGCGCCTCCAGCGGCCCGTATTGCTGCTCACCCGGCGAACCCTTGTCCCGCAACTGAATGACGTCGACTCCGCCCGCCAGGGCCGCATCGGCAAACTCGGCGAGGTCACCGCGCTCGCGCCGGGCGTCGGTGCACAGATAGAGCAAGGATCCGGCGAGGCGTTCGGAGGCTTTGTGCACACCGCGACGCTAGCGACTACCGTGAAGTCGACACACGGGAGTCCCGGGACCGGGGGCTGAGAGTGGGCACGCCCTGCCCTTACCGTCACACACCTGATCCGGGTCATGCCGGCGAAGGGAGGGGAAATGGCCTCAAATGGAATTGCCGGCTCGCCGGCAGAGAGATCACTCGCGGTCATCGGCGGTGGCGTCATCGGGCTGGCGGTCGCACGACGGGCTGCCCTCGACGGTTGGACCGTGCGCGTGCACCGCAGCGACGAGCCCGGCTCCTCGTGGGTGGCAGGCGGCATGCTCGCCCCGCACAGCGAGGGCTGGCCCGGTGAAGAGCGGCTGCTACGGCTGGGGCTCGCGTCGCTGAAGCTCTGGCACAGCGGGTTCCTCGACGGTCTTCCCGACAGCGTGGTCACCGCGCGCGAATCGCTGGTCGTCGCCGTCGATCGGGCCGACGCCGCGGACCTGAGGACCGTCGGCGAGTGGTTGGCGGCTCAGGGGCATCCGGTCGAGCCGACGACCGCCGCCCGCGAGATCGAACCGCTGCTCGCGCAGGGCATCCGGCACGGCTTTCGTGCCGAAACCGAACTGGCCGTGGACAATCGGGCGATCGTCGATGCGCTCGCCGAGCACTGCGAGCGGCTCGGAGTGCTGTGGGCGCCGCCGGTCGGTGAGTTGACCGACGCTGTGGCGGACGCCGTGGTGATCGCGAACGGTATCGACGCGCCATCGTTGTGGCCCGGTCTGCCGATCCGCCCGGTGAAGGGAGAAGTGCTGCGGCTGCGCTGGCGACGGGGGTGCATGCCGGTACCGCAGCGCGTGATTCGCGCCCGAGTGCACGGCCGCCAGGTCTACCTCGTTCCGCGGCACGACGGCGTGGTCGTCGGCGCCACCCAGTACGAACACGGCCGTGACACCGCGCCCGCCGTCACCGGTGTGCGCGAACTGCTCGATGACGCGTGTGCCGTGATGCCCGCGCTCGGCGAGTACGAATTCGCCGAGTGCGCAGCCGGTCTTCGTCCGATGACGCCCGACGGACTGCCCATCGTCGGCCGGCTCGACGAACGCACACTGGTCGCCGGTGGACACGGACGCAACGGCTTTCTGCTGGCGCCGTGGACTGCCGAGGCGATACTGGGGGAGCTGAACGGTGTTCCGTTGCCTGAAGCTGATTTGGTGGGAAGTGCGATGAGGAGCCAATGAAGATCTCGGTGAACGACGAAGCGGTCGAGGTCGACGACGGCACGACCGTGGCCGCGTTGGTGGAACGGCTGGGATTCGGCGAGAAGGGCATCGCGGTGGCCGTGGACCTCTCGGTGCTGCCCCGGTCGGAATGGCAGACGACGCTCGCCGACGGCGCGCGCGTCGAGGTGGTCACGGCGGTGCAGGGTGGTTGACGCGAAGCTGACGATCGCCGGTCGCGAGTTCGGATCACGCCTCATCCTCGGTACGGGCGGTGCGGCGAACCTGACGGTTCTCGAAGAGGCGCTGGTGGCCTCGGGCACCGAGCTGACCACGGTGGCGATGCGTCGCGTCGACAGCGAGGGCGGCACCGGTGTGCTGGACCTGTTGAACCGGCTCGGCATCACCCCGTTGCCGAACACCGCGGGCTGCCGCGGCGCCGCCGAAGCAGTGCTGACCGCCCGGCTCGCCCGCGAAGCACTACAGACCGAATGGGTCAAGCTCGAAGTGATCGCCGACGAGCGCACGCTGCTGCCGGACGCCGTCGAATTGATCAAAGCCGCAGAGCAGTTGGTCGACGACGGATTCGTCGTGCTGCCCTACACCAACGACGATCCGGTGCTCGCACGTCGGTTGGAGGACACCGGCTGCGCGGCCGTCATGCCGCTGGGCTCGCCGATCGGCACGGGACTCGGCATCGCCAACCCGCACAACATCGAGATGATCGTCGAACACGCATCGGTGCCTGTCGTGCTCGACGCCGGTATCGGCACCGCGAGCGACGCCGCGCTGGCGATGGAGTTGGGCTGCGACGCAGTGCTTCTCGCGACGGCGGTCACCCGTGCCGCCGATCCGCCGACCATGGCCGCTGCGATGGCGTCGGCCGTCACCGCCGGATATCTGGCTCGGCGCGCCGGCCGGATTCCGAAGCGCTTCTGGGCGCAGGCATCCAGCCCCTCCATATGAAACGGTATGTGGCGCTGGGCAGCTCGATGGCCGCCGGGCCGGGAATCCGGCCCCGCGCCCAGGGCGCCCCATTCTTGGCGGGTCGTTCGGCCCGCAACTATCCGCACCTGGTCGCTGAGCGGCTCGGTCTCGAGCTGGTCGATGTGACGTACTCCGGCGCGACCACCGCCAACGTGCTGGCCGAGCCGCAGCCCGGCGCCGCGCCGCAGATCGAGGCGCTCGATGGGACCGAAGACCTGATCACCGTCACCATCGGGGGCAACGACGTCGGCTACGTGCCGCTGCTGTTCGCGGCCGGGCTGCCGAGGCTCGTGCGTGCCCTGCCGCTGGTCGGTCGGCGGTTGACCGACCGGCTGGATGCCTCGGCGCGTGAGCGGGCACTGGTCGAGGTCGCCGAGTCGCTCAGGACCGTCGGTCGGACCCTGCGCCAGCGCTCACCCGGGGCGCGCGTGTTGTTCGTCGACTACCTGACGCTGCTGCCCCCGTCCGGTACCGCCGCCTCGCCGCTGTCCGACGCCGATGCCGCCATGGGACGGCACGTCGCCGACGAGTTGGCGCGGGCCACCGCGCAGGCCGCCGCCGACACCGGCTGCGGGCTTGTCCGGGTCGCCGAGCACAGCGTCGACCACCACGCGTGGTCCGACGAACCGTGGACGACCGGCTTCGGTCTGCCCGTGCCCTGTCGCCCCGCGCCCCTGCACCCCAACGCGGCGGGCATGCGGGCGGTCGCCGATCTGGTCGTCGCGCAGGTGTCCGGTCCCGGTGCCGCCGAGTCGGGATAACGTGGTGGCGATGGGGCACAAAACGTGGTGGAGATTGGCCGCACTGCCGGTGGCCGCCGTCCTGGTGCTGGCCGGGTGTGGACGCGAGATGCGCCCCGAGCCGTCGCAGCCTCCGGCCACCCCGGCGGGGCCCACCACGGCGGCGACGGTCTTCGCGCAGAAGATCTCGGAGGCGGTGACAGGCGACGCGCTGATGGCGCACGTCACCAAGCTGCAGGAGATCGCCGACGAGCACGGGGGCAACCGGGCACTCGGCACCCCCGGGTATGACGCTAGCGTCGACTATGTGGCGAACACCCTGCGCGACAAGGGTTTCGACGTACAAACCCCTGAGTTCGAAGTTCGCCTGCCATATTCCGACGAGCCCGCGCTGACGGTGTCGGGCGCCAGAGTCGAGGCGTTTCCGCTGGAGTTCACCATCGGTACGAAGGGTGACGGGGTGGCCGGTGAGCTGGTGCCCGCCCGCGTCGAGGACTCACCGGGATGCACGGCATCCGATTACGACGGTCTGCCGGTCCAGGGTGCGATCGTGCTCGTCGATCGTGGAGAGTGCCAGTTCGGCGACAAACAGGCCGTCGCCGCTGAGCGCGGCGCGGTCGCGTTGGTCGTCGCCAACAACATCGACGGCGACGAGATGGGCGGCACGCTCGGTCCCGACACCGATGTGAAGATTCCGGTCATCGGGGTCACGAAGGCCACCGGCGAGCGACTGCGGGCGGATCCCGGCCCGGCCACTGTCAAGCTCAACGCCGGCGTGCGCGTGGAGCGCACCCGCAACGTGGTCGCCCAAACGAAGACGGGGTCCACGTCCGACGTCGTGATGACGGGTGCACACCTCGACAGCGTGGCGGAGGGGCCCGGGATCAACGACAACGGCTCGGGGGTGGCCGCGGTGCTGGAAACGGCGCTGCAGCTGGGGAGCTCGCCGGACGTGAAATACGCGGTGCGGTTCGGGTTCTGGGGAGCTGAGGAACTCGGCCTGCTCGGGTCCAACGACTATGTGGCATCGCTGGATCACGACGCGCTGATGGATCTTGCGCTCTATCTGAACTTCGACATGGTCGCCTCGCCCAATCCGGGTTACTTCACGATCGACGGCGATCAGTCCGCGCCGCCGGATCCCCGGCAGCAGGCGCCACGCATCCCGGAGGGGTCGGCTGGGATCGAGCGCACGCTCGTGGCCTACCTCAAGAGCGCGGGGAAGAACCCCGAGGACGTCCAATTCGAAGGCCGGTCGGATTTCAGCAGTTTCACGCTGGCCGGTGTGGCCGCCGGTGGTCTTTTCACCGGCGCCGAGGAGAAGATGACGCCCGAACAGGCCGAGCGGTGGGGTGGCGAGGCGGGCCAGCCGTTCGACCCGAACTACCACAAACCCGGTGACACCATCGACAACATCGACCGTACGGCGTTCGAAATCAACGGTCGCGGTGCGGCATACGCCGTCGCGCTGTACGCGCAGGATCAGTCCGGACGCAACGGTGTGCCGATCCGCGAGGACCGCACACGTCACGTGCTCGAATCATGAAGCGATGGGCGGCCGTCCTTGCGGTCACTGCGGTGCTGACGTCGTGCTCCTCGTCGGACCCCGTCGGCCCTGCGCCGGATCTAGCGGCCGAACTGGCGGGCAAGGTCGGCGCGGACGGAATGTATGCGCACCTGAACGAACTGCAGAAGATCGCGGACGCTAACGGCGGTACCAGGGCCAACGGCACCCCCGGCTATGACGCCAGCGTGGACTACGTTGCAAAGTTCCTGCAGGACAAAGGATTCGATGTCCAGACTCCGGAGTTCGAGTTGCTCGCCCGCTCGGAGGGCGGCGACCCGAAACTCACGATCGGCGGCCGCAACTACAACGTCGAGCAGGCATCACTACTGATCACCACACCGCGCGCCGGGTTGAACGGGGTGACGCTGCGACCGCAGAGGACATCGACGGGCTGCCGTTCCGCCGACTATGGCACGGTGTCGATGAGGGGGGCGATCGCCGTCGTCGACGACACCGGCTGCTCGGTCGTCGACAAGCAGAACGCCGCCGTCGACCGGGGTGCGGTGGGCATGCTCGTGGTCAGCGCTCCGGCCCCGGGCGCGGGCAGCCCACCCGGCCTCTTCACGCCGGGCTACTACCAGCAACTCACCGTGCCGGTCGGTGTCATCGGCAACGACGCGAACGCGGCGCTGCGGCGCACGACCGCGCCCGTGAAGCTGATTCTGGACAACAAGCCCGTCATGAAGAAGGCGCGAAATGTGCTGGCGCAAACCAAATCCGGTGACACCAGCAATGTGGTGATGGTCGGTGCGCACCTCGATAGTTCTGCCCGCAGCCCCGGCATCAACGACGACGGCTCAGGGGTCGCAGCGGTGCTGGAGACCGCTGGGGCGCTCGGTTCGGCACCGCAGATCAAGAACGCCGTGCGGTTCGCACTGTGGGGTTCGGAGGAGAATGCGCTGCAGGGTGCGACGAAGTACATCCGCGGACTCGAGACCGGACAACTCGACGAGATCGCACTGTATCTCGACCTCGACATGATCGGCTCACCCAACGCCGGCTACTTCACCTACGACGGCGACCAGTCGGGCCAGTTGAATCCCGAGATCCCGCTGGATACCGTCCCGGTCGGTTCAGCCGGCATCGAACGGACCCTGGCGTCCTACCTCAACGGTGCGGGCGTGCGGCCCGCCGACATGCCGCTGACCCGCTACACCGACTACAACGCATTCCTGACCGCAGGCGTGCCTGTCGGCGGACTGACGACGGGTGCCGCGCAGCGGAAAACCGAAGTGCAGGCACGGCTTTGGGGCGGCCGCGCCGGTGCGCCATATGACCCCAACTACCGGACTCCGCGCGACACGGTGGACAACATCGACCGCGATGCGCTGTCGGTGATGGGGGCGGCGGCAGCCTTTGCGGTCGGCACGTACGCGCAGTCGCTCGAGGGCGTCAATGGAGTTCCGACGCGGGATCAGCGACATCGGAGCGCTCCCTAGTCCGCCGCAAGCCCAACAGCCGCATGCCGTGATACACGACCAGGGCGGCGATCGACCCCAGCGCGATGCCGGTGAACGTCAAATTGCCTGCATGCCAGGTGAAGTCGGCGATACCGATGACGAGAGGGATGGCCGCGGTCATCTGGTTGATCGGCTTGGAGAAGTCGACGCCGTTGGTCAGCCAGATCCGCACGCCGAGAATGCCGACCAATCCGTAAAGGACAACGGTGGCCCCGCCGAGCACTCCGGCGGGGATGGCCGAGATGACGGCGCCCACTTTCGGGCACAGCGACAGCGCGATGGCGACCGCCGCGGCAACCCAGTACGCCGCCGTCGAATAAACGCGGGTGGCGGCCATCACGCCGATGTTCTCCGCGTACGTGGTGGTCGCCGAGCCGCCGCCGAAGCCCGCCAGCGTCGTCGCCACGCCGTCGGCGGCCAGCGCGCGGCCCGTCACCGGATCGACGTCGGTGCCGGTCATCTGACCGACCGACTTGACGTGCCCGATGTTCTCGGCCACCAGGGCGATGACGGCGGGCAGGAACATCGGCAGCACCGCCAACGTGAAGGTCGGGGTCTGGAACTCGGGAAGCCCCACCCAAGGCGCGGCCTTGATACCCGAGGTGTCGACCTCGCCCAGAATCAGCGCCAGCAGGTACCCGGCGAACACGGCTATGAAGATGGCGAGCCGTCCGACGATGCCGCGGAAGAACGCCAGCGTCGCCAGCAACAGCACCAATGTGACGATGCCGACGAGCGGGCCCTTCTCGAAGTTCGACTTCGCGGCGGGCGCGAGGTTGAAGCCGATCAGCGCGACGATCGCGCCGGTGACGACCGGAGGCAGGGTCACATCGATCCAGTGCGTGCCGACCAGATGCACGACGGCGCCGATGACGATCAGTGCGACACCGACCGCCACCAGGCCACCAAGCGCGCTGCCCGTGCCGTTTGACGCGACGGCCGCGGTGACCGGAGCGATCACCGAGAAGCTCGAACCGAGATAGCTCGGCAGCCGGTTACCGGTGATCAGCAGGAACAGCACCGTGCCGATACCCGAGAACAGCAGGGTGGTCGCCGGCGGAAATCCGGTGAGCACCGGCACCAGAAAGGTCGCGCCGAACATCGCCACGACGTGTTGTGCGCCGATGCCGATCGTGCGGAACCAGTCGAGCCGTTCGTCAGGCGCGACGACGAAATCGTCGTCGGCACGGGCGTCGACCTTGGTCCATGTCAACATCGTCAACGAAGCCATGCTCTAAGACCGTAGGCAACCGTGCCTGCGAGCACCACGCAACTGCCAACGAGCACCGACGAGAGGGGCAGGGTGAACGCGAGCAACAGGCAGCCCGCCAGGCCCACGCCCGGAATGATGCGCGCCGCCCAAGCTTGATGTCGCCGGCCGTCCGGCTCCAGCGTCCACGCCGACGCGTTGGCGATCGCGTAGTACAGCAGCACGGCGAACGACGAGAAGCCGATCGCCTCTCGGACATCCAAGAGTGCCGCTGCCACCGCCACCACGATGCCGACGGCCACCTCGGCGCGATGTGGGCTGCCGAACCGAGGGTGCACGGCGGCCAGGGCATGCGGGAGGTGGTGGTCGCGCGCCATCGCCAAGGTGGTGCGCGAAACCCCGAGAACGAGAGCGAGCAGTGAACCGAGCGCGGCGACGGCGGCCCCGACGCGGACGACGGGTTCCAGCGCGGGAAAGCCCGCCGCGGTGACCGCGTCGGCGAGCGGAGCGCTCGTAGAAGCCATTGTGTCACTGCCCAATTCGGCCAACACCGCGACGGCGACCACGCCGTAAACAACCAGTGCGATGGTCAGCGCGATCGGGATGGCGCGTGGGATCGTGCGGGCCGGATCGCGTACCTCCTCGCCGAGCGTCGCGATGCGTGCGTAGCCGGCGAATGCGAAGAACAGCAAGCCGGCGGCCTGCAGCAGGCCTGCAACGGAGACGTCCGAGCCGACGCCGATTCGCGCCACATCCGCGTCGCCGAAGCCGAGGATGACGACCACCACTGCCGCGAGCACCGCAAGCACCACGGCGACGATGGCGCGGGTCAGGAGCGCTGACTTCTGAATGCCGGTGTAGTTCAACGCCGTCAGTGCCACCACCGCTGCGACCGCGACGGCGTGTGCCCAGGTCGGCCACGCGTAGTAGCCGACGGTGAGTGCCATGGCCGCGCAGGATGCCGTCTTGCCGACGACGAAGCTCCACCCCGCGGTGTAGCCCCAGAAATCGCCGAGTCGCTCCCTGCCGTATACGTAGGTGCCGCCGGATTGCGGATACCGGGCCGCCAACCGGGCCGAGGAGGTCGCATTGCAGTACGCGACGACCGCGGCGATGCCCAGGCCCACGAGCAGACCGGACCCGGCGGCCGCCGCCGCAGGGGCCAGCGCGACGAATATGCCCGCGCCGACCATCGACCCCAGGCCGATGATGACGGCGTCGAAAGTGCCGAGCCGCCGGGAAAGCGCAGGACCGTCCGGCGTGCTCACACGACGATGCTATTTCAGGCGACGGGGTCCTTCCCGAATGCCGATTCGCGGCCCCAGAGCAGCGCTGCCACCGCAACGAGTACGGCAAGCGCAATCGACGCGATCACCACGGGCGGGATGGTCCACAGGCGGCGCACGCGAACGGCTGTCTCGCACTGGTCGACGTAGGTGTGCTCACCGGCGGCGGCCGCGGCCTGGCTCAGATCGGTGGCGAATCCCGTCCCGCACTTGATCTGGAAACCGTATTGGTCGAAGGCGTCGAGGAAGACGGGAAAATTGAGCGCCAGCAGCCCCGCGGCGATCACGACGACGCACCCGACGCCGAAGTAGAACGCGCGATGGTGATAGTGATGCATACGGCCCCCGTTCGTGTCGCGGAGCCTCTATGTTAATGTCCGTTCTCCCCGTCGCCACTGCTTTTGGCGGGTTTTCGACCTGGTCGCATTCGGTGTTTGGGTAACTTCGGTTATGGTGTCTGCCATGGCGCGCCCCCGGCCAGCGAGCGGCGAAACGATTCGGCGCCGCCCCAAGGATCGCAAGGCCCAGATCGCTCGTGCTTCGGCCGAAGCGTTCAGCACGCTGGGCTTTCACGGCGTGAGTATGGAAGCCATCGCGTCTCGCGTTGGCATCTCGGCCGCGGCGCTGTACCGGCACTACACCGGCAAGTACGAACTCTTCCGTGATGCGGTGCTCAGCCTCGGCCAGCAGCTGGTGGACTGCACAGAGTTCGCCGACGACGCCGCGACCGAGGACCCCCAAATCGTCCTGCACCGACTGGTCGCCGCGCTCATCGACACCGCGATGGCCAATCGCGAAGCCGGCGGACTCTATCGATGGGAAGGCCGCTATCTGCGCGGCGACGACCAGGCCACGCTGATAGCGCAGATGCGCACCGTGCACCGCCGGATCCAGCGACCCCTGTGCGTCATCCGCCCCGAGCTCACGGGTCGGCAACGCTGGACGTTGTCGACCGCGGTCCTTTCGGTGCTTGGCAGCATCGTCGATCACCGGGCCAAGCTGCCCGCGATTCAGGTGCGGGCGTTGCTGGCCGAGCTCGCGGATGTCGTTCTGGCGGCCGAACTCCCCGACCCCGCCGACGATCAGGACGCCATCGAACCTCACGCGTCGACGGGCACGGAGCCGTCGAGATACGAAGCGCTGCTTGACGAATCGATGCGGTTATTCAATCTCAACGGATATCGCGACACCGGGATGGAAGACATCGCCGCGGCGGTCGGCATGCCGGCGTCGGGGATCTACCGGTACTTCTCCGGCAAGAGCGACATCCTCGCGGCGGCGTTCCGCAGGGCGGCCGATCGCCTCTCGGCGGATACCTCGACTATCACGGCCACGATCGGCGATCCGCAGGACGCGCTGACCGCGGTCATCGATGCCTACGTCGCTCGGTCGTTCGACCAGCCCGAACTCGATTACGTCTACTACAGCGAGCGGCTCAACATGACCGCGGCCGATCAGAAGATCCTGCGCAACATGCAACGCTCCACGGTGGAGGCATGGGTCGAGCTGGTCGTGGCGGTCCGTCCGGAGTGGACACCGGGACAGGCGCGGTTCGCCGTGCACGCGGCGATGTCACTGGTGGTCGATCTCGGCCGCCTGATGCACTACGAGCGATCGGTGCACAGCTTCGAGACGATGGAGCGACTGCTTGACCTGACGCTGTTGGGCCGCTATCGGTTACGAGCGACGTTGCCCACCAAGTAGGCCAGGTACCCGAGCACTCCGACGACGGCCAGGCGACGGGTCTTCGGTGCTGCCAGACCGAGGCCCAGGGCCGTCTCGATGCCGCCATTGATATAGATGTTCTGGCGCGTGTTGCGCGGAAAAGCCGGCGCGGTGATCGATTCGAAGAGCTGAGGACGGGCGAAGTGGGCCAGGCCTGTCCCGGCGAGGGCCAGGCCCGCTATCGTCGCGCCACGCGAATTCTTCTGTTCTGAGGGCACTGCTACCGATCCTCTCTGATCACGAAATCTGATAGTCGCTCAGCGGGTAATCGGAGGCTTCCTTCAACGCCGCGCGCGTCGAAAGGGGGCGCAGCAGGTTGGCCTCGCCCTTCGGGTCGAAGTAGTACGACCTCGATGTCGCGCAATTCCCGCGCACGAACACCGAATTCCCGATCAGCTCCGACATCCGGTCCAGATAACGGGTGTTGGCTTCCTCGGTGACTTCGAAGGTCGTCGCACCGCGGCGCTGCACCTCGCCGAACAGCCGGTCCATATGGCGCATCTGGTATTCCACCGTGTTGAAGAAGTTCAACCCGAGGAACGCGTATGGGCTGGCCATGCTCAGGTAGTTCGGGAAGTACGGAACCGTCAATCCCTGATATGCCTGGAACCTGGTGTCGCGCCACCACTTTCCGAGGTTACGGCCTGCACGGCCGACGATTTCGATGGCCGGGAAGTTGGCCTCCCACAGGTCGAACCCGGTCGCGAGTACGAGTGCGTCGATCGGCGTCCTGGTGCCGTCGCTGGAGACGATGGCGTCCGGCTCGACGTGGTCGATCCCGCTGGCTTGCAGGTGGACATGGCGCTTGTTGAAGATCCGGTAGTAGTCGTTCGAGAACGTCGGCCGCTTACAACCGAAGTCGTAGTCGGGGGTCAACTGCTCACGCACTTTTCGATCCCGAACGGACACCATGCGGTGGGTCTTGGACAGGTCGCCCGCCGCGACATTGAGCCGCCGAAGGAAAAGGTTGTTCTGGTGGAGTTCGACGAAAATGAAGAATTCGTACAGCGCGTCGGTGATGGCGCGGATGGCCCGCTGCGCCAAGGGCACTCGTGCGAAAAGGCGCTTTGCACGCTCGGAGAAACGGAAATCGACCTTGGGTACCACCCAGATCGCGGTGCGCTGATAGACGGTGAGGTCGGCCGCCTTCTTGGCCAGCTCGGGGATGAGCTGGACCGCGGTGGCACCGGTGCCGATGACGGCGATGCGCTTCCCCTCGAGGTCGTAGCTGTCGTCCCATTCGGTGGTGTGGATGATCTTGCCCGCGAACTGGGTGATCCCCGGGATGTCCGGTGTCTTCGGCTGGGAAAGAAAGCCAGTGGCGGTGATCAGGTAGCGCGCGGTGACGGTCTGACCGCCGGCCAGCGCAATGCACCAGACCTTGGTCTCCTCGTCCCAGCGGGCGCTCTCCACGCTGGTGTTGAACCGCATATGGTGGCGTACGTCGTACTTGTCAGCGACATCGTTGGCGTACTGCTTGATCTCCGCACCGGTGGAGAAGAGTCGCGACCAGTTGGGGTTCGGCTCGAAGAAGTAGGAGTAGGTGGTCGTCGGGACGTCGACGGCCAGGCCGGGGTAGCGGTTGATGTGCCATGTCCCGCCGAGATCGTCCTCCCGGTCCAGAATGACGAAATTCTCGTAGCCCATCCGCTTGAGTTGGATGGCAGCACCGATCCCCCCGAAACCGGCGCCCACGATTACGGCGTCGAATTGTTCCGAAGTCATGGAAGAACGGTACCTCAGGTACTGCTCAACTCCCGTGAAGGACTCAGCCTCTGATGGAGCCGGCCCGCGGCGGGTCGAGCGTCGCGACGCAGGTCACAGCCCTGTCGCCCTGTTCCCACGTTTCGGCTGTGGGGTACAGCACGTAGAGCTGGACACTGTCGTCGGTCATCGACGAGGGCGAATAGCTCGCAAGCTCCGGGCTGCACTTGTCGGCGTACGTGTCGATGGCCGCCTGGCCGGGAAAGTCGTCCCCAGGCATCTGCAGCACCGCGAACACCTCCCCTGCGTGCGGTTCGGCGCAATCGATGGTCTTGACGGTCAGCACTCGGGTGTCGCCGGGGATCTCCGAAAGGCAGTCGCCCATCTCGACGTCGGTCGCGGTGACGGTGCCCTGGCCGACGGCGAAGTAGAGCGCGACCCCGCCACCGACGACGAGCACGATCAGCGCCGCAATGACTCCCAGGACGATGAAGACGATTTTCTTGGAGTTCGACTTCTGTGGCGGGGGAAAATAGCCGGGCGGCTGCTGGGAGTAAGGCGGCGGCGGGGGCGGCGGGTACGCGCCGGGCGGTGGTGGGTACGCGCCGGGGGGTGGTCCGTACGGAGGTTGCTGACCGTATGGAGGCGGCTGCTGGCCATATGGCGGGGGATTGCCCGGCGGCGTGGTCACCCCGTGACATTAGCGTCAAGCGCGGATCGATGACCACCGCTAACTTGTCGGTGTCTGTCCCTAGGACGCAGCGTCCAGCAATCGCAATGCCGCGTCGACCGCCAGCGCCGGGACATTCAGCGTCTTCGAGCCGAGATCATGGCGGGCGCCGTTGATCTCGACGATCTCGGTGGTGCCGGAGATGAGCGCCGCCGCGGTGCGTAGCTCGTCGATCGACCCGAACGGGTCGGCGGTGCCGTGGGTGAACACTGTGGGCACGGATATCCGCGGAAGATGTTCGGTGCGCGCCCGTTCCGGCTTGCCGGGAGGATGCAGCGGATACGAAAACAGGCTCAGTGCATCGACTTTCGCGGCATCGTCGGCGACGACCATCGAAGTCATGCGGCCGCCGTACGAGTGTCCGCCCGCGACGACCGGTCCTTTGGTTAGGCTGCGGGCCAGCTCGACGGCTTCGACGATTCCGGCCTGGTCGGTCGCAGCGGAGTTCGACGGCGGCCCCTTCGGCCGTCTCCGTCGATAGGGCAGGTTGTAACGGACCGCCAGCCAGCCGCGTGCGGCCCACTCGTCGCAGATTTTCTGCAGCAGTGGGGAATCCCGACTACCGCCGGCGCCATGAGTCAGAACGACAGTGCCTCGCGGCTTACCCGCGGGTTCGTGGGCGATGCCCGCGATGTCGTCGAAGTTCATCCGTGGAGCCTGAAGAGTGCAGACACCGGCCCATGGCCCTGACCCAGCGGATACGCCGCTCGCAGACATTCAGTGACCCAACGCTTTCCGAACGCCACCGCATCCGGCACGGTGTAACCGTGGGCCAGCGCGCTCGCTATTGCGGCGGCCAACGTGTCACCCGCCCCGTGGTCGTGTCCGGTGTCGATGCGGGCGGTGTCGAACTCGAAGAAGTCGGTTCCGTCGAACAGCAGATCAGGGCTCTGCGACGACGACCTCAAGTGTCCGCCCTTCACCAGCACCCACTGCGGTCCGAGCGCATGCAGGGCATGCGCAGCCGCCCGCTGCGACGCGTCGTCGACGACGTCGACGTCGACGAGCAGGCGCACCTCGTCGAGGTTGGGTGTCACCAACGTGGCCAGCGGGAACAGCCGGCCCGTGAGGGAGTCCAGTGCGCTGGGATGCAGCAGCGGATCGCCGTGCATCGATGCGCACACCGGGTCGACGACGAGCGGCACGGCGCCGGCCAGGCCCTGTGCGCGCCAGGTGTCAGCGACGGTGTCGATGATCGCCGAGGACGCCAGCATGCCGGTCTTGGCGGCCTGAACACCGATGTCGGACGCCACGGCTTCGATCTGGCCGGCGATGACATCCAGTGGTATTTCGTGAAACCCTTTGACCCCCAGAGAATTCTGTACGGTCACCGCGGTCACGGCGACGAGTCCGTGCATGCCGAGCATCGCGAACGTCCGCATATCGGCCTGGATACCCGCACCGCCACCGGAATCGGACCCGGCGATCGTCATGACCCGAAGAGGGGTCTGGCCCGGCGGCGTGAGCGGAAGGAAACTCATGACGTCGTCCCTGCTGTGGTCGAAGGTGGGCGGTTTCGTACGGCCTCATCGGCTCGTCGCGTATGAAACCGTGCCGTCGACAGTGGAGGCATTGTCATGGTTCGTTGCGGCGTGGAAACCTGCGGCTTTAGCCGGTGCAAGGAACGCCGCCTCTCCTTTCGGTGACTTGTCGGTGGTAGCCACTAGGTTGCTGGTGTGTCGCGATACCGTTTGGTTCCTAACGCTGAGCAGGCGGTGCTCCTGGCCGAGCATTGTCGTCACGCGCGGTATGTGTGGAACCTGGCGGTCGAGCAGCAACAATACTGGCAGCCCGGGCGCCGCGCGCCGGGCTATAACGAGCAGTGCGCTGAGTTGACGGCCGCCCGAGCTGAGCACGACTGGTTGGCGGCGGGTTCGCAGACCGTGCAGCAGCAGGCGCTGCGGGATTTTGCCGAGGCGATGGGCAACTTCTTCCGTGGAACGCACCGTCGCCCGACGTGGCGTAAAGCCGGTGTGCACGAAGGGTTTCGACAGATCGCGGTGAAATCGCGTCACGTCGAGCGTGTGAATCGCCGGTTCGGCCGGGTATGGGTACCTAAAGTCGGGTGGGTGCGCTTCCGCTGGTCGCGGTCTGTACCTGGAGGTGTGAGATCCTACCGGGTCACCCTCGATCGGGCCGGCCGCTGGCATATCGCGTTTGCCCACGTCCCCAATCCGATCGCGGGTCCGGGCGTGGGCAACGTGGTGGGTATCGACCGTGGCGTGGTGGTGTCGGCGGCATTGTCGACCGGAGAACTGCTGTGTGCCCCGGGCCTGAGCGGTAGTGAGGCCAAGCGGTTGACGGTGCTGCAGCAACGCATAGCCCGCGCCGAGCGCGGCTCGCGCCGGCGCGCTCGCACCAAGCGCGCCATCGCCAAGCTCAAAGTGCGGGAGCGAGACCGACGCAAGGACTGGATCGAAAAGACCACCACGGACATCGCGCGGCGCTTCGACACCATCCGCATCGAAGCCCTTAACGTGCGCGCGATGACCCGCAGCGCGCGCGGCACCGTCGATCATCCCGGTGTGCGGGTGACACAAAAGCGCGGCCTCAACCGGGCCATCAGTCGAAGCGGATGGGGGCTGCTCGCTGCGCGGTTGCAACATAAGGCTTTCGGTCGGGTGGAGCAGATCCCGGCCGCATACACATCGCAGCAATGCTCGGCGTGCGGGCACGTCGCTCCCGAAAACCGCAAGAACCAAGCGGTGTTCGAGTGCGCAGCTTGCACCACAGGGCCGTGTAACGCCGATGTGAACGCTGCACGCAACATCGCCGCCGGACGGGCGGTGACAGCCCGGGGAGACCTCGGCGCTAGCCGGTCGACGAACCGTGAACCTCAACCTTGCTCTCCTGCCACATAGGTAGTAGGTCGGGTTGGAATCCCCCGCCTTTAGACAGGGGAGGACGTCAAGCCAGTGGAAGATAGACCTGGTTGCCGTGTTCGGCGAACTCCTTGGACTTTTCGGCCATCGCGTCGCGGATGTCCTGCGTGATGCGCATGGAGCAGAATTTCGGACCGCACATCGAACAGAAGTGCGCCGTTTTCGCTGGTTCAGCGGGAAGGGTTTCGTCGTGAAACTCGCGGGCCGTGTCCGGATCCAGCGACAGCGCGAACTGGTCGTGCCAGCGGAACTCGAACCGAGCACGCGAGAGCGCGTCGTCCCGTTCCTGCGCGCGGGGGTGTCCTTTCGCCAGATCCGCGGCATGCGCGGCGATCTTGTAGGCGATCACGCCGTCCTTGACGTCCTTGCGGTCCGGTAGTCCCAGGTGTTCCTTCGGCGTCACGTAGCAGAGCATCGCAGTACCCGCTTGGGCGATCATCGCGGCGCCGATCGCCGAGGTGATGTGGTCGTAGGCCGGTGCGATGTCGGTCGTCAGCGGGCCCAACGTGTAGAACGGAGCTTCGTCGCACAGCTCTTCTTCGAGGCGGACGTTCTCGACGATCTTGTGCATCGGGACGTGACCGGGACCCTCGATCATCACTTGCACGCCATGAGATTTCGCGATCTTGGTCAGTTCTCCGAGCGTGCGCAGTTCGGCGAACTGGGCGGCGTCGTTCGCGTCGGCGATCGAGCCTGGCCGTAATCCGTCGCCGAGCGAGAACGTGACGTCGTAGCGCTGCAGGATCTCGCACAGTTCGGCGAAGTGGGTGTAGAGGAACGACTCCTGATGGTGGGCAAGACACCAGGCGGCCATGATGGAGCCGCCCCGGCTCACGATTCCCGTCACGCGGTTGGCGGTCAGCGGCACGTAACGCAGCAGGACGCCTGCGTGCACGGTCATGTAGTCCACACCCTGCTCGCACTGTTCGATCACGGTGTCGCGGTAGCACTCCCACGTCAGCGCCACCGGATCGCCGTTGACCTTCTCCAGCGCTTGGTAGATGGGCACGGTACCCACGGGCACCGGCGAATTGCGCAGGATCCATTCCCGCGTCAGGTGGATGTCGCGACCGGTGGACAGGTCCATGATCGTGTCGGCGCCCCACCGGGTGGCCCACACCATCTTGTCGACCTCATCGGCGATCGAGCTGCTGACAGCCGAATTGCCAATGTTCGCATTGACTTTCACCGCGAATGCCTTGCCGATGATCATCGGTTCGGCCTCGGGATGGTTGTGGTTGGCCGGGATGACTGCGCGCCCCTGTGCAACTTCGGCACGAACCAACTCGGGTGCCAGCCCCTCGCGGGCGGCGATGAACGCCATCTCGGCGGTGACCTCGCCTGCGCGGGCGCGTTGCAGCTGGGTGCCGCGGTCTGACACCACACCGGGACGCGGCGGCAGTCCCCGGTGCAGGTCGAGCGCCGCGTCGGTGTCGGTGTACGGGCCCGAGGTGTCATAGAGGTCGAAGTGCTCGCCGTTGGTCAGGTTCACGCGGCGGAACGGCACTCGCATCCCGTCGAGGTCCCGGTAGACCTTGGTACTGCCCGCGATGGGCCCGCTGGTCACCGCTGGGGTCGAGGTGGGAACGTCGGAATGCAGCACTTTCAGCATCTCCCTACGCCGGCATTACCCGGTCAGGTTCGTACGGTCGACGGGCCTACCCGTCCTCTCAGCGCACTGGGTGTGCGCTCCCGTGTGTGGACTCCTGCCACGCTAGCGCAGGCGGTGCGTGCCTGGGAATAGGAATTGCTCCGCGTTGCTTTGTATAGCTAATATATGTTTTTTGTGCCGATAGCCGTGGACACGTGAAGCGAAGATTGATGACGACCGATATCGAGAAGACGAACCCGCCGGCCGACGAGGCGTTGAGCGAGACCTCGCTACGACGTACGCGCATGGACCACGACCATCCTTTCTACAAGTGGATCGTGCTGTCCAACACCACGCTGGGCATGCTGCTGGCGGCGATCAACGCGTCGATCGTGCTGATCTCACTACCCGCGATCTTCCGCGGCATCGGATTGAACCCGTTGGCTCCCGCCAACGTCGGTTACCTGCTCTGGATGCTGATGGGTTATCTGGTGGTGACCGCGGTGCTCGTCGTGTTCTTCGGACGGCTTGGCGACATGTACGGCCGCGTCCGCATCTACAACCTCGGATTCGCGGTCTTCACCGTCGCGGCGATTGCGTTGTCGTTCGATCCCTTTCATCTCGGCGGCGGCGCCGTATGGCTGATCGCGTGGCGCGTTGTCCAGGGCGTCGGCGGTGCGATGCTGATGGCGTCGTCGGCGGCGATCCTCACAGATGCGTTTCCGTCCAACCAGCGCGGTATGGCACTCGGCGTGAACATGGTTGCCGCCGTTGCAGGTTCGTTCCTCGGCCTGCTCATCGGAGGGGTGCTCTCGGAGTTTCACTGGCAGGCGATCTTCTGGGTAGGCGTGCCGATCGGGTTGCTCGGTACCATCTGGAGCTATCGCTCGCTGCGTGAGCTCGGCGTGCGGACCCCGGGCCGGCTGGACTGGGCGGGCACGTTGACCTTCGGGGTCGGGTTGACCGCACTTCTCGTCGGGATCACCTATGGCATTCAGCCCTACGGCAATTCGACGACGGGGTGGACCAACCCGTGGGTGCTCGGTTCGATTCTCTTCGGTGTGCTGCTGCTCGTTGCCTTCTGCTTCGTCGAGCTGCGGCTCGAGGAACCGATGGTGAACCTTCGGCTGTTCCGTTCGACATCGTTCGGCATGGGCAACCTCGCGGGCCTGATGTCGTCTGTGGGACGTGGTGGCCTGCAGTTCATGCTCATCATCTGGTTGCAGGGGATCTGGCTTCCGTTGCACGGCTACAGCTTCGAGTCGACGCCGTTGTGGGCCGGCATCTACCTGCTACCCGCGACGTTCGGCTTCCTGGTCGCGGCTCCACTCGCCGGAACACTGGCGGACCGCTATGGCGCCAGGTTGTTCACGGTCGGCGGGATGGCGCTGATGGCAGTTTCGTTCATCGCCCTGGTGATGATCCCGGTCAACTTCGACTACTGGGTTTTCGCGCTGCTGGTCTTCGTGAATGGTCTCGGTGGTGGGATCTTCACCGCGCCGAACACCGCGGCCATCATGTCCAGCGTGCCCGCGGCCGAGCGCGGAGCCGCATCGGGAGTGCGGGCCACCTTCTTCAACGCCGGATCGTCGCTGTCGATCGGAATCTTCTTCTCACTCATGATCATCGGGCTGGCCAACACGCTTCCGGGCGCGCTGAGCACTGGTCTGCAGGAGCAGGGCGTCTCGGCAACCGTGGCGCACGAGGTGGCGAACCTGCCGCCGGTCGGGAGCCTGTTCGCGGCGTTCCTCGGCTACAACCCGATGGCCGAACTGCTCGAGCCCTACCACGCGTTACAGCAGCCGGGCGTGAATGCCGACGTGCTGACCGGACAGACGTTCTTTCCGCACCTGATCATCGAACCGTTCCACGCCGGCCTGGTTGTGGTATTCGTCGCGGCCGCGGCGATGATGGTCGTCGGTATGGTCGCGTCGCTGTTCAACCCGGGCCGCTATGCCGACGAGGAGAACGTCGACATCTCTGCCTAGTTGCTCACGCCAGATCGACCAACACAGGAGCATGATCGCTGGGGGACTTACCTTTTCGCTCCTCGCGGACGATCTCGGCGTGGCTCACACGTTGGGCCAGCGCCGGTGATCCGAGAATGAAGTCTATGCGCATACCGCGGTTCTTCGGGAACCGCAGCTGCGTGTAGTCCCAGTAGGTGTATACGGCGGGTCCGGGGGTGAAAGGCCGGACCACGTCACTGAACTGAGCGTCGAGGATGGCGTCGAAGGCCGATCGCTCCGGCTCGGTGACGTGGGTGCTGCCGGCGTAGGCCTCCACGCTCCACACGTCCTCATCGGTCGGCGCGATGTTCCAGTCACCGACCATCGCGATCTGTGCCGACGGGTCGTCGGTGAGCCACTGCTGTGCCGTACTGCGCAGCGCGGCAAGCCATTCCAGCTTGTAAGCGTAGTGCGGTGAGCCGACGAAGCGGCCGTTGGGCACGTACAGGCTCCACACCCGCACCCCGTTGCACGTCGCACCCAGCGCACGCGCCTCCGCCGCGGCCTCGACCTCCGGCTTGTCGCTCCACGTCGGCTGCCCGTCGAAGCCGACCTGGACGTCATCGATACCGACCCGGGACGCGATCGCGACGCCGTTCCACTGGTTGAACCCGCAGTGCACCACGTCGTAACCGGCGGCCAGAAATGGCATGGTGGGGAATTGCTCGTCGGAGCACTTGGTCTCCTGCATCGCCAGGACGTCGACGTCGGCACGCTCTAGCCAGTCCGCCACCCGATCGACACGAGCGCGGATCGAGTTGACGTTCCACGTGGCCAAACGCATGGGCTCGAGCCTAGTTGTCAGGGTCCGCTAGCGGTTGTCGATCCGCCAATAGCGCGAGCGGTGGTGCAGCGCGAACCGTAGCGACTCGAAAAGCGCTATCGCGGAGGCATTGTCGTCGAGGACCTGGGTGTAGGCGCGGGTGGCGCCGTGGTCTGCACCCCAGCCGAGCAGCGCGCTACACAGTCTCCGCGCATGGCCGTGCCTGCGTTGATCGGGAGCCACCTGCAATGCAGACAAACCCAGCCAGCGAGTACGGTCGGGTGCCTCGGTCACCGCGGCCCGCGCCACCGCTGCACCCGCGAGCGTCGCGAAGATCACCGAGCCACCGATCACCGCGTTCAGCACGTCGATGGGTACGTCGCGGTCATAGATGCGCATCCACTCGTCATCCGGTTGTGGCGCCAGCCGCACCGCGCCAACGCCTTCGCCCGGCTCGATATCGCATGTCATGACGAGGTTCTCGGCCTCGGTCGACGCCTGCGGCGGAACACGAAAAAGCCGGTCCGGCACGCTCACCAACGACGCCGCCGTCCGAGCCGCATACCACTCGGTGATCGCACTTATGTCGGTGCCAACGGAAAAGTCCAATGGGACCGCCGAATTGGCGCGCCTCGTGCTGCCGTGCCCGTAGCGGCAGAACCATCCGTCCACCCACTGCTGCTCGACGCCCGGCCAGGCCAGCGCCGCCGCGTGCTCGAGGTTGCGAATGTCGGCCGTGCGCACCGGCGCGTCGGCCAGCGCCTTGATCACCACGACGTCGTCAACCGCCACGGCCACGACGTCTCCGCGCTTTGTGCGCACCTGCAGCGTGGGCCCGGTCTGCACCAGGTGACCGATCACGTCCGTCAGCGGTGGCACCGACCCGGCGGGCAGGCGGTGACGAATCATCACCCGCGTACCCATCGGCGGGATCTGCATCAGTGACCGAAGGGGTCGGGATCCTCGCCGGGCGTCCACGTCAGTCCTGGCACGCCCCAGCCGTGCGACTTCACCGAGCGTTTGGCGCTGCGCGCGTGCCTGCCGACCAGGCGGTCCAGATACAGGAAACCGTCGAGGTGGCCCGTCTCGTGCTGCAGCATCCGCGCGAACAGACCGGTGCCCTCAAGCGTGATCGGCGTGCCGTCGGCGTCCAGGCCCGTCACCCGCGCCCAGTCCGCGCGCCCGGTCGGAAACGATTCGCCGGGCACCGATAGGCAGCCCTCGTCGTCGTTGTCCGGGTCGGGCATCGTCTCCGGAATCTCGGACGTCTCGAGGACAGGATTGACGACCACACCTTTGCGCCGTGTGACCCTGCCGCGTTCGTCGGCGCAGTCGTAGACGAACACGCGCTTGGCCACGCCGATCTGATTCGCCGCGAGCCCGACACCGTTGGCTGCCGCCATCGTGTCGTACAGATCGGCGATCAGGTCCGCGAGATCCGCCGGCAGCGAACCGTCCTCACCGACGGGTATGGGCTCGGTCGCGGTGTGTAGGACGGGATCTCCTACGATGCGTATCGGTACAACAGCCACGCGGAACAGCTTAAGTCGGCAATCCTTATCGCCCGACTCGCGGGCATGTCGGACGCCTCAGCTTGCAAACCCGTGGTTGAATGAGCGCCGAACCACAGCGATGTCATTTCGAATGTTGGAAGGGTCCAGGAGCGAGATGGACGGCGCAATCGCGCGGACTGAGCAATCCGGAAACGACCCTGCGCTGGCCGATGGGCTGACCCGGCGCGAACACGACATCCTGGCGTTCGAACGTCAGTGGTGGAAATACGCGGGTTCCAAGGAAGACGCGATCAAAGAACTGTTCTCCATGTCGGCCACCCGCTATTACCAGGTGCTCAACGCGCTGGTAGACCGCCCCGAGGCGCTCGCAGCCGATCCGATGCTGGTCAAACGGCTGCGGCGGTTGCGGGCGAGCCGGCAGAAGGCGCGGGCGGCGCGACGGCTGGGCTTCGACGTCACCTGAGGCCGTAAGGGCATTCGCCGACCTGCTTGTCCGGCTGGATACAGTGAACGCAATGAATCAGCAGAACTCCTCTGGCCTACCCCTGCGTGCCATGGTGATGGTGCTGCTGTTCCTCGGCGTCGTGTTTCTCCTGGTGGGATTCCAGGCGATGGGTTCAGGAGACGACGACGGCGAACAGTCGCCCATCGCGACGAGCACGCCGACCGTCACCACCGCCAGTCCGACAGAGTCACCGGAACCGGCCAAGCCCGAGGTCCGGGTGTTCAACATCTCGACAGTGCAGGGTGCTGCGGAGGGCACCGCCAACCGGTTGCGTGAGGGCGGCTGGACCGTCGCCGAGACCGGCAACCTCGAGCTGCCCGACGTGACAGTCAACACCGTGTACTTCACCGACGCCCCAGGGGAGCGGGACGCCGCCGAGGAAGTCGGCAGATTGTTGGACGCGCCGGTCGAACCGCGACTGCCCGAATTGGCCGAGCAGCCGCCGGGCGTGCTCGTGGTGGTGACCGGCTAGGCTCTTGCACATGCTCAAGAACGTCGCTGTTGCAGCAGGCTTCGCCATCCCCGCCCTCGTGTTGAGCGCATGCAGCGCCCCCGAACAACCCGCAACCACGCCGGGTACCACGCCGTCGGTGTGGACCGGCTCGCCGGCACCGTCTGCAGCGCCAGGTGAGCAGGGCGGTGGCCACGGAGGAGGCGAGGGTGAGGCCGCCAGCGGCGAGACGCTGAAGACCGAACTGAAACTCCCGAACGGGACGACGGTCGCCACGGCCGAGATCGCGTTCTCGGGCAACTACGCGACCGTCACGGTTCAGACCACTGAGGCCGGCGAACTCGCGCCCGGCTTCCACGGACTGCACATCCACTCGGTCGGCAAGTGCGAGGCGAACTCGGTCGCGCCCACCGGCGGTGCGCCGGGCGACTTCAACTCGGCCGGTGGACATTTGCAGGTGGCCGGACACAGCGGACACCCCGCGAGCGGCGACCTCTCGTCGTTGCAGGTTCGCGAGGACGGCTCGGCGTTGTTGGTGACGACCACCGACGCGTTCACCGCGGCGGACCTGACGGGTGAGGCCAAGACCGCGATCATCATTCACGAGAAGGCCGACAACTTCGCCAACATCCCGCCGGAGCGTTACCAGCAGGTCAACGGAGCGCCTCCGCCGGACGAGACCACCCTGGCAACCGGCGATGCCGGAAAGCGCGTGGCCTGCGGTGTCATCGGCGCCAGCTAACCGCCACATCGATTTCGTCGCCTCACCCCGGCCGACGCTGGGAGTGGAGTGGGAGTTCGCACTCGTCGACGCCGAAACCCGGGACGTGAGCAACGTCGCGACCGAGGTGATCGAGGAGCTCGGGGAGAACAACCCTCGGGTCCACAAAGAACTGCTGCGCAACACCGTAGAGGTCGTGACCGGCATCTGCGATTCCGTCCCCGAGGCGATGGACGACCTGCGGTCGACGCTGCGGACCGCACGCAAGATCGTCCGTGATCGCAACATGGAGCTGTTCTGCGCGGGTACGCATCCGTTCGCCCAATGGACCTCCGAGAGCCTGACCGATGCGCCCCGCTACGCAGAGCTGATCAAGCGCACGCAATGGTGGGGTCGCCAGATGCTGATCTGGGGCGTCCATGTGCACGTGGGCATCTCGTCGGCGCACAAGGTGATGGCGATCAACACCTCACTGCTCAACCACTACCCGCATCTGTTGGCGCTTTCCGCATCGTCGCCGTTCTGGGATGGTGAGGACACCGGCTACGCGTCCAACCGCGCGATGATGTTCCAGCAGTTGCCGACGGCCGGACTGCCATTTCACTTTCAGACGTGGCGGGAGTGGGAAGGCTTCGTTCACGATCAGAAGAAGACCGGCATCATCGACCACATGAACGAGATCCGTTGGGACATCCGGCCCTCGCCGCACATCGGAACGGTGGAGGTGCGGGTCTTCGACGGGGTTTCCAACATCCGTGAGTTGAGCGCGCTGGTGGCGTTGACTCACTGTCTGGTCGTCGACCTCGACCATCGTCTGGACGCGGGCGAGCGGCTGCCCACGATGCCGCCGTGGCACGTACAGGAAAACAAGTGGCGCGCAGCCCGTTACGGCCTGGACGCGGTGATCATCCTCGACGAAGACAGCAACGAGCGTCTGGTGACCGACGATCTCGACGACCTGCTCAATCGACTCGAGCCGGTCGCTGCGTCGTTGAACTGCGCCGACGAACTCCGGCTGGTCTCCGACATCTGCACCTCGGGCGGGTCTTATCAACGGCAACGGCGGGTCGCCGAGGAGCACGACGGCGACCTGCGTGCGGTGGTCGACGCGCTGGTCGCCGAATTGGACATCTGAGGATGCTCGTCACGCCCATGTTTCCGCTGCAGGTGGCGATGCTGCCCGGCGAGGAACTACCGTTGCGGATTTTCGAACCGCGTTACGCAGCATTGGTTTCGGACTGCCTGGCTCAGCCTGAAGCTCCGGCGTTCGGCGTGGTGTTGATCTCGGCGGGCCGCGAGGTGGGCGGCGGTGACATGCGCAGCGACGTCGGCGCGATGGCACGCATCGCGGAGGCCGCCGACCTAGGGGAGGGCCGCTATCGCTTGCGGTGTGTGATGGCCGAGCGGATTCGGGTGGTGGAGTGGCAGCCGGACAACCCGTACCCGCGCGCGGCCGTGGAGGAGTGGCCCGACGAACCGGGTGACGCCGTAGACGTGGACGCGATCAGGGACATCGAGGACCGCATGGTCGCGCTGTTCGAGCGGATCGCCCAGGCGCGTGGAGCACAGGTGGTGGCGCGGGACATCGTCGCCGGCGCGGACGCGTCGGGGGATGTCGCAATGTGGCTGTACGCGTTGGCATCCCGTCTGCCCATGGGGCAGGCCGACCGGTACGCCGTACTGGCCGCGCCCACTGCCGCTGCGCGGGTAGCCGCGCTCAGCGAAGCCGTGGACACCGTCGCCGCAATGGTCGAATTTCAGCTCTCCGAGTAGGTTTCGGCTAGCCCCGCACGCCCTCGACGAACGTGGTGCGCGGCGTGATGTCCTCCGTGGGCGGGCGGCGATAACGCAGCATCAGGGCGTCGGCTTCCTCCGACGACACCCGCCAGCCGTGATCCATCAGCCAGTCGGCGACGTCGGCGCGGTCCTGTTCCTGGCGGTTGGCCAGATATTCGGGATCGAAGAACCCGGCGCCGAACGATTCGACGCCGATCCGGCTGCCTGGCGCACTGAGTTCGTGGATGCGCTCGAACAACACGTCCTGGCCCTCGGCGGGCAGGTGGGGCAGCAGGCCCTCGGCAATCCACGCGGTCGGTTCCTGCGGGTCGAAACCCGCGTCGCGCAGGGCTTTCGGCCAATCCTGGCGCAGGTCGATCGGCACAGGGACGTAGCGGGCGGCCGGTCGATCGTCGGTCAGCGTTTCGGCCTTGAAGGCGAGCACCTTCGGCTGATCGATCTCGAATACGACGCTGTCGTTCGCCCACGGCAGCCGCCACGCCCTGGCATCGAGACCCGCCGCGAGGATGACGGCCTGCACGACGCCGTGTGCATTGGCGGCGATGAAGAAGTCGTCAAACCACTTGGTGCGCGAGGCGGCGTAATTCGAGATCGCCCGGTTCCGTTCGACGATGTGCGACGGCGGCAGCTGCCAGCCGCGGGCCATCGCGGCATCGACGAAGCGTTGGGCGTACGAGTCGGTGAACAGCGGACAGCTCGCGGACGCTTCCTGCGCACGGGCCCACGCCGCCCCGAGCGCGGTGGCGCCGACACTCTCGGTGATGCCCGAGCCGTCGTCGTCAGTTCTTGCCATTGCCACCATTCTCGGGTTCGGCGAACTCGTACAGCTCGTCCTTGGTCAGCAGGTCGTCGCGAACGTTCTGCTCGCGGTAGGCCAGCTGGCCGACCCGGTTGGCCACCACCGGTGCGGTGATCACGGTGAACAAGCCGGTGAGGACGAGCATGCCGACATCGATGTTGCCGCTCAGCCGGATCGCCGCGCCGGCGAGCACCAACAGCAGTCCGAGCACCTGCGGTTTGGATGCCGCGTGCATGCGCGTCAGCGTGTCCGGGAAGCGGACCACACCCATGGCCGCGGTCAGTGCCAGCGCGGAGCCGCCGAGGATGAGCACCGCGACCGCGACGTCGAGCACGTTCATCGTTCTCCCCTTGTGATGCCTGAGTTGTCGATGTCCGGCACACGGAATCTGGCGACGCTCACCGAGCCGACGAAAGTGATCAACGCCAACGCGGCCATGCCGTACGTCACCGTCGTGTCGAGGCTGAACGCAGCCCAGGTGCCGATGCCGCACATCGTCACGGCGACGAGGGTGTCCAGCGCCACCAGCCGATCGAGTGTGCTGGGGCCTGCGAGTAACCGGATCATCGTGACGCCGGCCGCGGCCGTCAGCATCACCGCCGCGGCAATCCAGACATAATTCATGCGCTCTCCTTGTCCGGTGAAGGCCGCCAGTCGGTTTCGCGCTCGAACGCCCGCACGAGCAGCCGCTCCACCCGGGCGACCTGGACGTAGAAGCGGGCGACGGCGCGTTCATTGCCGACATCGATCACGTGCATGTAGAGCATGCGCCTGCTCTGGTCGATCTCCAGCACGATCGAACCGGGAATCAGGTTGAAGATGTTGACGGCCAATGCGAGCACGAGATCGGACTTGACCGCCAGATGGGCACGCAGCACCGCTGACAGCGGTGGCGGCCCGGGCCTGATGGCCAGGAACGCGATCTGCACCGACGACAGCACCAGGTAGTAGCCGACGGTGACTAGCAGCCGAAGCAGCGACAGCGGGTGCACCCTGCCCTCGACGGGCACCGCGGGCAGCGGCAGCAGGAGCGTGATGACCAGCGCGACGAGCAGGCCGGAGAGGACATTGGCCGCAGAGAACGTGCCCCACAACAGAATCCACACCAAGATCAGCCAGCACACCACCCAGACGCGGAGCACGATGTTTCTCATCTGCCCATCACCGCCGAGATGTACTGGCCGGGGTCGAGGACCTCTTCGGCGGCGCGTTCGCAATAGGCGAAGAACGGCCCGGCGAGAATCGTCATGGAGAGCCCTACCGCGATCAGCGCTCCCGTCGGCAGCAGCATGCCCACCGGCATCCTGCCCACGTCGTCGCGCTTCAAGAAGTTAACATCCTCGGAATCGTCGAGCAGCGCCGCTGGTGCGGCCGCCGACAGATGTCCTTCCGGGGCATCCTCGCGCGACCGCCAGAAGGCCTTCGTCCACACCCGGGTGATCACGTACAGCGTCAGCAGGCTGGTGACCACGCCGCCGCCGACCAGAGTCCACGCCAGGACCGAGCCGTTCTCGGCGCCCGCCTCCAGCAGCGCGACCTTGCCGATGAACCCGGAAAACGGCGGAATGCCACCGAGATTGAGGGCGGGCACCACGAATACGAACGCGAGGATGGGGCTGGCGGCGGCCAGCCCGCCGAGACGTTGCAGCGTGGACGCGCCGGCCTGACGTTCGATCAGCCCGACGACGAGAAACAACGTCGTCTGCACCACGATGTGGTGGGCCACGTAGTAGATGGCACCGGACATGCCGAGCTCGTTGGACAGTGCGATACCGAAAACCATGTAGCCGATGTGGCTGACCAGAGTGAACGACAAGAGTCTCTTGATATCGCTCTGCGCGATCGCACCGAGGATACCGACGAGCATGGTCAGCAGTGCCGCCACGAGCAGCAGCGGATCCAGGCCACCGACGGGGAACAGCAACGAATGTGCCCGGATGATCGCGTAGACACCCACTTTCGTCAGCAGGCCGGCGAACACCGCCGTCACAGGTGCGGGCGCGGTCGGGTAGGAGTCGGGCAACCACGCGGAAAGGGGGAAGACGGCGGCCTTGATGCCGAACCCCACGAGCAGCACCGCGAACAAGGCCGTGCGGGTGCCCGACGAGACGCCCTCGAGTCGCAACGCCAACTCGGCCATGTTCAACGTGCCGGTCGCCGCGTAGACGAGCGCGATGCCGAACAGGAACACCAGCGAGGACACCATCGACACCATGACGTACGAGATGCCCGCGCGCACACGGTCCTTGCTGCCACCGATGGTCAGCAGCACGAAGCTGGCCGACAGCAGCACCTCGAATCCGACGAACAGGTTGAAGAGGTCGCCGGCCAGGAATGCGATGCAGACGCCTGCCGACAGCACCAGGTAGGTCGGCAGGAAGATCGACACCGGTTGGCGGTCGTCGCCGTCTCGGATGCCCTGACCGATGGCGTAGAACACCACGGCCAGCAGCACTATCGACGACACCAGAAGCATCAGCGCCGACAATCGGTCCACCACGAGGGTGATGCCGAGCGGTCCCATCCCGGGCTCCGAGGGCCCCCAACCGCCGACCTGAAGGGCCAGCGTTCCGTCGCGATCGGCGAGGTACAGCAGCAGAGCGCATACGACGACGACCACCGACAGCGCGCCGAGGGCGATGACTCGTTGCAGTCGTGGCCTGCGGCCGGCGAACATCGTCACGGCGGCGGCAAGTGTCGGGATCAGCACCGGCAACGGCGTCAACACCGCGGGCAGTGTCATGCGCGATCCGCCTTCGCTACTCGCTCGGCTGTCATGGGCGATCCGCCTTCGCTACTCGCTCGGCTGTCATCGCGAGCCCTCATATCCGGGTAGCGCGTCCAACTCGTCGGGCTCGTCGGTGTCGCGGGCCGCATCTGCGCGTAGCCGATCCTCTTCGATGGTCACGGCGTCCTTGGCGGCGATCTCCGAGACCCTTGCATCCTCTGGATCGTCACCGACTTCCTCTTCGGTGGTCAGTCGGTACGACCGGTACGTCATCGCCAGCACGAACGCGGCGATACCAAATGTGATGACGATGGCCGTCAGAATCATGCCCTGCGCCAACGGATCTGCGGTGGTGGTCTGGCCTTCGCTGGTTCGGCCACGGATCGGCGGGTTACCCGACGGGCCGCCGACGGTGAGGATCAGCAGATTGATGGCGTTGCTGATCAACAACAGCCCCAACAGCATCCGCGTCAGGTTGCGTTCCAGAAGCAGGTAGACACCCGCGCTGGTGAGGCCGCCGATCATGATGAGCGGGACGAGGTAGGTGCTCATGCCGAGTTCACCGCCCCGCGCTGCTGGCCCATCTCCACGTCGATGCGGGCACCCAGGCTGCGCAGCACATCGAGCACGAGTCCGACGACGATGAGGTAGACCCCGAGATCGAAGAACAGCGCCGTGACGAACTTGACCGTTCCGAGCACGGGCACGTCGAACTCGATCAGCGCCGACGACAACACCGGCGCACCCACCAGCAGTGAGGTCACCGCGGTTCCCGCGGACAGCAGCAGCCCGCTGCCCAGGATCTTGCCCGCGTCCAAGGGCAGCGTCTCACCCAGTTCATAGCGTCCGCCGGCGAGATACCGCAGCACCAGCGCGAGCCCCGCGGTCAGCCCTCCCGCGAAGCCCCCGCCGGGAGTGTTGTGGCCGGCGAAGAAGAAGTACGCCGACAGCACCATCATGAGCGGGAAGATGATGCGCGTCGCGACCTCGAGGACCAACGAACGGTGTCGGGGGTCGCGCAACTCGCTGCCCCTCAGCCACGTGATGTCGCCTGCCGCCGGGCTGTGCGTCGTCATGGGCAGGCGTCCGATGTCGGGCTGGCCGGCGTCGGAGACCCTCGGGGCCGTCCCGAACCGCCTGTGCCGGAACACCATCGACGCCACACCGGTCGCGGCAACCAGCAGCACCATGATCTCACCCATGGTGTCCCACGCGCGGATGTCGACGAGCAGCACGTTGACGGTGTTGGCGCCGTGTCCACGGAAGTACGCTGCGTCGGGGAGCAAGTCGGCGATCGGCGTACCGGTGCGGGCGGCCATCGCGAAGACGGCCAGCGTGGTGACCGTCCCGCCGACGGCGATCGCGAGTGCTGCTCGCGCCACCCGGAACCGGTTGATGTGCGTGCGGTCCGCCTCGGCGGGCAGTGTGCGCAGCACCAGGACGAAGATGACCAGCATCAGCGTTTCGACCAAGAACTGCGTCAGCGCCAGATCGGGTGCGCCATGGAACGCGAAGATCGCGCCACAGCCGTAGCCGGTGACCCCGACCAAGAGCACGGCCGCGAGCCGGTTGCGCAGCATGGTCGCACCGAGCGCGGCCGCCAGCACGATCAACCCGACCACGAGCTGAACGGGTGAACCCCACAACAAGAAGTCCGGTCGATCCCGGGCGCCCATCGCCAACGCCGCGACGGGGACGAGGACCAGCGTCGACAGGATGACGGACTGCGTCGCCGGAATCGAACCGCGCTGCGTCACCGCGGTCAGCTGGACCGACAGAACGTCCAGGCCGCGGACGGCCGCATCGTAGATCCGGTCGGCGTTGCCGAGCGGTTCGCGCACAACGCGAACGCGACGCAGGCGCGACCGCCCGAAGAATGCCGCGCTGCCGACCGCGAGGACGAGAACCGACAACAGCAGCGGCAGTCCGAGTCCGTGCCACAGCGCGAGGTCGTAGTCCGCGCCGCCGGGGACCGTCTCCGCGTAGCTGTCCAGTACGGTGTCGAGGTGCGTCGGCCACAGTCCGAACAGCAGGCCTGCGGCCGCGAGAAGCGCGGGCGGCAACATGAAAGCGACTTCGGGGCGGTGCATTTCGGCCACCCGAGTGCTGGGCTCCGGTCGTCCCTTGCGGCCGAAGGCGCCCACCAGGAAACGCAGGCTGTAGATGGTGGTGAACACCGAACCGAGCACGATGCCAGCGAGGACGAACGGTGCGGCCGAGCCGAGAACCGGGCTGTGCAGCACTGTTTCGAGGTCGGCCTCCTTGGCGACGAAGCCGAAAAACGGTGGCAGCGCCGCCATGCTTGCCGTCGCTCCGATCGCGATGATCAGAAGGCTCCTGCTGCGGGCGCCGAGCCATGCCAGCCTGCGAATGTCACGGGTACCGGTGGCGTGGTCGATGACGCCGACGACCATGAACAGCGACGCCTTGAACATCGCGTGCGCGACCAGCATCGCCAGCCCGGCGAGCATCATGTCGCTACCGCCGGAGCCCACCATGACGGTGATCAGCCCGAGCTGGCTCACGGTGCCGAACGCGAGGATCAACTTGAGGTCGTACTCCCGCACCGCCCGCCAGCCCGCCATCAACATCGTCAGGATGCCGAGGGTGATCACGATGGGCCGCCACGGCGGAGAATCCGCGAAGCCGGGCGTCATGCGCGCCAACAGATAGACGCCGGCCTTGACCATCGCCGCGGCGTGGAGATACGCACTGACCGGTGTCGGGGCGGCCATCGCTCCCGGCAGCCAGAAGTGCATGGGCACGATCGCCGATTTGGACAGCGCCCCGACCAGGACGAGCACCACACCGACGGAAGCGGCGATGCCTGTGGGCGGTGACGCGATCAGCTCGGAGAGCAGGTAGGTGCCGGCCATGTTGCCGAGCACGATGATGCCGACGAGCATCGCCAACCCGCCGAACGTCGTGACCAACAACGCCTGGGTGGCGGCGCGGCGGCTCGTGGCGCGCTCGGCGTAATGACCGACCAGCAGGAAGGACAACACCGTGGTCAGCTCCCAGAACACATAGAGCAGCAGCATGTTGTCGCTGGTCACCAGGCCGAACATGGCGCCGGAGAAAGCGACCAACTCGGCGGCGAAGCTCGGTAGCCGCTTCTCGGTGTGTCCGTCGTGGTGCTGGAAATAGTCGGCGCAGTAAAAGAGGACGAGGGCGCCGATGGCCAGCACCAAAACGCTCATGATCGCCGCGAGCGAATCAAACCGAAGATTGAAGTTCATCGACAACTCGGGCACCCATGGCACGTCGACCGTGGATGCTCCCCCGGGAGCGGGCCAATTGGCCGCAACCCAGACCAGTGAACCCAGCGGCACCAATGCCAATGGGTAGAACGCCATCCGTCCCCAGCGGTACACGAGCAGGGGAGCCAGAGCGGTTGCGACCGCGTGGGCGATGAGGATGGCGAGCAAGGGCACTCCGTTTCTGTCGTAGGTCGGCGGTGAGCCGTCGGCGAAGGGCAGATAGCGGGGTGTCAGCCGGGTTAGGGCTCTGGACTTATCGCCAGTCTACGTGGGCCGATGCAGCTACCATCCGGCGTCATGGACACAGCCGATGTGGTAGTGGTCGGCGCTGGGCCTACCGGTCTGATGCTGGCCTGCGAACTCGCCCTTGCAGGCGTGGCGGTCCGGGTGCTCGAGGAACGCGCCTCGGCACCGAACATCACCAGGGCCTTCGCCGTGCACGCTCGCACCCTGGAACTGCTCGACGCGCGCGGGATGGCCGAGGCTCTGGTGCCACGCGGGGTGCAGGTGTTCGAGCTCGCTCCGCCCGGCGGTACGACGGTCGACCTGCGGGAGCTGCCCGGCAGGTACGCGATGCTGTTGATCGTCCCGCAGAGCGGCACCGAGCACGTGCTCGAGACCCGCGTCGGCGAACTCGGTGTCCCCGTCGTGCGCGGAGCTGAAGTGATCGGGCTGACCCAGGACGACGGTGGTGTCACGGTCGCGTGTGCCGACGGGACGTCGATCCGCGCGAAATACGTGGTCGGCTGCGACGGTGCCCACAGCACCGTCCGCGCTCAGGTCGGCATCGACTTCGCAGGCAAGCAGTACGAGACGCACATCCTGCTGGCCGACGTCGCGTTGGCGCGCGCACCGTCCGACACCCTGACCGGGGTGACCAACGAGCGTGGTGTCGTCCTGATGATCCCGTTCGGCGATGGCTGGTTCCGCGCCATCGCATGGGACCGGTTGCGTGAACAGGCGCCGCTGACCGAACCGGTGACGCTGGACGAGATCCGCGATTCGTTCGTCCGCATCGCCGGTGAGGACTACGGCATGACCGAGATGAGGTGGAGTTCGCGGTTTCTGTCCGAACGCAGACAGGCGCGGCACTACCGGTCGGGCCGGGTGTTCATCGCAGGTGACGCCGCCCATGTGCATTCGCCGCTCGGCGGCCAGGGCATGAACACCGGCATCGGCGATGCGATGAACCTGGGCTGGAAGCTGGCGGCCGCGGTCAATGGATCGGCGCCGACGTGGTTGTTGGATACGTACGAAGCCGAGCGGCATCCGGTCGGCGCGGCGGTGCTTCGCACGACCGACGCCTTCAACCAGGTGGTGCTCGGACGCTCGAAAGTGCAACGCATCGCACGCACTATCGTCATCGGAACGCTGACCCGGGTGCCCAAGACCAGGCGACTGATGCGCGAGTTCCTCAGCGGTATCGGAATCGCCTACCCGCGCAAGCGCGGCGACCACGCGTTGGTGGGCCGCCGGATGCCCGACGTCGACTGCAGCGGCGAGCGCGTCTACGAATTGTTGCGCGCGGGGAAGTTCGTGTTGATCACGGCGACGCCGGTGGACACCGGCCGCTCCGACCTCGTGCACGTCGTCGGCAGGCATCCGGAGCTTTCCGCCGCTGTTCTGGTGCGGCCCGACAGCTACGTGGCCTGGGCCGACGAGCGGGTCCCGAGCGCCGCCGAATGTGTTGCGGCAGTGGATAACTGGATGCATCAGAAGTAGCGCAGCCACACATAGACCCAAGCGATCGCGGTCGAAAGCAGCGTCACAACAATGCCGTAGCGGGTGAATCGCCAAAAGCTGATCGCGTGACCGGCCCGCTGCGCAATACCGATGGCGACGACGTTGGCGCTGGCGGCGATAGCGGTGCCGTTACCCGAGAAGCATGCACCGAGCGCGAACGCCCACCACAAAGCTCGGCCGGTGTCGGCGTCCGGTGCCTGCGCGGCCATGTCCTCGACCACCGGAGTCATCGTCGCCGTATACGGAATGTTGTCGACGAACGCGCCGAGAATGGCGGATCCGAACAGCAAACCCGTTGCGGCGAGGAAGAAGTCGTCGCCGAACAGGTTGACCGCAGCGTCGCCGAGCCACCCGATCACACCGGTGTGCACCAGGCCCGAGACCATAGCGAACAGGCCCATGAAGAACACCAGCGTCGGCCATTCCACCTCGGGCAGCACCTCGGCCACGTCGACGTTGGTGACCAACAGCATCGTGCCCGCACCCAGCAGTGCGACGATGGATGGCGCCACATGCAGCACCGAGTGCAGGCTGAAGCCGACGATCACCAGCACCAACACCGCCATCGACCGCAGAAGCAGGCCGGTGTCCTTGATCGCTCGCCGTTCCTGCAGCGCCATCACCTTGTCGAGGCGCATATGGTTGGCGCGCAGATCGTTTCGGAACAGAAACTTTGTGAAGAGGACGAACAGCGCGAAGATCACGAGCACAATCGGCGCCATATTCACCAGAAAGTCGTTGAACGTCAGGCCGGCCCGGCTGCCGATGATGATGTTGGGCGGATCGCCGATGAGTGTTGCGGCCCCGCCGATGTTGGACGCCAGCACTTCGGCGATCAGGAACGGCTGCGGCGCGATCTCCAGCCGGTCGCAGATGACAAGCGTGACCGGTGCGACGAGCATGATGATCGTGACGTTGTCGAGTACCGGTGAGGCTACGCCGGTGATGACCATCAGCATCACCATGAGCCGAAACGGCTTGCCCTTGGAGCGTTTTGCGGCCCAGATCGCGAGGAAATCGAAAAGCCCCGTCTGCTTGATGACGCCGACGATGACCATCATGCCGAGCAGCAGGAAGATGACGTTCCAGTCGATGCCCTCGTGCTCGGAGTAGAAGATCTGCACGCCGGGGGTCAGGCCGAGCAGCGTCATCAGGCCTGCGGCGACCAGGACGGTTTTAACCTTGTTCGCACGCTCGGTCGCCAGAAACCAGAAGGCGACGACAAATATCGCCAGCGCCAGAAGAGGAGCCAGCACGGGGCCGGTGGATCAGTCGTTGGGGCCGGCCACGGCCAGGCTCGTGAGTAGCCGCTCGAGCGTCACCGCACCGACCAGCTTTCCCCCACGGTCGACGACCGCGATCAGCGGACTCCGTTTGTTGGCCATCACGGTGGCGATCTCGAGGAGGGTGGCGTCCGGGGCCACCGTCACGGGTTTGGCGACCGGGGTGGGAAGGCAGTCGCCCACGGTCAGTCGGCCCGGACCGTGCCAGAACAGGTCGGCGTGGATCTCGTCGACGGTCCGCACGAGCGCCGGATCGTCGCGGTAGGACTCGGGGATCGTCAGTCGCAGGACTTGGGTCCCGGGCAGCACGGCAACCGGACGGTCGGACTCGTCGACCACGACGAGGCCAGGTAGCCGGTTGACCACCATCAGCTGTACGGCCTTGGACACCGGGTCATCCATCCGCACCGTCGGTGGGGTCACGGCGATTTCATGTGCTTGCATGAGTTCGTTCCAATGGGTGCCGGCGGTGTCTGCGGTAAGCGTCATCGTCCTCGTCCTCCGGTCATTTCGTCGACTGACCGTGCATGTTGAGGGTCAGTCTGGGCGGGGGAGAAGTGGCACACCATCGGGTCTGACCCCCATTCGGGCGAGATGTGGCCTGTATGGACAAACCTCGGTATGACTTGTCACCCTGGGGCTATGAGTCGGGCGCGCACTCCGGCGGCCGCGCTGTTTCGGCGTGTCTTCCTGATCAACGGACTGATCTTCGTCGCCGGGACGTTGATTTTGGCGCTGTCTCCCGCGTCGGTGTCATCGCGCATCAAGCTGACCGAGATACCGGTCCTGGTCGTCGGGCTGGCGGTGATGCTGACGGCGAATGCGCTGCTGCTGCGGTCGAGCCTGGCCCCGTTGCTGAAATTTGAGCGGACGACGGCGGGCGCGACCGCGCTGGCCGCCCAGGAGAACGAGCGTCAGCGCATTGCCCGCGAACTGCACGACGAGATCGGGCAGACCCTCACGGTCGCCTTGCTGATGCTCAAACGCGCTGTCGATCTCGCGCCGACGGAGATCAAGAGCGAACTCGCCGGGACGCAGGAGGCGGTGCGCGCCAGCCTCGACGAGCTCCGCAGCATCGTGCGTCGATTACGCCCGGACGCGCTCGAAGACCTCGGACTCACCAGTGCGCTCAACGCGCTGTGCAGTGAGTTCGCTCAGGCCACCGGCTTGACGGTGGTCAAACACATTGCCTCCCAAGCTGATCGGCTGCCTGCCGATGTGGAGTTGGTCTGCTACCGGGTCGCCCAGGAGAGCCTGACCAATGTCGCGCGGCATGCCGTCGCCCACAAGGTGTGGCTCGACATGCACACCACCGCGGATCAGCTGACACTGCGGATCGCTGACGACGGACGGGGTGGCGTCGCCGACGAGGGTGCGGGGATCAACGGGATGCGCGAGCGGGCGGTGCTGGTGAACGCGGCGCTGACGATCACCTCTGTCAAGGACGAGGGCACCGAGGTGCGCCTGGTGATTCCGCTGCCGGGGCGGGACGGCTGATGCTCGCCTCTCCCGCGCGGATTCTGCTCGCCGACGACCACGCCCTGGTGCGCAGCGGGCTGCGGATGATCATCGATGCGGAGCCCGATCTCACCGTGGTGGCAGAGGCGGCTGACGGCAGCGAAGCCCTCGACGTGCTCGACCGCACACCGGCCGACCTGGCGATCCTCGATATCGCGATGCCGCGCATGACGGGTCTGCAGGCAGCGAGGGAGATGAATCGCAGGCATCCGCATGTGCGGATCCTGATCCTGTCGATGTATGACAACGAGCAGTACTTCTTCGAGGCCCTGAAAGCCGGCGCCTCGGGATATGTGCTGAAGTCGGTCGCGGACCGCGACCTGCTGGAGGCATGCCGCGCGACGCTGCGCGGTGAGCCGTTTCTGTACGCGGGCGCAGTGACTGCGCTGATCCGGGACTATCTGCACCGGGCGCGGCAGGGCGACGCGCTGCCCGACACCATCCTCACGCCGCGCGAGGAGGAGGTGCTCAAGCTGATCGCCGAGGGCTTGTCGACCCGCGAGATCGCGACCACGTTGAGTATCAGCGCCAAGACCGTCGACCGTCACCGGACCAACACGCTGGCCAAACTCGGGCTGCAGGACCGGGTCGCGTTGACGCGCTATGCAATTCGCGCAGGACTGATCGAGCCCTGACGCGCCGCACATCCACCGGGGGGACCGCGAACCGGATCGGCACCGCGTGTCCGATGACGCCGATGCCGGCACCGAGGATCGGCCAGATCGGCCAGAAGTACCAGGCGCCCGCGGTGAGACCGACGGCCAGCCACACCGTCAGCACGATGACGACCATCGCGAGGTAGGCCGCGAGGTGGATCTGCACGCCGCGCCTGGCCGCCTTCTGGCGAGCCTGCCTGCGCGCCGGGTCGTTGCGCCGGATGCGGTCCAGCGGCAGGTCTGCGACGAGTTCGTGTAGTTCCGCGGTGGTGTGAGCGGCGAATGTGGCCTGCAGGCGCGTCTCGTACTCGTCCAGTACCAAATAGCCCTGCGCAAGGGCTTGGCCCAGCAGGTTGGAAGTCTGTTCACGCTCGCGATCGCCGGCTCGAATCGTCAATGGCGCGGTCATCGTGGCCTCCCGAAGCTCATCTTGACAGTGTCTAGTTCTAGTCCGACTATGCCCTTTGAACTAGTCACTGTCAAGATGTATTTCCCTGGGCACAGACGTCCGGATGGGAGCGGTCAATATCCGACGCGGGCCGCTCGTCGCGCCCACTATGGACACCTCACTTCTGATCGGTGAAAGGAGGCGGCCATGGCTGTCGACGAAGCGAAGTTGAACGAATTTCTCGGTAAGGCGGTGGGCGACCTCGGGGCCGCGATGAGTGCGACGCTGATGCTCGTCGGCGATCGACTCGGGCTGTATCGCGAGCTGGCGAAAGGCGCACTGACGTCGTCCCAGCTGGCGCAACGCACAGGAACCGACGAGCGCTATATCCGAGAATGGCTCGGGAATCAGGGCGCGGGCGGATACGTGGAGTACGACCCCGCATCCGACGAGTGGTCGATGAGTCCAGAGCAGGCGTTGTGCCTGACCGATCCGAACGGACCGGTCGACATGCCCGGCGCGTACAACATCGTCGAGGCGACCTTCCACGCCCTCGAGCACACGCTCGAGAACTTCAGGTCTGGCCGCGGTATGGAGTGGGGAGATCATCACCCCTGCCTGTTCGAGGGAACGGAGCGCTTTTTTCGCGCTGGCTACAACGCGAACCTGATCGGCTCGTGGCTGCCGGCGCTCGACGGCGTCGTCGAAAAACTGGAGAGCGGGGCCAAGGTCGCCGATGTCGGATGCGGCCACGGTGCCAGCACCATCCTGATGGCGATGTCCTTCCCCGAATCGGAGTTCGTCGGCTACGACTATCACGACGAGTCGATCACGGTCGCCACCGAGAAGGCCGCTGCCGCAGGGGTTACGAACGCGCGTTTCGAAGTCGCCGATGCCGTCGGCTACCAGGACAAGAGCTTCGACCTCATCGCGTTCTTCGACTGCCTCCACGACATGGCCGATCCGGTCAATGTGTCGCGCCATGCGCGCGAGGCGATCAACGACGACGGCACCGTGATGCTCGTCGAGCCGTTCGCGAATGACCGGGTGGCCGACAATCTGAATCCGGTGGGTCGCGTGATGTACGGCGCGTCCACCCAGATCTGTGTCCCGGTTTCGCTGGCCCGGAAAGGTCCGGCGCTGGGCGCCCAGGCAGGTGAAGCGCGGCTACGCGAAGTCGTGGTCGACGGTGGCGGGTTCACCCGTTTCCGCCGGGCCACCGAGACTCCGTTCAACCTCGTGCTCGAGGCTCGGCCCTAGTCGACGAAGGTCGTCAGCGGGCGGCAGAGAACGCCCGTAGCGACTCGACCTGGACGGGGTCGAGCGACGGCCGCACGGTTTCGCGGGCCTTGGCCACGTCGTCGGCGGTGACCGCGGCGGCGTCGATGGAGCGCCGCATCGCCGTCAGCGCGGACTCCCGCAGCAACGCCACACAGTCGGCGGCACTGTAGCCCTCGAGCCCGGCCGCCAGCGCATCGAGGTCGACATCGTCGGCGAGTGGCACGGATTTGCCTGCCGTGCGCAAGATCTCGCGGCGGGCTTCGGCGTCGGGCGGTTCGACGAAGACAAGCTTTTCGAGCCGGCCGGGCCGTAACAACGCCGGATCAATCAGGTCGGGCCGGTTCGTCGCGCCGAGCACCACCACGTTGCGTAGTGGTTCGATGCCGTCGAGTTCGGTGAGCAGCGACGCCACGACCCGATCGGTGACACCGGAGTCGAAGCTCTGGCCGCGCCGCGGCGCCAGCGCGTCGAGTTCATCGAGGAAGACCAGCGACGGCGCCGAGTCGCGCGCGCGCCGGAACAGGTCGCGGACCGCCTTCTCCGAGGAGCCCACCCACTTGTCCATCAGCTCGGCACCCTTGACGGCATGCACGCTCAGGCGACCAGAGCTGGCCAGCGCCCGCACCACGAACGTCTTGCCGCAGCCGGGCGGGCCGTAGAGCAGGACGCCGCGCGGAGGCTCGACGCCGAGGCGCTCGAACGTCTCCGGATGCTGCAGTGGCCACAGCACGGCTTCGGTGAGCGCCTGTTTGGTCTCGGCCATGTCGCCGACGTCCTCGAGCGTCACCGATCCGACCGAGACCTCCTGGGTCGCCGACCGCGACAGGGGCCGGATCACGCTGAGCGCGCCGGTCAGGTCGTCCTGTGTCAACGCGGGCGGCTCGCCGTCGGTGCTGGCCCTGGCCGCCGCCCGGAGTGCGGCCTCGCGCACCAGCGCGCACAGGTCGGCGACGACGAAACCCGGTGTACGTTCGGCAATTTCGGTCAGGGCGAGATCACCGGCGGGCACGTCCCGCAGCAGCACCTCCAGCAGCTGCTTGCGGATGGCGCCGTCGGGCAGGCTCAAGCCGAGCTCGCGGTCGCAGAGGTCGGGTGCGCGCAGGCGCGGATCGACGTTGTCGGGCAGCGCGGACGTGGCCACGAATGCCACGCCACGGGTGGCGACGGCATTGCGCAACTCGGTGAGGATCAGTGTCGCAACGGGTTCGGCGGGTGAGGGGAGCAGCGCGTCGATGTCCGTGATGAGCAGCACGCCGCCGCCGTCGCGGACGGTGGATACCGCAGCCGCAACACGGGTGAGCCGGTCCTCGGCGCGTAGTGCCCCGACCTCGGGTCCGTCCAGCTCGACCAGGCGCCGGTCGGTGCAGACCGTCCGCACCATGGTCGCCTTTCCGACGCCCGCCGGACCGGAGACAAGCACGCCGAGATTGGCTGTCGCGCCGAGTGTTTCGAGTAGCTGCGGTTGGTCGAGGGCGAGCTTGAGCCACTCGATCAGCCGCGACGCCTGGGCGTGTGCGCCCTTGAGGTCGTCGAAACTGACGGTGCTCGCCGTCGACTCCTTGGCGGCGGTGACGGTCGGTTGCCCCGACGATGCGGGTATGGACGGAGTCACCCCGTCGCCCCAGCTGACGAGCGAATTGGGCTGGATGCTCACCGGTCCCACGGGATCGACACCAGTCACCGTCAGCAGTTCCGACGTCCACGTGATGCCGACCGACGACGCCAGCGCCGACGTCGCTGCCGACGTCGGGATGTCGGGACCGAGTTCTCGGGGGAGCAGCGACACCGTGTCGCCCACCGTCATCACCTTGCCCAGCAGTGCCTGACGCAGCGTCGCCGGTGAGATCGACCGGGTCGCGAGGTTCGAACCGGACAGTGTCACCGATCGTGCGCCGTGCACCGTCACAGGCGCGACGAGCACCGTGGTGTCCTCACGTACGCCTGCGTTGGACAGTGTGACGTCATCGAGCAGCGCGGTGCCGGTGGGCGTGCCCGGCGGTGCCACTGCGGCCACCGCTGCGGTGGTACGGGAACCCGTCAGCGACACCGCGTCCCATTCCCGAATGCCGAGCGCCGCAATGACTTCCGGATGAAGGCGGACGACTCCACGCCGAGTGTCCAACGCTGAGGTGTTCAGGCGCGCGGTCAGCGTCAGCTGCTGCTTGAGGGCGGGACGGTCGCTTGCCGACTTCCCCGAATCGAAACCGGTCACGTCAGGAGCCCGGCCTGCGCAATCCGAGTCGCATCACCGATCGCCGGTGCGGCTGCGCGCGACGAATCGCCCGCCGAGCCGCCCGCTGTTGTCGAGGTTTGTCGTCCCAGACTTCGGGATGGGCCGCCAGGAAGCGCCGGGTTCGGATCGCGAACGGAATGTGGATGACGTACCCGAGGATGATCGCCAGGATCACGAGGTAGCCGTAGAGGATCGACGCGGCGACCAGGATCGCGACCGCCACCAGAAGCGGAGCCACCATGTTCGGTGACACTGAGAAGGTGTGGATCTTGCGCATCGGCAGGGTGCTGACCGTCAAGAGCGAGACGCCGATCATCCAGATGACGACGGCGATTTCAGAGGTCCACCAGCCGTCGCCGAACTGCATCTTGGCAGCCAGCGGGCCGATCGCGCCGATCGCTCCGGCGGGGGCGGGCATGCCGACGAAGTACTTGCTCTCGTAGGCGGGCTTGGCGACGTCGAGCATCGCGTTGAAACGGGCCAGCCGCAACACGATGCACACCGCGTACAGCAACACCACGATCCAGCCGACCCGGGACGACGACAGCAGCGTCGCGTAGACGATGAATGCCGGTGCGACACCGAAATTCACCGCATCGGCGAGCGAGTCGATCTCCTCGCCCATTCGGGACGTGGCCTTCAGGATCCGGGCCATCCGGCCGTCGAGTGCGTCGAGTATCGCCGCGACGGCCAAAAACGCCATCGACTCTGTCGGTCTGCCGTCGAGTGCGAATTTCACCGAACTCAAGCCCAGACAGATGGCGGTCACGGTCATGGCGCTGGGCAGGATGCGCAGACTGATGACCGGCGTCTTGACGCGGGGTTTGATCACGAAGCGTCTCCGGCCGCGACATCAGACGCGGGAGCCTCTGGCAACTCGGCCAATATCGTCTCTCCGCCGAGGGCGCGCTGGCCGAGGGAGACCAGGACGTTGGAGCCGGCGGGCAGGTAGGTGTCGAGCCGAGATCCGAACCTGATCAGGCCATAGGTGTCGCCCATCGCGAGTTTGTCGCCCACCTTCGTGTCACACACGATGCGGCGGGCCACCAGGCCGGCGATCTGCACGGCGATCACCTGCGCGCCTTCCGGGCTGCGGATGACGACGCTGTTTCGTTCGTTGAGTTCGCTGGCGGCCTCCAGTTCGGCCGAATGAAACTTCCCTGGCCGGTGCGAGACCGCGATCACCTCACCGCCGATCGGGGCGCGCTGCACGTGGGCGTCCAAGATCGACAAGAAGATGCTGACCCGCGGCAATGGCGTTGAGGGCAGGCCGAGTTCGGCGGGCGGCACCGCCTCCTGGATCAGGCAGACCAGTCCGTCTGCGGGCGCCACGACAAGGCCGGGACGGGTTGGTGGCACCCGCGGCGGGTGCCGGAAGAATGCGGCATTGGCCGCGGCGGACGCGAGCCCGGCGCGCCGCAGCCAGCGGCTGCGGTACCCCAGCGCGGCGACCGCGAGGCTCGCGCCGACGAACGGTAGGCCCGCCGGGTGCATCGGAGGTACGGAGGAGCGCACCAGCGCGGCAAACCGCGCGGGGCCGGATTGAATGTCGGGGCGTCTGGCCATCGTGGGCCGATTCTACGGGCGGAGCGCGTCGCCAATAGGGCTTAGGTCAAGTCCCAGATCTGAACATCGGATCCGCCGGCCAGTTCGGCAACGTCCTCATCGATCTCCAACAGACAGTTCGCCGACGCGAGCCAGCGCAGGTGGTGCGATGCGGGCGGTCCGTAACTGGTGACCGTGCCCGCAACCGAATCGAACACGCCGCGCCGGAATTGGCGCTTCCCCCGCGGTGACGTGAGGTCCTCGATCAGGACGGCGGAACGCCGCGGCCGATCGGGATGGGGCAGCCCCATCGCACTTCGCACCGGAGCACGCAGGAACACCTCGAAAGACACCAGCGCGCTGACCGGGTTGCCCGGCAGCGTGATGATCGGCGTGCCGTCCACGACGCCCGAGCCCTGTGGCATGCCGGGCTGCATCGCGACCTTGACGAACTCCACCTCGCCGGCCAGGCCCGATGTCGCCTGCCCTCCGGCTCCGAGCGCGTCCTTGACGACCTCATATGCGCCGGCGCTCACCCCGCCGGTCGTGATGATGAGGTCGGCGTCGCTCCTGTGACGGATCAGCGCGTCACGAAACGCGGCGACGTCGTCTCCGGTCGTCGGTGACGCCACCACCTCGGCCCCGGCCTCGCGCAGCGCCGCGGCCAGCATCACCGCGTTGGATTCGTAGATCTGACCCGGCTGCAGCGGCGTGCCGGGCGGTACGAGTTCCGATCCGGTCGACATCACCAGCACCCGTTGCCGAGGAATGACCGTCAGCTCACCCAATCCGAGCGCGGCGGCCAACCCCACCGCCGCGGGGGTGACGACCTGCCCTGCCCGCAGCACGGTGGTGCCCGAGGTGACGTCCTCGCCCGCGCGTCGAATGTGTTGGCCGGGTTTGGCACTCGCACGGATCTCCACGGTGTCGGTCGCGGCGTTGGTGGCCTCGACAGGCACCACAGCGGTAGCGCCCTGCGGCAGCGGTGCGCCGGTCATGATCCGGTGTGCGGTCCCCGATGTGAGTGTGAGCGGGTCGGTGCGGCCGGCCGGGATGTCCTCGGCGACGGGCAGCAGCACGGGCTGCGCCGCCGTGGCGGTCGAGACGTCCTCGGCCACAACGGCATAGCCGTCCATTGCGGAGTTGTCGAAACCGGGCAGCGACAGCGGCGCCACCACATCGTCGGCCAGGACCAGCCCCAGCGAGTCGGCGAGCGCGACGGCGATCGGCGTCCGGCGGCGGATCAGGCCGGCGACGACACGCTGATGTTCCTCGACGGACCGCATCAGACTCCGAAGGTCACGCCGGTCAGTTCCTCGGAGACCGTCCACAACCGACGCTGAATGGCCTCGTCGTGTGACTGTGCGCTCGAGGCAACCACTTTGGGATTTCCCTTGGCCTCGCCGATGCCGTCGGGACCGTAATACTGGCCGCCCTGTGCACCCGGATCGGTGGCCGCGCGAAGGGTCGGCAACGCCCCCATCTCGGCGGGTTGGGCCACGACCTTCCACAGCGAATCCGGGATGAAGCCCGGCAGGTGCCGCATGAGTTCGGTGTCGGAGAAACCAGGGTGCGCGGCGAGGGCCACGGTCGGGGCGCCCTTCGCCGCGAGACGACGCTGCAACTCGTAGGTGAACATCAGGTTGGCGAGCTTGGACTGGCCGTAGGCCTTGACGCGGTTGTAACTGTGCTCCCAGTTCAGGTCGTCGAAACGGATCTTGGCCATGATCCGGTGACCGACGCTACTGACCGTCACCATGCGGGAGCCGTCGACTCCGATCAGGTTGTCGAGCAGCAGACCGGTGAGCGCGAAGTGGCCGAGGTGGTTGGTGCCGAATTGCATTTCGAAGCCGTCGCTGGTGGCTTCGCGGGTCGGCACGTACATCACCCCCGCGTTGTTGATCAGCAGGTCGATGCGCGGATAGGCCGACCGCATGACCTCGGCGGCCTTGCGGGTGTTGTCCAGCGACGACAGGTCGAGTTCCTGCAGGGCGACCTGGGCATTGGGATGTGTCCGCTGGATGCGCCCGAGGGCCTCGTTGCCCTTGTCGAGGTTGCGCACCGCCATGACGACCTGCGCACCCTTGCCGGCGAGGAGAGCCGCCGTGTCGTATCCGAGGCCGCTGTTCGCGCCGGTGACGATCGCGACGCGACCGGATTGATCGGGTATGTCGGCCGCGGTCCATTTGGCACTCATGCGATCAACATACTGAAGCCCTGCTGCCTTGCGCCGCCGGTTACTTTCGTTCTATGCGAGTGGTTGCGGTGATCATCGGCACGCTGTTCGGTGCGGTCCTGGTGTTGTTGGGGCTGCTGGTGGCAGGCATGCGTTGGCAGGTCTCCCCGGTGGTGAACACGGTGCGACGAATGAATCGCTCCTTGACGAATCCGCGGGTGATGCGCACGGCGGGCAACGCGGGAACGCAGACGTCGGTCATCGAGCACATCGGACGTCGTTCGGGCAAGACCTATGAGACACCGGTCGACATCATCGAGACCACAACCCGGCTTCTCATCGCGCTGCCTTACGGCGCGCGCACCGACTGGCTGCGCAATGTGCTGGCCGCCGGTTCGGCCACCGTCGTGTCCGGCGGAGAGCGCATCCCGGTTGAACGGCCGGCCGTCGTGGCGACCACCGATGTCGAGGAGTTGATCCCGGTGCGGACGTTGCGGCTCTTCGGGGTGAGCGAGTGTCTGAGTCTCGAGAAATCGTGACCTCGTGAACGTGCTGAGCATGAGGGATCCCGCGAATCCGCCGAGTCGCAAGGCGCCGCTGGTGTGGGCGCTCGGCGCGCTGATTCCGTGGGCCTTGTTGACACTCGCCCAGCTGGTGTGGTTCGTCGTCGACCACCGCACGTGGTGGGTGCATGCAATCGCCGCGGTAATCACGGCGATTTGTGTCCTCCTGTTCGTTGTCGTGGTTCCCTTGTGGCGCTTCCGAGTTCATCGCTGGGACGTCACGCCCGAGGCGGTGTACACGCGCTCGGGGTGGCTTGTGCAGGAGCGCCGCATCGCGCCGGTATCGCGGGTGCAGACCGTCGACACCGAACGCGGACCCCTGGACCGGCTGTTCGGGCTCGCGAACGTGACCGTGACGACGGCGTCGTCGGCCGGTGCGGTGCGCATCGTGGCCCTGGATGTCGATGTCGCGGACCGCGTCGTCGCCCAACTCACCGACATCGCGGCGATCGGGGCCGAGGACGCGACGTGAATTCCCCGACCGGCGCCGAGTGGAGTCGGCTGAGCGCCCGCATGCTGCTGGTGCACCCCGTTCACGAAGTGCTGCGCCAGATCCCGGTGATCATCGGGACGGTCGTGCTGGGCTCTGCCACCGGCAATCCGATGTATGCGGTCGCCGTTCTGGTGGTCACGGTGGGTATCGGGCTCGCACGTTGGTTCACCACGAGCTACCGCATCGGCCCCGGCGAGGTGCAGCTGCGCAAGGGGATTGTGCAGCGCAAAGTTCTTTCGATGCCGCGCAACAGGATTCGTTCGGTGTCCACCGACGCGAGGTTGCTGCACCGGCTGCTCGACCTGACCGTGGTACGGGTCAGCACCGGGCAGGAAGCAATGGGAGACAGTGTTTTCGCGCTCGACGCGGTCGCTGCCGCGGAAGCGCCGAGGCTGCGCGCCATGCTGCTGGCCGGATCGTTGGCAGGCGATGAGCATCAGGGCGCCACGCCGGGTAGCGTGCTCGCGCGTTGGCACCCGTCGTGGCTGCGGTACAGCCCGCTGAGCTTCACCGGCCTGGCGATGATCGCGGCCGCCGTCGGAATCGCATATCAGGTGGGAGCAGCTGCGGCGCTGCGGGATTCGCGGATCGAGCAGTCGGGCGCGGCCATCGCTGATCGCTTCGGCGTAGCAGCCGCCATCGCCGCAGGCGCGGTCGTGGTGCTCGTCGCGTCCGTCGTGCTGTCGGTCGCGCAGTCCCTGCTGAGCTACGCGAACCTCGACCTGCGCCGCGACGCCGACGTCCTGCACCTCAAGCACGGGCTGCTGCGGGTGCGGGAGCACACGTTCGACATGCGCAGGCTACGGGGCGGAACGCTGCGGGAACCGCTGCTGGTCAGGCTGTTTGGCGGTGCCCGTCTCGATGCGGTGATGACGGGTGTCGGCGGCGCGGGCGAAGCGTCGATGCTGTTGCCGCCGTGTCCGAGGTCGACCGCGCAGACGGTCCTGGGCGATTTGATCGCGCGACCCGACGCGGTCACCGGCACGCTGCGCCGCCACGGGCCCGCCGCGACCCGCAGACGCTGGACCCGTGCGCTGGCGTGTCCTGCGATCGTCGCTGTCGTCCTGGTGGTCGTGCTGGTGCCGGTCTGGGTATGGGTGGCATGGGCGGTGCTCACCGTGTGCTGTGCGCTGCTCGCCCTGGACCGGTCGCGGTCGCTCGGGCATCTGGTGAGCGACGGCTGGTTGGTCGCGCGCACGGGGAGCCTGCAGCGCAGGCGTGACTGCATCGCGGCGCCCGGCATCATCGGATGGACGGTGCGCCAAACCTTCATGCAGCGCCGGGCCGGTGTCGCCACGCTGATCGCCGCGACCGCGGCGGGCGTCAAGCACTATCAGGTGATCGACATACCGGCCGGGCTGGCGTGGACGATCGTCGGCGAAGCGTCCCCGTGGGTCGCCGACACCAGGTGGGCGCGCTCCGGCGAATAGGGGTGGGTCCGACTTGCGCTGAGACGATCGCCGTTTACTGTCGGGCAATGGCAATCGGTGGTGTGTTGTTCGACATCGACGGCGTCCTGGTGACGTCGTGGAAGCCGATCGCCGGTGCCGCGGAGACGCTGCGGGCCCTCGCCGACCATCAGGTCGCCTGCTCGTACCTGACCAACACCACGACCAGGACGCGGGCGCAGATCGCCGAATTGCTCAACGACGCCGGGATGGCCGTGCGCGCCGACGAGGTGATCACTGCCGCTGTGCTGACCGCCGAGTACGTCCGCCACAACTTCCCCGATGCGCGATGTTTCCTCGTCAACAGCGGGCAGATTGCCGAGGACATGCCCGGTATCGATATCGAGTACTCGAGCGACTTCAGCGGACCCACTGCACCGGAGCGCCCCGACGTGGTGATTCTCGGCGGGGCGGGACCGGAGTACAGCCATCTGACGCTGTCGTGGGTCTACGACTGGATGGCTCAGGGGGTTCCGGTGGTGGCGATGCACCGCAGCACGGTGTGGACGACGACCGATGGTTTGCGCGTGGATACCGGCATGTACCTGATCGGTATGGAGCAGACCTCCGGCCGGAAAGCGACTGCGGTCGGAAAGCCTGCGCCAGAGGGATTCCTTGCCGCCGCAAGCCGACTCGGCGTCGACCCCGACGAGATGTACATGATCGGCGACGACCTCAACAACGACGTGCTGCCCGCACAGGTCGTCGGCATGTCCGGAGTGTTGGTGCGCACCGGCAAGTTTCGTCAGGACACGCTCGACCGGTGGGCGGCCGATGAGTTCGCGATGCAACCCAACCACGTCATCGACTCGGTCGCGGACCTACCGCAGTTGCTGGGGCTGTAGCGTTGCCGGAGCCGGGGATCTGGGTGCGCGTCGAACGGATGCTGTTCGATCGCGGCATCAACACATTCCTGGAGCTCGCGTTGTGGATCGCGTTGATGTACATCGTGATCGGCGTCGGCTACACGATTTTTCACATCGAGCTGATGGGTCAGCTGCAGCAAGCGCTCACGGGTGCGTTCCCGATTTTCTCCGACATCGCAGCGCTGGTGGTGATGGTCATCGCCTGGCCGTTCCTGTGGGTCACGTCCTTTCTCTGCGGTGTCGCGGGCTGCGGTCTGTTCTGACGGTGAGTTTTGGCGGCCGTGGCGGTCGGTACGCATATGACCGATCAACACGTGAACGCCGTCACGACCGTCAACGCGCCCGCCGAAGTGGTCTTCGACGTGCTGGCCGACCCGTCGACACACCCGGCGATCGACGGCACCGGATGGGTGCGCGACGCACTCGATCCCCAGCGTCTGACCGACGTGGGCCAGATTTTCCGGATGGCGATGTATCACGACAACCACCCCGAAAAGGATTACGAGATGGCCAACCGGGTCGAGGTGATCGACCCCCCGCGGGCCCTCGCCTGGCAGCCCGGGCAGGGCCCGGACCAGCGCGGATACCTGATGGGTGGCAACGAGCTCGCATTTGGCGGGTGGATCTGGCGCTACGATCTCGAAGCGGACGGGCCTGGCCGGACGCGGGTGACGTTGACCTACGACTGGTCGGGGGTGCCGCCGCAAATGCGCGACATCGAGTTCCCGCCGTTCGAGGTCGACCACTTGGACAACTCGCTGAAGAACCTGGCCCGGCTGGCCGAGCGCCGTATCGTTAGCTGACGTCACTTCACGCTGATGGGTAGGACAGCCGATGCCGCAGAGAGGCCCAGTGTTTGGTCTTCTCGGACCGTTGCAAATGACGGTCGACGACACCGTGGTGCCGATCGGCACGCCGAAACAGCGAGCGGTGCTGGCGTCGCTGGTGATGAACCGTAATCGGCCGGTGGCAGCGGATTCCCTGATCAACGCCGTCTGGGGTGAGGATGCCCCAGCCGAAGCGCGCGCGAGCCTGCACGCCTACGTGTCCAATCTGCGTCGGCTCCTCGGATCGGTCGGTGTGGACGGGCGGAGCATGCTCGAGAAGGTCTCGCCGGGATACCGGCTCAACATCGACGAGTTGAGCGTCGACCTGGGGAGGTTCATCCGCGAGCGGAACGCGGGCGTCCAGGCCGCGACGGCCGGCCGGTTCGACAAGGCGAGCAGTCACTATTCGAACGCGTTGGCCCAGTGGCGCGGTGACGTGCTCGAAGACCTGCGGGCTTTCGACTTCGTCTCGGTTTTCGCCACGGCCATGACCGACGAGAAGATCGCCACCCACATCGCCCTCGCCGAATCCGAGATCGCTTGCGGGCGCGCGAAGCTGATCACGGGGGAGCTGGAGCGGCTGGTCGCCGAACATCCCTTCCGCGAGCCGGCCTGGGAGCAGTTGATGATCGCGTACTACGTCTCGGCGCGACAGTCGGATGCCCTCGACGCGTATCAGCGCCTGAAGACCGTGCTGGCCGATGAGCTCGGAATCGACCCGAGCCGGGCGCTGCGCGACCTGCATGAGCGGATCCTGCGGCAGGAGCCGATGGACGTCAAACCCCCGCCCGACACCACACTCGCAGGCACGTTCATCAGCCTGGCCAACCGCACCGCCATCAACACCGGCAAGGAGCGTGCCCAACTGCGGGCGGCTACCGGTGAGTGCTATCCGGTGAAGGGTGTGGCCACCAGGATCGGGCGACGATCAGACAACGACATCGCCCTCAACGATCCGAGGGTCAGTCGCCACCACGCGGTGATCATCGACACGGGTACCAGTTTCGTGCTCATCGATGCGCGCTCGGCCAACGGCGTCGAGCTGGACCACAAGCGAATTCGCGGCAGCGCCCCGCTCAGTGACGGGTGCCACGTACGCATCGGCGAAAGCGATTTCCGCTTCGAGCTGTCGCCCCGCTAATCAGAGAGTGCGGACCGCCTCGATACGGGCGAGCAGATGGTCGGTGGTCGCCGCCGCCATCGGCGGGCCGCCACAGATTCTGCGCAACTCGTTGTGGATCCACCCGTGCGGCTTCCCGGTGCGGTGGTGCGCGATCGATACCAGTGCGTTGAGTTCGCGGCGAAGCTCGCGCAACTGTCCGTGCTTCGAGGGGCGGAAATTCAGAGGAGAAGCCGTGCTCGAATCAATGTCGCCGGCTGCGCGGCTCCGGCGGTCGAGCTGCTCCTCCTGCCGGCGCCGCAACAGATCGCGCATCTGTTCGGCGTCGAGCAGGCCGGGGATGCCGAGATAGTCGGCCTCCTCCTCACTGCCGGCCGGCGTCGCCGTGCCGAATGAGGACCCATCGAAGATCACCTGATCGAGCTCCGCGTCGGCGCCCAGCATCTCGAAGCCGTTGTCCAGTTCGGTGGACTCGTCTTTCTGCTTCTCGGCGTCTGCGAGCAGATCGTCGTCGAGGCCATCCGACTCGCGGTCCGGCTTGCCGAGCACGTGATTGCGCTGCGCCTCCATCTCGCTGGCGAGGAGCAACAGGTTGGGCACCGAGGGAAGGAAGACGCTGGCTGTCTCGCCGGGCCGACGTGACCGGACGAACCGACCGATCACCTGCGCGAAGAACAGCGGCGTCGACGCGCTCGTCGCATAGACCCCGACCGCCAGCCGTGGTACGTCCACGCCCTCGGACACCATCCGCACCGCGACCAACCAGCGGCTGGTGCCCTTTGCGAAGGCGGAGATGCGGTCGGAAGAACCCTTGTCGTCCGACAGCACGACCGTGGGTACCTCACCGGTGATCCGGGTCAGGAGTTCGGCGTACGCCCGCGCCGCCGTTTGGTCGGAGGCGATGATCATGCCGCCGGCGTCGGGCACGTGCTGACGCTTCTGCTGTAGGCGTTTGTCGGCGGCCGCGATCACGGCGGGCATCCACTCACCGGCGGGGTTGAGTGCGGTGCGCCAGGCCCGCGCCGTCTGCTCCGCGTTGAGCGGCTCGCCGAGGCGCGCCGAGTGCTCTTCGCCGGCGCTGTCGCGCCATCGCGACTCACTCGAGTAGGCCATGAAAACCACGGGGCGGACGACTCCGTCAGCCAACGCGTCGCTGTAGCCGTAGGTGTGGTCGGCCTGCGAGCGCAACAGGCCGTCGGCGCCGCGCTCGTAGTTGATGAAGGGGATCGGGCTGTCGTCGCTGCGGAACGGCGTGCCGGTCAGCGACAGCCGTCGCGTGGCGTCGCCGAACGCCTCGCGGATCGCCTCACCCCAACTCTTCGCGTCGCCGCCGTGGTGGATCTCGTCGAATATGACGAGTGTGCGGCGATTCTCGGTTCGTACGCGATGGCGCGACGGATGCTTGGCGACCTGGGCGTAGGTGACGACGACACCGTGGTACTCCGACGACGTCTGTGGCGAGGAGTTGGAGAACTTCGGGTCGAGCGCGATGCCGACACCGGCGGCGGCCATCGCCCACTGAATCTTGAGGTGCTCGGTCGGCACGACGACGGTGATCTGGTCGACGACGCGCTCGGAAAGAAGTTCTCCGGCGATCCGCAGGGCAAACGCCGTCTTGCCCGCCCCCGGTGTGGCGACCGCCAGGAAATCACGCGGCGCAGCGGTGAGATACCGCACCAATGCCCGACGCTGCCAGCCCCGCAAAGCCTGGGTGTCGGGCGCTGCATAAGCCCGCACCCAAAGCTCCTTGTTCTGATCGGAACGCGATCGGAATGAGCCTAGCGCAACGGATTACGCCTACGCACGTTTCGGCGTGTCGGCTACCGCGTGTCATTCGACGGAGTGGTTGTCGTTCTTGATGAACCACTCGGCGCGCTCCTCGTCGGACAGGTCGACCAGGTGCGCGAAGCCCTCGAAGTAGGCCTCTCTGGGTGCGCCGGGAGCAAACAGCATCAGCAGCGAGACGGACGCGTCGGCCTCGTTGCGGAAGCCGTGGATGCCGCCCGGTGGCACGTAGAGAAAGTCGTTCGGATGGCCGTCGATCCAGTCGGTGCCATCGTAGAGCCTCACGGTCCCCGACAGGACGAAGAAGGCCTCCGACATGGTGCGGTGGAAGTGCGGGCCCGGCCCGCCGCCGTTGGGGGCGATGTCGACGCGGTACAGGCCGTAATCGCCGTCGGTGGATTCTTGGTTGGCCAGATAGTGGTACTTCACGAGGCCGAATTCGTAGTCCGGCGGGTCAGTACCCGGTCTCAGGCGGGCACTGACCTCCGGTTCGTCTTTGGTGTAGCGGGCCGGCGGATACGGGGGCACGTTTCGCGGATCCCAGAGTGACATCGCTTGTGATGCTAGCGGTGAAAGACTCTCGGAGCGGCCATCTTTCGGCAAAAATGCCAGTATCCGCGCCCCCTCCGTCGAATCACCTCATCGAGGCAGTGGGGGCGTGACCGGGGACTCCACCGACGTGAGTTCCTCGGAGACCGCCCAGAGCCTGCGCTGCGCGTCGACGTCGTGCGATGCCCTGCTGGAGGCCACCACCACGGGGTAGCCGCGCTGCTCGGCGAAGCCGTCGGGGCCGAAATACTGCCCGCCGAGCACACCGGGATCAGTGGCTGCCCGCAGCGTCGGAAGGGCGCCCATGGCGGCCTCCTGGAATAGCGGTTCCAGCAGGCCGGAGGCCGCGCCGAGCAGCGGTGGCAGATTGCGGGTCAGCTCGGTCCGCGATCCACCCGGATGGGCGGCGGCGGCGATGGTGTCCGTGCCGGCCAGTCGCCGCTGCAGTTCGTAGGTGAACATCAGGTTGGCCAGCTTCGACTGTCCGTAGGCGAGGTAGCGGTTGTAGCTTTGCTCCCACTGGAGGTCGTCGAAACGGATGCCGTTACGGGCGAAGCGATGGCCCACGCTGCTGACCGTGACGATGCGCGACCCCGGCGTCTCGAGCACCCGGTCGAGGAGCAGGCCGGTGAAGGCGAAGTGACCCAGATGGTTGGTGCCGAACTGCAATTCGAAGCCGTCCTTGGTCGTCGACTTCGGCGTGAACATCACTCCGGCGTTGTTGATCAGCAAGTCGAGCTTGTCGTGGGTGGACTTGAGTTGTTCGGTGGCAGCACGGATGGATTCCAGCGACGTCAGGTCGAGTTGTTGCAGGTCCACGCGGGCGGCGGGGGTGGCTTGTTCGATGCGGCGGACGGCTTCCTGCCCTTTGTCGAGATTGCGTACGGCCAGCACGACGTGCGCGCCCTTGGCGGCGAGCGCCGCGGCGGTCTCGTATCCCAGGCCCGTGTTGGCGCCCGTGATCACCGCCGTGCGGCCAGTCTGGTCAGGGATATCGGCGGTATTCCAATTGGACATCGGGTCTCCTCGGTAGAGTATTAAGCGGAGCGTACGCCCCGGTTGATGACAACTATACGGAACGAGCGCCCCGCTTAATCCATTCCCGAGGGGACAAAGGTGACCGAGACCGCCCGACCGTTGCGCGCGGACGCGGCCCGCAACCGCGCCCGGGTGCTCGAGGTCGCCTACGAGACCTTCGCGAGCGAGGGGCTTTCGGTGCCCATCGACGAGATCGCCCGGCGGGCGGGCGTCGGGGCGGGCACCGTCTACCGCCACTTCCCGACCAAGGAGGACCTGTTCCGGGCCGTCGTGGAGGACAGGATTCGGGGCATCATCGGCGAAGGCCGCAGTCTGCTGACGGCCGGAGACCCAGCGACTGCGCTGTTCGAATTCCTGCGGTCGATGGTGTTGAAGTGGGGGGCGACCGATCGGGGCCTCAGCGAGGCGCTGGCGGGGGTCGGTATCGACGTCGAGAAGGCGATGCCCGAGGCGGAGGGCGAGTTTTACGCCATGCTCGGTGACCTGCTGCTTGCCGCCCAGGAGGCGGGTGTGGTGCGCCGTGATGTTTCGGCACCGGACGTCAAAGCGGTCATGGTCGGGCTGCAAGCCATGCAGACCTACGACGACGAGGCGGCGAAGCGGCTCACCGACGTCGTGCTGGACGGCCTTCGCCCGCGGTGAACGATCTTGCACTCGCCATGGTTGAGTGCTAAAAATGCAGTTGGCACTCGCGACCGGTGAGTGCTAGGTCGGGACGGTGAGGCAGGGGCCGCACACGCGGAGCACATCCCCAGCCGTCCGTCGCGGGCACTGCGCCCGACCGCAAGACGTGCATCCCCAATCCGGAGGAATCACTTCGCAATGGCCAAGACAATTGCGTATGACGAAGAGGCCCGTCGTGGCCTCGAGCGGGGCCTGAACAGCCTCGCCGACGCCGTAAAGGTGACGTTGGGACCCAAGGGCCGCAACGTCGTACTCGAGAAGAAGTGGGGCGCCCCCACGATCACCAACGATGGTGTGTCCATCGCCAAGGAGATCGAGCTGGAGGACCCCTACGAGAAGATCGGCGCTGAGCTGGTCAAAGAGGTCGCCAAGAAGACCGACGACGTCGCGGGCGACGGCACCACCACCGCCACCGTCCTGGCTCAGGCACTCGTTCGCGAGGGTCTGCGCAACGTCGCCGCCGGCGCCAACCCGCTCGGCCTGAAGCGCGGCATCGAGAAGGCCGTCGAGAAGATCACCGAGACGCTGCTCAAGTCGGCCAAAGAGGTCGAGACCAAGGAGCAGATCGCTGCCACCGCCGCCATCTCCGCCGGTGACGTCCAGATCGGTGAGTTGATCGCCGAGGCCATGGACAAGGTCGGCAACGAGGGTGTCATCACCGTCGAGGAGTCCAACACCTTCGGCCTGCAGCTGGAGCTCACCGAGGGCATGCGCTTCGACAAGGGCTACATCTCGGGCTACTTCGTCACCGACGCCGAGCGTCAGGAAGCGGTCCTCGAGGATCCGTACATCCTGCTCGTGTCGTCCAAGGTGTCGACGGTCAAGGACCTGCTTCCGCTGTTGGAGAAGGTCATCCAGTCCGGCAAGCCGCTGCTGATCATCGCCGAGGATGTCGAGGGCGAGGCCCTTTCCACCCTGGTGGTCAACAAGATCCGTGGCACCTTCAAGTCCGTCGCCGTCAAGGCCCCGGGCTTCGGTGACCGCCGCAAGGCCATGCTGCAGGACATCGCGATCCTGACCGGTGGCCAGGTCATCAGCGAAGAGGTCGGCCTCTCGCTGGAGACCGCTGACGTCGCGCTGCTTGGTCAGGCCCGCAAGGTCGTCGTGACCAAGGACGAGACCACGGTCATCGAGGGTGCCGGCGATTCCGACGCGATCGCGGGCCGCGTGGCCCAGATCCGTGCCGAGATCGAGAACAGCGACTCCGACTACGACCGCGAGAAGCTGCAGGAGCGCCTGGCCAAGCTGGCCGGCGGTGTTGCGGTGATCAAGGCCGGCGCCGCCACCGAGGTGGAGCTCAAGGAGCGCAAGCACCGCATCGAGGACGCCGTTCGCAACGCGAAGGCCGCCGTCGAGGAGGGCATCGTCGCCGGTGGTGGCGTGGCGCTGCTGCAGTCGGCTCCGGCGCTCGACGACCTCGGTCTCACGGGCGACGAGGCCACTGGTGCCAACATCGTCCGCGTGGCGCTGTCGGCTCCGCTGAAGCAGATCGCCTTCAACGGTGGGCTCGAGCCCGGCGTTGTCGCCGAGAAGGTCACCAACTCGCCCGCCGGCACCGGCTTGAATGCCGCCACCGGCGAGTACGAGGACCTGCTCAAGGCTGGCGTGGCCGACCCGGTCAAGGTGACGCGTTCGGCGCTGCAGAACGCGGCGTCCATCGCGGCGCTGTTCCTGACCACCGAGGCAGTCGTCGCCGACAAGCCGGAGAAGGCGGCCGCACCTGCGGGCGACCCGACCGGTGGCATGGGCGGCATGGACTTCTAAGTCTGGCTCAACGAAAAGCCCCGGCTCGCTTGTCGAGCCGGGGCTTTTTCGTGTCGACTTCGCGCCGAACGTGGGTTACCCGCACGCCTTTTCACGAAAAGCGTGACACAAGCCCACGCTCGGCGAGCTTGCTATTGCTTCAAGGGCAGGCAGTCGTGCAGGCCGTCGGGACTCGTCGCCACGGAGTCGGACGTGGCTCTGCGGTGCAGAATCGCCTTGGTGGGCGTGACGGTGAGTCCGCCGTCGGTTACTTCGGCGCGGCCGTCGACGATCAATGTGTAGCCGCCGGGGGCGGCGGGCGGCCAGATGACGGTGACGTCGGGATGCTCGCCGGCGTTGCGGCGCGTGCCCGATCCCATCTGACCCACCTCGAACACGCCATCAGTGAGTACCGGTTCGACGGCCACGGTGTGCGCGCGGAAGTCGTCGCCGACCGTGATCAGGTATCCGAACGAGAACTCCGCCAACGCGTCGGCGAGTTTGTCGAGATCCACCTTGACGCTCATAGAGCCGACAATACGAGCCCTGGGGAAGATTTCCATCGCATCGCGGCGTTGAGCCAGAACATGGCGACAATGGCAGCGATCGGCGCATTTGCCACGAAGTCCGTCGACGACGACGAAGCCCTGCAGGACGTCATTGTCGACGTACCCGAGCTGCGTTCCCGCGACGTCCTGGTCCGTGTCCTAGCGGTCTCGGTCAACCCCGCCGACGTCAAGGTGCGCGCCGGCCTGCAGCCGTCGTCGGACCCCTCCATCCTCGGATACGACGCCGCCGGGATCGTGGAAGCCGTTGGGCCACAAGTGGAAACGTTGCACGTTGGTGACGAGGTCTGGTATGCGGGCGACCTCACCCGTCCGGGTAGCAACGCCGAGTTCCAGGCTGTCGACGAGCGCATCGTCTCGTGCAAGCCGACGTCGCTGTCGTTCGCCGACGCGGCCGCACTGCCACTGACGACGATCACCGCCTGGGAGACGCTGTTCGATCGTTTCGATTTGACGAAGGACTCGACGGGCGACTTGCTGGTGCTCGCCGCGGCGGGCGGCGTCGGCTCGATCATGATCCAGTTGGCCAAGGCGCTGACCAGCGTTCGAGTCATTGCGACGGCCAGCCGTCAGGAGTCGCGCCGATGGGCCGAGAGTATGGGCGCCGATGCCGTCATCGACCACCACCGGCTGCGCGACGAGGCACTGGGCATCGCGCCCGACGGCGTCGACTATCTGTTCTCGCCGCACTCGAAGGACAACATTTCCGACTACGCCGCGATCGTCAAACCGTTCGGCCACATCACCGCGATCGACGAGCCGCCCGGTCTGGACCTTCTCGAGCTGAAACAGAAGAGCATCGCGTGGCATTGGGAGCTGATGTTCACCCGGTCGATGTTCGAGACACCCGACATGATCGAGCAGCAGCGGCTGCTGGCCCGCACTGCCGCACTCGTCGACGACGGCACGCTGCGCACGACGGTCACCAAGACCGTCGAGGGGTTCACGGCCGAAGGCCTTCGCGAGGCGCACCGCGACGTCGAGACCGGCCGGATGACCGGCAAAGTGGTCGTCACTCGGTCCGCGTAGGTTCGAGCCATGGGACTTCCCTCGCCGTCACCGGCCACCACCGCCGTCGTCACCGGAGCATCGTCGGGTATCGGCGCCGATATCGCTCGTGAGCTCGCGGCCCGCGGGCATGGCGTCACGCTGGTCGCCCGCCGCGAGGACCGGTTGCAGGATCTGGCCGCCGAACTGTCCGGCACCGTGCGCGTCGAGGTGATCGGGTGTGACGTCGCCGACCCCGATGCGCGGGCGAGGCTGTTTGACGAGGTCGATTCGCGTGGTCTCACCATCGACATCCTGGTGAACAACGCCGGCATCGGAACCATCGGCGCCGTCCAGAATTCGACGGTCGACGACGAGATCAGACAGGTACGCGTCAACGTCGAAGCCGTCATCGACCTGAGCACGCGGGCGGTGCAGCAGATGGTGCCGCGTGGTCGTGGCGCCATCCTCAATGTCGGCTCTACAGCCGGCTACCATCCGTTTCCCGGACAAGCCGGCTACGCGGGAACCAAAGCCTTCGTGAAGACCTACACCGAAGGCCTTCGCGGCGAGCTGGCGGGAACGGGCGTCACGGTGGCCACGCTAAATCCCGGACCTGTGCGCACCGAATTCCTCGAGGCGGCAGGCATGGACGAGGAGAAGTTCGCCGCGGCGTTCCCGAAGTTCTTGTGGATGCCGTCGCGCGAGGTCGCCAAGGCAGGTGTCGACGCGCTCGAACACGACCGCGGCGAGGTGATCGCCGGCGTGCAGAACAAGCTGAGTACCGTTCTGATGCAGGCACTTCCGCGGCAGGTGTTGCTCAAGCTCCTCGCCAGCCAGCATCCGGGCCTGCGCCGCGACCGCAAATCAGTCGGCTGACCCCGGCCACCGCCGCATCCAGGCCTCGATCGGTAGCGCCATCCCGTTGCACAATGTGCAGATCGTCCGGTACCAGCCGACGGCGATGAGCAATTCCAGACGCTGCTCGTCACTGAGGCTGTCGCCCAAGCGATTCCACGTCTCCTCGGACCACGAGCCCGTGCGCTCCAGTTCGTCGACGGCGCCGATCAGGATGCGCTCGGACTCGCTCCAGCCGGGGTCGACACCGGTGACCAGCGCGTCGCATTCGTCGTCGCTGACGCCTGCGATCGGGCCCCAGAACGCGGACTGCCCGCCCCACTCGTACTCGCAACCCACCAGCGCGCAGATCCGCAGAATCGCGATCGTGCGCACCCGCGGCGGCAAAAGCGCGTCGACATAGAGGGATTCGCCGAGCTTGCGCAATCGCGACGCCAGATTGGGGTGCCGCTGAAGGCAGCGCACCAACAGCAGGGGTTCATAGGTGCGGTCGGGATGGCCCCAGCTGTTGATCCCCGCGGCATCCTGGTCGCTCCACGGCGGAGCGACGGGAGCGACTCTGCTCACGCGGTGGCGGGTGCGGCCTGGCGACCACGGATCAGCTTGCCGGGACGGGCCGCAGTGGGTTCGCCGTTCTCGCTGATGATCTCGCCGGACACCATCGTCATCACGTAGCCGTCGGCCGTCTGGTCGAGGCGTCGCCCACCAGCGGGTAGGTCGGACTTGACGGTGGGCCGGTGCAGACGCATCGCGTCGGCGTCGATGACGTTGATATCGGCCTTGTACCCGACGGCCAGGCGGCCACGGTCCTGGAGGCCGCCGATCCGGGCAGGCACGGACGTGAGCTCTTTGATCACCTGCGTGATCGACAGCCGTCCGGACTCACGGTCGCGCACCCAGTGCGTCAGTAAGTACGTGGGAAAGCTTGCGTCGCAGATCATTCCGTAGTGCGCACCGCCGTCACCGAGGCCGAGTACGACGTCGTCACGCTGGATCAGTTCAGCGACGGTGTCCAGGGAGTTGTCGCGGAAGTTGGCGAGGGTGACGAGCAGCATGGCGTGTCCGTCGTCGTCGAGGAGACGGTCGTAGGCCTCCTCCAACGGATTCACGCCGCGCGCCCGGGCCCGTGCGCCAATCGAATCCGAGGCGGCCGGTTCGTAATTCGGCGGATCGCCGAGCGGGAACATGTAGTCCCATGCCTGCGCGGCGAACATCAGGGGATGCCCGTCGCTGCTCGGTCGGTCGTTCAGAATGCGTTCGCGCACTTCGGGTTTACGCATCTCGGCGACCCGCTCTGCGAGTGGCAGCCCGGCGATCTCCTGATACGAGGGGTACATCACGAACGGATTGCCTGACAGATCCAGGCCGAGCACCAGCCCGATCGGGCGGGGGAAGATCTGGCCCGTGACATCGCCGCCGTTGGCGTTGGCCTTCTCCACCATGGTCAGCGCGTCGAGGTGAATCGGTGGTCCCGCGTTGCCGATCGCCAGTGTGAAGGTCACGGGTAGACCGACTTCGCCCGCGACGTCGAACACCGCACCCAGAGACGCTTGGTAGTCACCCGCCATCAGGTCGGGCACGAACTGCAGCAGACCACCGCCGGCGTCGTTGATACCACGCGCAATCGCCTCGATCTCCGCGTAGTCCACGTCGTAGCTCGGAATCGGTTGTCCCTTGATGGTCTTGTGCAGCGTGAGGCGGGACGATGCAAAACCCAGCGCACCCGCCCGCACCGCTTCGGCCGCGAGTTTGCGCATCAGGGAAAGGTCTTCGTCGGTCGCGGGTTCGCGGTCGACACCGCGTTGGCCCATCACGTACACCCGCAACGGGGAGTGGGGAAGAAACGCGGCCACGTCAATGTCGCGGCGGCGCGAGTCGAGCGCGTCCATGAATTCGGGGAACGTCTCCCAGGTCCACGGCAACCCGTCGACCATCACGACACCGGGGATGTCTTCGACGCCGGCCATCACGTCGACGAGCACGTCGTGGTCCTCGGCGCGGCACGGCGCGAATCCCACGCCGCAGTTGCCCATGACGGCTGTTGTCACGCCGTGCGCCGACGACGGGATCATGCGGTCGCTCCAGATGGCCTGCCCGTCGTAGTGGGTGTGCAGGTCGACGAACCCGGGGGTGACCAGCAGACCCGTCGCGTCGATCTCCCTGGCACCGGAGCCGTCGACCGTGCCGACGGCCGCAATCAGACCGTCAGAGACCGCGACATCGCCGACGAACGGTTCACCGCCCAGGCCGTCGACGATGGTGCCGTTACGGATGATCAAGTCGTACGTCATGAGCTGAATGTACGACTTTTGCTTCTGCTCTTCACGCAAGCGTTCATCGCCGTCGGCCCGGGATGCCAGGATGAGGCTGTGATTGACCACTTCGGAATCAACTGTGCGAATTGGGAAGAATCGAAGGCGTTCTACGACAAGGTCCTCGGAGTGCTCGGATACAGCCGCCAGATGGACTATCAGGTGGCCATCGGCTACGGCACCGAGGGCAAACCCGATTTCTGGATCGCCGACATGAATGCGGGCGAGGCGGCCGGGCCCAACCGTGAGGTGCACTTCGCATTCCAGGCCTCCAGCACCGACGCCGTCCAGGCGTTCTATGACGCGGCGATCGAGGCGGGTGCCGAATCCCTGCATGCGCCGCGGATATGGCCCGAATATCACCCGGGCTACTTCGGGGCATTCGTGCGCGACCCCGACGGCAACAACATCGAGGCGGTCTTCCACGGTGCGCAGCCGCAGGGCTGAACTGGGTACCGTCAGGGTATGGCTAGCTCTGATGCCTCTACTGATTCCTTGGCGGTGCGCGCACTGCTGCGCGATGCCTTCACCCGGTTGATCGAGCACGTCGAGCGGCTCACCGACGGGCTGACGGACGAGGTCGCCTTCTTCCGGCCGACTGCGAATGCCAACAGCATCTCGTGGCTCATTTGGCACAGCGCCCGTCAGCACGACCTGCAGCTGGCGGATATCGCGGGCACCGAACAGGTCTGGTTCCGCGACGGCTGGGTCGACCGTTTCGGTCTCGACCTGCCGCGCGACGCGATGGGCTACGGCGACGGCCCCGACGAGGTGGCCAAGGTGCGCGCGTCAGCTGACCTGCTGGCCGGCTACTACCACGGCGTGCACAAGGCGACGCTCGAGTACATCGCCTCGGTAACGCCCGAGGAGCTGAGCCGCGTCGTCGACGATCACTGGGACCCGCCGGTGACTGCAGGCGCGCGGCTGGTGAGCATCTTCGACGACAGTGCGCAGCACTTGGGCCAGGCGGCCTACGTGGCCGGCATCGTGTGAGTCCGATTCGGTGGTGGCCGCCGGTCGGGGTGACCGCGATGATCGTGCTCGGACTTGCCGTCGGTAAGGGATCCACCCCGCTCGACGACTGGTTCCAGACGCTCAATCGCAGTGTCGCCCAAGACCTGTCCAACCTTGCAAAGCCACTGTCGCTCGCCATCCTCGGCGTCACGGTCGTGGGCATCGCACTGTATCGCCGGTGTTGGAGGCTGGCTCTGGCCGCCACAGTGTTTCCCCCGCTGACCTACCTGCTCGTGCAGTTCATCAAGCCGGTCTTCGGGCGATTCAAGGAAGGCGGCCTCGCGTACCCGAGTGGGCACATCACGACGACGACGATCGTGTTGGGCCTCTTCGTGCTGGTGGCAGGGGGTGCCCTGTGGGCGGTGCTGACCGCGGTCACCTACGTCGCGCTCGCCATGGTCGGCGTGGGCTCGACGTTTCATTACTTCACCGACACTGTCGGCGGGTTGCTGCTCGGCACCTCCGTCGTGGGCGTCGCGGCGCTCGTCGCCCACCGTGACTTGACACGTGTCAACCCCGGTGCGATCTACGTCACACGCAGTGGCTAGCATGGGGCTATGACCGCGACGCCAGATGTTGATCTGCCCCCGGAATCGCAAGCCGCCACTGTCCTCAATCCCGCGACCGGCGCTGTCGCCGGAACCGTGCGGTGGACCGACCCCGCCGACGTGCCCCGCATCGCGGCGGGCTTGCGCCGGGCGCAACGCGAATGGGAGGCCCGCGGGCCCAAGGGCCGCGCCAAGGTGCTGGCCCGCTTCGCCGTCTGGATGGGCGAGCACCGTGACGAGATTGAGCAGCTGCTGATCAAGGAGACCGGTAAGTCGGCGACCGACGCCGCCCAAGAGGTGCCGCTGCTGATCATGATCGCCTCGTACTACATCAAGACGATGGAAAAGGCGCTGGCGCCTGAGGCCCGGCCCGCGTCGCTGCCCTTCCTGAACATCAAGAAGGTGACGGTGCACTACCGGCCGCGGCCGATCGTCGCCATCGTCGCACCGTGGAACTATCCCGTGGCCAACCTCCTGATGGACGGCATCGCCGCGTTGGCGGCGGGCTGCGCGGTCCTCCTCAAACCCTCCGAGCGCACCCCACTGACCGCTGAGCTGTTGTTGCGCGGCTGGGCGGACTCCGGCGCGCCCGAGGTCATGGCGATCGTCCAGGGGGCAAGGGAGGCCGTCGAGGCCGTCGTCGACAACGCCGACTACGTCCAGTTCACCGGGTCATCCGCGACAGGCGCCAAGGTCGCCGAACGCGCGGCGCGCCGACTCACGCCGGTGAGCCTCGAACTCGGTGGCAAGGACCCGATGGTCGTGCTCGAGGATGCCGACATCGACCTTGCCGCGCACGCTGCGGTCTGGGGTGCGTTCTTCAACGCCGGCCAGACATGTGTGTCCGTCGAGCGGGTGTACGTGCTCGAACCGGTCTACGACCAGTTCGTCGCCGCCGTCGTGCGCGACGTCAAGAACCTGAAGATGGGCGCGGGCGAGGGGCACGACTTCGGCGCCCTCATCGACGACTCCCAGCTCGCAGTCACCGAGCGTCATGTCGCCGACGCCGTCGCCAAGGGCGCGAAGGTGCTCACCGGCGGCAAGCGCGCGACGGGCCCCGGCAGCTTCTACGAGCCGACGGTGCTCGTCGACGTCGACCACACGATGGACTGCATGACGGAGGAGACGTTCGGCCCGACTCTGCCCATCATGAAGGTCGCCTCTGTCGCCGAAGCGGTACGCCTGTCGAACGACAGCCCGTACGGCCTCAGCGCGTCGGTGTTCTCGAAGGACATCGACCGCGCGAAAGACGTTGCGGTGGAATTGGATTGCGGGGCCGTCAACATCAACGACGTGATCTCGAACCTGATGTGCACCACGGCGCCGATGGGTGGCTGGAAGACATCGGGCATCGGAGCTCGCTTCGGCGGCGCCGACGGTGTGCGCAAGTTCTGCCGCCAGGAGGTCGTGGTCGCGCCCCGCACCAACATCGGTGCGGGCGGCAACTACTACAACAACTCGCTGCGGGCCCTGAAGCGGATGAACACGATGATGACGAAGCTCGCGTTGATCCGGCCCAAGCGCACCGCCAAGTAGCGCCTCCGCACGCCACCTTTCGTTCGTCTTTGCGTCAGCCTCGCTTACGCGCTGTCGTCGACGGACCTCGCGTCGCTGGACAAGTGGGATGCCTACACCGCGGCCAAGGAGGACATGTTCGAGCTCACCGACACCGACATCGCCCCCTGGACGGTCGTCAAGAGCAACGACAAGACGCGTGCTCGCATCAACGCCATGCGCCACGTCCTCGGTAAGTTCGACTACGACAACAAGGACCGCGAGGTGGTCGCCGAGGCGGACCCCCTCATCGTGGGACGTGCGCCGGCCGACTGATTCCGACCGCGTCCCCGGAGCCGCCCCGGCGGCGACATGAGGCCTGGAAGGAGGACGCGTGCGGTTCGTCGCGACTATGTTCCTTTGGCTGGTCACGACCGTTCTGCTGGCTGTGGCGGTCCCGACGATGTGGGCGCAGCGCAACGTGGTGAGCGAGGACGGATATGCGGCGCTGGCTGCGGCCGCGGCACAGGATCCGAAGCTGCAGCGCGCGATGGCGTCGGAGTTGACGGCGCAGATCCGCAGCTTCGCCGCCAACAACGGGTACGGCACCCTCAACACCGAGCTCGTCGGAAACGTCGTCACCGCCTACACCGGCAACGACGGATTCCCCGGCCAGTTTGCGCAGGCCAACCGAATCGCGCACCGCTGGATGTTCACCGACACGGTCCGGACAGACGGCTCGGGGGACCGTTGGCTCGTCGACATCGCGCCGATGCTCAACGATCCGTCGATCAAGGAGACGCTCGGCGATCTCGACCTGGACGTTCCGCAGACGCTGACGGTGCCGATCACGGTGCCCGATTCGTCGGAGCTGCGGCCAGGCCAGCTACGGCTGTTGTCGACGTGGGGTCCGTGGGTCAGTGTCGGGTCGACGGTACTGGCGGGCATATCGGCGCTGCTGATGCTGGCGGCAGCCCGATCACGCGGCAAAGCACTTGTATCGCTTGGTATTTCGGCTCTGCTGGTGGGAGCCGGGGGATGGGCGGCGTTGGAAACGTCACAACGTTTCGTCGACGACGCACTGAACCAGACGGCAGGCGACATCCGGCAGATCGCGGACGTCATGGTCGGCCAGGCCGAATTGAGCGCGCACCACTGGCTGAACCTGACGCTGGCTGCGGGCGGTGTGCTCGTGGTGTTCGGGGTCGCGGTGGCGATGCTGGGCGGTCTGCGCCGGCGGGACTAGGCGCCACCGTCCTCCCGGGTACCGTTCTGCCCATGCCATTCGTGTCGGACATCGCGGGACCTCAGCAGCCTGTCCGGGCACCGGCGGTGCTGGTCTCGGGTTCTTTTCGCCGTACCAGCACCATCGACACGCATCCGGCCGGGACCGGCGATTCCGACGTCGACCTGAGGGCCCGCGACGTGACGGCAGATCAGGACGCCGTCGAGGTGCTGGGCGAGACGCGGATTCGAGCGCACCTGTCGCAACGGGTGATCGACAGCATCGAGTCCGCCCCGCGCGTCGAGCGACTGGACCGGTTGCTGGGCAGCCGCGTCGGCCCCGGATTCCGCTCGGCGGTGGGCAAGCTGCTCCCCGGTGAGGCGCAGCGCGCGAGCAGGCTGCACCTGTTGCTCGACGACTGGGTCGGCGCGGCTCTGGTATCCGGCTACGCGGTGCAGCACGCGGCGATCGTTCTCGGCGTCGAGGAGAAGTTGCCTGCCGGCACCGCAGACCGCATGGCGGGCATCTGCGCGGGGTTCGCGCCGGAGGCTTCGCTCATCGATTACGCCAGGCGGTACGACGTCATTCCGTCGGTCCACGGCCCGGTGGCACCGCCACTGGATGGTCTGCATCCCGTCGAACCACTGCGCGCGCACGGTATGCGACGGTTTCGGCGGCTCGATCTTGTTCCCGCGGAGGGAGATTCCGCGGGATTTGAGGCGCACTTCCGGGATTCGCATGTGGACGGCGAAGGTGTCGAGACGATCGTGCACGAGTACACCGTCGGCGGCACGGTGGATACGTCGACGCGGACCATCACATCGGTGAGGGCGGATGTGCGAGTGCTGCCGTGGCGGGAGTGTCCCGGCGCGATCAACAGCGCCGAGCGGATTCGCGGAATGGCGCTGCCGGACATGCGCGAACGTATTCGCGGTGAGTTCGTGGGTACCAGCACGTGCACGCATCTCAACGACACGCTGCGCTGTATCGCCGATCTCGATGCGCTGGTGGATCTGTTCAGGGCTCGATGACATGCGACGGGTCCGGCCTGCGCTCCGTGGGTGCCTGGCTGTAGTCGCCCCACGGTCCGTCGCGTTCCTCGATGGCCGCCCGAACGCCTTGTGAGCCAGCGGTTTCGATGAATGACAGCGCTTCGGGAGTGTTGCGCATCAGCCCGTCGAGGATGCCGCCGAGTGTCTGGGTGGAGGACAGTCCCATGTTCTCGTAGGCCTGGTTGACGATGAGCTTCTGTGCCTGCAGCTGAGACAGCGGGATCTTGGCGAGCTTGTCGGCGATCTCTTTGACCCGGGCCTCGAGTTTCTCGAACGGCACGGACTCGTTGATGAGTTCGACTGCGGCGGCTTCTTTTCCGGTCAACGGCTCCCCGGTCAGCGAGTGCCACTTCACCTTCGCCAGGCTCAGTCGGTACAGCCACATGCCGGTGAGGTACGCGCCCCACATGCGGGCATAGGGAGTGCCGATGACGGCGTCATCACTGGCGATGACGATGTCCGCGCACAGTGCGTAGTCGCTTGCGCCGCCGACGCACCAGCCGTGGACTTGGGCGATGACGGGTTTGGACGCTCGCCAGATCGCCATGAACTTCTGCGTGGGCCCGGTCTCGCGGGCGCTGACCATCGCGAAATCCTTGCCCGGATCCCAGCGACCGTCGGTGTTCATCGCCTCGCCCCAGTGCTGGAAGCCGCCGCCGAAGTCGTAGCCGCCGGAGAACGCGCGACCGGCGCCGCGAAGGACGATCACCTTGATCGAGGAGTCGCGTTCGGCCAGCCCGATGGCCTTTTCGATCTCGTCGGGCATCGGCGGGACGATGGTGTTGAGCTGCTCGGGCCGGTTCAGGGTGATGGTCGCGACATGTGACTCGGTCTTGTAGAGCAGGGTTTCGAACGTCGGGGTCGACATAGGGAGAGTTTCGCAGCGATGCGTCGTTGCGGTGCGCAAAAAGGCGCTCACAGCGACTTCACAGTGAATGGACGACGCTTAGGTGTGCCTACCCTCCGGCCTGCGGGAATGCTATGTTTTGCCTTTCCTAACTTAGAGGGTGCAAATGAATCGCTATTTCGCATGGTCGGTGCCGGTCGTAGCCGCGAGTCTCATGCTCTCGGGCTGCTCCAGCGACGCGGGCAGTTCCGAGGAGACGTCGACCGCCACCGCGACCACGACCTCGTCGAGTGCCGCCGCTGCCGCTCCCGATCCGTTGGCCGAGCAGGCCGCTGCGGAGTACAAGACGTATGCCACCGGTCAGATCGACGAACTCGTGGGCGTCGTCAAGGTGCTCACCGACGCCGTGCGCGCGAACAATCTGCAGGCCGCGCAGGACGCGTACGCGCCGTCCCGTATCCCGTGGGAGCGCATCGAACCGCTGGCCGGCCTCGTCGAGGAGATCGACGGCAAGGTCGATGCGCGAGTCGATGACTTCGCCGGCGTCGACGACGCGGAGTTCACCGGCTGGCACCGCCTCGAATACCTGCTGTTCCAGCAGAACACGACCGAGGGCGGCGCCCCGTTCGCCGATCAGCTCGACGCAGACATCGCTGCCCTCAAGGAGCAGTTCCCCTCGGTCGAGGTGAAGCCGGTGGACGTCGCGACCGGTGCGGCCGAGCTGATCGAAGAGGTCTCCGAGGGCAAGATCACCGGCGAGGAGGACCGCTACTCCAAGACCGACCTGTGGGACTTCGACGCCAACCTGCAGGGCTCGCAGGCCGCGGTCGACAAGCTGAAGCCGGCTCTGGAGAAGGCTGATCCGGAGCTGCTCGGCAAGATCGAGACCGGCTTCGCCGACATCAACGCCACTCTGCAGCCGCTGCGCCGCGGCGACGGCTGGGTGCTCTACTGCACCGAGAACGACCCCTACCCGTCGCCTCGCTGCACCGGCGTGACCGTTGACCCCCCGACCATCGACAAGCTCAAGGCCCAGCTGGCCGGGCTGTCGGAAAATGTGTCCCAGGTCGCGGGGGTCTTGCAGCTGTCGTGACCGAGCCGCAGTCGCGCCAGGGTATCTCGCGACGAGGGTTCGTCACGGGAGCCCTGAGCGCGGGTGCGGGGGCCGCTGTCGGAGCCGGCGCCACGTATGCGCTGACCAACTCCGGACGGCAGGCCCCCCCAGCGCCCGCCGCCCAAAAGAGATTCGTCCCGTTCGAGGGCGTTCATCAGACTGGCGTGACGGCGTTACCCATCCCCGAACAAGGGATGATCGCCTCCTTCAATGTCCAATCCAAAGACCGCGCCGGGCTGACGACCGCGCTCAAGGAGCTCACCGAGGAGATCCGCGGGCTGATGGCCGGCAAACCGCCGGAAACGCGGGACGCGGCGTATCCGCCCGTGGACTCGGGCATCCTCGGCGAAAATCCGCCTGCCGACGACCTTTCGATCGTCGTCGGCGTCGGGGCGTCGTTGTTCGACGACCGATTCGGCCTTGCCGACCGCAAGCCCAAAGACCTTGAAACGATGCCGTTTCTGGCCAACGACCGACTGGATCCCAAGCTCTCGCATGGGGACATCTCGATCATCTTCGAGGCGGGTCACAACGACACCGTTCAGTTCGCGCTGCGGCAGGTGATGAGGCGGACGCGAAGCGACCTGGTGCTGCGATGGATGGTCGACGGCTACGCCCGCGGCATCGGTGCAGGGCAGGCCTCAGATGCGGCCACCCCTCGAAACCTGTTGGGATTCAAGGACGGAACAGCCAACCTCGACGTCGACGACGCCGCGTTGATGGATCGCCACGTGTGGGTTGGTGCCGACGACGGCGAACCAGAGTGGGCGGTCGGCGGTTCGTATCAGGCCGTCCGCATCATCCGGATGTTCGTCGAATTCTGGGACCGCACCCGGCTCATCGAGCAGGAGCAGCTCATCGGTCGGGCCAAGGTCAGCGGCGCACCACTGGGGCTGACGGGTGAGTTCACCGATCCCGACTATCCCGAAGATCCCGACGGCAAGCGGATTCCGCTCGATGCGCACATCCGGCTGGCCAATCCCCGCACCCCCGAGACGGACGAAAACCTCATCCTGCGGCGCGGATTCAACTATTCACGCGGCTTCGACGGTGCCGGCCGACTGGACCAGGGACTGGCGTTCGTCGCCTATCAGCGGAGCCTGGAGAAGGGCTTCCTCACCGTGCAACGTCGGCTCAAGGGTGAGCCGCTCGAGGAGTACATCATGCCGGTCGGCGGCGGATTCTTCTTCATCCTGCCGGGCGTGACGGGGCCGGACCGGTTCCTCGGCGATCGTCTGGTCGACTGAGCATCGACCACAGGTACTCGTAGATCAGCGCGGACTTGAAGGCCGTCTGCGCGTTGTCGGCCGCACCGGCGTGCCCGCCCTCGATGTTCTCGTAGTACGCCACCGAATGCCCCAGCTGTTCCAGCGCCGCAGCCATCTTCCTGGCGTGGCCCGGGTGCACCCGGTCGTCGCGGGTCGACGTGGTGATCAACACCGGCGGGTAGCGCCGGTCCGCCGAGATGTTCTGGTACGGAGAATATTCGGAGATGAACGCCCAATCGTCGGGGTCATCCGGATCGCCGTACTCGGCCATCCACGAGGCGCCGGCGAGCAGCAGATGGAAACGGCGCATGTCCAGCAGGGGCACGCTGCACACCAGCGCTCCGAACAGTTCGGGATACCGCGTCAGCATGACGCCCATCAAGAGGCCACCGTTGCTGCCGCCCTGGGCACCCAGCTGGTCGACGGTGGTGACGCCACGGTCCACGAGGTCGGATGCCACCGCGGCGAAGTCTTCGTACACCAGGTGCCTGTTCTCGCGCATCGCCTTGGTGTGCCACGTCGGGCCGTACTCGCCCCCGCCGCGGATGTTCGCCAGCACATAGGTGCCGCCGCGAGCCAGCCACAGCCGGCCGAGCACCCCCGCGTAACCCGGGGTGTTGGCGACCTCGAACCCGCCGTACCCGCCGAGCAATGTCGGCCCCGGGCCGGTCGAACCACGGTGGCCGACCACGAAGTACGGGATCTTCGTGCCATCGGCCGACGCCACGAAATGCTGCGTGACTTCGATATCGGAGGCGTCGAAGAACGCGGGCGCGCTCTTGATCGTCGCCACCTCGCCACCTGCCCGTCCCCACAGCAACTGCGACGGTGTGTCGAATCCGCTTGAGTCCAGGAACATCTCGTCACCGTGCTCGTCGATGTCCACGAGCACGGTGTTGGTGTTCGGCGGGATGCCGGAGATCTCCGAGCGCTCCCACGTGCCGGGCGTGACGAGTTCCACGTGGCTCGCCACGTCGACCAGCGTGACGAGCACCAGGTGGTCTCGCGCCCACGCGTAGTTGTCCAGGCTGGAATGCTCGTCGGGTTCGAAGACGACGGTCAGTTCCCGGGCGCCGGAAAGGAATTCGTCGTAGCGAGCCGCCAGCAGTGAACCCGGCCGGTAGGTGATCGCGCCGACGGTCCACTCGGTTCGCGGCCGGATCAACAGCCACTCGCGGTGCACGGACATCGCGGAGTCGGTAGGAATCTCGATGTCGATCAACTCGTCGCCGCGAAGCTCGAAACGGTCGCGGTTGAAGAAATCGAAAGACCGTGTGATGAACAGTCGCTCGAAGCCCGGCGTCGGGTCGTAGCCGCCGCCGACGCTCACGTCTGAAGCCGCACCCTCGAACAGCGTCTGGGCATTCTCGAGTGGCTCGCCGCGACGCCAGCGCTTAGCGATTCGGGGATAGCCGGACTCCGTCATCGAACCGGGGCCGAAATCGGTGCCCACCAGCACCGTGTCCTGGTCCTGCCATGCGACGCCGGACTTGGCTTCCGGCAGTTCGAATCCATCGGCAACGAATTGCCTTGTCGAAATATCGAATTCGCGCACCACGGTGGCGTCGGCGCCGCCCCTGGACAGTTCGATCAAAGCCAGACGGTGATCGGGTTCGAGGACGTCCGCGCCGGCCCAGACCCAGTTCTCGTCCTCGGCGTCGGAGAGCGCGTCGACGTCGAGGATCACGTCCCAGTCGGGGTCGGACGTGCGGTAGCTGTCCAGCGTGGTGCGCCGCCACACCCCGCGCGGATTGGCCGCGTCGCGCCAGAAGTTGTAGAGGTGGTCGCCGCGCCGCCGTACGTACGGGATGCGCGCCTCGGTGTCGAGGACCTCAAGCGCTTCGGCACGCATCTGCTCGAAGCGGGGTCCGCCGAACTTCGCGAGGGTCGGCTCGTTGTGCGCGCGCACCCAGTTCAGCGCGTCGTCGCCGGTGATGTCTTCGAGCCACAGATAGGGGTCTTGCGCCACAACACCATTGTGGTCACCCGGCGTAATGTGAGCCCCGTTACACCCATCCATCCGCGCTGTCAGAGAGGGAGTCGTCGATGACTGTCTATGCCCGTCCTGGTTCCACCGACGCCCTGATGTCGTACGAGTCGCGATATGGCAACTTCATCGGTGGGGAATGGGTGCCGCCCGCCTCGGGCGAATACTTCGAGAATCCGACGCCCGTGACCGGCCAGCCGTTCTGCGAGGTCCCGCGCTCGAACGAGACGGACATCGAGAAGGCGCTCGACGCCGCCCACGGTGCGGCGACCGCGTGGGGCAAGACGGCCGCCGGCGAGCGCGCGAACATCCTCAACAAGATCGCCGACCGCATCGAGTCCAATCTCGAATCGCTCGCGCTGGCCGAGGCGTGGGACAACGGCAAGCCGATCCGCGAGACCCTGAACGCCGACCTGCCGCTGGCGGTCGATCACTTCCGGTATTTCGCGGGCGCCATCCGCGCGCAGGAGGGTTCGCTGAGTCAGATCGACGACGACACCGTGGCCTATCACTTCCATGAACCGCTCGGCGTCGTCGGCCAGATCATCCCCTGGAACTTCCCGATCCTGATGGCCACTTGGAAGCTCGCGCCCGCGCTGGCGGCAGGCAACGCCGTCGTCCTCAAGCCCGCCGAGCAGACCCCCGCGTCGATCCTTTACCTGATGAGCCTGATCGGCGACCTGCTACCCGCCGGCGTCTTGAACGTCGTCAACGGCTTCGGTTTCGAGGCGGGTAAACCGCTCGCATCCAGCAACCGCATCGCCAAGATCGCGTTCACCGGCGAGACCACCACCGGCCGGCTGATCATGCAGTACGCATCGCAGAACCTGATCCCGGTGACGTTGGAGTTGGGCGGCAAGAGCCCCAACATCTTCTTCAGCGATGTGATGGCCGCGGGCGATGATTTCCAGGACAAGGCGCTGGAGGGCTTCACCATGTTCGCCCTCAACCAGGGCGAGGTGTGCACCTGCCCGTCGCGCAGCCTGATTCAAGCCGACATCTACGACGAGTTCCTCGAACTCGCGGCCATTCGCACCAAGGCGGTCAGGCAGGGCGATCCCCTGGACACCGAGACGATGATCGGGTCGCAGGCATCCAACGATCAGCTGGAAAAGGTGTTGTCCTACATCGAGGTTGGCAAAGACGAGGGCGCGCGGGTCGTCACCGGCGGCGAACGTGCCCAGCTCGGCGGTGACCTCAACGGCGGCTACTACGTGCAGCCGACGATCTTCGAGGGCAACAACAAGATGCGCATCTTCCAGGAGGAGATCTTCGGGCCCGTCGTCGCGGTCACGTCGTTCAAGGACTACGACGACGCGATCGGCATCGCCAACGACACCCTCTACGGACTCGGCGCGGGCGTGTGGTCGCGCGACGGGAACACCGCGTACCGGGCCGGGCGCGATATCAAGGCCGGCCGGGTGTGGACCAACTGCTATCACGCCTATCCGGCGCATGCCGCGTTCGGCGGCTACAAGCAGTCCGGCATCGGCCGGGAAAACCACAAGATGATGCTCGACCACTACCAGCAGACGAAGAACCTGCTGGTGTCCTACTCCAACAAAGCGCAGGGGTTCTTCTGATCTTGAAACTGGCACGAACGTGGGTTACCCGCACGCCACATCGCGGTATTGCGTGACGGTAACCCACGTTCGGCGGAGAGGGAATCGTGACTGACGCCCCGCCTCGTGCGCTGATCACCCAGGCGGCCGCGGATCTGCTTGCGCGGCTGCAGGGGCGACACGGCGCGCTGATGTTCCACCAGTCGGGCGGATGCTGCGACGGGTCGTCGCCCATGTGTTACCCCGCGGGTGAGTTCCTCGTCGGGGATCGCGATGTCCTGCTTGCGGTGCTCGACGTCGGCGAAGGAGTTCCGGTGTGGATCTCCGGGCCGCAGTTCGAGGCGTGGAAACACACGCAGTTGGTCATCGACGTCGTCCCCGGCAGGGGAGGGGGCTTCAGCGTCGAAGCGCCGGAAGGGATGCGGTTCCTTTCCCGCGGGCGCGCGTTCAGCAGCGACGAGAACGACCTGCTGCACGCCGCGGAGCCGGTTACCGGTGCGGAGTTCGAACAGGGCAAGAGGCCACCGCGGGCCGGTACGCACATCGTCGCGGAAGCCGTCGACGCGTGCTCGATTCCCGGGCGTGCCTCAAACGCCTAGCGTTTTCTCGGCGTTAACCTCAAAGGGTGATACCGCTGCCGCGCCCGCGGTTGCTGACCAGCGCTCTGCTGATCGGCACGGCGTTCGGACTGCTCCTCGGTATCGGCGCAAGTCTGGTGGTGACCGCCAAAATCCGGCCCGACGTGGTGATAGCCCTCGTCGTCGGCGTGCCCGGCGTGATCGGCATGCTGACGATTTTGTTGTCGCGCCGACGCTGGCTGACGGCGGTCGGCGCCTTCGTCATCGCCATCTCCCCGGGCTGGTTCGGCGCGCTGGTGGCAATACAGACGGTGAGTGGTGCTTGACGTGGACCGCGACCTGCTGATCGAAGACACCCAAGAGTTCACGCCGACGTGGGACACGGGTGAATTCGACGCTCAACCCCAGCCGGTCGACGAGGCGCCGTCGGAGCCATTGCCCGTACCCGCGGCCCCGCTGGTCGTCCCGGGTAGAGACCTCTATCTCAAGCGCTGGCACTTCGTTCTGGTCGTGGCATGCGTATGGGCGGTCGCCGCCGCCGCGGGATGGGGACTCTATTTCTGGTGGTACCACTCGATCGACAAGACGGCGTCGGAGTTCGTGGTGCTGGTGTTCCTGATTCTGTGCACCGTGGTCGGCCTGCTCGTCGCGATGGTGCCCAACAGGCCGATCGCGTCCGCTGTGGCCATCGCATTCACGTCGGCGCCGCTGGCGGCGACGGCCGGCGCCGCCGTGCTGCACGGTCTCTACTTCTGCGAATGGGCCACTCGCTGTTTCGTGGGGCTGATCCCTTACTAGAGTTGAGCGTGTGACCCACTATGACGTCGTCGTTCTCGGAGCCGGCCCCGGCGGATACGTCGCTGCCATTCGCGCCGCCCAACTCGGACTGAACACCGCAGTCGTCGAACCCAAGTATTGGGGCGGGGTGTGCCTCAACGTGGGGTGCATTCCATCCAAGTCGCTGCTGCGCAACGCGGAGCTTTCCCACATCATCACCAAGGAAGCCAAGCTCTTCGGCATCAATGGTGAAGCCACCATGGACTACGGCGTGGCGTTCGACCGCAGCCGCAAGGTCGCCGACGGCCGTGTCGCCGGCGTGCACTTCCTGATGAAGAAGAACAAGATCACCGAGATCCACGGCTACGGGAAGTTCAAGGACGCCAACACACTCGAGGTCGCCCTCAACGAGGGCGGGACCGAGGCGGTCACCTTCGACAACTGCATCATCGCGACCGGCAGCAGCACCCGATTGGTGCCCGGCACGTCGCTGTCGGAGAACGTCGTCACGTACGAGAAGCTGATCATGACGCGCGAATTGCCGTCCTCGGTCGTCATCGCCGGCGCCGGGGCGATCGGCATGGAATTCGGCTACGTGCTGAACAACTTCGGCGTCGATGTGACCATCGTCGAGTTCCTGCCGCGGGCGTTGCCGAACGAGGACGCCGAGGTGTCCAAGGAGATCGAGAAGCAGTTCAAGAAGCTCGGTGTCAAGATCCTGACAGGCACCAAGGTGGAGGCCATCGACGACGATGGCAGCCAGGTGAAAGTCACCGTCAGCAAGGACGGCAAGTCCGAGGAGCTCAAGGCCGATAAGGTGTTGCAGGCCATCGGATTTGCGCCCAACATCGAGGACTATGGACTCGACGTCACCGGCGTGGAGGTCACCGATCGCAAGGCGATCGGCATCGACGACTACATGCGCACCAACGTGCCGCACATCTACGCCATCGGCGATGTCACTGGGAAACTGATGCTGGCCCACGTCGCCGAGGCGATGGGTGTCGTCGCGGCCGAAACCATCGCTGGTGCAGAGACTTTGGCGCTCGGTGACTACCGGATGTTGCCGCGTGCCACGTTCTGCCAGCCGCAGGTCGCCAGCTTCGGACTCACCGAGGAGCAGGCCCGCGACGAGGGTTACGACGTCAAGGTCGCCAAGTTCCCGCTCACCGCCAACGCGAAGGCGCACGGTCTGGGTGATCCGAGTGGGTTCGTGAAGTTGGTCGCCGACGCGAAGTACGGCGAGTTGCTCGGCGGTCACTTGATCGGGCATGACGTCTCAGAATTGCTGCCAGAGCTGACCCTGGCGCAGAAGTGGGATCTGACGGTCAACGAGCTGGCCCGCAACGTGCATACCCACCCGACGCTGTCGGAAGCGCTGCAGGAATGCTTCCACGGCTTGGCCGGCCACATGATCAACTTTTGACGGCGGCGATCTGGGTCGCCGGGATCGGCGGGTTGGTGGTCGGTCACGTCCTGTGGCTGGCCGGGATCACGGCTGCGACGTCCACCGCGACCGTCAGCTCGTGGGTGCTCGCGGTGGCGGCCGTTTCGTTCGTGGTCGGGGGCATCGTCGGTGCGCTCGGGTGGCGCGCATACCGGCGGAAGTCGGACGTATGGGCGGCGTTCCTCTGGGGATTGCCGATCGCACCGGTACTGCTCTCGCTGGTGGTTCTCGGCGTGACGTACCTGTAGCTCCCCGTGCGGGGTACCCGACGAGCGTCAGCGGCTCGGCTCAGTCGGGAAAGTCAAGCGGCACGTTCAACGTGTTGATGGTCGCGGCCAACCCGTCGTACTGAGCCGCCAGCATGCAGAACTCGATGAGCTGTGGCTTGGTGAGTTGGCGGGCCAGTACCGCCCACGTTTCGGGCGATACCCCGCGCGTGACGACGAACTCGTCGGTGGCGGTGATGAGTGCGCGCTGTCGCTCGGTCAAGCCGTCCGCGTCGGGACCCTCGAAGATCTTGGCCTGGACCTCGGGACCGATGCCGCGGCTGCGGGCCAGCCGGCGATGCTGTTGCAGTTCGTACTCGCAGTTGCGGAGATGACCGACCCGCAGGATGACGGTCTCGGCGTCGCGCCTCGACAGCTTGCCTGCGTAGAGCAGGTAGAGGGACATCGGCAGCCAGATCGGGAACAGCACTCGGTGCTGACCGATGACGTTCGTCAGGCTGAACCGTGGTCGGCGAATGCCATAGGCGCCGACCTTGGCGGCCACCCAGCCGAACGGTCCGAGTTCCTTGAATCCGCCGGGCGCAATGCGCGCGGGTTCTGTTGCACTCACCGTAGCGAGTCTATTAGGACTGCTTGACCAGATAGGGCGACACAGTGCTGCGATGCTCATCTATGTCCAGTGCGCGGCCGAGCGCGGGGAAGGCCCGCTGCGGGCAGTTGTCCCGCTCGCAGACGCGGCAGCCGGCGCCGATCGGTGTCGAGTTGTCGCCCGACAGATCCAGGCCCTCCGAATAGACCAGCCGGTGCGCATGCCGCAATTCGCAGCCGAGGCCGATCGCGAAGGTCTTACCCGGCTGGCCGTAGCGGTGGGCACGGCGCTCGACCGTGCGGGCCACCCACATGTAGTTGCGCCCGTCGGGCATCTGCGCGATCTGCACGCCGATCTTGCCGGGGCTCGCGAACGTTTCGTAGACATTCCACAGCGGACAGGTTCCACCGCTCGACGAGAAATGAAAGCCCGTGGCGGACTGTCGCTTTGACATGTTTCCCGCGCGGTCGACTCGTACGAACGACAGCGGCACCCCCCGCATCGAGGGTCGTTGCAGTGTCGACAGTCGGTGCGCGATCGTCTCGAACGAGACGGCGTAGAAAGCCGAGAGGCGTTCGACGTCGTAGCGGAACTTCTCGGCAACGTCGTGAAACTGCCGGTACGGCAACACTGTTGCGGCCGCGAAGTAATTCGCGAGGCCCAGGCGCGCGAGCACGGTCGACTCCTCGCTGGTGAAGTTACCTTCGTCGACGAGCTTGTCGATCAGCGCGCCGAACTCCAGATACGCCAGCTCCGCGGCCATCCTGAATACCGTCTGCCCCGACGACAGGTGGCCGCTGATCTCCAGGGTCTTGGAAACCGGGTCGTATCGGTGTAACACCGTGCCGCCCAGGTCGATTTGCTGCTTGATGTGCACACCGTGCACCCTGGTCAGCCGGTCAGCGAGCTCACGCGTCAGCTCGGCGCGGTGCATCCGCATCCGGATCGTGAGGTCTTCGGCGGCGGTGTCGAGCTCGTGCAGGTAATTCTGCCGCTGATAGAAGTAGTCGCGGACCTCCTCGTGCGGCATCGTGATCGCGCCAGACCCAGAGCTCAAGCCGCTGCTGTCGGAGTGCCTGTCCTCGGTTACGGCGGCCAGCTGCGCGGTGGTCAACCGGTAGCGCCGGTGCAGGTTCACCATGGCGTGCGCCAGTGCCGGATGCGAGCTGACCATGTCCGAGATCTCGGCAAGATCGACGTCGATCGCCACGTCCCGATCGAGGGTCACCTCGCGCAGCTCGGCGACCAGCCGGGTGTCGTCCTCGGAGGCGAAGAACGTCGCATCCACCCCGAACACCTCGGTGATCCGCAACAGCACCGACACCGTCAGCGGACGTACGTCGTGCTCGATCTGGTTGAGATAACTCGGCGAGATTCCCAGCATCTGGGCCAGTGCCGCCTGGCTGTAGCCCCGTTCTCCGCGGAGTTGCCGAACTCGAGAGCCGACGAACGTTTTTGCCACCTCACCAGCGTAACAACGCTGCGAAGTGCACCTTCGCATTGTTGGCAGTTCCGGCGCTATGGCAGGATCGTTGGTCATGGGAGGCGAGCCGACGACCGGTCTGGCGAAGGTGATGATGCCGGTGCCCGATCCGCACCCCGATGTGTTCGACATCGAATGGCCCCTGCGCGTCGCCGACGTCGATCGCGACGGCAGGCTCAAGTTCGACGCCGCCACCAGGCACATCCAAGACATCGGCTCAGATCAGCTGCGCGAGATGGGTTACGAGGAAACCCACCCGCTGTGGATCGTCCGTCGCACGATGGTCGATTTGATCAGGCCCATCGAGTTCAAGGACATGTTGCGCCTGCGCCGCTGGTGCTCGGGCACCTCCAACCGGTGGTGCGAGATGCGGGTCCGCATAGATGGGCGCAAGGGCGGATTGATGGAATCCGAGGCGTTCTGGATCAACATCAACCAGGAGACGCAGGGGCCGGCCCGCATCTCCGACGACTTCCTCGAAGGCCTGCAGCGCACCACCGATATCAATCGGCTGCGGTGGAAGGCCTATCTGAAGGCCGGCAGCCGCGAGGACGCGGACGAGATTCGCGACTATCCGGTTCGCGTCAGCGACATCGACATCTTCGACCACATGAACAACTCGGTCTACTGGTCGGTGGTCGAGGACCATCTGTACAAGGCACCCGAGCTATTAAAGGCACCCTTGCGGGTGACGATCGAGCACGACGCCCCGGTAGGGCTCGGCGACAAACTAGAGATCATCACGCATGTCCATCGGCCCGGTACGACTGACAAGTTCGGTCCCGAACTGGCGGATCGCACTGTTACAACGCTCACATATGCCGTCGGCGACGAGACCAAAGCCGTCGCATCGATCTTCGCGCTCTGACGCCGTTTCCCTAACAGTACGACCGTACTGACGTGCGCAAATCGGTTACCGGCAAGTAGCTTCTGAACCGTTTCAGGGAATGCTTACCTTCGCAACCTTTGCAACATGGCGCGACTGCTTGGCGAAAATTGGCAATCAAAACGGGTGGACCTGCGCGTATGGCGTGATGCATCCTCGTAACAGCGGAACAGCCAAGTTTGTTGAGTATTAGCAAGCCGAGCCCCGCCGGCTATGCAAAGCGATCCGAAGGAGCAGCCATGTCCACTGTGGGCACGCCGAAGTCACCCGAACAGATCCAGCACGATTGGGACACCAACCCGCGCTGGAAGGGCATCACCCGTACGTACACCCCGGCCGACGTGGTCGCACTGCAGGGTTCCGTCGTCGAGGAGGCGACCCTGGCCCGCCGCGGCGCCGAGGTGCTGTGGAACCAGCTGCACGACATGGAGTTCGTCAACTCGCTCGGCGCGCTGACCGGCAACATGGCCGTCCAGCAGGTGCGTGCCGGCCTGAAGGCCATCTACCTGTCGGGCTGGCAGGTCGCCGGTGACGCGAACCTGTCCGGCCATACCTACCCGGACCAGAGCCTCTACCCGGCCAACTCGGTGCCGCAGGTGATCCGTCGCATCAACAACGCGCTGCTGCGGGCCGACGAGATCGCCAAGGTCGAGGGCGACACCTCGGTGGAGAACTGGCTCGCCCCGATCGTTGCCGACGGTGAGGCCGGCTTCGGTGGTGCGCTGAACGTCTACGAGCTGCAGAAGGCGATGATCGCCGCAGGCGTCGCGGGGTCGCACTGGGAAGATCAGCTGGCGTCGGAGAAGAAGTGCGGCCACCTCGGTGGCAAGGTGCTGATCCCCACCCAGCAGCACATCCGCACCCTGACCTCGGCCCGCCTGGCTGCCGACGTCGCCGACGTGCCGACCGTCGTCATCGCGCGTACCGATGCCGAGGCCGCCACGCTCATCACCTCCGATGTCGACGAGCGCGACCGCCCGTTCATCACCGGCGAGCGGACCAAGGAAGGCTTCTACCGCGTCCGCAACGGTCTCGAGCCGTGCATCGCCCGCGCCAAGGCCTACGCGCCGTTCTCCGACCTGATCTGGATGGAGACCGGCACCCCGGACCTCGAGCTGGCCGCGAAGTTCGCCGAGGGCGTCAAGAGCGAGTTCCCCGACCAGATGCTGGCGTACAACTGCTCGCCGTCGTTCAACTGGAAGAAGCACCTCGACGACGCGACCATCGCGAAGTTCCAGAAGGAGCTCGGCGCGATGGGCTTCAAGTTCCAGTTCATCACGCTGGCCGGCTTCCACGCCCTGAACTACTCGATGTTCGATCTGGCCTACGGCTACGCCCGCGGCCAGATGAGCGCCTACGTCGAGCTGCAGGAGCGCGAGTTCGACGCCGAGGAGCGCGGCTACACCGCCACCAAGCACCAGCGTGAGGTCGGTGCCGGCTATTTCGACCGGATCGCCACCACCGTCGACCCGACCAGCTCGACCACCGCGCTCGCGGGTTCGACCGAAGAGGGTCAGTTCCACTGAGCCCTATCGTCGAGCGCACGGTTGTTGTACGCCAACGTCGAGTAGACGTGTCAACAGCCGTGCGCTCGACGTCTGTTAGGAAGTACGAGTGAGCATTGAACGGGTCGGCGTCATCGGCGCCGGGCAGATGGGTTCGGGAATCGCCGAGGTATCGGCCAAGGCCGGCGCGGATGTGCTCGTCTACGAGCCGACCGACGAGCTGGTGACCGCGGGAAACCAGCGGCTCACCCAGTCGCTGGAGCGCGCGGCGGCCAAAGGCAAGCTGAGCGAGGACGATCGCGACGCGGCGCTGGCCCGCCTGAAGTTCACCACCGACCTGGCCGACCTGGCTGACCGTCAGCTCGTCATCGAGGCGGTCGTCGAAGACGAGGCGGTCAAGGGCAAGATCTTCGCCGAGCTCGACAGGGTGATCACCGACCCAGATGCGGTACTCGCATCGAACACGTCGAGTATCCCGATCATGAAAATTGCTGCGGCAACGCAGAATCCAAGCCGAGTGCTGGGTCTGCACTTCTTCAACCCGGTGCCGGTCCTGCCGCTCGTCGAGCTCGTCAGCACGCTGGTCACCGCGCCTGAAGCCACCGCGCGCACCGAGCAGTTCGCGAGCGAGGTGCTTGGTAAGAAGGTGGTGCGATGCGGGGATCGGTCGGGCTTCATCGTCAACGCCTTGTTGGTGCCGTATCTGTTGGCAGCCATCAGGATGGCGGAGGCAGGGGTCGCGACCGTCGAGGACATCGATACCGCGGTGGTCGCCGGGCTGTCGCATCCGATGGGCCCGCTGCGGCTGTCGGATCTGATCGGCCTCGACACCATGAAGCTCATCGCCGACTCGATGTACGACGAGTACAAGGACGCGAACTATGCTCCGCCGCCGCTGCTCTTGCGCATGGTCGAGGCGGGACAGCTGGGTAAGAAGTCAGGTCGGGGTTTCTACACGTACTGATGGTCGAGCACGGGTTACCAGGTGGCGAGCGGCTCAAGCCTCGGCGAGTCGCTTCTTCTCGGCCTCGACATCGAAATCGGCTGGGGGCCAAGATAAGTTCATCGACTCGAGCGCCTCGATCAGCAGCTCGGTGATCGCCAGCCTGCTGTACCACTTTCGGTCGCACGGAATCACGTGCCATGGTGCGTAATCGGTCGACGTCTTGTCCAGCAGCGCCTGGTACGCCTCCTGGTACAGCGGCCACTTGAGCCGTTCGTCTATGTCGCCCGGGTTGTACTTCCAGTACTTGTCGGGCCGCTCCAGCCGCTCGGACAGCCGGGCCTTCTGTTCGTCGAGCGAGACGAACATCGCCACCTTGATCAGCGTCATACCGCCATCGACGAGCGCCTTCTCGAAGGCGTTGATCTCGTCATAGCGCGCCCCCCACACATCGGGCGCGACGAGATTGTGCACCCGGACGATCAACACGTCTTCGTAGTGGCTGCGGTCGAAGACCCCGATGTGGCCGGCGGTCGGCAGCGCATTGCGAATACGCCACAGATAATGGTGCGCCAGCTCTTCCTCGGTCGGCTTGACGAAGCTGGTGTACTGGATGCCCTGGGGATTACCGCCTCCCACAACATGTTTGACGATGCCGCCCTTACCCGCGGTATCCATACCCTGCAGCACCAGCAGGATCGAGCGGGTGTCGCCGGAGCGGCTGTTGGCGTACAGCATCTCCTGCAGCTCGGCGAATCGTGCGTTGCGTTCGGCCTGCAATGCCGGGGCGTCGGCCTTCTTACCCCGAAAGCCCGGCGTCGCCCCGGTGTCGATGTCAGCAATCTTGTCGCCGTGATGGAACTCGAGATGGGTATGCGGCTCGTGGGTCCACAAGGACGGCAGGTGTGACTCGCTCATCACCTCAGTCAAGCAGTTGCCGGGGTAAAACCGGCGAAGGATGCGGGTCCTGCCGAAACTTCTCCAGCGATCCGCCGACCTCGACGATGCCGCACAGCGCGCTCCACGACAGCATCGTGAGGTAATCGATCAGTTCGTCTGAACTCATGCGTGGGTTCGACATCCACGAGTGCGTGGCCAGCTGCACGCCGCCAACGGTGTGATACGCCCACGGCTCGACGCCGCCGGTGTCCATCCCCGCCTCGGCCATGCGCCGCCGCAGCATCACCGCGAGCATGCGAGCGATGATCTGCTCCGAGCGCGCGACGGCCTGGCTCTTGGAGGCCGAGTTGTTTGCCATCACGAACTGGTACGGCTCCGGCTCGGCGGCGACGGTTTCCACGTAGACCCCGATGATCCTGCGCGTCAGGTCGTAGCCGTCCAGGTTGGATGAGAGAGCCGAAGCCATATTCGGGATCAGTGTGGTCTGCGCGAACCGCATCATCACCGCGGTCGTCAGGTCGTTCTTGTCGACGAAGTAGCGGTAGAGCACCGTCTTGGACACACCGATCTCGGCTGCGATCTCGTCCATGCTGACGTTGCTGCCGCGGCGCCGAATCGCCTCCAGGGTGCCATCGACCAGCTCGTTGCGCCGTTCCACCTTGTGCTGGTGCCAGCGCCTCTTGCGTCCATCGGTCTTGACCGCGACGGACGAGATTTGTTCTGCCACGATCGCCGTAATCCCGTTCCCTAGTTCCCCTCGATAGTACGGGTGATCTTGCGTTCGAGCGCTGTCGGCTGGAACCGCCACTCCGCGGGTAGCGGATGATGTAGGTGTGGCACACAGACCGAGCGCCGGCAACCCGGCTCCGCGTAGCTTCGCCGAGTCGCTGGCGGCTGCTGACAGTGGCGCCGATGCCGAGCGCCAACGCGGCCTGCGGCGAATGAAGGTCGTCGCGGTGTCGTTCCTGCTCGGTGCCACGGTGATCTTTCTCGTATGCACCTGGGCTCAGTCCCAGGGGGCGGCGCCGTGGGTTGGGTATGTCCGCGCCGCAGCCGAAGCGGGCATGGTCGGCGCGCTGGCCGACTGGTTCGCTGTCACCGCGCTGTTCAAGCATCCGCTGGGTATCCCGATCCCGCACACCGCGATCATCAAGCGCAAGAAAGACCAACTCGGCGAGGGGCTGGGGACGTTCGTCCGCGAGAACTTCTTGTCACCCGAGGTCGTGGAGGCCAAACTGCGCGACGCGCAAGTCGCCGGACGCCTTGGCAAGTGGGTCTCCGAGCCGGTCCACGCCCAGCGCGTAGCGGCCGAAACATCAACGGTGCTACGGGTTCTGGTGGAGATGCTGCGCGACGAGGACGTCCAGCATGTGTTGGATCGCATGATCATCAAGCGCATCGCCGAGCCGACATGGGGCCCGCCGATCGGCCGCGTCCTGGCCACCCTGCTCGCCGAGGGCAGGCAGGAAGCACTGATCCAGCTGCTGGCCGATCGGGCCTTCCAATGGTCGCTCAACGCCGGCGAGATCATCGAGCGCGTCATCGAACGCGACTCACCCACCTGGTCGCCACGCTGGGTCGACCACCTCGTCGGCGATCGCATCCACCGCGAGCTCATGGACTTCACCGACAAGGTGCGCCGCAACCCCGACCACGAACTGCGACGCTCGGCGACCCGCTTCCTTTTCGAGTTCGCCGACGACCTCCAGCACGACGAGGCCACGATTCAGCGCGCCGAGAACGTCAAGGAACAACTCATGGCCCGCGATGAGGTGGCGCGGGCGGCGGAGACGGCTTGGAGTGCTGCCAGGCGGATCATCCTCGAATCGGTCGACGACCCGTCGTCGGCTCTGCGGACCCGCATCACCGACTCGGTCGTGCACATCGGTGAGTCGCTTCGCGACGATGCCGATCTCCGCGACAAGGTCGACAACTGGATCATCAGAGCGGCTCAGCATCTGGTGTCGGAATATGGGGTGGAGATCACAGCGATCATCACCGAGACCATCGAGCGCTGGGACGCGGACGAGGCCAGTCGCCGCATCGAATTGCATGTGGGTCGTGACCTGCAGTTCATCCGAATCAACGGCACCGTCGTGGGTTCGCTCGCGGGTCTGATCATCTATTCGATAGCCCAGCTACTCTTCTGACCTGCGCTAACTAGTGCTTGCAAAAGTTAGCACCCCGTCGTACCGTGGGATGTGTCGTTACCGGTTACCCGATGCTCGAGGGGGGTCACGCATGCCGCAGGATGAGAAGATCGCCGCAGTGGTGTCCAACGCTGCACAGGACATCGGCACCTTCATTCGCACGCAGCGCGAGGCGGCCCAGGTATCGGTACGGCAGTTGGCCGAGAAGGCTGGCGTCAGTAATCCCTACCTCAGTCAGATCGAGCGGGGATTGCGGAAACCCTCCGCCGATGTGCTCAACCAGATCGCCAAGGCGCTGCGGGTGTCCGCGGAAGTTCTCTACATAAGGGCGGGAATCCTGGAGCCCAGCGAGAACAACGAAGTCCGCGACGTCATCATCACCGACTCGGCGATCACCGAGCGGCAAAAGCAGGTGCTGCTCGAGATCTACACGTCGTTCGTCCAGCAGAACGAGGCCCAGCACGACGAGGGCCAGCAGAACGGGGACCTGCAGATCGAAGCCGCGCGGGTCCAGGCCGACGAGGAGCAGACGACTGAATAGAAATTCGCACCGCATTTAGTCCAACCGAACCGTCCGTTTGAAGTTCTGAACACCAAATCTCCAGAAAGTGAAAGGAAACACCGACATGGCTAAGAACACCCCGGCCAAGAACAAGAACCAGCCGACCGCTGACGACCTGAAGGCCCCGCTGCTTGCCGCAGTCGGCGCTGCCGATCTGGCCCTCGAGCGCGTCAACGAGATCGTCGCGGCCTTGCGCGAGCGTGCCGAAGATGCGCGCAGCGATGCCGGGACCCGCGTGGAAGAGACCCGCGCCCGTGTGACCAAGCTGCAGGAAGAGCTGCCCTCACAGTTCGGCGATCTGCGTGAGCGCCTGAGCTCCGAGGAGGTGCGCAAGTTCGCCGAGACCTACGCCGAGGCCGCGCAGACCTCCTACAACAAGCTGGTCGAGCGTGGCGAGGCCGCCCTCGAGCGCCTGCGCAGCCAGCCGGCTCTCGAAGAGGCCGCCGGTCGCGTCGAGCGCTACTCGGACCAGGCCGTCGAGCTGACCCAGGAAGCGCTGGGCAACGTCGCCACCCAGACCCGTGCGGTCGGCGAGCGCGCCGCCAAGCTGGTCGGTGTCGAGCTGCCGAAGAAGGCCCAGAAGGCCGCGGCGCCCGCGAAGAGCGCCGCCAAGAAGGCTCCGGCCAAGGCCCCCGCCAAGAAGGCCGCCGCCAAGAAGGCTCCGGCCAAGAAGGCCCCGGCCAAGAAGGTCACGCAGAAGTAGCATTTCGGCACTTGGTCGCCCGGCTGGGCGAGTAAGAGTCGACCAGGGGACGTAGCCCGCATACGCTTGGAGCGTGCAGCTCCAAAACTTGGCGGGTTACGTCCTCTTGTTGTTGGCGGTCGTCGTACTGGCCTTCACCCTCTATGCCTTCGTGCACGCCGCCATGCAGCGGCCCGACGCGTATACCGCCGCGGGCAAGCTCACCAAGCCGGTCTGGCTGCTGATCATCGGCGGTGCAGGCGCCTTCGCCCTGCTCACCAGCCTCGCCGGAGTCTCTGTTTTCGCGATTGCGATCGCTGCTGTCGCGACCGGCATCTACCTTGTCGATGTGCGGCCGAAGATCCTGGAAATTCAAGGGAAGTCCCGTTAACCGGCGTTTCGTCGCGGCTGCGGTCGCGACGGTCTTCGTACCCCTCACCTTCGCGCCCGCCGCCCCGGCCACTGCGGCGCCCGCGCCGCCGGCCAGTCCGGCGCCCCCGCCCCCCTACGTCGACCACGTCGAATGGGCGAAGTTCGGCGACCTCTCGAGTCTGCGGGTGTATCCGACCGCTGCGGGCCGGCAGGCGTCGCTGGTCGCGACCGTCGACACCGAGGCCGCCGCATGGCAAGAGGTGCTGGCGCTGTCGCCCGACGCCGCGATGCCCGGAATGTACGAACAATTCGTTTGCCACTGGGAGTTGGCCGAACTCGGCCGCCCCGGAAAGACCAGTTGGAATCTCGAGCCGTGGCGGCCCGAGGTCGATGACGGCACGTTGATCGCGACGGGTTGTAATCCGGGCGGGACCGAGGAACCGTTTTAGTGGCTCGGTGGGCAGGAGCGGAGCGACCCGGGAATGGGCAGAGCTACTGCCGCGATGACGTGGCTGCGCTCATCGATCACACTCTGCTCAAACCCGAAGCCACCGAACACGACGTTGCGCGACACGTTGAGGAAGCGACCGAACTCGGGGTGTACGCGATCTGTGTGTCACCGTCCATGGTCGCCATCGCGGAGCGAGCCGGCGCGGGCGCCAAGCCCATCGCCGCAGTCGTCGGATTCCCTTCGGGCAAGCATCTTTCGGCAATCAAGGCCGAGGAGGCGCGCGTTGCGGTGTCGGAAGGGGCCGCTGAGATCGACATGGTGATCGACATCGGCGCCGCGGTGTCCGGCGACTTCACCGCCGTAGGGGCGGATGTCGCCGCGGTCCGGTCGGCGATCGGTGGCGACGTCGTCCTGAAGGTGATCGTGGAGTCGGCGGCGTTGCTCAGCATCGTTGGAGAGGATGCGCTGGTGTCGGCGTCCAGGACCGCGGCCGATGCCGGCGCCGACTTCGTGAAGACCTCCACCGGGTTCCATCCGGCGGGGGGCGCATCGGTGCACGCGGTGGAGCTCATGCGTGGGGCTGTCGGCCCGAGTGTCCAGGTCAAGGCCAGTGGCGGCATACGTACGACAGCCGACGCGCTGTCGATGCTCGACGCCGGCGCGACCCGGCTGGGACTGTCTGGGACTCGGTCGGTGCTGGACGGATTGAAGGAGGCGGAGCGCGTTATTGACGCAAACTAGTAATATTTGCTGAGTTCGATTTACGAGTGTGCCGAAAGTGTGCAAAGATCTAGATCAAGCTCACCTATTCCGCTGGTGATAATCCGATAGGATGGAAAGATGACGACCGACAATCGTTTGCTTCGTCGAGTTTCAGCAGTTGCGGGAATTGGAGCCATCGCCGCGATGGGCTTCTTCACCGCTTCGTGCGCCAAGGAAGAGGAAAAGGCGCCAGAGACCACCACGACCACCACTACGACCACGACTTCCGCCGCACCGGTCGAGCCGACCGAGAAGGCTCCCCGCCTGGAGCCGGGCGGACCGAACCCGTTCTCGCCGAGCGTTATTGCGCCGCCGGCACCGGAGGCCACGCCTGGCCGCCATCGCTGATAGGCGACTCCGGGTTCAGGCCAGGCTCTCGGCACTCGTCGCCGCAGCGGCGCTGACCGCCACCAGCTTCAGCGCCGCTTGCGCGCGGCAATCTCCCGACCCGATCACGGGTCCCTACGCAGCATTGCTGGCGAGTTCGGCCGACCTCGGCCCGTCGCATTCTGCTGACACCCAACTGACCGTCACGCTCGCAGACCCGACGCAGGCACCGGCATTGACCCGATGGGCCGGTGATCGAGGCCTGTGGGTACGTACCCGCCCTGGTGACGGCTGGGCCATCGTCGAGGGTCCGGCCGCTGAGGTGTCGCGGGCATTCGACGTGCCCATCCATGACTACCGCGGCCGTAAGGGCCAGGTGTTCTACGCGTCCACCCATCAACCGTCGATACCGTCACCCCTGCGTGGCGTGGTGGCGGGGGTGGGCCGGATCAACAGCTACACCCCGCACCACCTGAAGAGCCCCGGGTTCCTGCCCCTCGATGTGCGGTGGGGTGGGCTGACCCCCGACGGTCTGCTGCAGGCTTACAACGCCGACCCGCTGGCCGAGCAGGGCATCACCGGTAAAGGCCAGACGATCGTCTTCTTCGCGTTCGACAGCGCCGACCAGGAGGACTTGGACCTCTTCGCCGACACCTCCGAATTGCCCCGATTCACCCCGGTGATCGTCGGCGGGAAGCCAGAGGAACAGCACGGCGAAACCGCGATGGATCTTCAAGTGGCACATGCGATTGCGCCGGATGCCCGGCTCGTCGTGGTCAACGCCCGACCTACGGTCGAGGGGGACGGCGCCTTCGAGAAGATCGGCAAGATGTTCGAAGAGGCCGACCGCCAGTTCCCCGGGGCGGTGTGGAGCCTGTCCATCGGATGGGGTTGCGACAAGCTGGTCACTGCGGCGGATCTGGCGCCGGTGGCGGCGGCGCTCGAAAGGGCGCAGCGGCGTGGCACCTCTGCGTTCGACGCGAGCGGCGACAACGCGGGCCTCGAGTGCAAAGCCAGCGACGCATGGTCGGCCCCACCGGGTCCCGATGACATTGGCCTGGACGCGGTCTCGTCGATACCGGCGATGACGACGGTCGGTGGCACGACGTTGTCGACGAGCCCTCGCGGCGACTGGGTGGGGGAACGCCCATGGGTGGATTCACCGCTGTCCCAAGGCTCGACCGGTGGTGTGTCGGTGCTGTTCGACCGGCCGCAATGGCAGAGCCAGCTGGACATCGAGCAGGACCCCCAGCGTCGCCGCCTCGTGCCCGATGTCGCGGCGGTCGGGGATCCCTTCACCGGCGTCAGGTTCATCTACAAGCAGACCGAGGTGCTCGGCGGCGGCACGTCGCAGTCGGCGCCGATCTGGGCCGCGATGACCGCGCTGATGAACCAGTACCTCGTCGAGCGCGGCGGCCATCAGATCGGGAACGCGAACCCGCTGCTGTACCGCGTGGCCGCCGGTTCGTATCTACCGGGATTCCGTAACGTGGGCCGCGGCGGGAACGCGGTCTACTACTCGAATCCCGGCTACGACCTGGTGACCGGACTGGGCAGCCCGAACATCGACAACCTCGCCCGCAATATCCTCGGACTCCAGAAGGGGGTGGCGCCTCGGTGAGCAGCCCAGGTGGCTCATCCACCATGGTCTGTCGGGCGTGCGAAACCGAAGTACCCGATGCGGGCTTCTGCGGCAGTTGCGGCGCGAAACAGGCCGGCGGACAGGGGCGTTTGCGCCTTGGCGCGTACGCGGTCGCCCCGAACGAACACACTCTGCTGCCATTCTTCGTCACGTCGCTTTTCCCGCAGCTGTCACAGCGGTCGCACATGGTCTTTCGGGTGGGGCTGGCGGTGCCCCTCCTCGGGGTGATCGCGTTCGCATTGCTGCGGTGGCAGGCGCCGCTGATCACGGTGGGCGCGCTCGGACTGCTGATCCTGTTCGTGCTGTTTCTGCGCGAATCCGACGTCGACGACGACCTGCCGCGCGGCTTGTTGGCGCTGACCGCCGCGATGGGAATCGCCTTGGGTGTCGGCTGTGCCTACGCCGTCAACGAGTTAGTCCCCGACGACTACGTCTTGACGCTGGGAAGCGAGTACACCACACAGACGCCGTTCGACAAGGTGCTCGTGATCGTGACCCCGGTGTTCTACGCGCTGCTGATGCTGATTCCGACGGCGGTGATTCGGCTGATCCAGCGCGGACCACGGGAGTCGTTGGAGGGCTACGTAATCGGGGCGCTCGGGTCGATCAGTTTCACCTCCGCGGCGACCTTGACGCTGTTGTCTCCTCAGTTCGAGACGGGGATCAGGGCCAGCGACCGAGCGGTCGACACCTTGGTCGTGCAAGCCGGAATTCAGCTGATCGCCGTGCCTCTGACGGCGGCGATGCTCGGCGGGTTGTTCGGGATGGCACTGTGGTTCGGCCGTCGGACCCTCATCGCGATCAGCGTGCTGTTGATCCTCGGCTTGTACGCCCTGTTCGGTCTGATGGATCTCGAGACGATTCCGATATTCGTGGAGTTGGTGCTCTACCTGTTCATCGCGCTGTTCGCCGTGATCGCGCTCAGGCTCGGCGTCCAGTTCGTCTTGATGACCAAGGATCACGACCCGGGAACCCACAGCGGGTTTCTGCGCTGCTTTCACTGTCACTACGTTGAACCCGACATGCCGTTCTGCCCCAATTGCGGGGTCGCCACGCATGCGGCATCGCGGTCCTCGCGCGATGTTCGACGCACCGCACACGATGTCGAGACCGCGCCGGTGCGTCGCCCGAGCCATGCCCGTCTGATGACGGCGCTGGCCATCGGCACGGCGGTCGCGGCGGCTGCGGGCATCGCCGCCGCGTTTGCGTCCACGCCCGCGGTGGTCGCCTATCAATGCCCGCCCGACTGCGGACGTCCGCCGATCTACGAACCGATCGAATCGTATCCGCGTTACGTCTCCGAGGACGGCGCGTTCTCGGTGCAGTACCCCGGGCCGGGAACGGCTTACGTGGCCACACTGCAGCCGGATGGCGTCGAATTGAAATTCACCGGCGGCGACACCGGCACCATGGAGTTGTTCGGACAGCCCGCCGAGGGTAAGACTGCGAAGCAGATTACGGAAAGCCTTGTCGCCGAACATTTCCCGAATGCGACCGTCGATTATCAGATCCCCAACGCCATGGTCGGCTACGAACCCGGGTATGGCGTCGTCTACGACGAGTATCCACAGGACGCCCGCGGATCGTTCGCCCGGCTGCGGCTCCTCGTCATGGTCGCGGTCAAGAACGACTATGCGTTGGCTGCCGCCGCGATCGGGCCGTACCGCGAGTTCACCCGGGACGACGGACCGGGCCACCCATCCGCAGCGAATCTGCAGCTTGCCATGGATATGGGCAAGTACGTCAACAGTTTTCGGTGGACAGAGCCGAAGGACTGACCGTCAGATGCTCGAGAAGCAGGAGTCTTGCTCGCTCCTGGGGATCGTCGCGTTCTGGGTGGAGAACTGGGTTTCCACGCCCGCGTCCGTCACCTTGACCGAGTCGGCCTTGATGTCCATCGGCAGCTCCTGCTCCAACTGGGCGGTGAGCGAGTCGAGTGCGGGCTGAATCGTCTCCCGCGGCAACGTGAAACCGAGCCCGGTCAGCTCCGTCACCTCCAGCGTCAGAGCGCCGTTCTTGACCGTCGGCTTGGTGACGATGCTGCCGAGTGCCGCCTCCAACTCGACCGTGCCATCGGACGGGTTGGTCGTGACGCCGGAGATCAACGATCCGACGAGCGGAATGGCGTCCTGAATGGACTGTGACATGCCGGCCGATGTCCAGTCGATCTTCGCGACGAGCGACCCGATCGTGCCGCCGCTACCGGAGCCGGCGTCTTCATTCAGTTTGACGTTCTCGACGGTCACATCGGCTTTCATGCCCTGCAAACTGCCGATCTGATTGCCCGCGGTTTCGATGTGCAGGCTCGAATAGTGCCTGGACATGTGCTGTATCAGGAAGGGCGGCATGAAGGCGAAGGACACCTCGGCCTTGTCCTCGACAAGACATTCGACGGCGGAGGCGACCCTGGTCTCGCCTTCGTTGCGGGCGTACAGCTCGACGCCGATCAGCGCTGCCGCGATGACCGCGACGACGATGACCAGCGTCAGAACGATGGACAGCGGGTCGCGAAGGAAGCCCTTCGACCGCTTCTTGGGGGTGGGCTCCTCCTGCTGCGGCGCCGACGTCTGCGGCCCAGGCCCCTGGGGTGGCGGCGCCGAGTAACCCGGCGGCGGGCCCTGCGGCGGGTGTTGCGGGTACTGCGGCTGGCTCTGCGGGTACTGAGGTGGGCCCTGCGGCTGGTTGCGGCCGTCCCAAGGGTCTGTCATCCCCGCGATTCTGCCTTACGCCATAGGTGATCTGTGCGGTTGTGCATGACCGCGATGGTTTCGCGGACCTTCCGGGCCGCATCGAGGTCGACATCGGTGACGAGCAGAGCCGGATCGTCACCCGCCGATGCGACGACCTCGCCCACCGGAGACGCGACGACGCTGCCGCCCACCCCGGTGGGTCCCAGCGCCGCGATTTCGTCGCCCGGATAGGCCTGATCGACTGCGGCGACGAAACCCGTCGTGTCGATCGCACGGGCGCGGGCCAGCAGCGTCCACTGGTCAAGCTTGCCGGCACCGGTGCCCCACGATGCATGGACGGTGATGAGTTGTGCTCCGCGGCGGGCCAATTCGATGTACAGCTCAGGGAAGCGGACGTCGTAACACAGGGTGAGGCCGACGGTGACTGGACCTGCGTCACCGTCGACCGAGATCACCACGGGCTCGCGGCCCGGCGCCACGGTATTCGACTCGGTGAACCCGAACGCGTCGTAGAGATGGATCTTGTCGTAGTGGGCGTCCACTCCCGGTCCCGTCGCGATCAGGGTGTTCGTCACCCGCGCCCGCCCATCTCGGGTGTCGGCGGGGACGAACATGCCGGCGACGACGACGGTGCCTGCGCGCTCGGCGATCTGCCGCACTCCCGTCGCCCATGGGCCGTCGAGCGGTTCGGCGATCGAGGCCAGCGAAGCGCCGAAGCGGCACATCGTCGCCTCCGGGAACAACACCAGCCGCGCACCGGCATCGGCTGCGCGCCGGGTGTAGTCCTCGACCAGGCCGAGGTTGGCCGCGGGGTCGGTGCCGCTGCGGATTTGTGCCAGGGCCACACGCATGATCACCAGCGTAGGACGTTCAGGCGAGGGGATTAGGCGCCACGGCCTGCCACGGCACCGTCAGCACGCCGTCGCGCATCCGTCGTCGCGGTGGATCGACCTGGAAGCCGCTGTTGCGCAGGAGATCCAGCATTGCCCGCCAGCGCACCCTCGGGCCGAAGACACCGTGGCCCGCGACGCTGGCCCACGCGTGATCGGCCGCCGCGAGCAAAGCGTGGATCGGCTGACCACCGACATTGTGATGGATCAGCACCTTGGGCAGTCGCACGGCGAGGTCGGACGGGCGCTCGATGGCGAACGGGTCGCAGGCCAGCGTGAGGCTCAGCGGACCGTCGGCGTCGAGCAGCACCCAACAGCAGAGCCTGCCGAGTTCATCGCACGTGCCGTCGACGATCAGACCGCCGGGAGCCAACTGCGCTTGCATCGTCGACCACGCCTCGGCCACCGCGACGACGGGATATTGACGCAGCACGTTGAATGCGCGCACCAGGGCGGGGCGCCGCCCCGCCAATTCGAAACCGCCGAGGGCGAATTCAACGGTGTCGCTACCCGCGGCTCGTGCGGACGCGACTCGGTCGGGGTGGATTTCGAGGCCGATGACCCGAACGTCGTTGCGCACCATCCGCAGTCGCTCGGCCAGTTCGAGGGTCGTCACCGGCAACGCGCCGTAGCCGAGGTCGATGACCAACGGGTCGGCGGCGGACAGCAGTGCGGCGCGCACCCGCCGCGAATGCACCAGCCAGCGATCGCTGCGTCGCAGTCTGTTGTAGCCGGTGGTACCTCGCGTGAGCTGTCCAAGGGGGGCAGCCATGAATTCAAGTTTAAGCCGGTGCGGCCCTCGAGCCCCGCACCACGCCGCTGGGCCGACCTAAGTGTTCTCGGCGATCCACACCGTGGTGAAGCGCTGCTCATGGACCAAAAGGTCCACGAGTTGGCTGCCGATGAAGTTCTCGATCTTGCCGCCGACGAGCGGAATGTTCACTTCGACGGTGGCATTGAAGTCCAGCCGCGAGGCGGTGCCGGGATTCGCTGGAGCAAGGGTCGCGCTGCCGTGAAGATGCGCCGGTGCATCCTGAATTCTGAGTTTGACGGTCGCCGCCGCCTGACTGTCGCGGATCGGCGACCACACCTCTTCGCGGATCAACGTCAGGTCTCCGCGATGGAACTGCTGAACCACCCCCGGCAACCGGCTGGCGAGGATCTTCTGCGTGGTCACGATGTCGATACCGCAGTCGTCGCCGAGGATCAGCCGGTCGAGCGAGTAGGCGTCGGCGCCGGACTCCGTCAGGCGGGCCAGCCAGTACCTCTCATCGCGGAATGCGCGGTGGACTTGTTCGACAGTGCCCTCGTACTCGGTCGCCATGTCGAATGAACGCGGCATAGCTGGCCACGCTACCGTTACCGCCCGTGGTCACCTCGCTAATCGGCGGCGCGTCCGTCTCTGAAGCGGTGCCGCTGGCACCGCTGACCACTTTGCGCGTCGGGCCCGTCGCGCGGCGCCTGATCACCTGCGACACCACCCAGAAGGTCGTCGACGTGACGCGCGCGCTGGGCCCCGACAGCGATGCCCTCGTGCTCGCGGGTGGATCGAATGTCGTGCTGGCCGACGACCTCACCGACCTCACCGTCGTCCTGCTCGCCAACACCGAGATCACAGTCAAGGGCAACGTCGTGCGCGCGGAGGCCGGCGCGGCGTGGGACGACGTCGTCGTGACGTCGCTGGCGCACGGGCTGGGCGGGCTGGAATGCCTGTCCGGCATCCCCGGCTCCGCGGGCGCGACACCGGTTCAGAACGTCGGCGCGTACGGCGCCGAGGTTGCCGACACCATCCGGCGGGTTCGCCTGCTCGACCGGCGCACCGGCGCGGACTCCTGGGTGCCACCGTCGGCCCTGCAGTTCGGCTACCGCACCAGCATCCTCAAGCACTCATCGGCAGCGACCGTGCTCGAGGTGGAGTTCGAATTGCGCCCCGACGGACTCAGCGCACCGATGCGCTACGGTGAGCTCGCCAATGCCCTTGGTGCAGAACCGAATTCGCGGATCGACGCCGCCCGTGTGCGGGACGTGGTGCTGGCGTTGCGGGCCGGTAAGGGCATGGTGCTCGACGAGGCAGACCACGACACCTGGAGCGTCGGCTCCTTCTTCACCAATCCCGTCGTCGACCAAGAAGTCTTCGAGAGGCTCAAGGGCAGTGTCGACGGAGTCGTGCCCAACTATCCGGCGCCCGACGGCGTCAAGCTGGCCGCGGGATGGCTCGTCGAGCGTGCCGGCTTCGCCAAGGGCTATCCGGGCAACGACGCTGTAGCGCGGCTTTCGACCAAGCATGCGCTGGCTGTGACCAATCGGGGCACAGCGACGTCATCTGATGTGATTGCGCTGGCCAGGACGGTACGCGACGGTGTCAGAACGACATTCGGGATCGAACTCACCCCCGAACCGATTCTGATTGGCGCCGCTCTCTAGGTACCCTGGGTCCACGTGAGCCCTGCCGATGCCGTGCCCTCAATGCCGGCTATATCCAGACGGCGCGCCTTGACCGCTTTCGCGGTCGGGGTCATCGCGCCGGGCGCTCTGGCGGCCTGCTCCAGGGGGTCCCTGCCCTCGGCCGGCGAGGCGATCGCGCCGCCAGCCCCGTCGCTGACATACCAACCCGCGGACGCCACCGCTGATGTGGTGCCAACCGCGCCGATCGGGATCGAGGTCCGCGACGGCTGGTTCCAGCGGGTCGCGCTGACGAATCCCGAAGGCAAGGCCGTCGCGGGTGCGCTCAACCGCGATCGCACCGCCTTCAACATCACCGAACCGCTCGGCTACGGCGTCGAGTACACGTGGAGTGGCTCGGTGGTCGGCCGTGACGGCAATGCGCAACCCGTCGCAGGCAACTTCACCACCGTCAACCCCAGCGCTCAGGTCAGCGGCCGGTTCCAGCTCGCCGACGGTCAAGTCGTCGGCGTCGCGGCCCCGATCATCATCCAGTTCGACGCGTCGATCAGCGACAAGGCGTCCGTCGAGAAGGCGGTCAAGGTCACCACCGAACCGGCCGTCGAGGGCAGCTGGGCATGGTTGCCCGACGAGGTCGGCGGCTCGCGCATGCACTGGCGCACCAAGGATTACTACCCGGCGGGCACGAAGGTGCACGTCGACGCGAAGCTCTACGGGGTTCCGTTCGGTGACGGCGCGTTCGGCGCGGCGGATTCGACGTTGGCGTTCGAGATCGGCCGCCGTCAGGTGGTCAGGGCCGAGGCGTCGTCGCACCGCATCCAGGTGCTCGACGCCGGCGGCGCGGTCATCATGGACTTCCCGTGCAGCTACGGCGAGGGCGACCTGGATCGCAACGTGACGCGCAGCGGCGTGCACGTCGTCACCGAGAAGTACGAAGACTTCTATATGACCAACCCCGCGGCCGGATACGCCAACGTCCGCGAGAGGTTCGCCGTTCGGATCTCGAACAACGGCGAGTTCATCCACGCCAACCCGGCCAGCCTCGGTTCGCAGGGCAACTCGAACGTCACCAACGGCTGCATCAACCTGTCCGAGTCCGACGCCCAGCAGTATTTCAACAGTGCGATCTACGGCGATCCGGTGGAGGTCACCGGGACCCGGATCCAGCTGTCCTACGCCGACGGCGACATCTGGGACTGGGCGGTTTCGTGGGACGAGTGGACGTCGATGTCCGCGCTGTCGGACCAGGCGTCACCCGTGGGGATTCCCAGCACCGCTCCTGCCACGCCGTCGGGTGCACCGGAGCCCGCCGGCGCAGGTCGCCCCGGCGGCTAGGTCGTTTTCGCCGAACGTGGGTTACCCGCACGCATTCGGGCCTGTCTGCGTGTCACAAGTCCACGCTCGGCGTAGTGGGTTGACTCGTAGCTAGGTCCGGCGGTTGAAGCGCGAGCCGCTGGCCCCGCTGACCTGGTCACGCGGCCGCACCACGATCAGATCAAGGTCGACGTGGGACGGACGGCTGGCGACGAACCCGATCACCTCGGCGATGTCCTCGGCCGCCAGCGGTGTGACACCTTCGTACACCTTGGCGGCGCGCTCCTCGTCACCGTCGAACCGGCGCAATGAGAAGTCTGTCTTCACCATGCCCGGCGCAACTTCGGTGAGCCGCACCGGCTTTCCAAGCAGCTCGCTGCGCAGCGTGCGGTGCAGTACTCCCTGGGCGTGTTTGGCCGAGGTGTAGCCGCCGCCGTTGTCGTAGATCTCGACAGCGGCGATCGAAGTGACGGTGACGATCAGCCCGTCGCCGGAGTCGATCAGCTTCGGCAGCAGTGCGCGGGTGACCCGCAGAGTGCCCAGAACATTGGCCTCCCACATCCACCGCCAGTGCTCGATATCGGCCTCCGCCACCGGCTCGAGTCCGCGCGCGCCGCCGGCGTTGTTCACCAGGACATCGACCCTGTTCAGGCTGTCGGCCAGGGCGTTGACGGCGTCGGAATCAGTGACGTCGGTCACAATTGCGGTGCCACCGATCTCGTCGGCCAGGGCCTGGATCGGCTCGGCGCGCCGGGCTGCGCATACGACATGAAAGCCAAGGGCTGCAAGGGTTCTCGCGGTTGCTGCACCGATACCGGCGCTGGCGCCGGTGACCACCGCGACCCGCCTGTCGGTCTCTGGTGTTGTCATGGGCCCAACTTTAGTTGGCGTGCTAAATTCGCCGTGTGTCCAGGAGTCAGGCTGCCCGCATCACGCGGCATTGTTGTTGTTGCGCACTTCGCCGCTCCTGATTGCGCTGTCCTGATGACAGTCCCCGGGTGTGGCACCGACCCCCCGGCCGACTTCACAAAAGGACACTCCCGTGCGCACCGCATCTCCCACTCTCCATAAGCCCGCCGCCCCCGCTCACGCCAAGCGCGCGCTGCTCGCACGTCACCACGTCGTGGCGCCCTCGCTACGGGTAGCCGAGGCGGCCGCGGGCTCCGTGTTCAGCGCCGCGCGCCTCCGCGGCCCGATCGCGCGTGACGTCATCGCCCAGGTCACCGGACTCAGCATCGCCACAGTCAACCGTCAGGTGACGGCGCTGCTCGATGCGGGAGTCCTTCGGGAGCGCGCCGACCTGGCCGTCTCCGGAGCCATCGGCAGGCCGCGAGTTCCCGTCGAGGTCAACCACGAGCCCTACCTGACCTTGGGCATCCACATCGGTGCGCGCACCACCAGCATCGTGGCCACCGATCTGTTCGGCCGGACGCTCGACGTGGTCGAGACGCCCACGCCGCGTGCCCCACAGGCCGCCGCCCTGGCGTCGTTGGCCGCCAGCGCCCGCCGTTACCTGAGCCGTTGGCACCGCCGCCGCGCTCTATGGGTCGGCGTCGCCGCGGGTGGCGTCGTCGACAGCGCGACGGGTTACCTCGATCATCCGCGGCTGGGCTGGTCGGAGGCTCCCGTCGGGCCGGTGCTCGCCGAAGCGCTCGGCCTGCCGGTGTCGGTCGCCTCCCACGTCGACGCGATGGCCGGTGCCGAACTTCTGCTCGGGGGCCGACGGCTGCCGCTCTCCGAGAGCGCGGGAACAAGCCTCTACGTCTACGCCCGTGAGACCGTCGGCTACGCGCTGTCCATCGGCGGGCGGGTGCATTCGCCGAGCAGCGGACCCGGCACCATCGCCGCGCTGCCCGCGGACTCCGAACTGCTGGGCGGCACCGGCCAACTGGAGTCCACCGTGAGCGACGAAGCCGTGCTGATGGCCGCCCGCAGGGCCCGCATCATCAGCGGCGACGGTCCGGCCTCGACGATGCAGGCGGTGCTGCGGGCCGCCCGGCAGGGCAACGAGCAGGCGCAGGGCCTGCTCGCCGAGCGCGCCAGGGTGCTGGGCCAGGCTGTCGCGCTGCTGCGTGACATGCTCAACCCCGACGACCTCGTGGTCGGTGGCCAGGCCTTCACCGAGTATCCGGAGGGCATGGAATTGGTCGAGGCGGCGTACACGCAACGCTCGGTCATGCCGCCGCGTCGGATCCGGGTCACGGCGTTCGGCAATCGGGTGCAGGAGGCCGGCGCCGGCGTGGTGTCCCTCGTCGGGCTCTACGCCGACCCCATCGGTGCGATGAAGCGGGCCCTCAACCGGCGACCCGAGGTGAGTGCGTAGCGGGCCGGTGTCCGGCCACGGTGTAGACATGTGTGTGTGCGCCCAGCCACGGATCTGACAGGCCTTCCGGCTCCGGGGCCGAATGTCGCCGGCCTTCCGGCTCCGGGGCCTGATGTCGCCGGCCTTCCGGCTCCGCGGCCTGATGTTGCTGGCCTTCCGGCTCCGCGGCGAGTAGCCGTTCTTTCGGTCCACACCTCGCCGCTGGCGCAGCCAGGCACCGGAGACGCGGGCGGAATGAACGTTTACGTCCTGCAGAGCGCGCTGCAGATGGCCCGCCGCGGCGTCGAGGTGGAGATCTTCACCAGGGCGACGTCGTCGGCGGATGCGCCCGTCGTGCACGTCGCGCCTGGAGTTCTCGTCCGCAACGTCGTCGCCGGCCCGTTCGAAGGTCTGGACAAGTACGACCTGCCCACCCAGCTGTGCGCCTTCACCGCGGGCGTCCTGCGCGCCGAGGCCACCCACGAACCCGGCTACTACGACGTCGTGCACTCGCACTACTGGTTGTCGGGTCAGGTGGGCTGGCTGGCGCGGGATCGGTGGGCCGTGCCGCTCGTACATACGGCGCACACCCTGGCCGCGGTCAAGAATGCGGCGCTCGCCGACGGCGACGCACCCGAGCCGCCGCTGCGCGCGGTCGGTGAGCAGCAGGTGGCCGACGAGGCCGACCGGATGATCGTCAACACCGAAACTGAGGCACGCCAACTTGTTTCGCTGCACAACGCCGATCCGGCACGCATTGACATCGTCCACCCCGGCGTCGACCTCGAGCTCTTCACACCCGGTGACCGGACCGCGTCACGCACCGCGTTGGGACTGCGCGCCGACGAGCAGGTGCTGGCCTTCGTCGGGCGGATCCAACCGCTGAAGGCGCCCGACGTCCTGCTGCGCGCCGCGGCCCGGCTGACCGGCCGGTTCGGCGCACTGCGGGTACTCGTGGCCGGCGGACCGTCCGGCAGCGGGCTAGCTGCACCCGAGTCGTTGATTCAATTGGCCGACGAACTGGGTATCACCGCACACGTGACGTTTCTGCCGCCGCAGTCGCGCGATCAACTCGTCGACGTGTACCGGGCCGCCGATCTGGTGGCCGTGCCGAGCTATTCGGAATCGTTTGGGCTTGTCGCCATCGAGGCGCAGGCCTGTGGGACGCCCGTCGTGGCGGCCGCCGTCGGCGGGCTGCCGGTCGCGGTGCGCGACGGCGTCACCGGAACGTTGGTCGACGGCCACGACGTGGACGACTGGGCGAACGCCATCGGCGCCGTGTTGGACAAGGGGCCGGAGGCGATGCGCGCGGCCGCCGTCGAGCATGCCGCGACGTTCTCGTGGGCCCGCACCGTCGACGCGCTACTCACCAGCTACGGACGTGCGATGACCGACTACCGCGCCCGTCAGCGCAAGGACGTGGCGGCGCGCCGCAGTGTCCGGCGCTTCACGATCCGGCGCGGGGTGCGTGCGTGACTGCCAGCGTGCGGGACGTCATCGAGCAGACCTGCAAGGAGAACGGCCTCACCTGCACCCGCCATGAAGGCGCCCGCGGCGGGTTACCCGGCATCATCGTCGAACTGCCCGGCGAGCGTCGGCTGACAACCAACACCATCCTGTCCATCGGAGAGCATTCGGTGCGCGTGGAGGCGTTCGTCTGCCGTAAGCCCGACGAAAACCACGAGGGCGTCTACCGGTTTCTGCTGAAGCGCAACCGCCGTCTGTACGGCGTCGCCTACACGCTGGACAACGTCGGTGACATCTACCTCGTCGGGCGGATGGCGCTGGCGTCGGTGACCTCCGACGAGATCGACCGGGTGCTCGGTCAAGTACTCGAAGCCGTCGACTCGGACTTCAACACCTTGCTGGAGTTGGGTTTTCGGTCGTCCATCCAAAAAGAGTGGGAGTGGCGGGTGTCGCGCGGCGAGTCACTGAAGAACTTGCAGGCCTTCGCTCACCTCATCGACGAAGACGAGGCGGACCGCCAAGCCGGCACGAACGGCTCGGGATAGTCTTTCCTCCATGGGAGACTCCACGCTGATTCTGCTGCGGCACGGTGAGAGCGAGTGGAATGCGAAGAACTTGTTCACCGGCTGGGTCGACGTCGACCTCACCGACAAGGGCAGGGCCGAGGCGCTGCGCGCTGGCGAGCTGATCAAGGAGCTCGACCGTCAGCCCGACGTGCTGTACACCTCGCTGCTGCGCCGCGCGATCACCACCGCGAACCTGGCGCTGGACGCCGCGGACCGGCACTGGATTCCGGTGCACCGCGACTGGCGGCTCAACGAGCGGCACTACGGCGCCCTGCAGGGTCTCAACAAGGCCGAGACCAAGGACAAGTACGGCGACGAGCAGTTCATGAAGTGGCGGCGCAGCTACGACACCCCGCCACCGCCGATCGAGGCGGGCAGCACGTTCAGCCAGGACCGCGATCCGCGGTACGCCGATATCGGCGGCGGCCCGCTGACCGAGTGCCTCAAGGACGTCGTCGAGCGATTCGTGCCGTATTTCGAGGGCACGATCGTGCCCGATCTTCGGGCCGGCAAGACCGTGCTGATCGCCGCCCATGGCAACTCGCTGCGCGCGTTGGTGAAGTATCTGGACGGAATGTCGGACGAAGACGTGGTCGGACTGAACATTCCGACCGGCATTCCTCTTCGCTACGACCTGGATTCCGACCTCAAGCCCACGGTCGTCGGCGGCACCTACCTGGACCCCGAGGCCGCGGCGGCGGGCGCGGCCGCAGTTGCTGCGCAGGGCGCGAAGTAGACCGCGACGCAGTGCCGCCGGGCAAACGGCGGGTTAACGGGGGAAAGCCAGGGTTCGAATTTCCTAGATTCCTTCTGTGACTTGTCCCGATTTGGCCGCACGCTGCTGGGATGACGTTCACCGGATGCGTACGATTTTCGCGTGAGTGTGGTAACGGCGCTGCTGCTGTCGGCGCTCGTGGCACTGCTCGCCCTGGTGATCGGTGCGGCGCTCGGGGCGGGGTTGGCGCCCCGTCTGATGGAGCGCAGGCAACGGCGCGCGACCGCGCAGTCGGGGATCACCGTTTCCCAGATGCTCGCCCACATCGTGTCGCAGTCGCCGGTCGGGATCGTCGTGGTCGACACCTACCGTGACGTGGTCTACACCAACGACCGGGCGCGCGAGTTGGGTCTCGTGCGTGACCGGCTGCTCGACGACCGCGCGTGGCTGGCGGCCGAACGCACCCTGACGACCGGCGAGGACGGTGAGGTCGACCTGTCGCCACGCAAGCGTGCTCATCCGGGCCGATCGGGATTATCGATCCGTGGGCACGTCCGCCTGCTGACCGAGCAGGATCGCCGCTTCGCCGTCGTCTACGTCGACGACCAGTCCGAGCATGCGCGGATGGAGGCGACCCGCCGTGACTTCGTCGCCAACGTCAGCCACGAACTCAAGACCCCCGTCGGGGCGATGGGGGTGCTCGCCGAGGCGGTGCTGGCGTCGGCCGACGACCCCGACACAGTGCGCCGGTTCGCCGAGAAGATGTTGGTGGAGTCGAATCGGCTGGGCAACATGGTGGGCGAGCTGATCGAGCTGTCGCGGCTGCAGGGCGCCGAACCGCTGCCCGACCTGGAAGCCGTCGACGTCGACACCGTGGTGGCCGAGGCGTTGTCGCGGTACAAGGTGGCCGCCGACAACGCCGACATCGCGATCACCACCGACGCGCCGACCGGATTCCGTGTGCTGGGCGACCAGCCGCTGTTGGTCACCGCCATCGCGAACCTGGTGTCCAACGCAATTGCGTACTCGCCTAACGGTTCTGCGGTGTCGATCAGCAGGCGCCGCCGCGGCGACAACATCGAAATCGCCGTCACCGACCGCGGTTTCGGCATCGCCAGCGCGGATCAAGAGCGGGTGTTCGAACGGTTCTTCCGCGTCGACAAGGCGCGTTCCCGGGCCACCGGCGGCACGGGACTCGGATTGGCGATCGTGAAACACGTCGCCGCCAACCACAACGGAACCATCCGGCTGTGGAGTCAACCAGGAACGGGATCGACGTTCACCCTGTCGATTCCGGCATATCCGCAGGGTGACGATGACCTAGAAGTGCACGTCGAACGAGAGGACTAGCTAGACAATGACCAGCGTGTTGATCGTGGAGGACGAGGAGTCCTTGGCCGATCCCCTGGCCTTTCTCCTGCGCAAGGAGGGCTTCGAGGCCACGGTGGTGGCCGACGGGCCGTCGGCCCTGGCCGAGTTCGAGCGGGCCGGTGCCGACATCGTCCTGTTGGACCTGATGCTCCCGGGGATGAGCGGTACCGACGTTTGCAAGCAATTGCGTTCGCGCTCAAGTGTTCCCGTAATCATGGTGACTGCTCGCGATAGTGAAATCGACAAGGTGGTCGGACTCGAACTCGGAGCCGACGACTACGTGACGAAGCCGTACTCCGCGCGGGAACTGATTGCGCGTATTCGCGCCGTGCTGCGTCGCGGCAGCGACAACGACGACGCAGCGATCGGCGACGGCGTTTTGGAAGCCGGGCCGGTGCGGATGGACGTCGAACGGCACGTTGTTTCGGTCAACGGCGATATGATCACGTTGCCGCTCAAAGAGTTCGACCTGCTCGAGTACTTGATGCGCAACAGTGGCCGGGTGCTCACCCGCGGTCAGCTGATCGACCGGGTGTGGGGTGCCGACTACGTCGGCGACACGAAAACCCTTGACGTGCACGTGAAACGGCTGCGGTCGAAGATCGAGTCCGACCCCGCGAATCCCGTTCATCTGGTCACGGTCCGCGGCCTGGGCTACAAATTGGAGGGCTAGGAACCCAGGATCTCAAAAACCTCAAAGGTGTTGACCCCCGCGGTGACTGACGGATCGCGCTCCGCGATGGCCAGCACCTCGGCGCGGTCGGCCGCGCGCAGGACGCCAAGGCCCCACACGCCCTCGGGGTCGGCGACCGGACCGTAGACCACGACCCTGCCGTCGGCCTCCAGCTGCTGCCAGTAATCTTGATGAGCTGCCATGGCCTGCTGTTCGGCCGGTGTCATCGTCTGCGCGAAATCCGCACGGGGCGGAGTGAGGCGAAAGAAGAAGAGGCTCATTCGGCCGCGCGGGTCGCGGGGTGCACGGCGATCAGCCCTAAAGCGCTGCGCCGCTTACACATCGCGGCCAGCTCTGCGTAAGCCTTCTCGCCGAGCAGTTCGGTGAGTTCTGCGGCGTAGGACTCCCAGACCTGTTTCTTCCCGACGTGCGCGTTCGGATCGCCGGTGCAGTACCAATGCAAGTCGGCGCCGCCCTCGCCCCAGCCGCGCCGGTCGTACTCGGTGATCCACGTCTTGAGTATCTCGGTCCCGTCGGGTCGTTCCACCCATTCCTGGGTGCGGCGGATCGGCAGCTGCCAGCAGACCTCGGGTTTGAGGGTCAGCGGTTCGACGCCGATCTTGAGCGCTTTCGAATGCAGCGCGCACCCGATGCCACCGGGGAAGCCGGGACGGTTCAGAAAGATGCAGGCGCCCTTGTACTTCCGTGTGCGCAAATTGGGTTTGTCGTCGTACTCGTCCATCTCGAGGTAGCCCTTTTTACCGAGACCCTTGTCCCGGAATTGCCAGTCCTCGTCGGTCAGGAGTTTGACCGCCTCTTCGAGTTCGGCGATGTCGTTCTTGTCCGACATGAAGGCCCCGTGGCTGCAGCATCCGTCGTCGGGTCTGCCCTCCACGGTGCCCTGACAGGCGGGCGTGCCGAACACGCACGTCCACCGCGACAGCAGCCACGTCATGTCGGCCGCGATCAGATGCTCGGGGTTGTCGGGATCGAAAAACTCCACCCACTCACGGGCAAAGTCGAGTTCAACCTCGCCGGGCCCGAGTGATTTGCTCTTCGCCCGAGGGCTCATCGCTGATGCGCTCACAGTATTCAACGGTAAACCCACTACCGTGTAGAGGTGCGATTAGGCGTGCTGGATGTCGGCAGCAATACCGTCCACCTCTTGGTGGTGGACGCGCGTCGGGGCGGCCACCCGACGCCCATGAGTTCGACAAAGGCGTCGCTGCGCCTGGCAGAGTCAATCGACAACAACGGCAAGCTCACTCGCAAGGGCGCCGACAAGTTGATCGGCACGCTCGACGAGTTCTCCAAGATCGCGGCGAGTTCGGGTTGCGCCGAGTTGATGGCGTTCGCGACTTCCGCGGTCCGCGATGCGAAGAACTCCGAAGAACTACTCGCCAGGGTGCACGCCGAGACCGGCGTGGCGCTGCAGGTGCTCAGCGGGGTCGACGAATCCCGGCTGACGTTCCTCGCAGTGCGTCGCTGGTACGGCTGGAGCGCGGGCCGCATCATCAACATCGACATCGGGGGCGGTTCGCTTGAACTGTCGAACGGCGTCGACGAGGAGCCTGAGGTTGCGCTGTCGCTGCCGTTCGGTGCGGGCAGGCTGACGCGGGAATGGCTGCCCGACGATCCCCCGGGCCGCCGCCGCGTGAACATGCTGCGCGACTGGCTGGCCACCGAGCTGGCCGACGCGGGCGCCGAGATGCTCAAGGCGGGCACTCCAGACCTGGCCGTCGCGACCTCGAAGACGTTCCGCTCGCTGGCCCGCCTCACCGGCGCGGCCCCGTCCGGGGCAGGTCCGAGGGTGAAGCGGACGTTGACGGCCACCGGCCTGCGGCAGCTCATAGCATTCATCTCTAGGATGACCGCGGCTGACCGTGCAGAGTTGGAAGGGGTGAGCGCCGAACGGGCGCCGCAGATCGTGGCCGGAGCCTTGGTAGCTGAGGCGAGCATGAAGGCTCTGGATGTCGAAAGCGTGGATATCTGTCCATGGGCATTGCGAGAAGGGCTGATTCTGCGGAAACTCGACAGCGAGGCTGATGGAACTGCCTTGGTGGAGACATCTGTCCAGCGACGCTGACCAGCAGACTGGAGGCTCACACGGCGCCGAATCCAGGGGCCCAGAGGCGAGAGACGAATGACAGGACCAGAAGACAGCCAGAGCACGCGACCGATCTCGGTCGCGGAGTTGCTGGCCCGTAACGGCACAATCGGTGCCCCGCCGGTCGGGGGCCGCCGCAGGCGCCGTCGCGGCGACACCGACTCGATCTCCGTCGCGGAGCTGACCGGTGAGATTCCGATCGTCACCGATCGCGACATCGTTGAACAGCCCGTCGCCGAAGAACCGTCGGCCCAGCCGGATGTCGCCGAGCCCGTCGAGGTCCCTGTCGAACAGGGCGAATCTGTCGAGCCGCCGGAGCTGACCGGCCCCGCTGTGAGTAACGGCGCCGTCGACCATCAGGACACCGACGTGGTCGAAGCGGTCGAGGCCGATGAGGCCGATGAGGCCGTCGAACAGGACGCGGCCGATGAGGCCGTCGAACAGGACGCGGCCGACGAGACCGACGATGACTATGCCGACGCGGTCACCGACTACGCCGCGCACATCCAGCAGCGGGACACCGACGCCGACGTCGACTTCTTCGCGCCACCGCGGCGCTCGAATTACGCGCCGCGCCGGTTCGGCGCGCTGGTCGACGCCGAGGAGATGAGCCCCGATCCGGACCCGGTCGACGACGACACCGCCCTGGACTGGTCGGCGCCCGAGATCGAGTCCGAGGACGACATCGACGCCCTCGATACGGTCGGCGACCTCGAGGACGACGCCAAGGATTCCGACCGCTCGCCTTCCTATCCGCGCCCCGTCGAGGGTGCGTTGTTCGGCGGCCAGACCGTCGCCGACGACATCGCGCGCAGGGGCGCAGCGCCAACGCCGGAAGACATCGAACTCGACGACCCGGATCACGAGATCGAAGCGGCCGAGCCGACGACCATGTCGTCGTTCATGCACGGTGTGTGGATCGTGGGGCAGTGCGTCCTGGCGGTCGCGTTCGGCGCCGGCCTGTTCGTCGCTTTCGACCAGCTGTGGAAGTGGAACAACATCGTCGCGCTGGTGCTGTCGGTCCTGGTGATTCTCGGCCTCGTCGTCGGGGTGCGGGTGGTGCGCAAGACCGAGGACATCGGCAGCACGCTGATCGCAGTGGCTGTAGGGGCTCTCGTCACGTTGGGTCCCTTGGCGCTGCTGCAGTCGGGTTGACGGCGACCACCGCCGCCGAACAGCCAACGTGCGCCCCGCAATCAAGGTCGGTCTGTCGACGGCCTCGGTCTATCCGCTGAGGACCGAGGCTGCTTTCGAGTACGCCGCAACCCTGGGCTACGACGGTGTCGAGCTGATGGTGTGGGCCGAAACCGTTTCTCAGGACATCGATGCCATCGCCGAGCTGTCCGAGCGCTACGAGATGCCGGTGCTGTCGGTACACGCACCCTGTCTGCTGATCTCGCAGCGTGTGTGGGGTGCCAATCCGATCCCGAAACTGGAGCGCAGCGTGCGGGCCGCCGAACAGCTCGGCGCACAGACGGTCGTCGTCCATCCGCCGTTCCGGTGGCAGCGCCGGTACGCCGAGGGGTTCAGCACGCAGGTCGCCGAATTGGAGGCGTCCAGCGAGGTGATGGTGGCGGTGGAGAACATGTTCCCGTTCCGTGCCGACCGGTTCTTCGGTGCGGGCCAGACGTCGATCGAGCGGATGCGCAAACGCGGGGGTAAGCCAGGACCGGGCATCTCGGCGTTCGCGCCGTCCTACGACCCGATGGACGGCAACCACGCGCACTACACGCTCGACCTGTCGCATACCGCGACCGCGGGCACCGACGCCCTCGAGATGGCTCACCGGATGGGTGAGGGCCTGGTGCATCTGCATCTGTGCGACGGCAGCGGCGCGTCGACCGACGAACACCTGGTTCCCGGCCGCGGCACCCAGCCGACCGTCGAGGTGTGCGAGATGCTGGCGGCGAGCGACTTCTCCGGGCATGTGATCCTTGAGGTGACGACGTCGGGGGCGCGGTCGGCGAGTGAGCGCGAGGCGCTGCTGGCCGAGTCCCTGCAGTTCGCTCGCGCCAATCTGCTGCGCTGACCGAGGTGAGGATCCCATGCCGAGCTCGACCCTGTTCACCGATGCCATGGCGCTGACGAGCGCCGGCGACGGCGTGTATGACGGTGAGCTGAACGAACATTGGACGATCGGCGAAAAGGTGCACGGCGGGGCGATGCTGGCGCTGTGCGCCAACGCTGCGCGCACCGAGCATGGGGGAGATGTTCAGCCGATTGCGATCTCGGGCAACTTCCTGTGGGCACCCGATCCCGGCCCGATGCGTCTGACGACGACCGTGCGCAAGCGGGGCCGTCGCGTCAGCCTCATCGACGTCGAACTCCATCAAGGTGACAGGACAGCGGTGCGGGCGTCGGTGACGCTGGGGGAGCCAGAGCATCACGTGCCTCCGCTGTCCCCTCGCGTACCGCTGGGGGCCCCATTCGGGTTCAACCCCGCGATGCCGCAAATGCAGCCGGAACCGCCGCCTGGGCTGGACCCGATCGGCCCCGGCCACCGGATGGCCGACATCGTCCATCTGGCGCACGAGTGCGATATCCGTCCGTCGCTGACGACGATGGAGCCGCGCGCCGACGGTGGGCCGCCGGTGATCGAGTACTGGGTTCGCCCCAAGGGGGTGGCACCCGACGTGCTGTTCGCACTGCTGTGCGGCGATGTGTCGGCTCCGGTGACGTTCGGGGTCAACAGGTTCGGTTGGGCGCCTACCGTGCAACTGACCGCCTATCTGCGGGCATTGCCTGCCGACGGCTGGCTGCGGGTGCTGTGTACGACGGTGCAGATCGGCCAGGACTGGTTCGACGAGGACCACATCGTCGTCGACTGTGCGGGGCACATCGTCGTGCAAAGCCGCCAGCTGGCGTTGGTGCCGCCCCCGCAGTAACCGCGCGCTGCGTCTGCAATGCTTGCCCGCATGGCCAGAATCGCGATCATCGGTGGCGGGAGTATGGGCGAGGCGCTGCTGTCGGGCATGCTGCGCGCCGGTCGGCAGGTCAAGGACCTGGTGGTTGCCGAGAAGGATCCCGACCGCGCCAAGTTCCTGTCGGAGACGTACTCGGTGCTGGTCACGACGGTGGGTGACGCGGTCGACACCGCGACGTACGTCATCGTGGCGGTGAAGCCGTTCGACGTCGAGGGGCTGGTCGCCGAGATCGCCGATGCCGCGGCCAGGGCCGAAACCGATACTGCCGAAAAGGTTTTCGTGACTGTCGCGGCCGGCGTCACGGCGGCGTTCTATGAGAACAAGCTGCCTGCGGGGTCGCCTGTCATCCGGGTGATGCCCAACGCCCCGGTCGTCGTCGGGGGCGGGGTGAGCGCCTTGGCGCCGGGCCGCTTCGCTACTGCAGACCACCTCAAAGGGGTGTCGTCGATCTTCGACGCGGTAGGCGGTGTGCTCACCGTGCCGGAGTCACAGCTCGACGCCGTCACCGCCGTGTCCGGATCGGGTCCGGCCTACTTCTTCCTGATGGTCGAGGCCTTGGTGGACGCGGGCGTGGCCGCGGGTCTGTCGCGGTCGGTGGCGACCGATCTGGTCGTGCAAACGATGGCGGGTTCGGCCGCTATGTTGCTGGAGCGGCTCGATGAGGCGCAGCCGTCGGGGGAAGTCGCGCTGGGGACGGCGATCGACACCACGGCGGCTCAGCTACGCGCGACAGTTACCTCGCCCGGGGGTACCACCGCAGCTGGTCTGCGAGAACTCGAACGAGGCGGTTTGCGGGCCGCCGTAGCTTCCGCGGTCGAAGCCGCAAAAACCCGGTCTGAGCAGCTGGGAATTACATCCCAGTAATTCAATCAATTCAAATTGATTAGCCCACACCCGTCGCAGTAACCCCATACGCCACGCTATTCTCCTCGTGTAAGCACGGGTTGGTGCCAGCGGTGGGGAAGCTGCTGGGACTGCTCGTGCCTGAACTGAATGGGTTGCGATGACGTCTATGAACGGGCCATCGGGTCGTGATTCGGCGAGCGGCAAGCGGGACAGCAGCGCTTCCGACGGCCAGCCGCCTCGTGCTCAATTTCTCACCGTCGCGGAAGTGGCCAGCCTGATGCGGGTCAGCAAGATGACGGTATATCGCTTGGTGCACAACGGAGAGTTGCCCGCAGTGCGTGTCGGCCGCTCTTTCCGCGTGCACGCCAAGGCAGTGCACGACATGCTCGAAAGCTCGTACTTCGACGCGGGCTGATTGTTTGGTTGTCCTCGCCCCGCACCGCTGACCACCGAGCCCGATATCACCGAGCCTTCCGGCTCCGTCACGCGCTTTTCGTTTAGCCTGACCGCCCAGGTAAGGTAGCGGGTCGAGTCACGTGCGCGGAAGTGCACAAACATCATCTAGATTGCGGAGTTCATGGGTTCAGTCATCAAGAAGCGGCGCAAGCGTATGTCGAAGAAGAAGCACCGCAAGCTGCTTCGTCGCACCAGGGTCCAGCGCAGAAAACTCGGCAAGTAGTTCTCGCGCTCGGTCGCTAGGCTGACCGGATGGATTCTGAGGGTCGTTCTCCAGACGACACCGTCCACTACCCGAAGGTCGTGCTTGTCACAGGCGCATGCCGATTTCTCGGCGGGTATCTGACGGCACGGTTGGCCCAGAACCCGCTGATCAATCACGTCATCGCCGTCGACGCCATCGCCCCGAGCAAGGATCTGCTGCGCAGAATGGGTCGCGCCGAGTTCGTGCGTGCCGACATCCGTAACCCGTTCATTGCGAAGGTCATCCGCAACGGTGAGGTCGACACCGTTGTGCACGCCGCCGCGGCCTCCTACGCGCCGCGAGCCGGGGGGCGGGCCGTGCTCAAAGAGCTCAACGTGATGGGCGCGATCCAGCTGTTCGCCGCCTGCCAGAAGGCACCGACGGTGCGCAGGGTGATCGTGAAGTCGACGTCGGAGGTCTACGGCTCACACCCGCACGATCCCGTCCTGTTCACCGAGGCCAGCGGTGCGAGGCGGCCACCGGGCGAGGGCTTCGCCCGCGACAGCATCGACATCGAGGGCTACGCCCGCGGTCTCGGTCGGCGAAGGCCCGACATCACGGTCACGATCCTGCGGCTGGCCAACATGATCGGTCCCGCGATGGACACCGCGTTGTCGCGGTATCTCGCAGGTCCGGTGGTGCCGACGGTCATCGGCCACGACGCGCGACTGCAGCTGCTGCACGAACAGGACGCGCTCGGCGCTTTGGAGCGCGCGACGATGGCGGGCAAGTCGGGCACCTTCAACATCGGTGCCACCGGGATCATGATGATGAGCCAGGCCATCCGGCGCGCCGGGCGCATCGCCCTGCCGGTACCTCGGTCCGCGCTCTCCGCTGTGGATTCGCTGTCGCGCGCAACTCGCTACACTGAGGTCGATCGAGAGCAGCTTGACTACTTGAGCTACGGCCGCGTCATGGATACGACACGTATGCGTAACGAGCTTGGCTACAGCCCGAAGTGGACAACCTTGGAAGCGTTTGACGATTACGTGAGAGGTCGCGGGTTGACTCCGATCATCGACCCGAAATGGGTACGCTCAATGGAGAGTCGCGCCGTGTCCATGGCGCAGCGGTGGGGAAGATAACAGCAACGATTCGAATCGGGTCGGGGAGAAGGTACGAAGGTGGCGGGCGAGTCGAAGGCCAAAGTCATTCCGCTGCATTCCAATTCGGGTCGATCGACGGCCCAGCGGCGGGCTGCGGCAGCGCGCGCGGAGAGTTCCCGTCGACATCCGTCCGTGTTCTCCGACAGCGGTGCGCACGCCTCCGCTGAGCAGATCGCCGCGGTCGTTCGCGAAATCGATCAGGCCCGTGGCGGCGCCGCGGGTGCCGGCGCCACCGACGCGACTCCCTCCGAACTCGCCAAACGAATAGGTGCGGGAGCTGAATTCATCCGCCAGCGGATGATGGGCGACTACACCGTCGACGAGTTCGGCTTCGATCCCCACCTCAATAACGCAATCTTCTTGCCTTTGCTGCGAGGGCTTTTCAAGTCGTGGTTCCGGGTCGAGGTCAGCGGTATCGAGAACCTCCCGGAAACCGGTGCCGCGTTGGTCGTCGCCAACCATGCCGGGGTGTTGCCCTTCGACGGGCTGATGACCTCAGTGGCGGTACACGACAACCATCCAACCAATCGCGATCTGCGTCTGCTGGCCGCCGACATGGTATTCGACATGCCCTTTCTCGGGCAGGCTGCGCGCAAGGCCGGGCACACCATGGCCTGCACGTCCGATGCGCATAGGCTATTGGCAGCCGGGGAACTCACCGCGGTCTTCCCCGAGGGCTATAAGGGTTTGGGCAAGCACTTCAAGGACCGCTACAAGCTGCAGCGGTTCGGTCGCGGCGGGTTCGTTGCCGCGGCCCTGCGGACCAAGGCGCCGATCGTGCCGTGCTCGATCGTCGGATCCGAAGAGATCTATCCGATGATCGCCGACGTCAAGCTGTTGGCCCGCCTGCTCGGCCTGCCGTACTTCCCCGTCACACCGCTGTTCCCGCTGGCCGGGCCCGTCGGCCTGGTGCCGCTTCCGTCGAAGTGGCACATCCAGTTCGGCGAGCCGATCTACACCTCGGATTACGACGAAGCGTCCGCCGATGATCCGATGGTGACCTTTGAGCTGACCGACCACGTCCGCGAGACCATCCAGCAGACGCTCTACCAGCTGTTGGCCAACCGGCGGAACGCCTTCTTCGGGTAGCGGCGCGAACGGAAGCTAGCTCTACTTAGAGCTTTGCTTGGCAATCATTTTCGCGATGGCGTCGTCGCGCGCCGCGGCGATCCGTGCGCTCACCTCGTCGGCCTCGGTGTCGGATTCGGCTTCGCCCATCACCGTGACGATGCTGGTGATCACCGGCTTGCCCTCGGCGTCGGTCACCTCGCCGCGGATCTCGGTGAGAATCGCGCCGTGCGACTCCATGACGGAGTCCAGATAGGAATCGAAATACAGCTTGTCGCCCGCCAGGATGGGCCGGTGGAAGACCAACTTCTGATCGCGGTGCAGTACCCGCTCCATGTTGATCGGCACATCGAACTGGTTGAAGATCTCCATCTGTACCCGACGGCCCGCCACCGCCAGGAACGTCAGTGACGCGACGAGGGCGTCGTGGCCGTACTCCTTGGCGGCTTCCTCGGAGTAGTGCGCCGGGTGCTCGTCTTTGACCGCACGCGCGAACTCACGGATCTTCTCCCGGTTGACCTCGAAATAGTCGGGGTAGCGGTAGTGGGTCCCGATGATGTCTTCAGCGATAGCCATGGCGTTCTCTTCGTCTCGTGATGTGCGGGCGCGAGCCTATCAGCGCTGGTCTCAGCGGCCGTCCTGGCGCCGCGACACTACCGCCGCCAATGCGCCGCCTGCGGCGCCCAGCGCCAGCGCCGACGGCACCCCGATGCGCGCGGCCTTACGCGCGGTGCGGAAGTCGCGGATCTCCCATCCGCGCTCCCTTGCGAGATCACGCAAGGCGGCGTCCGGATTGATCGCCACCGCGGTGCCGACCAGCGACAGCATCGGGACGTCGTTGAAGCTGTCCGAATACGCGGTGCAGCGACGTAGGTTCAGGCCCTCCCGGATGGCCAGCGCCCGTACCGCATGCGCTTTACCTGCACCGTGCAGAATGTCGCCGACGAGCCGGCCGGTGAACACACCGTCGATCGATTCGGCGACGGTGCCCAGCGCACCGGTCAGCCCGAGCCGCTTGGCGATGGTGGCCGCCAGCTCATAGGGCGTCGCGGTGACCAACCACACTTGTTGGCCGGCGTCGAGGTGCATCTGTGTCAGGGCGCGAGTGCCCGGCCAGATCTTGTCGGCGATGATCTGGTCGTAGATGTCCTCGCCGAGGGCCATCAGTTCCTCGGTCGACCGGCCCTCGATGAACGCGAGCGCCTTTCGCTTACCGGCGGCAACGTCGTCGCTGTTCTCCCGGCCGAGAAGTTGAAACTTGGCTTGCGCGTAGGCGAATCGGCCAAGATCGCCGTAGGTGAAGTACTTGCGGGCGGCCAGCCCACGCGCGAAATGCACCAGCGACGACCCGTGTACGAGCGTGTTGTCGACGTCGAAGAACGCCGCTGCGGTCAAGTCGGGCGGCGGGGCGCCTGCTGCGCTGGGCTCATCCAGGTCGAAGACCGCCGCACCCGCACTGGCCTCGCCTGCGAGCTTTTGATCATCGGCGTCTGTCCCCCCGGAGGGCTCGATGACGTCGGAGTCGGACACGAATTCAGCCTAGGTCACTGTGCGGAGATACTTGCGCCATGGGAAGACGGGTGGAACTGCTCACACGTGCCGGCTGCACAATCTGCACCGGCGCCGCGGCACGGCTCGCGGAGCTGGCAGACGAGCTGGGCTTCACGTTGACGATCACCGACGTCGACACCGCTGCGGCCGATGGGGACCCGGCGCTGCGGGCCGAGTTCGGCGATCGGCTGCCGGTGGTGCTGCTCGACGGCGCCGAGCACAGCTACTGGGAAGTCGACGAGCCTCGGTTGCGGGCGGATCTCCGGAAACTGCCGCCGAAATAGGGTTCCGGTACGGATTCTGGCCGTCAGACGTGTCGAATGTCCCATCTCGGCAACGTCGATAATTTGGTGAGCTCGCTGGTCAACGATTACCTTGGATGACGTGGTGGACAAGCCGTGAGCGTGCTGCTTTTCGGGGTTTCGCACCGCAGCGCGCCGGTGTCTGTTCTCGAGCAGTTGAGCACCGATGAGGCCGAACAGGCCAAAATCATCGAGAAGGTTCTGCAGTCGTCGCTGGTGACTGAGGCCATGGTGCTGTCGACCTGCAACCGGGTCGAGGTCTATGCCGTCGTCGAGGCCTTCCACGGCGGACTGTCAGTGATCGGGCAGGTGCTTTCGGAGCACTCCGGTATGGGCCTCAACGACCTTACGAAATACGCCTACGTACGCTATGCCGAGGCGGCCGTCGAGCACCTGTTCGCGGTGGCCAGCGGCCTGGATTCCGCGGTGATCGGCGAGCAGCAGGTGCTCGGGCAGGTGCGCCGGGCGTACGCCACCGCGGAGTCGAACCACACCGTGGGCCGCACGCTGCACGAACTGTCCCAGCGCGCCCTTTCCGTCGGCAAGCGGGTGCACGCCGAAACCGGTATCGACGCCGCCGGCGCGTCCGTGGTGTCGGTGGCGCTCGATATGGCCGACGCCAAGCTCGGTTCGCTGGCGGGCCGCAGCGCCGTTGTCATCGGCGCGGGCTCGATGGGTTCGCTGTCGGCGAAGTACCTGGTGAAGGCGGGTGTCGAGCGTATTCACGTGGTGAACCGCACGCTGCCGCGCGCGAAGCGGCTGGCCGAGAAGATCCGTGAGCTCGGTGTCACGGCCGACGCGTTCCCGTTCGACCACCTCACGCCGACGCTGACCGACGCCGACATCGTCGTGAGCTGCACCGGCGCTGTCCGACCGGTGGTGTCGCTTGCCGATGTCCACCGCGGTCTCGCGCACGGTCAGACGCCCAAACAGCTGGTGATCTGCGACCTCGGCATGCCCCGCAACGTCGACCCGGCCGTCGCCGGTCTTCCCGACGTCTACGTCGTCGATATGGACAGGATCCAGCGCGAGCCGTCGGCGCGCGCCGCGGCGTCGGACACCGAGGCGGCCCGGACCATTGTCGCCGCCGAGGTGGCCAATTACCTTTCCGGGCAGCGGATGGCCGAGGTCACACCCACCGTCACCGCGCTGCGCCAGCGCGCCGCCGACGTGGTCGAGGCCGAGCTGTTGCGGCTGGACAACCGGCTGCCGGGGCTCGAAGCGGCCCACCGCGACGAGGTCGCCAAGACGGTGCGACGGGTCGTCGACAAGCTCCTGCACGCTCCGACAGTCCGGGTCAAGCAGCTGGCCAGCGCCCCGGGGGGCGACAGCTACGCCGAGGCGTTGCGGGAGCTCTTCGAGCTCGACCAGCAGGCCGTCGACGCTGTCGCTGCTGGCGAATTGCCTTTGATGGCAGCCGATCTCGACAAGACCGAGTAGAGCTTGACTGTATCTTCCCCCGGGTCACTACGTTCCTACCCCCAGGGACCCATCCGGATAGGCACCCGGGGCAGCCTGCTGGCGACGACCCAGGCCGGTCTCATCAAAGACGCGCTCGAGGGCAGGGGCCACGCCGCCGAGTTGGTCATCGTGTCCACCGAGGGCGATCGATCCGACGCGCCAGTGGCCGAGATCGGTATCGGCGTGTTCACCGCGGCGCTGCGGGAGGCGATTCACGACGGCCGTGTGGACATGGCGGTGCACTCCTACAAGGATTTGCCGACCGCGCCCGACGATCGATTCAAGATCGCTGCGATACCCCCGCGAGAGGACGCTCGCGACGCCCTGGTGGCCCGCGACGGCCTGGTCCTGGGAGAGTTGCCTGCCGGGTCGGTCATCGGCACATCGAGCCCGCGACGGGCCGCGCAGCTTAGAGCATTGGGTCTCGGTTTGGAAATCCGCCCCCTAAGAGGCAACCTTGACACCAGGTTGAACAGGGTAAGCAATGGTGACCTCGACGGCATCGTCGTCGCCCGGGCGGGTCTGGCCCGCATCGGACGATTAGCCGATGTCACCGAGACTCTGGAACCGGTGCAGATGTTGCCAGCGCCGGCTCAGGGTGCCCTCGCGGTCGAGTGCCGCGCAGGCGACACCGAGCTCGCCGCGCTGCTGTCGGAGTTGGACGACGCCGACACCCGCGCAGCGGTCACGGCGGAGCGGGCCCTGCTCGCCGCACTGGAGGCGGGTTGTTCCGCGCCGGTGGGTGCGATCGCCGAGGTGGTCGAGTCCATCGATGAGGACGGCCGGGTCTTCGAAGAGGTGTCGTTGCGCGGTTGCGTGGCGACGCTGGACGGATCCGACGTGATCCGCGCGTCCGCGGTAGGGAATACCGATCGGGCACGGGAGCTGGGGCTCTCGGTGGCCGAGGAGTTGTTCGAGCTGGGGGCGCGCGAGCTCATGGCGGAACGCGACGGCAGTAGCTAGAGCTGCGACAAGCATCGAGGTGAGTGATAGATGACAGGCCAAGGGAGCGGGCGAGGGCGTAAGCCGAAGCCGGGCCGCATCACGTTCGTCGGTTCGGGCCCGGGTGATCCGGGTCTGCTGACGACGCGGGCCCGCACGGTGTTGGCCAACGCCGCCCTGGTGTTCACAGACCCCGACGTGCCGGAAGCGGTGCTCGCCCTCGCGGGTTCTGAGCTGCCGCCGCCGTCGGGCCCCGAACCCGCCGATCCGCCGGCACCCGTCGACGGCGACGCAGCCGAGAATCCGGCACCCACGATTTCAGGCGGTCCCGACATCCGGCCCGCGCTGGGCGATCCGGCCGAGGTCGCCAAGACGCTGGCGGCCGAATCGCGCACCGGTGCCGACGTCGTGCGTCTGGTGGCCGGTGATCCACTTTCGGTGGACGCGGTGATCACCGAGGTGACGGCGCTGGCGAAGACCCATCTGGATTTCGAGATCGTGCCGGGACTGCCCGACACCACCGCGGTGCCCACATATGCGGGTCTGCCGCTGGGGTCGGCGCACACCGTCGCGGACGTCCGCGGCGACGTGGACTGGGAGTCGCTGGCCGCCGCGCCGGGCCCACTGATCCTGCACGCCACCGCATCTCACCTTCCCGACGCGGCGCGCACGCTGATCGAGTACGGCATTGCCGAGAACACCCAAACCGTGGTGACCGCGAACGGCACGACGTGCCAACAGCGTTCGGTCGAGACGACGCTGGCCGGGCTGCTGGACAAGGCGACGCTGATCGGCGCCGAACCGGCGGGACCATTGGCCGGACCGCTGGTGGTCACGATCGGCAAGACCGTCGCCAACCGCGCCAAGCTGAACTGGTGGGAGAGTCGCGCACTGTACGGCTGGACCGTATTGGTGCCGCGCACCAAGGACCAGGCCGGCGAGATGAGCGAAAAGCTGGTGTCCCACGGCGCATTGCCGATCGAGGTACCCACCATCGCCGTCGAGCCGCCGCGCAGCCCCGCGCAGATGGAGCGTGCGGTCAAGGGTCTCGTCGACGGCCGGTTCCAGTGGGTGGTGTTCACCTCCACCAACGCGGTGCGTGCGGTGTGGGAGAAGTTCAACGAGTTCGGCCTCGATGCCCGCGCATTCTCGGGAGTGAAGATCGCGTGCGTCGGTCAGGCGACCGCCGATCGGGTGCGCGCTTTCGGTATCAACCCCGAGCTGGTACCTGTCGGTGAACAGTCATCGATCGGCTTGCTCGACGAGTTCCCGCCCTACGATGACGTTTTCGATCCGGTGAACCGAGTGCTGCTGCCGCGCGCCGACATCGCCACCGAGACGCTGGCCGAAGGTCTGCGTGAACGCGGTTGGGAGATCGAGGATGTCACCGCGTACCGCACGGTGCGTGCGGCGCCGCCGCCTGCGCACACACGCGAGATGATCAAGACCGGTGGCTTCGACGCAGTGTGCTTCACCTCGAGCTCGACGGTGCGCAACCTCGTCGGCATCGCCGGCAAGCCGCACGCACGCACGATCGTGGCGTGCATCGGGCCCAAGACCGCTGAAACCGCAGCGGAATTCGGCCTACGCGTGGACGTGCAGCCCGAGGTCGCCGCGGTCGGTCCGCTGGTTGAGGCGCTCGCCGAGCATGCGGCCAGACTGCGTGCCGAGGGTGCGCTGCCCCCGCCGCGTAAGAAGAGCCGTCGCCGCTAGCCGCAACCATCTCGTAGGAATGGCATTACATGTCCTATCCGAGTCACCGACCCCGTCGACTTCGATCGACACCCGCGTTGCGTCGGCTGGTGGCGCAAACCTCGCTGGAGCCAAGGCATTTGGTGTTGCCGATGTTCGTCGCCGACGGGATTTCGGAATCGCGGCCCATCGCTTCCATGCCCGGCGTCGTACAGCACACTCGTGACTCGTTGCGCCGCGCCGCCGCTGACGCGGTCGCCGCGGGCGTGGGCGGCCTGATGCTGTTCGGTGTGCCGCGCGACCAGGACAAGGATGCCGGGGGGTCGGTCGGGGTTTCTCAGGACGGCATCCTCAACGTCGCGCTGCGGGATCTGGCGAAGGATCTCGGCGAGGACACGGTGCTGATGGCCGACACCTGCCTCGACGAGTTCACCGACCACGGTCACTGTGGTGTCCTCGACGCGACCGGCAGGGTCGACAACGACGCGACCAACGAACGTTACGTCGAACTTGCTGTGGCACAGGCTGATTCAGGTGCTCACGTCGTCAGCCCCAGTGGCATGATGGATGGCCAGGTCGCGGCCATCCGCGCCGGTCTGGATGCGGCCGGCCACATCGACACCGTGATCCTGGCTTACGCGGCCAAATTCGCTTCGGGCTTTTACGGCCCGTTCCGTGAGGCGGTGTCGTCGAGCCTGCGGGGCGACAGGCGCACCTATCAGCAGGAGCCGGGCAACGCTCGCGAAGCGCTGCACGAGGTGGAACTCGACATCGACGAGGGAGCCGACATCGTGATGGTCAAGCCCGCGATGGCCTACCTCGACGTGGTTCGTGCGGCCGCCGACATCTCTCCGGTGCCCGTGGCCGCCTACCAGGTCTCAGGCGAATACGCGATGATCTGCGCCGCCGCCGAGAAGGGCTGGATCGACCCGCAGACCGTCGCGCTGGAGACGTTGACCGGCATCCGCAGGGCGGGTGCGGACATCGTGTTGACGTACTGGGCGGCCGACGTCGCCGCTTGGCTGGCGTGACACCGCCGGTCGAGCCCTCCGGCCGGCCGGTGGATGTCGACACCGGATTCTGGCTGTGGGTGGCGTCCCTACCGCTGCTGTTGGCCGGCCACATCATCGACATGGTCGCCGCTCCGAATGATCGGTTGCCCACTGCGGTTCTGGCGCTGTCGATACTTTTCGTCGTCGTGCTGGCGGCCGTCGTGCTGACCTTCCAGATCCTGATGCGCCACGGCTACCGATGGGCTCGCACGGTGCTGACCGGCGGTGGGGTCGCGACGGTCGTGTACGTCGCGACGAACCTCTTCACGGTCACCCGGCCCACCGTCGCGGCGATGGTCTACGCGGTCTGCGGCATCCTGGGATCGGTCCTGATCGCGGGCGGGGTGTTCCTGTTGCACCGCAAGGACGCCCACGCGTTCTTCACGCGGTGAAGCGTTACGCTGGCCCGATCATGACAGCTCAACAGTTGCGACCCCGCGTCGTGTCCGCCGGGTTCTGGTGCTGGGCGGCCGGCGCGGTGCTGCTGGTGGCATTCGGGCTACTGCTCGCATTCTCGCCGGACGCCCTCCCCTCGCTGTTCCGCGGTATGGGGGCGCTGTTGGCCGCATCGGGTCTCGGCCTGGGATTTCTGGCCGGCCGGGCCCGCCTGGGCGACGAGCGGTTCCGGCGCGCGGCCATCGCGCTGTCGCTGGCGGTCGTGGTGGTTCTCGCGCTCTTTGCGCTGTACAGCCGCGGGCCGATCTGGCTGCTCATCATGATCCTGACCATGGTCGGCGCCGTCCTGATGATGCGGCCACCGGCGCTGGAGTGGTTCGCACGAGATCAGAAAGACGAGCCCACGTGACCGACACGAGTTCGCCGCCCCAGATCCTGTTCTACGAGCCAGGTGCCACGTGGTGGTGGATCCTGGCCGGCCCCGTCGCGGGCATCTCCATGGCGCTGATCCAGCTCTCGGCCGGGTTGGGCATCCAATGGGTGGTGCCGGGCATCTTCTTCGTCCTCGTGACGGGGTTTCTGTGGATCCAGATCAAGGCGGCCCGGATCCACACCTCGGTGGAACTGACGCCGGATCATCTGCGCCAGGGCGAAGAACGCATCAGCATCGACGACATCGTGCGGATCTATCCCGAGGCCACCGGTGCTGAAACGCCGAAATGGCAGTCATCGCGTGCACTCGGTGAGCTCACCGGGGTGCCGCGTGGACGTAAGGGCATCGGCCTCAAGCTGACCAACGACCGCAGCGCCCAGGCATGGGCACGCAAGCATCAGCGGTTGCGGACCGAACTGACCCGGCTGGTCGAGGAACGCATCCCGCCGGAGCCGGCTTCGTGAAGGCCCGCGCCATCGTCCAACTGGTGCTGGCGGCGGCCGCGGCCGTCGGCTGTGTGCTGAGCTGGCTGGCCGCGATCACGACGGTCGAAGTGCCCCCGATCATCGAGGGTGAGCCGATGACCACGTCGTCGGTTTACAGTGCGCCCCTGCTGAGTTTGGCTCTGCTGCTGGCGACCGTCGCGGGCGTGCTTGCCGTGCTGGGGATCGCGCGGTGGCGACGCGTCAATCGCGGTCGAGTCGATGGTACGGCTCCAGTGTCCGCGTGAACGAGCGGCGTTCGGCTCAGGCCAGCTTGTCCAATTCGTCGAGCGCGTCACCGGTGTACACCGCCAGGCGCTGCAGGTGTGGCAGGGCGTCCCGGCATCCGATGAATCCGAAGTTCAGGGTGTCGGCGTAGCTCTCCAGTGTGATGTTGAGTGCCATCCCGTGCATCGGAATCGAAACCGGATAGGTGGCTTCCAGACGACTTCCATTGAGATACAGGGTTTCTCGCGGCCCAGGAACGTTGCTGACGCACAGGTTGAACGTGAATGGCAACGGTCCCCTGACGCCGGTCATGGCGCTGGCGAGCTGAAATGCCGTCGGCGCCATCAAGCCTGCGGTGTAGGCCAGCACCTCGGTCTGTGACATGTTCTGCAGCTGACCTTTCGCCGCCCGCGTCGACGCGGTGATCGCGTGCAGCCGTTCGACCGGGTCTTCGATGTCGGTGCCCATCGTGGTCAAAATCGTCCCCACCGCGTTGCCACCGCCGACGTCGTCCTTCGGTCGGATGTTGACCGGCAGAAATGCGACCAGGGGTTTGCCGGGCAATTCCCCGAGTTGATCGAGAAACGCGCGCAGACCCCCGCCGATGATCGTGAGCGCGACGTCGTTGACTGTGGCGTCGTGCTTGCTGCCGATGCTCTTGAGGCGCTCGAACGGGTAAACCTGCGTAGCGAACCGGCGATTGCGACTGATGTGCTTGTTCAGGATCGAATGCGGGGCCTGGAAGGAGTTGGTTATCTGTCCGTATTCGTCATCGCTGCGGATTTGAGTGTTGTACAACGCCTTTCCGACGTTGACCACCGACTGTGCTCCGCCTACGGCGCCGCCGAGCAAGCCGCCGACCAGACTCACGATGGGATTGCGGGGCGGCGCTGGTGTCTTCGAGCGTTTTCTCGACGGCGGGCCGACGTTGAAGAACAGGGGCTGATCCCGCAGCGTCGGGTCGGTCGACATGCTTCGCTCGAGAATCTTGTTCCCGGTGTAACCGTCCACCAGCGAGTGGTGGATCTTCATGTAGATCGCGAACCGCCCGCCCTCGAGCCCTTCGATGAAGTGAAGTTCCCACGGCGGCCGGGTGAAGTCGATGTTCTGGCTGTGCAGCCGGGAGACCAGGATGCCCAGTTCGCGCTCGTCGCCGGGACTCGCGAGCGCCGACCGGCGGACGTGGTAGTCGATGTCGAACTTCTCGTCTTTGACCCACGACTGGTCCGGCCGAAACAACATGCGGGGATGGGACAGCTTGAGATTCCAGGGCTCGACGACTTCGAGGTGTCGGGTTTCCTCGAACATCTGGCGCAGATAGTTGGCCGGTGCGTCGTCCGGCGGGGTGAATGGCATCAGCGCGGCGACGTGCATCATCGAGCTGGGAGTCTCGCCGTAGAGGAAGAGCATGTCCTGCGGAGTCAGACGCTTCGCCACCGGGCGCTCCTTGACTGTTGGAAGCAGAGGCTTCCGACGATATGCCTGCGGACGCATTCAGGTGCGACGGGAGTCACACCCCGTCGCCATTGGTACAAAGTTCGAAATTTGTAACACTGTTTCACATGACTCTCCAGGCCGAGAATGCCGAACAGACGCTCGACGCCCTGCCACTGGGCCCGGACTCGCTGGTCTGGAGGTATTTCGGTGACAACCGGATGTACCTGATCGGGCCGCGGCCCGCCGTCCTGCAGAACATGCTCGCCGAACTCGGCCAGGGCGTGCTGGACCACTCGGTGTTCTTCGCCGACACCGCCGCGCGGGTCAAGCGGTCGCTGCCACCGATCTTCATGACGGTCTACGGCGCCGACGACGACAACGAGGGCACCCGGGTCCGCGACTTCCACACCAACATCAAGGGCGAGATGCCCGACGGTTCTCGCTACCACGCCCTGGATCCGGACACGTACTTCTGGGCGCACGCCACATTCGTCGAGCAGGTGCTCTACTTCGCCGACACATTCGTCAAGCGTTTGACGCGCGCGGAGAAGGAGCAGATCTACCTGGAGTCCAAGACGTGGTATCGCCGCTACGGCGTGAGCGAGCGGCCGATGCCCGCCGACTACGACGAGTTCGAGCGGTACTGGAACCGGATGATCGACGAGATCGTCGTCGCGCATCCCACCGCCAAGTACGGCGTCGGCTATGTCACCAAGGGCTTCCCGCGCCCCAAAGGGGTTTCGCCCGTGCTGTGGCGGCTGATCGCGCCGGTCTTCAACCCCGTGGCAGCGTTCCTCACCACCGGCGGCATGCCGCCGCGGACCAGGGACCTGCTCGGACTGCCGTGGAGTGAGCGCCAAGAACGTCGGTACCAGCGCTTCGCCGCGCTGTGGCGCACCCGGCCGGTGAACTGGCTGTGGGATCATCTGCCAATGCGGTTGCGCTACAACACGTTCGCCCAGACCGGCTATGCCAGGGGCTGACCCCACGACGGTGCCTGATTCGTCGTCCACGACGGAAGCCATCCTCGACGCCGCCGTCGTCGAGTTCGAACAACACGGATTCCGCCGGGTGGCGCTCGACGATGTCGCGCGGCGCGCCAAGGTCAGCCGCACGACCATCTACCGGCGGTTCCGCAACAAGGACGAGCTGGTCGCGGCCGTCATCGAACGCGAGAACGTGACGCTGTTCGCCGACATCGCCAACGAACTGAAACAGGCGGGCCCGCAGGCGAACTACTACGTCGAGGCCTTCACCCTGGCGATCCTGAAGTTCCGCAGGCACCGCGTTCTCGACCGGATGATCAGGGACGAGCCGGCGCTGGTCCTCGAACTGGCGGCTCAGCACCACGGTGCCGCGATCGTCCGAATGGCCGAGGCGCTGCGGGTCATTTTCCCGACCGGCTTCGCCGAGCGGATCGGTGAGCAGGCCGTCAACGAATTCGCCGACACGATTCTGCGCTATGCGGCGATGGCGCTGCTCCTGCCCAGCGCTCAACCGCTGGACAGCGCTGACGACATCCGGGCCTTCGCCACGCAGCACTTCCTCCCCAGCTTGCCTGCCGCGCTGCGTGCCGCTCTAGCTGCTGATTAGCGCACCTCTGTTTGGTGGGTCACACCACGGGGCAAACAGACAGGCATGGCTACCGAACAACAGCAGAGCAACGACGAGCTACAGAGCACCGAGGAACGGCGCAACGCCGAGCCCGAAACCGACGAACACCACAACGTCATCAACGCACCCGATCGGCCGGAACCCACGGAGAAGCCCGAGGTAACCGACGAGCACCGGGAAAAGGCCAAGGCAATGGCCAAGGACAACAACGACGACCGGCCGACGATCTCGATGCCGGGCACCGACGGCGCAGTATCGGGTACCGCGGTCAACGACTGGGTCGACGACGACGGCAATCCCAAGTTCAGCGAGGAAAGTGGCAAGCAGGACAAAACATAGACCGCGTTAGAGTTCCGGCGTGACCTCTCTCGAGAAGATCGCGCCCCCGTTCATCGACATGGCCCATTCGATCGTGTGGGCCTCCGCCGCCACCGTCGACGCCAACGGCCATCCACGCAGTCGGGTGCTCCACCCGATCTGGGAGTGGGACGGCACCGACCTGTTCGGGTGGATCGCGACGGTGCCGAGCCCGATCAAGAAGGCGCACCTTGCGGTACACCCGCAGATGTCGCTGAACTACTGGAACCCGAGTCAGGACACCTGCAGCGCCGAATGCCTCGTCGAGTGGTATCTCGATGACGAGACCCGCGCCGCGGTGTGGGACAAATTCGCCAGTGCTCCAGCACCGGTGGGCTACGACCCCCGGATCATTCCGCAATGGGCCGACGGGCCCACGTCGGCGGAGTTCGCGGCGTTGCGGCTGGCCCCGTACCGGTTGAGGGTCATGGCAGGCGCGGTCATGATGAAAGGTGAAGGCGCACCGCTGCTCTGGAGTGCGCAGTGACCTCCACCGTCGACGTCGGCGCCCTGCCGTTGGTCCCGAAGAATCCTCTGCCGATCCATCGGTTGGTGAAGCTGGTGCGCAGGCTGGATACCGGGCAGGAAGTCATCCGCGATGCCGGTGGCACCATTACACGCATCCAGTTCGGACCGAAGAACTTCATACCGCCGATCGTGGCGGTGATGTCGCCCGAAGCGATGCGTGATGTGTTGGGGCGCAGCGACGCATCGTCTGACCGGTGCGTCATCCACGACGAAGTGCGGAACATGGCCGGCGACAGCCTGTTCGTGCTGCCCAACGAACAGTGGCGGCCCCGTAAGCGGGCGCTGCAACCGGTGTTCACCAAGCACAATGTCCGAAACTTTGGTGGCCATATGTCTAGGGCCGCACAGCATTTCGTCGATCGCTGGCCGGCGGGCGGCGATGTCGACCTCGACGTGGAATGCCGCAAGATCGCCATGCAGTCGTTGGGCCGCTCGGTGCTGGGCGTCAATCTCAACGAACGTGCCGACACCATCGCAAACTGCATGCACGTGGCGTCCTCCTACACCGCCGACCGGGCGTTACGGCCGGTGCGCGCACCGCGATGGATGCCGACACCGGCGCGCCGCCGGGCCAGGGCCGCGGTCAGGAAAATGCGCACGATCACCGACGAGATGGTGGGGGCCTGCCGCGCCGACCCGACGCGGGACGCGCCGCTGGTGCAGGCCCTGCTCGCGGCGACCGATCCGGAAACCGGGCAGCCGATCTCGGACGACGACATCTCCAATGACCTGCTGATCTTCATGCTCGCCGGCCACGACACCACCGCGACGGCGCTCACCTACTCGTTGTGGATCCTGGGCCACCATCCCGACGTCCAGGATCGGGTGGCCGCCGAGGCGGCGGCCATCGGCGATCGAGAGCTCACGCCCGACGACGTGCCCGCACTCGGCTACACCGTGCAGGTGCTGCACGAAGCGTTGCGGCTGTGTCCTCCCGCGGCGGGTGTCGCGCGGCTCGCGACTCGCGATATCGCGGTCAACGGATACCGAGTGCAGGCGGGCAGCCTCATCGCCGTGGGCATCTACGCGCTTCATCACGATCCGACGTTGTGGCCCAATCCAATGGACTTCGACCCCGACCGGTTCAGCCCGGAGAACGTCAGGTCCCGTGATCGCTGGCAGTTCCTCCCGTTTCTCGGCGGTGGGCGCCCCTGCATCGGCGAACATTTCGCACGGCTGGAGACCACGCTGGCGCTGGCCACCATCGTCCGGGCGATGAAGGTCAGCTCGCTGGACAAGGACTTCGACTGCGAGGTGCCGTTCACCACGGTCGCCAAGGGGCCGATCCGCGCGCACGTCGACCTGCGGCACTGAGGGCTCCTAGACCCTGGTGAGCAGCACAGCTTGCTCGAACGGCAGCCGTGCGAAGAGTGGCCGCCCCAGACCTGTCACCGATGCCGCTGCCTGGGCCTTCGGCATGACCCGCGGATCGCGCACCTCAAAGGTCTTGCCGTAACGCCTGATTCGGCCGCCACCAGCCGCGGCGATGTTCTTGAGCCAGTCCCGGTTGGGTCCGTAGGTCAGGAGGATCGCCACGCCGTCGTCGGTGGAGAAGACCGTCAGCGGGGTTCGGTACTGTTGGCCCGATTTGCGGCCGACGTGCTCGAGAATCCCCATCGTCGGCGCCCAACCAGCCCACAGCCGCTGGATCGGATTGGTCACGTGCCTGTTGAACCGCGCCAGCCATTGCGGTAGTTGCATACCGGCCATCAAACTCTTCAGGGCGTGGCGTACGTCAAGCCCCCGTGGTTCACGCGCACGATATTCAACAAGATCGCGATGGCGACCGGCATCGGCGGCAGCCAGACGCTGACCGTGACCAAGCGCCTCAGCAGGCAACCGCAGAAGATCCCCGTGGTCGTGCCCGAGGTGGACGGGGTGAAGTACCTGGTGTCCACGCGCGGCGAGGCGGAGTGGGTGAAGAATGTGCGCGCTGTCCCCGACGTCATCGTCGGTGACCAGCGTTACGTCGCCAGCGAGATTCCGGTGGCGCAGCGGGCGCGCGTCATCGCCGCTTATCGCCCCCTGGCAGGCAAGGTCGTCGAGGGCTACTGGCGCCAGCTGCCCGACGATGCCGATCACCCGGTCTTCGTGTTGACCCCGAAGGGCTAGCCACTACACCCTGTAGTTGACGCATTTGGCCCGGCTGGGAGACTGGTGGCATGCGCAGCACCTCCTCAGCGACGGCGACCTCCGCTGCGCTGTTCGCCGACGCCTGCGCCCTCATCCCAGGTGGGGTGAACTCCCCGGTCCGGGCGTTCAACTCGGTCGGCGGCACCCCGCGGTTCATCACCTCGGCCAGCGGCTACTGGCTCACCGACGCCGACGACAACAAATATGTCGACCTCGTGTGCTCCTGGGGACCGATGATCCTCGGACACGCGCACCGCGCCGTCGTGGAGGCCGTTCAACGTGTCGCCGCCAATGGCCTGTCGTTCGGCGCCCCCACCCCGTCGGAGACCGAGCTCGCCGCAGAGATCATCGGGCGCGTCGCGCCCGTCGAGCGGATCCGCCTCGTGAACTCCGGTACCGAGGCCACCATGAGCGCGATCAGGCTCGCCCGCGGATACACGGGCCGGGCCAAGATCATCAAATTCTCCGGCTGCTATCACGGGCACAGCGATGCCCTCCTCGCCGACGCCGGGTCCGGTGTCGCCACGCTCGGCCTGCCTTCGTCGCCCGGTGTCACCGGGGCCGCCGCAGCCGACACGATCGTCATGCCGTACAACAACGTCGCTGCGATCGAGGACATCTTCGCTCAATTCGGCGACGAGATCGCCTGCGTCATCACCGAGGCCAGCCCCGGCAACATGGGCACAGTCCCGCCGCTGCCCGGCTACAACGCGGCGCTGCGACGCATCACCGCCGACCACGGCGCGCTGCTGATCTCCGACGAGGTCATGACAGGGTTCCGGGTCAGCCGATCAGGTTGGTACGGAGTCGATCCCGTCGATGCCGACCTTTTCACGTTCGGCAAGGTCATGAGCGGCGGCCTGCCCGCCGCGGCGTTCGGGGGCAGGGCAGAGGTGATGGAACGACTGGCCCCGCTCGGCCCCGTCTACCAGGCAGGCACCCTGTCGGGCAATCCGGTGGCGATGGCCGCTGGGCTGGCCACGCTGCGCGCGGCCGACGACGCCGTATACGCAAGCCTGGATGCCAACGCCGACCGCCTCGACGGCCTGTTCACCGAGGCGTTGACCGAAGCGGGTGTGGCGCACCGGGTTCAGCGCGCCGGCAACATGCTCAGCGTGTTCTTCACCGATCAGCCGGTGACCGACTTCGCATCAGCGCGGGCGTCGGAAACCTGGCGCTTTCCCGCCTTCTTCCACGGACTGCTCGATGCGGGGATCTATCCGCCGCCAAGCGCATTCGAAACCTGGTTCGTCTCAGCCGCTCTGGATGACGACGCATTCGACCGCATCGCCGCCGCCCTGCCGGGCGCCGCGCGTGCCGCAGCGGAAGCGACACCGCCCGCATGACAGTGAAAACGGTGGTGCACGTGATGCGCCACGGCGAGGTGCACAACCCGGAGAAGATCCTGTACGGCCGGCTGCCGGATTACCACCTCTCGGACCGGGGTCGGGCCCAGGCGCAGGCGGTCGCCGACTGGTTGGCCGAGCGCGACATCACCTACGTCGTGGCATCGCCGTTGGAGCGCGCACAGGAGACAGCCGGGCCGATCGCGGCCGCACACAATCTGCCGATCGACACCGACGGCGATCTGATCGAGTCGACGAATATCTTTCAGGGCCAACGGGTATCGCCGGGCGACGGTGCGCTGCGCAATCCGAGGAACTGGTGGCACCTGCGGAATCCGCGGCAGCCGTCGTGGGGTGAGCCCTACCGGGAGATCGCCGACCGGATGACGGCCGCACTTGAGCGGGCCCGCGGCGAGGCGGCCGGTCATGAAGCGGTGTGCGTCAGCCACCAGCTGCCGGTCGAGACATTGCGGCGCGCCATGACGAAGCGGAACCTGCATCACTTCCCGACCCGTCGGCTGTGCAACCTGGCTTCGCTGACGTCCTTCTACTTCCACGACGATGCCCTCGCCGGCTGGGGTTACGCGGAGCTGGCCGGGCAGTGAAGTCGTTGGTGGCCAGCTCCGGCGTTCGGCTCCTCGCGCTCATCGCTGCGGGTGCCGTGTGCATCGCGCTGGCCGGTTGCTCCACCGGAACCGACGCCGTCGCCCAGGGCGGCACGTTCGAGTTCGTCGCCCCCGGCGGTAAGACCGACATCACGTACGACCCGCCCGAAAGCCGCGGCCGCCCAGGCCCGTTGTCCGGTCCCGACCTGATCGATCCCGAGAGGACGATTTCGCTCGACGACTTTGCGGGCAAGGTCGTCGTGATCAACATCTGGGGGCAGTGGTGCGGGCCCTGCCGCACCGAGATGCCACAGTTGCAGCAGGTGTACGACGCGACGCGCGCGCAGGGTGTGGCGTTCCTCGGCATCGACGTCCGCGACAACAACCGGCAGGCCGCGGTCGATTTCGTCGTCGACCGCAAGATCACCTTCCCGTCGATCTACGACCCGCCGATGCGGACGATGATCGCGTTCGGTGGCAGATACCCCACCACCGTCATCCCGTCGACGGTGGTGCTGGATCGCGAGCACCGCGTCGCCGCGGTGTTCCTGCGCGAACTTCTCGCGCAGGACCTGCAACCGGTCGTGGAACGCCTGGCCGCCGAGGCGCCGGAGCCGGGTGAGGGCGGCACGTGAGTCTCGACCAGATCGACGAGCTGATGGCGGGTGGTCCGGTCCTGCTGGCCTTCCTCGTCAGCGCACTGGCCGGGCTGGTGTCCTTCGCCTCTCCGTGCGTGGTGCCGCTGGTACCGGGCTATCTGTCGTACCTCGCGGCCGTCGTGGGTGTGGAGGACCGGTCCGCACTGGGCACCTCGTCGGGGGAGAAAGGCGTCGCGGTCCGCACGGCGCGGGTGCGCGTCGCGGGAGCCGCAGCGCTGTTCGTCGCCGGGTTCACCGCGGTGTTCGTGCTCGGCACCGTCGCGGTGCTGGGCATGACGACGACGCTGATCACCAATCAGCTTCTGCTGCAACGTATTGGCGGCGTGGTCACCATCATCATGGGCCTGGTGTTCGTCGGCTTCATTCCGGTCTTGCAACGAGACACCCGGTTCGCGCCGCGTCAGCTCTCCACGCTCGCCGGCGCTCCGCTGCTCGGCGCGGTATTCGCGCTCGGCTGGACGCCGTGTCTGGGACCGGCGCTGACCGGCGTCATCGCCGTGGCGTCGGCGACCGACGGTGTCAACGTGTGGCGGGGCGTGGCACTGGTCATCGCGTACTGCATGGGACTGGGAATCCCGTTCGTGCTTTTGGCTTTCGGCTCCGCGCGTGCCGTCCAGGGCATGGCGTGGCTGCGCAGGCACGCGCGTGCCATCCAGATCTTCGGCGGCGTGCTGCTCATCGCCGTCGGCATCGCGTTGGTCACCGGACTATGGGGCGATTTCGTGTCCTGGGTGCGCGACGCCTTCGTCAGCGACGTGACATTGCCGATATGACCGACACATCCGCGCGAACCGGGCCCCCGCGAGAAGACGTGAAAGCCCCTAAAAGGACCCATTTCAAGGGGATTTCGCGTTTGCTTGCGCTGATGCGCAACACCTGGCGCACCTTGACGTCGATGGGCACTGCGCTGGTGCTGCTGTTCCTGCTCGCGCTCGCCGCCATCCCGGGTGCGCTACTGCCGCAGCGCAGCCTCAACGAGGCCAAGGTCGCGGAGTACATCGCCGAGCATTCGACGATCGGCCCGTGGCTGGACCGCCTGCAGGCGTTCGATGTGTTCTCCAGCTTCTGGTTCACCGCCATCTATGCGCTGCTGTTCATTTCACTCGTCGGCTGCCTGACGCCGCGGATGATCGAGCACGTCCGCAGCATGCGCGCGGTCCCGGTCGCGGCGCCGCGAAACTTCGGTCGGCTGCCCAAGCACCACACCGCCGAGGTGAGCGGCGAACCGCAGGCACTGGCGACGGCGATGACCGGCCGGCTGCGTGGGTGGCGCAAAGTCACTGACGTCCGCGACGGCAGCGTCGAAATATCGGCCGAGAAGGGCTATCTGCGCGAGTTCGGCAACATCGTCTTCCACTTCTCGCTGCTCGGCCTGCTCGTCGCCGTGGCCGCAGGGAAGCTGTTCGGCTACGAGGGAAACGTCATCGTCGTTGCCGACGGCGGGCCGGGTTTCTGCTCGGCGTCACCGGCGGCGTTCGACTCGTTCCGCGCCGGTAACACCGTCGACGGCACGTCCCTGCATCCGATCTGCCTGCGGGTCAACGACTTCCAGGCCGACTATCTGCCGTCCGGACAGGCCGTGTCGTTCGCCGCGGATATCGACTACCAGGCCGGGACGGACCTGACCTCGGACACCTGGCGGCCCTACCGCCTAGAGGTGAACCACCCGTTACGCGTCGGCGGCGACCGGATCTACCTGCAGGGCCACGGCTACGCCCCGACGTTCACCGTCACTTTCCCCGACGGGCAGACCCGCACGCAGACGCTGCAGTGGCGGCCCGACGATCAGATCACCATGCTGTCCTCGGGTGCGATGCGCTTCGACCCGCCGGCGGGCACCTACCCCGATCCGGATGAGCGGCGAAAGAACCAGATCGCCATCCAGGGTCTGTTCGCGCCCACCGAGCTGCTCCACGGGACGCTGCTGTCGTCGAGCTTTCCCGCGCCCAACGATCCGGCCGTCGCCATCGACATCTACAAGGGCGACACCGGCCTGGACACCGGCAGGCCGCAGTCGCTGTTCACCCTCGACCCACGCCTCATCGGGCAGGGCAGGCTGACCAAGCAGGCCAGGGTCAACCTCGGCGTCGGCGAGTCGACCCGCCTCGACGACGGCACCGTCGTGCGGTTCGACGGTGCGGTGCCTTTCATCAACGTGCAGGTGTCACACGACCCCGCCCAGATCTGGGTGCTGGTGTTCGCGCTGACCATGATGGCCGGTCTGCTGGTGTCCCTCGTCGTGCGGCGACGGCGGATCTGGATTCGAATCGGCCCCGGTGGGCCGGGTACCGTGAGCGTCGAGCTGGGCGGGCTGGCCCGTACCGACAACTCTGGTTGGGGCGACGAGTTCGAGCGGTTGACCGAGCGCCTGTTAGCCGGTGCCGACGATGCGCAGCGAGAGGAACCTGAGATGACCGAGCGAGAAGCGAAGCGGGATCGCGCATGACGAACGCCGAGCGCCCATGAACACCGACCACATCGACATCGGCCTGGCCCGGTACTCGGACTGGGCCTTCACCACGTCGGTCGTGGTGCTCGTCGGCGCCCTGCTCCTGCTCGCGGTCGAACTGGCGTACAGCCGAAGCCGCAAGGTCATCGAGCGTGAGGCGGTGGGTGCAGGTGTCGGCCCCGGCGGCGGCGGACCGGGCATCGTGGTCGAGCGGCCGCGGCGCAGTGTCGACGAGCGGATCGGCGGAGCGGGCCTGGCACTGACCTATCTCGGGATCGCCCTGTTGCTGGTCTGCATCGTGCTGCGCGGTATGGCCACCGCACGCGTGCCGTGGGGCAACATGTACGAGTTCATCAACCTGACGTGCTTCTCGGGCCTGGTGGCCGCGGCCATCGTGTTGCGCCGCCCCCAGGTCCGTGCGCTGTGGGTTTTCGTGTTGCTTCCGGTGCTGATCCTGCTCACGGTGTCGGGCCGCTGGCTCTACACCAACGCCGCTCCGGTCATGCCCGCACTGCAGTCCTACTGGCTGCCCATTCACGTTTCGGTGGTCAGCCTCGGCTCGGGTGTCTTCCTCGTCGCGGGCGTCGCGAGCATCCTGTTCCTGCTGAAGATGTCCAAGCTGGAAGAGCCCGATCGAGAGGGCCTGGTTGCCCGAGTCGTCCAGCGACTGCCTGACGCGCAGACGCTTGACCGCATTGCGTACCGCACGACGATCTTCGCGTTCCCGGTGTTTGGCTTCGGTGTCATCTTCGGCGCGATCTGGGCCGAAGAGGCGTGGGGTCGGTACTGGGGCTGGGATCCCAAGGAAACGGTGTCGTTCATCGCATGGGTGATATACGCCGCGTACCTCCATGCCCGCTCGACGGCCGGGTGGCGTGACAAGAAAGCCGCGTGGATCAACGTCGCCGGCTTCATCGCGATGGTCTTCAATCTGTTCTTCATCAACCTCGTGACGGTGGGTCTGCACTCCTACGCCGGAGTTGGCTAGAAGGGGACAAGAAGCTGGATACGGACGCTAGCGCACCTAGAAACTCTTCTGGCGCAACGGGATTTCGTGGCCAGAATCGGTTTACGAACCCGGCGGAGGACGTGCCGCAGGACTGGACGGCGCCGACGCCACCCACCGGGTTGCCGGTGGTGATCCCGCAGACACCGTCACCGTCGGCCGCGCCCCCACCGCCCGCCCCGGATCCGCCGCCGTATCTGGATCTGTCCACGGTGGCGCTGCTCGGACAGCGCAAGCGGGCCCCGTCGGCGGGCTGGCGCAAATGGCTGTATCTGGCGTCTTTCAAGTTGATCAACGTCGGCGAGAGCCCGAAAGTGATCCACCGTGACGCCCTGATCGCGCAGGCGCAGCACCCGCTGCGTGGCTGCCACCGCATCGCCGTCCTGTCGCTCAAGGGTGGGGTCGGCAAGACGACCGTTACCGCGACGCTCGGTGCCACGCTGGCGTCTGTCCGCGGCGACCGCGTCATCGCCGTCGACGCGAACCCCGACCGCGGCACGTTGAGTCAGAAGGTTCCGCTGGAGACGCCGGCGACGGTCCGTCACCTATTGCGCGACGCCGAGGGTATCGAGGCCTACAGCGATGTGCGCGCCTACACCTCGCAGGGCGCGAGCCGGCTGGAGGTGCTGGCGTCGGAGAGCGACCCCGCGGTGTCGGAGGCGTTCAGCTCCGAGGACTACACCCGCACCCTCGAGGTCCTCGAGCGGTTCTACAGCCTGGTGCTCACCGACTGCGGCACAGGGCTGATGCATTCGGCGATGGCGGCGGTGCTGGCCAAAGCGGATGCGTTGATCGTCATCAGCTCCGGATCGGTCGACGGCGCGCGCAGCGCGTCGGCCACACTCGACTGGTTGGACGCGCACGGGCACGAGGATCTGGTGCGCGATTCGATCGCAGTCATCAACGCCGTCCGGCCGCGCTCCGGCAAGGTCGACATGAACAAGGTCGTCGATCACTTCACCCGGCGCTGCCGGGCCGTCTTGCAGGTGCCTTTCGACCCGCACCTCGAAGAGGGCGCCGAAATCAGCCTCGAACGACTGAAGCCCGAGACGCGGGAGGCGCTGCTGGAACTGGCGGCAGTGGTGACAGCGGGCTTCCCGGGTGCGCGGCGCGACCCGATCTGAGCTACCGCGGTTTGTTCTCAGGGCCGAGTCGACGCAGGAAATCAGGATCGTCGTCCGGACCGATGGTGCGGGTCCGCGGAGTCGCGTTCGCGCGCATCAACCGGTAGCCCACATAGACCACGACGGCCAAGACGAGAATCGCGAACAGGTAAACCACAACAAACCTCCTTGCTCCGAATATACGCGTCGTCGGTAGGCTCGGGCCGTGTCTGATAGTCGGCCGGGATCTCGCCTCGTCGCAGACCTGGTGCTTTACGTGCTGGCCCGGTTACTTCTCGTCGTCGCGCTGACCGCGGTGATCGTCGGAGCGGCCCACCTGCTCGGGGTGCGCGAGTTTCCGCTCGTGGTCGCGCTTCTGTTCGCCATGGTGATAGCGCTGCCACTGGGCATCTGGATGTTCGCCCCCCTGCGCCGTCGCGCCACCGCCAGCATCGCCCTACTCGACGAGCGGCGTCGCAAGGACCGCGAGCAACTGCAGGCCAGACTTCGTGGCGACGAGCCTCCCACGCCATGACGCGGGAAGCATTCGGCGCCGAATTCCTTGGAGCCGATGGATTTCTCAACTCACCCACCTATGGCCTGCCGCCGCAGTTCCTCGTGGACGCGTTGCTGGACTGCATCGGCAAGTGGCAGAACGGGACGATGGACGTCCCCTCGTTCGACGCCCACGTCACCGCCGGGCGCGAAGGCTACGCCGCGCTGACGGGCCTTCCCGTCGGCTCGGTGGCGATGGGCAGCACCGTTTCCTCGGCGCTGGGGCTGGTGGCTGCGGCCATCCCCGACGGTGCGCGTGTCCTCACACTGGCGGGTGAGTTCACCAGCACCACATTTCCGTTCGCCGCCCAGGCGCGGCGCGGGGTCACCGTCACCGAGCTGCCCGCCGACGAATTGATTACGGCAGCAGCCGATTTCGATGTCGTCGCCGTGAGCCTGGTGCAGTCGGCCAACGGTGTGGTGCTCGACATCGATGCGCTGCGCAGCCACGTTGCCGGTACCGAGACGCTGACAGTTATCGACATCACGCAGGCGCTCGGATGGAAGCGCGTCGAGCTGGACTGGGTCGACGTCACCGTCGCGGCGGTGTACAAGTGGCTGCTGTCACCTCGGGGTACGGCATGGGTTTCGTTGAGCGACAGAGTAAGTCGCGCGATGACGCCGCACGCTGCTAATTGGTACGCCGGCGTTGACCCCTGGCAGACGATATACGGGCTGCCGCTCCGATTGGCAGACGATGCTCGCCGGTTCGACCTGTCGCCCGCGTGGTTCAGCGTCCTGGGCGCCGGGCTCGCGATGCCGTGGCTGGCCTCGCTCGACGGCGCCGCCGTGCAGTCGCATTGTCTGGGGCTCGCCAACCGTCTGCGCGCCGAACTGGATCTGCCGCCGCATGATTCGGCGATCGTCTCGCTGCCTATCGAGGGTGCGGCCGAGGCGCTTCAGCGGGCCGGTATCCGCGCGTCGGTCCGCGCCGGGGCGATTCGGGTGGGTTTTCATCTCTACAACAACGAGAACGACCTGGACCGGTTGGTCGACGCGCTACGGCCCTGATGGCTCGACGATGTCGAGGCGTGGACGGTGAATTCCAGCTATCCGCAATGCGGAACTCGCGAATTGATGGGCACGATGAAGGAATGTTGTTGCGGGTTCGGCTATGCGCTGTCTGATCGTCGACGACAGTCAGAGCTTCCGTTGTGCGGCGCTCGGGATGCTCGAGCGTAGCGGCATCGCGGTGGTCGGCGTTGCGTCCAACAGCGCCGACGGTCTGCAGCGCTACCTCGATCTGCGGCCAGACGTCACGCTCGTCGACGTCGATCTCGGTGAGGAAAGCGGATTCGATCTCGTCGAGCAACTGTGTGCGAGCGGCATCCCGCACCTGTCGCCGGTCATCTTGATCTCGGCCCACGCGGAGCGGGACCTCGCCGATCTGCTCGCCAACAGTGCTGCGGTGGGGTTTCTGCCGAAGATCGAGTTGTCGCCCGAAGCGATCGTTGATTTGGTCCGTGGCCGTGGCGACAGCAACGGGGATTCGGCTACAAACCGATCGTTCAGCGCGCCTCCAGAAACGTGATGACAGCACGGACCCTGCGGTGATCGTCGCCGGTTTCGGGCAGGTTCAACTTGGCCAGGATGCTGCGGACGTGTTTTTCGACGGTGCCCTCGGTCACCCACAGCCGTCGCGCAATTCCCGCGTTGGAACGGCCCTCTGCCATCTGCGCCAGCACCTCCAACTCGCGCGAACTCAGCACGCCCAGTGGGTCGTTACGCCGGCGCGTCGAAAGGAGTTCGGCAACCACCGCGGGATCCACCACCGACGCTCCCTTGGTGATGCGCGTGAGCGTGTCGATGAAGTCGCCCACATCGGTGACGCGGCTCTTGAGCAGGTAGCCGATCGCGCGATCGCCGCCGAGAAGCTCCATCGCATGGTCGACCTCGACATGGGCCGACAGTACGAGGATGCCGGTGTCCGGCGACTCGGAGCGGATCGCGCGGGCCGCGTCGAGTCCTTCGCTGCTGTGCGTCGGCGGCATCCGGATGTCCACGATCACCAGGTCGGGCCGGTGGGTGCCCACCAGCGACAGCAACTCCACGCCGCTGCCGGCCTGACCGACCACCTGAAAGCCCGATCGATCCAGGAGACTGGCCAAACCTTCGCGCAGCAGCACGTCGTCGTCGGCGACGATCACCCGAGCCCCGGCCGTCTCGGCCTCCTGTACTGCCATCGCCACCAGCACACCGGATCGCGAGTGCACCGACAATGCAGCTAGCAGGCATTCCTGGGTCGGGTTGGCGGGGAACAGCGGGGGACAGGTCGGGGGGCGTATTTTTGCGCTTGACGGGGTAGTAAATCCGCATGTCTTCTATGAAGGAGTGCGTGATCTCTGCGAAAGAGCTTTACGGGCGCTGGATTGACGAACTATGGGCGGGCAAACCAGTGGCGAATGACCTGGTGTCCGAAGATTTCGTCGGGCATTGGCCGGACCATGAGGTCCACGGGGCCGATGAGTTGAATGCGATGGTCGACAAGACCAGGTCGATGTTGACCGATCTGCGTTTCGTCATCGAGGTGGAACCGTTCGTCGAAGGCGACATGCTGGCGGCTCGCTGGATCGGGACGGGTGCGACGCCGGACGGTCCGAAGCGATTCACGGGCAACGACATTCTCAGGATCGCCGACGGTCGAGTGGTCGAGTACTGGACGGGAACCTCGGCAGGCTGACCTTCTGGCCCGTCACGCCAGGAAGCGTTCGGCATACGGGCTGAACCGGGCCCGCATGTCGCGCTCGTCCAGCCCGAACATCTCGGCTGACGTAGCGACACGGCCAAGGCGACCTCGCTGGTGTCCGGCGAGGTAGTCCTGGATCGAGGTCCGTGCGTCGTCGGCCAACGGCTCTCCCGCGAGGTCGTATATCTGTTCGACGACGCCCATTTCGTCGGCCATGAAGTCGTCGAAGCGGATGTCGACCGAACGTTGCGGCGCAATGACGGCACGGTCGCGCACCAACGCATTGAGCATCAGCTCGAGACGATCGATCCACGTCGCCGCGATCTCGTGCACCGGAACCGGATAGCGGTGCATGCGGGCGCTGTAGGTAAGCATCGCGAGCATGGAGAGCACCACGGGCACCGGGTCGCGATGAGTGAACACGACGACCACCCCGGGGAAGACGGCGTTCAGGACCGGCAGCTGCTCGAGGTGTTGCGGGGACTTGAGCAGCCAGCGCCGTCCGCCGCGCAGGAACTGCAGCGCCTTCAGCTGGACGGCGAGGTATTCGTAGTGCGACGTCTGATCATGGGACAGGTAGTAGTCGCGCCATGCCGGCACATGGCCGAGGGTCTCGAAAAGCATCGTCGAGAAGTCGTTGGCCAGCAGCTGAATCTCTTCGTGCACATGGTCTGTGGTCATCTCGTGCATCAGCGCGAAGTGCGGCATCACGATGTTCATCACCTCGACTGCGACGTCCATTCGCGTCCGGCGAGGATCCGGCTCGATGCCCGCCTCCGACGGTAGGGGGAACGGCTCGTTGCTCTCCCAGTAGGGGATGGTGCGAAACGTCGCCTCCGGCCGTCCGGACGGAGAATTGGAGGAGGCCGCGCCGAGGAGGTTGTGCAGATGGGTGGTTCCGGTGCGGGGTAACCCGGCGATCACGACCGGCGGAGCGAGCTCGATGTCGTGGATCTCGGGATGGCGGGTCAGCAGGTCGGTGAGCAGCAGCCTGTTCTTCAGCCACTGCAACAACTGGGCGTGGAAGTTCACGATGCCCGCGTCATGCATGCCCGGAATGTCTTGCAGCGCTCCAAGAAACACGTCGAGGCGTTCGCGGTAGTCGTCGGGGCCGAAATCGTCGAGCCCGGTTTCGGCGGCGGCCTTGGTGTGCAGTGCGTCGGCGTCCAGCGGGCAATCCGCCGCCATTGCTCCCATCGTTTCGCGAATGGGCTCGGCCTCTGGTGAGAAACGGGGTTCGGCGAGGTCGTCGAGGTGCACCGTGGGAGGCGCTGAGTGGGCATCAGTCACGGCAAGTTATGTTACTGTCAGTTCCATAATGATGGTGGAAATTGGGCGACCGCGCGATCCACGGATCGACAGTGCGGTTCTTCAAGCGACGGCCGAGTTGCTCGGCGAGACCGATTACGCATCGCTGTCGGTGGACGCGATCGCGAAGCGTGCGGGCACCAGCAAGCCGGCGATCTACCGGCGCTGGCCGAGCAAGGCGCATCTCGTGCATGAGGCGGTCTTCCCGGTCACCGAATACACCGAATTACCTTCGACGGGAAGCACGCTCGGTGACGTGCGCGAGATGATGGCCCGGACGTTCGCGCTACTGACCACCCCGGCGGCGCTGGCAGCACTGCCCGGGCTGGTGGCGGAGATGGCCGTCGACTCGACGCTGCACGCCGCGCTGCTCGAGCGGTTCGTCGACGTGCTGTCCTACGGGTTGGACGACTGGCTGGAGACGGCCCGCAAGCGCGGTGAGGTTCGCGCCGAGGTCCGTCCCGCCGATGTGATCGACGCGCTCGCCGGCATCATCTTCCTCGCTCTCATCACGCACCCCGAGACACTCGACGAGGCCTGGATGGACCGCACCGCCGAGTTCATCGCGAGAGGAATCGGCGCATGACCGAACACGAATCCACGGCGGCTTGGCGCGAGCTTCTGGAAACCCTTGGGGGCCTTGACCGCACCTTCCTCGAAGGTGATCGTGCGGTGACCGATGACCGCCATATCGCCGACGGCTACCGCATGCTCGCGACCACCCTCGGCGTGGCGTTCGACACGTACCTGTTCGCCGACCCCAGCCGGCCGCTGTGGGTGGAGGTCAACTCGCCATTTCGGCCCGACCGCCGGTGGGGTGGCGACAATACCGACGCCTACTACTTCATGTGCCCTGTCGATCCGAATCGGCGATACCGGATCAGCGGGAACAAGGGCGACAGCGTCTACTTCTCGGTGACTGCCTACAACGAGCCGTCGCCGGGTGCGTGGTCCGACCGGATCGTGGCCATCCTGCGCGACGACGACCTCGACATCGATGCCGACGGCAACTTCTCCTTCGACTTCGGTCCGACGCCCGACGCGGCGGTGCTGATGACGCGTGACTACCAGGGCAATCCGCAAACCGGGCGCCCGGTGAAGTGGCAGATCGAAGCACTCGACGAACCCGATCCATTCCGGCATGGCGATGCGGAGACGGCGGCTGCGCTGCGCTCCAGTGCGGCCTGGTTGCGCACCATGTTCGCGATCCTGCCGCTGGCGGTGGGTGTGCGCAGCGAGCAACAACACACGCTGGGACACGAGATTGCGACGGCCGCAAATGAATTCGCTGATCCTTACCAGGTACCCGATGCGAACTTCGGCTGGTCGGCGCGCGACGCCTGCTATGCCTACGGCAGTTTCGTACTCGACGAGGATGAGGCGCTCGTCGTCACCCACCGCCCGCCGTCGTGCCGATTCTGGAACCTGGTGGTGTGGAATCAGTTCATGGCGACGCCGGGTGTCGCCGACGCGCGCAGCTCGGTCAACGGCTACTCGGCGGTCCCCAACGCCGATGGCTCAGTGACCGTCGTCATCTCACGGGGTATGACCAAACATCCGAATTCGATTACGACGCTTGACTATCCGCGTGGCAATCTCGCCTTCCGCTGGTTTCTGGCCGACGAGGTTCCGGCTCGACCCGAGGTCGCACTGGTGAAGGTGTCGGAAGCGCCAGTTGCGATTTCGGTGTAGACAGTCGCGGACAGCGCGACCAGCTACACCGAAATCGCGGTCAGCTAGACCTTTGTCAGCGTGAAGGTGAACTGGTCGTAGGGCTGCGGCGGTTTGCCATATGCCTCGGTTGACGAGAATCGGAAGTTCATTCCACCGGTCGCGGTGGTGCCGTCGGGGCACTTCACCACGTCGGGCAGGTTTTCCACCGTCAGTACCCAGCCCCGGAAGTTCGTCGCCTGTCCGCTGAAGCCGGGCTTACCCGCGCCGGGAGAGGCGACGATGTTGATGCAGACGGGCTCGCAGGGGGTGGCCACCTACTGCTGGGTGCTGACCCCGTCGGAATAGATGGAGGTGCCGTCGAGGTCGCGGGGATTCTCGGCCCCGGCCGGACCCGCGAACCCCACGGCGGCGATTGCCAAGATAACCGCTGAGTGTATTGCTCGACTCGTCGTCATGACGTGCCTCCGCATCAGCTTCTTCAGCTATCGCAGCAGTTCGGGGCTCGGTTCGGACGGAATCAGCCAAAAAACAGCGCCGCAGAAACGGCGAGCGACCAAACCAGCATGGTCAACCCCGTATCGCGCAGAACCGGGATCAGATCTTTGCCACCGGAACCTTTTCGCACCGGAGAAGCGGCCCGCATCGCCAGGGGGAGCGCCACCAGGCCGACGGCGGCCCACGGCGTCGCGAGGATCAGCACCAGCGTCAGGGCGAACGCCACCGCCAGCAGCGTCTGGTACAGCAGCCGCGTGCGCGGGTCGCCGAGCCGGACGGCGAGGGTGATCTTGCCGGATTCCTTGTCGGTCGGGATGTCTCGCAGGTTGTTCGCCACCAGCACCGCCGACGACATCGCGCCCATCGCGACGGCCATCGCCGCGCCGACCCAGTCGATCCGCAGCGCCTGGGTGTACTGGGTGCCGAGGACGGCGACGAGACCGAAGAACACGAACACCGCGACCTCGCCCAGCCCGAGGTAGCCGTACGGCTTCGAGCCGCCCGTGTACAGCCACGCGCCGGCGAGACACAGTCCGCCGACCAGGATCAGCCACGGGGCACTGAACCACGCGAGCGCGAGTCCGGCGAGGGCCGCGATGGTCAGGCTGACGATCGCGGCGGTCAGCACCGAGCGCGGGCTGGCGACCTTCGACCCCACCAGCCGCAACGGTCCCGCCCGCACGTCGTCGGTGCCGCGGACGCCGTCGGAGTAGTCGTTGGCGTAGTTCACCCCGATGATCATCGCGACCGCGACGACCATCGCCAGCAGAGCTTTCCACCAGCACCACGCGTGCAACCAGGCCGCCGCGCCGGTACCGGCGATGACCGGGGCGATCGCATTCGGCAGCGTTCTGGGCCGGGCACCCTCCACCCACTGCGCGAAACTGGCCACGAGCGCCAGTCTTGCACGGTCGTTGTTTTCCTCTTCGGGTCCGGCGCCCGTACGCGTGGCAGACTGTGCTCATGGAGGACCGACTCAGTAAGACCGAGATCCGCAAGGACGCCGTGCAGGAGATCGTCGAGTCCGGCGCGGCAACCGTCGGCGATGTGGCCTCGATCATCACCACCGCAGTCAAGGACGTCGCAAACGCCATCGGCGGCTTCGCGACCGATGTATTCGAGATCCGCGACGGAGCACGACGCGCCTCGCAGCAGTCGGTGGTCGAGGACGAAACACCGGGCGTGTAGCCCTTGCTCGGAGTCATCGGCGGCAGCGGGTTCTACACGTTCTTCGGTTCTGACGCCCGCGCGATCAGCTTGGACACCCCCTACGGCGAGCCGAGCGCGCCGATCACCGTCGGCACCGTCGGCGACCACGAGGTTGCGTTCCTGCCACGACACGGTGCCGGGCACGAGTTCTCCCCGCACACCGTCCCGTACCGCGCCAACATGTGGGCGTTGCGCGCGCTCGGTGTGCGGCGCATCTACGGGCCATGCGCCGTCGGCAGCCTGACGCCGGACCTGGGGCCGGGCGCGATGGTGGTGCCTGATCAACTGGTCGACCGCACCAGCGGCCGCGACGACACCTATTTCGACTCGGGCGGCATCCACGTCGGGTTCGCCGACCCGTACTGCCCGACACTGCGCGCCGCGGCGGCCGACCTACCCGGGGTGGTCGACGGCGGGACGATGGTGGTGGTGCAGGGACCGAGGTTCTCCACCAGGGCTGAGAGCCGCTGGTTCGCGAGCCAGGGTTTCAGCCTGGTCAACATGACCGGATACCCAGAAGCGGTCCTCGCCCGTGAGCTCGAAATGTGTTATGCGGCAATCGCTTTGGTGACGGATGTGGACGCGGGGATCGACAGCGGAAGCGCGGTCCGCGCGGTCGACGTCTTCGCGGAGTTCGAGCGCAACCTGGTGCCGTTCAAGAAGCTCGTGCACGAGGCCATAGATCAGGTTCAGCTCGAGCGGACCTGCACGCATTGCCTTCCGCACGAAGGCATTCAACTTCCGTTCGACTTGCCGTGAGAGTTCTGCTGACCGGAGCGGCCGGGTTCATCGGAACCCGGGTCGACGCCGCACTGCGCGACGCGGGGCACGACGTCGTCGCCGTCGACGCGATGCTGCCCGCCGCGCACGGTCCGGGTGCTGTGCCGCCCCCGGACTGCCGGGTGCTCGACATCCGCGACGGGTCCGCGCTGGCGCCGCTGCTCGACGGTGTCGACGTGGTGTGCCACCAGGCCGCGGTGGTGGGCGCCGGGGTGAACGCCGCCGACGCACCGTCGTACGGCAGCCACAATGACTACGGGACGTCGGTTCTGCTGGCCGAGATGTTCGCCGCGGACTGCCGGCGGCTGGTGCTGGCCTCGTCGATGGTGGTCTACGGCCAGGGCCGCTACGACTGCGCCGAGCACGGTCCGATCGACCCGCTGCCCCGCTCGCGCGCCGATCTCGACGCCGGGGAGTTCGACCACCGCTGCCCGGTCTGTGGTGCGACGGTCAACTGGCAACTGGTGGCCGAGGACGCGCCGCTGCGGCCGCGCAGCCTGTACGCCGCGAGCAAGACCGCGCAGGAGCATTACGCCCTGGCGTGGTCTGAGGCCAGCGGCGGCTCGGTCGTCGCGCTGCGCTATCACAACGTGTACGGCCCGCACATGCCGCGCGACACCCCGTACTCCGGGGTCGCGGCGATCTTCCGCTCAGAGCTGGAATCCGGCGACGTGCCAAGGGTTTTTGAAGACGGTGGTCAAATGCGCGACTTCGTGCACGTCGACGACATCGCGGCAGCCAACGTCGCGTCCGTCGAATCCGCAGTCGACGGCTTCGACGCGTTCAACGTCTGCTCCGGTCGGCCCATTTCGATCATGGAGGTCGCGACCGAGTTGTGCGACGCACGCGGTGCCGCGGAGCCGCCCCGACGGCGACATGAGGCGCTAGCACCCGTCGTCACCGGGCAGTACCGCAGCGGCGACGTCCGCCATATCGTCGCCGACCCCGCCCGCGCCGCCGAGGTGCTCGGTTTTCGCGCCGCCGTTGATCCGCGCGACGGCCTGCGCGAGTTCGCGTTCGCACCGCTGCGGGCGTAGATGAAGCGCCTCGCGGTGGTTGTCGCTATCGTCGCGCTCGTGGCTTCGGGTCTGCTGGCGTTGGCGTGGTCGCAACAGCGACGGTTGATCTATTTTCCGTCGGCTGGGCCGGTCCCGCCAGCGGCAACGATGTTGCCCAACGGTCAGGACGTCGTACTGGACAGCGATGGAATCCGTTTGGGGGCCTGGTATTTCCCTGTCGCCGGCGGCGGTCCCGCGGTGTTGGTGTGCAACGGCAACGGCGGCGATCGATCTGGCCGGATTGCCCTCGCCGCCGCGCTGAACCGTATCGGCCTTTCGGTGCTGCTGTTCGACTACCGCGGCTACGGTGGCAACCCCGGCCAACCTTCCGAGGATGGAACGGCCGCCGACGCGCGGGCCGCCCAGGCATGGCTGGCTGCGCAACCCGGCATCGAGAAGATCGTGTACTTCGGCGAATCCCTCGGCGGCGCAGTCGCCGTCGGCCTCGCGGTGGAACGGCCGCCCGCGGCCTTGATTTTGCGATCGCCGTTCACCTCCCTGCCCGACGTTGGGGCGATGCACTATCCGTGGTTGCCGGTGCGGTGGCTGCTGATGGACCGGTATCCGTCGATCGACCGGATCGGATCGGTGCACGTGCCGGTCATGGTGATCGCCGGCGACCGCGACGACATCGTCCCCGAGGCATTGAGCCGTCGACTCTATGACGCGGCCAATGAGCCCAAGCGGTACGTGCTGGTGTCGGGGGCCGGTCACAACGACCCTGAGATGGTGGACGGCCGGCAGATGCTCACCGAGATCCAAGGGTTCCTGTGGTCGACCGGTGTCACCTAGTGATACTGGTGGAATGAAGCCCGCCATTTGTGAGCAGTTCGGCATCGATTTCCCCCTCTTCGCGTTCAGCCACTGTCGGGACGTCGTGGCCGCGGTGACCAATGCCGGGGGGTTCGGCGTCCTGGGCGCCACCGCCTACACACCGGAGTTGCTCGACCAGGAACTGTCGTGGATCGACGAGCACGTCGGCGCTAAGCCGTACGGGCTCGACCTCATCGTGCCGGCCAAGTTCGAGGGCAAGGGCGAAAAGCTGGGCCGGGGCGAGCTGGCGTCCCGCATCCCCGAGGACTACCGCGAATTCATCGCGGAGCTGCTGGCCAAGCACGACATCGAGCCCGAGGCGTCGCCGAAGACCGGCCCGTCGTTCCTGTCGGGTGACACCGGACAGGATCTGCTCGAGGTCGCGATGAGCCATCCGATCAAGCTCATCGCCAACGCGCTTGGGGTGCCGCCCGACTACATGATCGAGGCGGGGAAGAAGAACGGCGTTCCCGTCGCCGCGTTGGTGGGCGCGAAGGAGCATGCGGTCAAGCAGGCGCAGGCGGGGGTGGATCTGATCGTCGCGCAGGGCACCGAAGCCGGCGGCCACTGCGGCGAGGTGACGACGCTGGTGCTGATCCCCGAGGTGTTGGAAGCTCTTGCGGCGATCGGCAGCAACATCCCGGTGTTGGCGGCAGGCGGGATCGTCACCGGCAAGCAGATGGCCGCGTGTGTAGCGATGGGTGCCGACGGCGCATGGACCGGCTCGGTGTGGTTGACGACGGAGGAGGCCGAAACGGCGCCGCATACGGTGCAGAAGTTCCTCGCCGCATCGTCACGCGACACAATCCGCTCCACCGGCCGAACCGGAAAGCCTGCGCGGCAGCTGGTTTCGGACTGGACCGATGCGTGGCAGCCGAACGAGGGCGGTCACAAGACATTGCCGCTGCCGCTGCAATCGATGGTGGCCGAGCCGATCATCCGGCGCATCGACGTGCTCGCGGCGCAAGGCCATCCGGGGGCCCAAGCCCTGGCGACCTATTTCGTCGGACAGGGCGTGGGGCTGATGAACACGGTGAAGCCCGCCAAAGAGGTGGTTCGTGAGTTCATCGAGGACTACCTGTCAGCGACAGAACGGCTGAGCAACTCACTGCCGGAGTAGGTTCCGGCAGTGAGCGTCAGCCAGCAAGTCCTACGGGACCTCGATGCAACCCACGCCGGGAACACAACCGCCGCCGCCACCTGGGCCGCCGCCGCCTGACGGGCCGCCGGGGATGGACCCGCCGCCTCCGCCGGGACCGCCGCCGCCTGTGGGGCCGCCCGGGATCGTTCCGCCGCCGCCCTCAGGGCCGCCCCCGCCGGTGGGGCCTCCGGGAACCGCACCACCGCCACCGGGCGCGGTCGTTGTCGCCGGAGCGGGTGCGGTCGTTGTCGCCGACGTCGTCTCGGTGGTCGTGCTGGTCGTGCTGGTCGTGCTGGTCGATCCACCTTCGTCGCCGCCGCCACAGCCCACGGCCAACACCATTGCAGCAGCGCCGCCGAACACAGCGAACGATGTGCGTAGTTGGTTGTTCACAGTTCCTCCGTTTCCTTCCGACGCGGTGGGACTACCCGTCCCAGTCGGCTCGAAACGGACCTAGTCGAGGGCGATGCGGACCGAGATCGGATCGCTTTCCATCGCGCGCATCGTGAACGCGGTCGCCGATTGTCCGAACCGGCCGCCGCCACCGAAGCTGCGGGCACGGGCGCGCACGTCGTCATCGGGTTCGAAAGTGGCTGTGCCGGTGCGCCACTCGTTGTTCACCCGTACCCGGACATTCGGGTTGGCGGCGATGTTGTAGGCCCAGCCGGCGCGGCGACCGTGTTGGGAGATCACCCACAGGTCGTTGCCGTCGATCCGTCCGGCCAGCGGCACCCGGCGCGGTTCTGACGACTTGCGGCCGATGGTTTCGAGTTCGACCACAAGTGACGAGCGGACGCCCAGGCGGTCCAGCGCCGTCACCAACGGGTTCATCACGATGCGTCCCATGCGTCGTTCGAACTTGAATTTGCGTCGCGCCTTCTCGGCACTCTTGGTCGCCATGGTTAGCGACGATAGTAGAACGATCACTCAAATACAAGAGTCGCGGATGAGGGCGGCGTTCAGATGGCATGCTCTTGCCATGGGGGGCGTGCCGGAGACGCTGTACGCGCAGGACAACGGTGTCCACTTCGCGTACCAGGTCCTCGGCGACAACGGTCCCGACCTACTGTTGGTACCGAGTCCGAACTTCCCGATCGACCTGGTGTGGGACGACGCCGCTGTCGCCGGACATCTTCACCGCCTGGCGTCGTTCAGTCGTTTGATCCTGACCGATCTGCTCGGGATCGGCAGCTCCGATTCGGCGCCGGCCGACAATCCTTCGATGCAGGTCTGGACCGACGGCCTCGTTTCGGTGCTCGATGCGGTCGGGAGCGAGCGAGCGTCGGTGTTCTCGATGACGGAGTCAGGGCTGTCTGTCATGTTGTTGGCCGCCACCCATCCTCAGCGGATTCGCTCGCTTGTGCTTTCCAGTCCCTACGCAAACTTTCTCCGCACTGCCGGCCAGTCGTTCGGACTACCCGAGTCCGAGCTCGCTCGGTTCAACGAGGCGTTCGGTCGCAATGTCGGGACGGGAGCGCTCGTCGACGTGTTGGCGCCGAGTTGGACCAACGACGCCGCCAAGAGGCGTTGGTGGGGCCGCAATGAACGCCTCGCGGGCGGACCCGGGGACTGGGTGCGGGCGTTCGACCTGTTCGCGCGCACCGACGTCCGCCCTCTGCTCGGCAGTATCCAGGCGCCGACGCTGGTGGTGCGCCGTCGCGGCGATCGCCACGTACGCGACGGTCATGCCCAGGACATCGTCGGGCGGATTCCCGATGCTCGACTGGTCGAGTTCGACGGCGAGGACAGCGTGTGGTTCGCCGGCGATGCCGACAGCCTGCTCGACGAGGTGGAAACATTTCTCACCGGCCAACGCGGTGCGCCACCGTCCAACCGCGTGCTGGCCACGGTGTTGTTCACCGACATTGTGGGCTCGACCCGACGTGCTGCGCAGCTCGGCGATGAAGCTTGGACGAAAGTGCTTGCCGCCCATGACCGCGTCGTCGATCGAAGTGTGGCCAGCTGGCGTGGTGAAGTCGTCAAGTTCACCGGCGACGGTGCGCTCGCGACATTCGATGGTCCCGCGCGCGCGATCGAATGCGGATGCGCGATACGCGACGCGGTCGAAGATCTCGGCTTGGAAGTCCGTGTCGGTCTGCACACCGGAGAGGTCGAGAAATCCGACGGCGACATCCATGGCATCGCGGTCCATGTTGCGGCCCGCATCATGGCGTTGGCCGGCTCTGGCGAGGTGTTTGTATCGGGGGTGATCCCGCCATTGGTGCTCGGTTCCCGACTACGCTTCACCGATCGCGGTGAGCACCAATTGAAGGGTGTGCCCGGAATGTGGCGAGCATTCGCTGTGGATTAATCCTCGGCCGCCAACGGCAACCGCACCTCGAACCGTGCGCCGGCGTCGAGGTTGTGCGCGGTCAGTGTGCCGCGATGGGCCTGAACGAGACCCGCGGCGATGGCGAGGCCGAGTCCGGATCCGCTGGGCAGCGACGAATCCGAGCGTGGCACACGGTTGTTGGAGCCGCGGTATGCGACATCGAACACCCGCGGTAGGTCAGCCTCGGCGATGCCGACGCCGGTGTCGTCCACGCGGGCCCACGCGCCGTTGTCGTCGGCACCGAGTGAGAGCAGAACCTCCCCGCCCTCCGGTGTATGCGCGATGGCGTTGGCCACCAGGTTGGACAACACCCGGACCAAAGCCCGGTCGCTACCCACCACCCGTACCGCCTTGGACGGCAATTCGGCCGTCAGGTGCACGCCGGCGCGCTCGGCGGCGATCCGGTGTGCAGCCAGGACGTCGTCGACGACCTCGTCCAGCGCCACCTTGTCCAGCGCGGGTCGTATCGCGCCTGCATTGATCTTCGACATCTCGAACAGATCGTCGACCATCTCGGCGAGCCGAATCGATTCCTGCTCAATCGTTTTGGCGTGCACCTGCACCTCGGACTCGGGAACCACACCATCGGCGATCGCCTCGGACACCGCGCGGATCCCAGCCAGCGGTGTGCGCAGGTCGTGGCTGACGAAGGCCACCAGCCGCCGCCGCGACTGCTCGGCGGCCCGTTCGGAATCGCGGATCTCCTGCTCCCACACGGTGCGCCGGGCTTGGTAGCGCGCCAACATCACCGCCGCCGGAATCGTGACCACCGCGACGATGACCAGCACGACCGCCGTCTGTTCAAACGTCTCGGTGATCATGAACCCGCTCGCGCCCAGCACTCCGGAGAACGTCGCCAGCACCGGGATGAGCACCAGCGCGACCATGCTGACGGCCAACGACCACGACCGTGCCAACCGGATGATGATCGCGCCGGCGAGGACCACCGGCACCGAGCAGGCGAACGCCCACCAGGCGATCTCCCACAGGTCAGTGGGCATGAGCCTGCTGTTCGTCGGCGCTGCTCCAGAGGTAGCCCTTGCCCCACACGGTCTGCAACCGGTGCGCGTCTCCGAGCTTGGACCTCAGCCGCTTCACATGCACCGTCACCGTCGACAGATCGCCGAAGTCCCAGCGCCACACCTGTTTCAGCAGTTCCTCACGGGAGAACACGGTGTCCGTGTGTGTGAGGAAGAACATCAGCAGGTCGAATTCGCGGTTGGTCAGCGATACCGGGTGCCCGGACACGGTCGCCGAGCGCGCGGCTGCCGACACGCTCAGCCCGCCCACCGTGATGTCGAGCGGCGGGGGGCCTGACTGCGCAGGAGCACGCCGCAGCACCGACCGGACCCGCAGCGCGAGTTCGCGCGGACTGAACGGTTTGGTCAGATAGTCGTCGGCGCCGGCCTCCAGACCCGCGATCCGGTCGTCCTCTTCACCGAGCGCGGTCAGCAGGATCACCGGAATCGCGTAACCGCCGCGCTGCCTCAGGCTGCGGCACAGCGTGAGGCCGTCAGGCCCGGGCATCATCACGTCCAGTACCGCGACGTCGATGCGCTGCGAGCCGAGCAGTCGCAGCGCCTCCGTTCCGTCATGGGCGATCGACACCTCGAGGCCATCGCGCTCTAGATACCGGCGCACGACATCGCGCACGACGGTGTCGTCGTCGGCGATCAACACCCGAGTCACCCCCCGAGGTTAGCCCCGCACAGCCGCGACCTGCAGCGACGTAATGAATTCGTCATGGGTCACCCTGTTTGACCAGCGCGAGGGTGGTTAGCCTCGAACCATGCCCGACTGTCCCGTCACGGTGGTGCTGCCGTGCCTCAACGAGGCCGCGTCGCTGCCGGGGGTGCTGGCGGCGATCCCGCCTGGGTACCGGACCCTGGTGGTCGACAACAACAGCACCGACGGCACCGCCGAGGTGGCCCGACGGCACGGTGCGGACGTGGTTGCCGAGCCCCGCCCGGGATACGGCTCCGCGGTGCACGCCGGGATCGTGGCGGCGACGACGCCGGTCGTGGCGGTCATCGACGCCGACGGCTCGCTTGATCCGCGTGACCTGCCGAAATTGGTCGACGATCTCGAACGTGGAGCGGATATGGCGATCGGACGGCGGCGTGCTGTGAAGGGGCTGATCTGGCCGTGGCATGCCCGCGCCGGGACCGCTGCGGTGTGCTGGCGGCTGCGTCGCAAGCACGGTCTGCCGGTGCACGACATCGCGCCGATGCGGGTGGTCCGTCGCGACGCGCTATTGGGGCTCGGCGTGCAGGACCGCAGGTCCGGATATCCGCTCGAACTGTTGGTGCGGGCCGCTGCCGCGGGTTGGAACGTCGTCGAACGCGACGTGGACTACGGACCCAGAACCGGGGGAAAATCGAAGGTGAGCGGTTCGATGCGCGGCAGCGTGGTCGCGGCCGTCGATTTCTGGCGGGTGATTTCGTGATTCCGGTGGTCGCCCTGGTGGTGGCGAAGGCGCCCGTGCCCGGATTGGCGAAGACGCGGCTGGCCGCCTCGCTAGGGGATCGGGTGGCCGCCGACATCGCGGCCGCTGCGCTGCTGGACACCCTCGACGCGGTCGCCGCCACGCCGGTACAGGCGCGCGTGGTGGCGATGACAGGCGACCTCGATTCCGCGCGGGCATCGGCGACGATCCGTAGCCGCCTGGAATCGTTCACGGTGGTGCCGCAGCGCGGGGATGGTTTCGCCGACCGGCTCGCCAATGCGCACATCGACGCGGCGGCAGCGACGGGCATTCGAACGGTGCTGCAGATCGGTATGGACACGCCGCAGGTGTCGGCCGAGATGCTCACCGAATGCGCCCATGAACTGATGGGCACCGGCGCGGTGCTCGGCCTCGCCGACGACGGTGGATGGTGGGTGCTGGGAGTGTCGGACGCCGCGATGGCCGATTGCCTTCGGACGGTGCCGATGTCGCAACCCGACACCGGGGCGTTGACGTTGGCCGCGTTGTGGTCCAAGGGAATCGAGGTCACGCGGGTCGCCGAGTTGGGGGATGTCGATACCGTGGCGGACATCGCGTCGGTCCGGCGGATGTGCTCCGCGGACAGTCATTTCGCCCGCGTCACCGAGGGGGTGCATGCCTGACATGCTGGGCCAACTCTATGACCGCGCTCTCGACGGTGAGCGGTGCTGGATCAGGCGTGACGACGGCGAAGTCCGACGGTTACCGGTGCGACGGTGGCTCGGCGGGAAGCACGCTGACGACAAGTTCGACAGTGCCGTGCTGGAACTGTGCACTGGTCCGACGATCGACTTGGGTTGTGGTCCTGGTCGATTCGTGACTGAACTCATCCGGTGTGGTGTTCCCGCGCTCGGGGTCGATCAGTCGGCGACGGCCATCGACTTGGCGCGGCGCAACGGTGCTCCGGTGCTCCGACGAGACGTGTTCGGACCATTGCCGGGGATCGGACGCTGGCAGACAGTACTGCTCGCCGACGGAAACGTGGGGTTGGGTGGTGACCCACTGCGGATGTTGAGAAGAGCAGCCGAGTTGTTGGGTCACGGTGGCAAGTGCGTGGCCGAATTCGATTCGGAGGCAATGGGAATCCGAACCAGCTGGGTGCGACTGGAGTCCAGCCGGACTATCGGGCCGTGGTTTCGTTGGGCATTGGTCGGCATCGATTCCGCCGCCTCGCTCGCCAAGGACGCAGGATTGGTGATGACGGGTATGCAGACGATCGGCGGGCGTGTCGTGGCGACGCTGGCTTTGCCGTGACGATCAGCGGGGTAACAGATCCTCGGTGATGATCTGCAGCGACCCGTTGGGGCTGCTGCCCGTGATCAGTACCGCACCCGAACGTGGTTCCACCGCGACCGAATTGGGTTGTTGCACCGTCGGAACGGTGCCGGCGATCCGTGGTGTGGCGGGATCGGCCACGTCGATCACCTGCAGTTGGTTGGTGGCGGTCAGGGTGACGAAAAGCCGTCGACGATCGGGGTCGTATGCCAGCCCGTAGGGCTTGCCCGGCGACTCGACCTTGGCCAGCCCGCTGATCTGCGGCGTGATGCGTTCGATGAGCACGGCGCCGCCATCGGTGTCGGCGAATGCGACGAGGTCGTCGGACAACGCCACCGCGTGCGTCAGCTTGGTACCGACCGGCCCTTGCGCCACTTGCTCCCGGATCGATCCGTCATAAACCCACACTCCGTTGCCCTGCACGTCGGCCACGGCCGCGTACTTCCCGACCGCCGCGGCGCCACCGGGCTGCGGCGGACCCGCGGGTAGGGATCCGACGACGGCCCCGTCCCGAACGAACACCACACCGCCACCCATCTCGTTGGTCACGACGACCGTGCCGTCGGACGTGCGCACTGCATCGTGAGGCTGCCGCCCGACGCCGGCGGTCCTGGATACCACGTCGCCATCGGCAAGCCTCATTTCGACCAATTCGTCGGACGACTCCAACGGGACCAACACTGGCCCGTCGGCCCCGGCGAGGCTCAAATGCCGTGCAGCTCCGCCCATCTGGACGGTCTGGCGAACGACCCCGGTTGTGCTGTCCACCAACGCCACGCCGGGGGGCTTACGTACGGCGATCGCAGCGGTCCCCGATCTGCCGATGACGATGCCCTCGGGCCCGCCGGGGATCGGCACGACCCTGCCGACCGGTGGCACCGTCGGCGCCCCGGCCGGAGCGGGTTCGGCGGCGGGCGCACGTGAGGACCGCGGCGCGGATGTCTGCTCCGGTGTCGCACCTCCGCCGCAGCCTGCCACGACCGCAATCACGGCGAGCAGCGCCCCCATCGCCTCAATCGGCCGATTCGGCACTTCGGACCGTCCTTTTGTGCGGGCCACTGGATTTCGCCCGGCTGAGAAGGAGCTTGATCGCGAACGCGATGGCACTCGCGGCGAACATGGCCGCGGTCAGCAGCAGCCACCGACCGAGGAAAGGTTCCTGGGTCTGTCCGGTGGCGGCCAGATACGTCGGCGCGCCTTGTTCGATGATGCCGGGCAAAAAGACCACCAGCGTCAGCGCAGCTCCCAGCGCGGGTACCCGGATGAAGTTGAGCACAGGCACATTTGCGACTGGACGCCGATTGGCTGTCAGCAGTCGGTCCGCCAGTGCATAGATTGGAAACAGGACGAGGTCGTGACCGATGATCGCGGCGGCGAACCACACTGCGATCGACTGCCACCACACGTTGGGGTTCCACAACGTCTCTGGCTTGATTGTCGCGATGACGTATCCGAAGAGCGCGAAACCTGCGACCAGCGTCAGCAGGTGCAGTGGATGCGACCCGTAGACGCGGTGAAATCCGTTCAGTGACATGTCACTTCGCCCTGAAATCGATGGATGCGACCCATTTGGTGTTGTGCACGCCTGGCAATGCCGGAACGATGATTCGTGCTGGAAAGCCGTGATCGAGGGACAGGTCGGCGTCGTTGACACGAAGCGCAAGCAACGAATCCGGGTGCATCACCTGGTTGGCCTGCAGGGTGGCGCGGTTGAACGCGCCAAAACGTTCCACTGAGCGCACGAATGCGGACCGCGGTTCGGGAACGCCGGCGAGTCTTGCCAGGTCCCGCAGTGGTACCCCGGTCCACGTCTCGGTGGTCGACCAGCCCTCGACGCAGGCGATCGGCAATCGTGCGGTGTGCTGCGACATCGCGGTGAGCATCGCGCGGTCGAGAACGACCGGCGACGGCCCACCGGTCAGGGTCAGGCGCCAGCGTTCGCCGGTCAAGTCGGGGGTGATCCGGGCCGCGGCGGCCGTGCGGTTGATCTGGAAGTCGTTTGGCCCGTCGCCGTGGGTCCGCCCGCGGGGCAACAGCAGTGCTGTCTGCCGAGTCCAGCCGCCCAGCGTCTGGCCGGCGGTGATGACTGCCATGAACACCGCGCCACCGCCGACGAGGGCGAGGGCGCCGCGGCGGCTGATCGTGGCGGGTCCGGGTTCGGCTGCCACGAGCCCGTCGGGTTCGTACGGTTCGGGTCGGGTGTCCCTGGTGTTGGTGCGCAACACGCGTCGCATGGACATCGATCGAAGCCCTAGCCGCATGCGCGGAATCTTGATGGCGATGTGAATCACGAAGCCCGCGATGAAGACCCATGCTCCGTAGTAATGGGCCGTATAGAAGCTGAAGCCGAAGATGTAGTCGTACTGGATGTTGAGGACGCCGGTGATGATCTCGAACAGGATCCCACCGACAAGCATCAGCAGCGAAATGCGTTCGAGCAACTGTGCAACCGAGCGTGACGGTGGCCATGCGAAGAGTCGCGGAATCACCGACCAGAGTTTGGCCAGCACAATCGGGATCAGGATCAGCCCGAGCCCGACATGCAGGCCTTGGTTGAGCCGGTACAGCCATGACGGGTCGGTCGGCCAGTCGAACGTCGGTAACTTGAGCCAGCCGACGTCGCCCGGAATCGCCTGGCCGAACTGCGGCCCGTACGCGATGTACGAAAGCAGACCGGTGATCGTCACCACCGGAAGGGTGATCAGCAGTACAGACCCGAGCGCAGACGTCAGCCATAGGCCGCGCAGCGGACTGCGCCAGCGCGTGGCGCGTTTCAGGCCCGGTGGCGGATGCTCGTCCAGACCGCGCCACAGGCGTCGGGGGAATCCGTATCGGCGCGCGTCTGTCGGCGCTCCATCAGGCTCCTCGGAATGGTCCATGTGCTCGGGTGTCCGTCCCACCTTGAGTGGCGTGAGTCGCGCGTTCGTTCGAATCCGATTGTCGACCCACAAGGCAACGGTTGCCGGGAATCGAGCGGTGCGTCACCGAATTGTCAGTGAAGACGTCACCAATTGGTCAGGATCAGATGGTTCAGCGCGAGCGCGCCGACCACGTTGACGGCCAGCCACCACCGCTGCGAACGTGGTGGCAACAGTGCCCCGGCCGCCGTCAGCCAAATCGTGAACGGCAGCCAGATGCGTTCCGTTTCGGCCTTGCTCAGCATGGACAGGTCCGCGAACACGATCGCGACCAGCGCTCCCAGCACGACCAGATGCAGACCCGGCCGCAGCCTGATCGCGGCCCGGTCGAAGACGCGGCCGAGTCCCGCCACGCTGCCCAGCCCGATCGCGCACACCACCGACGCGAAATTCGCCCACGACCAGTACTGGAACGGGCGGTCGTTCGCGATGCCCTGCCAATAGCGTTCCTGCACAAGGACATACCCGTCGAACCACCAGAACCCCGCGGCGGCGAAGACCGCGACAACGACGAGCGCGACCAGCACCGCAGGGATCAGCGCGCGCAGCGCCGTCCGCCAGTCCACCGCCGCGAGCAACACCGCGACGGCGGGAGCTGCCATGAGACCCAAGCCGTAGTTGAGGAAGATGCCCCACCCCAGCAGCAGCCCGGAACCGGCCGCCGCCAGCATCGGCCAGCGCACGGTGCGCCGAGCCGCCAACGCCAGCAACGCGATACCCCACGCCGCCACACCGGCGAAGTAGCCGTCGGCGGACACGGCGATCCAGATCGCCGTAGGCGCAACCGCCGTGAACGGTGCCGCCATCCGCGCGACGTCCTCGTTGGCGAGTGCGCGCACCGCGACCACGATCGCGGCTGCCGCGCTCGAACCGACGAGCAGGCACAGCAGCGCCGCCCATCCGCCACCGCCCAGCCCGATGCGGTCGAGCCAGACGAACGACAGCAGCGCTCCCGGAGGATGGCCCGACACGTGGGTGATCCACGAATCAGGCTGGTAATCCAGGATTCTGCTCGCGAAGGTGCGCACCGCCTCCGGGATATCGGTGATGGTGGGTACCTGGCGCAGATACTCATGCCGCGCGGTGAGCCGACCGGCGAAACCGCGTTCCCAGCCGTCGATCATGGCGAGCGAAAACGCCCATGCGCACGCCGTCGCCCACGTGACCCACGGCACCCATCGCCACGGCAGCCGCCGCGCCACCGACGGTCCCCACCACACCGCCGCGGCGCCGATCACGACGGCGGGGACAGTGCCCCAGCCGACGTGGGCATTCCACCACCCGAAGATCGGCGCGGTGCCCGCGAAGTCGCGGAAGCGTTCCGGGGTGGCATTGATCAGGGGGGTGACGATGCCGAGGTCCAGGTGCGGCACCACGAATGCCGCGATGACAAGGACAACTCCGACGGCGACCGCCACGATTTCTCGTCGGTGAGAAGTGGCCGCCATCTGAACGACCCTACCCATCCACCATTGCACTACTCGAGGGCACGACAGCGGTCATCGACGTCGCCCCGATCGGGTACATCACCGAGGAGCACCTCCCCATCATCCTGAGCTCCTCCAACACCAACGCGAGGATCTGAGCAGCTTCACCACCGTTGCCGACATCCCCGTCGATGGCGGCGTCAACCAGTTCTAGTAGAGCTGCCTGCGATAGTTGTCGTCGCTGTAGTACTCCTCGAGCTGGGCTTGCGTCCAGTCGGTGCGGACGGCCTTGGCGAGTTCGGCGACGCTCGGCAAGGCCGTCGGATTCCAACTTGACGGATCCCAAGTGTCCGACCGCATAAAAGCCTTGGCGCAGTGGAAGAACACCTCTTCGATGTCTATCTCCAACGCGAGGATGGGCCGGTTACCGTTCACCACCATGGCATCGAAATAGTCTGCGTCAGAGAGGATTCGCGCGGAGCCATTGATGCGCAGTGTGTCGCCGCGGCCCGGTATCAGAAACAGCGTGCCGACCTGCGGGCGCTGCAACACGTTGAGGTAGCCGTCGACGCGCTTGTTGCCCGGGCGTTCGGGGATCGCGACCGTCGTGTCGTCGATGACGTGAACGAAGCCGGGCGGGTCGCCTTTCGGTGACACATCGACGCGGCCCTGCGCATCGGTGGTCGCGACGAAGCCGAGCGGCGAGTGCGCCAGCCAGTCCCGCTGGACAGGGGACAACCTGTCCTTGACCTTGTTGGCGACCGCCTGCTGAGGTTCCCCGACAATCGCGCGGAGGTCGGCGACGGTGGTCACTTCGTGGCGCATGGCTACATCATGCTCGCCGCGTCGCTGCCCGTTCGCAGAGACGGCGCTCACCGCCGATCCGCACCGTTCTGCTCACCGCGATTTGAAACCTCTCGACGCCGGAGCACTGGCGCAATGGCTGTCGTATGAGGCCTAACGGCAGGTCGGCGAGGCTGTGGACCGGCGCATTCACCTGAGCCGCGCCGATCCCTCAATGCGGTTGGTCGGCGGCCACCGCGTCCACCGATAACGTCACCGACCAGGTCAGTCACACGACGACAGCCCCCTGGAGGTGACCGTGGCCAGCCAAGAAGCCCGCGCGCAGCATGCCGAACCGACGCCGATCCGCCGACCCCGAGCCGACCAGGCGCGCCTGGTCGCCGATGTCCTGAGGCACCAGATTCATGCGGGCGGCTACTCCGACGGACTGCCCACCGAGCAGGATCTGGCGAGCGAATTCTTCGTTTCCCGCAACACCGTCCGTGAGGCGCTGGCTGCGCTCAAGGACGAGGGCCTCATCGACCGCGGTCCCCGCACGGGCACCCATGTCGCCATCCGCAAGTACGACCATGGTCTCGACGCGCTCGTCGGCCTCAAGGAGACGTTCAAGGGCTACGGCGAGATCCGCAACGAGGTGCGCACGACCATGAACGTCGCCGCGCCGCCGTCGGTCGCGAACCGCTTACAGCTGAGGCCGTCCGAGCCCGTCGTGTTCATCGAGCGTCTGCGCTACCTCGGTGACCTGCCGCTGTCGCTCGACATGACCTACCTCGCTCCCGACATCGGCCACGAGGTCATCGAGCATTCGCTCGAGGTCAACGACGTCTTCGCGCTCATCGAGCAGGTCACCGGCCGGCACCTCGGCGGGGCCACCCTTGCGGTCGAATCTGTTGCCGCCGATGCGCATTCGGCCGCCATATTGCAGGTCCCGGACGGTGCTCCGGTCCTGTTGTTGGAGCGCCTCACCCACCTGGACGACGGACGGCCCGTCGACCTCGAGTACATCCGCATGCGCGGGGATCGAATCACGCTGCGCAGCAATCTGGTTAGGGGAAACTGATGGCCCAGGTCAATCAGCGTGTCGATGTGCCGGTGACCATCGACGAGTCGCTGTGCATCGAAGGTTGCACATTGTGCGTCGAGATCTGTCCACTCGACTCCTTGGCGATCAATCCCGAGAACGGCAAGGCCTTCATGCATGTCGACGAGTGTTGGTACTGCGGCCCCTGCGCAGCGCGCTGCCCCACCGGCGCTGTCTCCGTCAACATGCCCTACCTCCTCCGCTGAGAATCAGGAACATTCATGAAGCGCATACTCGCCATAGCCTCTGTTGCCCTCACCGCCGGTTCATTGGCCGCCTGCTCGCTTGACTCCCAGTCCGAGTCCGCAGACACCGTCAACGTCGTCATCGGCTATCAGTCCAAGACCATCAACACCGTCACCGCCGGAACCCTGTTGAAGGCCAAAGGTTTCCTGGAGAAGCGGCTCGAGGACGTCTCCAACTCCTCGGGAGTGAACTACAACGTGCAGTGGCAGGACTACGACACGGGCGCCCCTATCACCGCCCAGATGGTCGCCGAGAAGATCGATATCGGCTCGATGGGCGACTACCCGCTGCTCATCAACGGCTCCAAGACCCAGGCGAACGAACGCGCCCGCACGGAGTTCGTCTCCGTCACCGGCTACAGCCCGACCGGCGCACTGAACATGGTCGTCGTCCCGCCCAACTCGCCCATCCGATCGATCACCGATCTCGCGGGTAAGAAGGTCTCGGCCAGCGTCGGCTCTGCGGGTCACGGCACGTTGGTCCGCGCACTCGACAACGCCGGCATCGATCCCAAGACCGGCGTCGAGGTACTCAACCAGCAGCCTCAGGTCGGCGCGTCGGCGCTGGAATCCGGACAGGCGCAGGCACTTTCACAATTCGTCGCATGGCCCGGTCTGCTGGTCTTCCAGGACAAGGCCCAGCTGCTCTACGACGGTGCCGAGGGTGACTACCCGACGTTCCACGGAGTCGTCGTCCGCCGCGACTACGCGAGCCAACACCCCGAGGTGCTCGACGCGTTCCTGCAGGCACAACTCGACGCCACCGACTTCCTCAACGAAAACCCGCTGGAGTCCGCCCGGCTCGTCGCTGAGGGCAGCGGCCTGCCCCAGGAAGTCGTGTACCTCTACAACGGCCCCGGCGGCACCAGCTTCGACACCACGCTCAAGCCGTCGCTCATCGAGGCGTTCAAGGGCGACGTGCCCTACCTCGAGTCCATCGGGGACTTCGCCGATCTGAACATCGACGAGTTCGTCGACGACACCGCCATCCGCAAGGCGTTCGCGGAGCGTGGGCAGGACTATGAAGCCGCGCTGAATACGACGACGAACCCGTCAGCGCTGGGCGGTCAGGATCCGGTCTGCAACGTTGCGGTCACCGATCCGAAACTGGCGAGCGAACTCTGGATCAATGGCAGGGACGCCACCCAGGCTGCCGCGAACCCCGGATGCCTGTTGCGCGCCGTGCGCGAGGCGAACGCCCGCGGAGAGCAGGTCCGTGCGGCCTACGTCCCCGACAGCGAGTTCGGCACGCGTTGGTTCGCCGACAAGTCCGTCTGGGTCCAGGATGGTCGTAACTTTCTGCCGTTCGGTACGCCCGCCGGTGCGCAGCGCTACATCGGCGGCCATCCCGGCGCGACGGTCGTCGAGTACCAGCAGGCATTAGTGGGTGCGGTGTGACGGCCGCGCCGGCGGTGCTGACACCCGACGCGCCCGCAGTCGCCGCACCGACGGACGCCACCGTCAAGGCACCTGCCCGCAGGACCTGGTCATCCTGGCTGGTGCGCATCGCCTCGGTGGCGGCCGCCATCGCACTCTGGCAGCTGTTGACCGCCAGCGACGTTCGGCTGTGGCTGCGATTCGACACGTTGCCGACGGTCACCGAGATCGTCTCCGCGTTCGGCACGCGGGTGGGTACGCAGGACTACTGGCTGGACTTGGGCCAGTCACTGATCCGCATCCTCACCGGATTCGCTCTCGCTGCTGTCGCGGGTGTCGTCACCGGCATTCTGCTCGGCCGCTCGAACGCGTTTGCCAACGTCTTCGGCCCGCTCACCGAACTTGCCCGACCGATCCCCGCGATCGCGATCGTGCCCGTCGCGATCCTGCTGTTCCCCACCGACGAGGCGGGGATCGTCTTCATCACCTTCCTCGCCGCGTACTTCCCCATCATGGTGAGCACCAGGCACGCGGTGCGGGCGCTGCCGACGCTGTGGGAGGACTCGGTGCGCACGCTCGGCGGCAACCGATGGGACGTCATCACCCGAGTTGTGTTGCCCGGCATCCTCCCCGGTGTCTTCGGCGGGTTGTCCGTTGGCATCGGAGTCGCGTGGATCTGCGTGATCTCCGCCGAGATGATCTCCGGACGTCTCGGCGTCGGCTACCGCACCTGGCAGGCATACACCGTGCTGGCCTATCCCGACGTCTTCGTCGGCATCATCACGATCGGCGTGCTCGGCTTCGTCACGTCTGCCGCCGTCGAACTCATCGGCCGGCGAGTAACCCGTTGGCTGCCCCGCGGTGAGGAGAACGGGCGATGACGGGTATGTCCCTGGAACTGCGCGACGTCGTGCTCAGCTACGGCGGCGCGCCCGTCGTCGACGGACTGGACCTCGACGTCGCGCCCGGCGAGATCCTGGTGCTGACCGGACCATCGGGCTGCGGCAAGTCGACGGTGCTGCGCGCACTGGCCGGCTTGCTGCCACCGGACAGGGGAGAGGTGCTCGGCGACGGTGACCGCGTCACCACCACGTCCCGCGACCGCGCCATGGTTTTCCAGGACAACGCGCTGTTGCCCTGGCGGACTGTGCAATCGAACGTCGAGCTCGCGCTCAAACTGGCCGGACGCCCGCGCCAGGGCCGCCGCGAGGAGGCGTTGCGGTGGGTCGCCGACGTCGGGCTGACCGGGTTTGAGAAGTATCTGCCGAAGAGTCTGTCCGGCGGGATGCGTCAGCGTGTGCAACTCGCCCGCGGGCTGGCCGGGGCGCCGCGCGCGGTCATGATGGACGAACCGTTCGGCGCCCTCGACACGCAGACCCGCGCCACCATGCAGCGCCTGCTCATCGAGACCTGGCGTGCGCACCCGACGACCGTTGTCTTCGTCACTCACGACGTCGACGAGGCCCTGCTCATCGGGGACCGCATCGCCGTGCTCGGTCGTGCGGGGCAACCCCTGCGCGCACTGCTCCACGTTCCATCGCCCCGCGACACCAGCGTAAACCGGGCCACCCTGCGTGCTGAAGTCATTGTTGCACTCGATCATTCGGAGTTGGTCAGCTAGTGGAAGTTCCTGCGCTCGAAGACGCCGTGCGCCTCGACTGCGACGTGCTCGTGATCGGTGGCGGCACGGCCGGAACGATGGCCGCGCTCACCGCCGCCGAGAACGGTGCGCAGGTCCTGCTGCTCGAGAAGGCCCACGTCCGGCACTCCGGTGCGTTGGCCATGGGCATGGACGGCGTCAACAACGCCGTCATCCCCGGCAAGGCCACACCCGAGGACTACGTCGCCGAGATCACCCGCGCCAACGACGGAATCGTCAACCAGCGCACCATTTATCAGACCGCCACCCGTGGTTTCGCCATGGTGCAGCGACTGGAACGGTACGGCGTCAAGTTCGAGAAGGATGAACACGGCGAGTACGCTGTGCGGCGCGTCCATCGCTCCGGCTCGTACGTGCTGCCAATGCCGGAGGGCAAGGATGTCAAAAAAGCGCTGTACCGGGTGCTGCGGCAGCGATCGATGCGCGAGAAGATCCGCATCGAGAACCGGCTGGTTCCCGTCCGCGTCCTCACCGAGAACGGGCGCGCGGTCGGTGCCGCCGCGCTGAACAGCCGCACCGGAGAGTTCGTAGTCGTGGGCGCCAAGGCCGTCATCCTCGCCACCGGACCGTGCGGCCGGCTGGGGTTGCCCGCCTCGGGTTACCTGTACGGCACCTACGAGAACCCGACCAACGCCGGTGATGGCTATTCGATGGCGTTCCACGCGGGCGCCGAACTCTCCGGAATCGAGTGCTTCCAGATCAATCCGTTGATCAAGGACTACAACGGACCGGCATGTGCGTACGTCGCCAACCCCTTCGGGGGCTACCAGGTCAACGCGGCCGGGGAGCGGTTCGTCGACTCCGACTACTGGTCGGGGCAGATGATGTCGGAGGTCAAGAACGAGATCGAGTCGGCGCGCGGTCCCATCTACCTGAAGGTCAGCCACCTACCCGACGAGACACTGAGCACGCTTGAGGGCATTCTGCACACCACCGAGCGGCCGACCCGCGGTACGTTCCATGCGAATCGCGGCCATGACTACCGTACGCACGACATCGAGATGCATATCTCCGAAATCGGTTTGTGCAGCGGTCATTCCGCATCAGGTGTCTGGGTCGACGAGCATGCACGCACCACCGTCCCAGGACTGTATGCAGCGGGTGACCTGGCCTGCGTCCCGCACAACTACATGATCGGCGCGTTCGTCTACGGCGATCTCGCAGGCAGCCACGCAGCGTCCACCCTGACCGATGTCGAATCGCCACAACAACTTCCGGATGATCAGATCGCTGAGGCACACGAGCTGATCTACCGGCCGCTTCAGCATCCCGACGGTCCGCCGCAGACCCAGGTCGAGTACAAGCTGCGCCGGTTCGTCAACGACTATGTCGCCCCGCCGAAGACCGCCGCCAAGCTGTCTATAGCGGTGCAGACCTTCGACCGGATGCGCGGCGAGATCGCGGGCATCGGTGCCACCACGCCGCACGAACTGATGCGGGCCGTCGAGGTGTCGTTCATCCGTGACTGCGCTGAGATGGCCGCCCGCTCGTCGCTCACCCGCACCGAATCGCGTTGGGGCCTCTATCACGACCGCAGCGACAGCCCCGAGCGCGACGATGTGGACTGGCGCTATCACCTCAACCTCCGCAAGACGGCCGATGGTGATATTGAGTTCCTCAAACGGCCTGTCGCGCCCTACTTTGTGCCGGTGCCCGGTTTCGACGAATTGCCCAGCGGTGAAACGGAACCCATCCCGGTGCGACAGCCCGACCTGGTCGGTGGACAGGCGCCCGCGTCCGAGGTGTCCCGGGTTCGCGACGGGGCAGCCGCTCAACCACCGTCGCCACGCATCGCCGCCGTGTTGGCGCTCGACGAGCCGACCGTCGAGCTGCTGGCGCCGTTCCTGACCGACAGCGATGCGGGCGTCCGTCGCACCGCGGTCGATGTGTTGACCGAGCACCTGCCCGATGGGTATGCGACGGCACTGGTTGCGGCGCTGAGTGACCCAAACGCCGAAGTGCGACGCGTCGCGGCGGACGGCATCCGCGAACTCGTGGAAGTGCTGCCGACCGCCGAACCCATCCAAAGCCTGTTGACGTCCGTCGACCCGGTTGTTCGGGGCGCGGCCGTCTACGTGTTGAGTTCCCGCCGCGCCGGGGACGCCGAACAGTACCGTCGAGCAGTCGTCGACGAGGATCACCGCGTGCGCATCGAGGCGGTCCGTGCGCTGGTCTCGGTCGACGACGCTGCGGGCGTTGCCGCCGCGCGCACGGATGCGAACCGGGAAGTGCGCATCGCCGTCGCCAATGGGCTCGGCACACTGCGCACCGGCGCCGACGCGGTCCGCGAACTCATCGACGACCCCGACCCGCTGGTTCGGGCAGCGGCGTTGGCGGCGATGGGGTCGATCGGCTGGAACGACGTCGACGCGACGACCGTCGAGGGCGCACTCGCGGCGTCGGCATGGCAGATCCGGCAGGGCGCGGCCCGCGCGCTGGCCGGGGCGCCCTCGCCGATTGCCGCCGTGCCCCCACTGTCGCGCGCACTGTCTGACCCACACCTCGATGTCCGCAAGGCCGCGGTGTTGAGCCTGACCCGGTGGGCGTCGTCGGAGGACGCGGCCCGGGAGGCGCTGGAAGGCGCACTCGACGACGGCGACGCCGATGTTCGGGCCTATGCCAGGCGGGCTCTCGCGAACAGCTGAAACCTCTTCTGTCACTTTGGTTTCTGTTGTCACAGCCTGGGTTGGGCTGTCGGTGGTCGAATGTATGTTCGAATCATGTTGGCGACTCCGGTTCAGGTGGCGACGGCCGCGCTGCGGTCCGCCCACGAATCGCTGGCCGCCTGCGACCTGGACATGCTCACCCACCGCGAACTGCTCGACGTCCTCGACGAGTTGGAGACGCTGACCTGCCAACTACCTACGCAGTGGCACCGCGCCCTGGCCCGACTACAGGCCGAGACCACCCCTAAGGAGTTGGGTGCCAAGAACTGGAAAGACGTACTGCGGATCCGGTGGCGGATCTCGGCGACCGAGGCCAACCGGCGACTGACCGAAGCGGAAGTACTGGGGCCGCGGCGGGCCCTGACCGGTCAACCGTTGGCGCCGCTGCTGGCCGCGACGGCCGCGGCGCAAGCCGCGGGACGGATCACCGGCGAGCATGTGGAGAAGATCCGCGACGCCATGGGACGGATCCCCGGGTTCGTGGATGCCGCCACGCGTGAGGAGATCGAAGAAGACTTGGTGCGCATCGCGGTCGGTGTGGGGCCCTACGAGCTGGGCAGGGCCGCCACCACCATGCTGTTCCTCTTGGATCAGGACGGACCCGAACCCGACGACACCGAACGCCAGCGAAAACGGGGCCTGACCGCCGGCCCGCAGGGCCGCGACGGCATGGTGCCCATCAAGGGCGACCTCACGCCGGAAGCGTGGGCAGTGCTCGAACCCATCTTCGCCAAATGGGCCGCACCCGGCATGTGCAACCCCGACGACGAAAACCCATGCGTGAGCGGCACCCCGTCACAGGAGCAGATCGACACCGATCACCGCAGCCTGGCCCAACGCCAACACGATGCGTTGGTCGCCATTGGCCGCAACGCGTTGGAATCCGGCGAGTTGGGTCAGCACAACGGGTTGCCGACCTCGATCATCATCCGCACCACCCTGCAAGACCTCGAGTCCCGTGCCGGGGTGGGCACCACCGGCGGCGGCACCCTGCTGCCGATCAAGGATGTGATCCGCCTGGCCGCCCATGCCCACCACTGGCTGGCGGTGTTCGACCAGGCCACCGGACAAGCCCTGGACCTGTTCCGCGCCAAACGCACCGCCTCCCCCGCGCAGCGGATCATGTTGATCGCGCGTGACGGGGGCTGCACCAAACCGTGCTGCGCGGTCCCGGCCTACGGCGCCCAAGTGCATCACGCACTCAAGGATTGGGCTGATGGCGGCAACTCCAACGTCAACGAGATGACCCTGGCGTGTGGACCCGATAACCGCCTCGTCGGCAAGGACAACGGCTGGACGACCACCATCAACGATCGCGGCGAGACCGAATGGGCCCCACCACGCGCACTGGACAGGGGCCAAACCCGTATCAACTACTACCACCGCCCCGAACTCCTCCTGAAACCACCAGAGCAAACCGACGAAAACCCGGAGCGGGGGCCATGATTCGCGAGTAGCCGAGTTACTGGCCGCCGAACCGCGCCGCCAGCGCCCGCCGGTCGACCTTGCCGATGCCGCGGCGCGGGATCTCGTCGATGACGTGGATTTCCCGCGGTGCCGCCGTTACGTCCAGTGTCGTCGCGATGTGCGCGCGGATGTCGGCCAGCGTCGGGGTGGTACGTCCCGGTGCCACGACGACCGCAGCCGCAACTCGCTGCCCCAAGCGTTCGTCGTCGACGCCGAACACCACGCATTCGGCCACCGCGTCGTGTGTCGCCACCGCCGCCTCCACCAGTTGCGGCAGTACGGTCAACCCGCCTGTGCTGATTGCATCGTCGACTCGACCCAGAACTGTGAGCACCCCTGAGTCATCAATCGCACCAACATCATCGGTGCGAAACCAGCCCGGCTCGACGAACGGGTCGGGGTCGACGGGATTGCGGTAGCCCTTGGCCAGCGTTGCGCCGCCGAGCACCACGCGTCCGTCGTCGATACGCAACCGCACACCGTCGAGCGGCAACCCGTCGTACACGCAGCCGCCCGCGGTCTCGCTCATGCCGTACGTGCGGACCACAGGAATACCCGCGGCCGCGGCTCGGTGTGCGACCCCGGCAGGCATCGGCCCGCCGCCGATCAGCACGGCATCCATCGACGCCAACGCTGCGGTGGCGCCGGCGTCGCGCAGTGCCTTGTCGAGCTGCGCAGCCACCAACGACACATAACGACGGCCCGAACCGAGGGAGTCGATGGCCCAAACCAGTTCTACCGCAGAGAAACTCGCCGGAATTGCGACCGGCGCGGTCCCGGCTATGACGCTGCGCACCAACACCTGCAGCCCGGCCACATGGTGAGCGGGTAGCGCCAGCAGCCACCGTCCTGCGCCGCCGAGACGGGCATGGGTGGCCTCCGCGCTGGCCGTCAACGCCGACGCGGTCAGCAGCGCACCCTTGGGTGTTCCTGTCGTTCCGGACGTCGACACCACTACGGCCACATCGTCGTCGACCTCGGAGTCTGCCCGCAATGACGTTGAGATCAACGAGGTTTCGCGCTCGTCGTCTTTCGGCACCGGCAACAATGCCGCGCGTCCGGCGAGCGCCAGTTCCACCATGGGCAGCACCGAGAGCGCCGTAGCACCAGAGGGAACGGCGACGGCGCGGAGGACGGCTATGCCTGCTCCTCGCCGTCACGCGGGTCGTCGAGTGGCCAGCCCCTCGCGGCCAGCCGTGCTCGTACGCGCTCGCTGTCGTCTGGCGTCGGCAGTTCGTCGGTGATCTGGGTGATCAGCACGCCGATATCGGCACTGTCGAACTCGCCGAGGTCCTTCAGCTCCTTCGCGACCGCCTTCACCTCGTCGTCGGTGAGGCGGCGCTTGAGGAGTGCGAAGAGCGGCACCCGGTCCGGGCCAGGCACGCCCTCCGGATAACCGGCGGTGATCCACGCGACGATCCTCGCCAGAAAGGTCACAGCTCCTCCGTACTATCGCGTGCGGTCTACGAATTCCGATGCTAATCGCGCCCCCGGCACGGTGCGATCGGCGCAACAGGCAAACGTTCACCGCGTGGAAATTGAACAATCGGTGAACACCTCGCCTGGTCAGATGAAGTCCCTGCTCGACACACCCTTTTGAAGCGGCGTTTGGTTAGGCAAATGGCCTCTCCGGGCCGCAGAATTAGCGCCGTGAGCGCAGAGCTGATCATCCTGGTGCTGCTGATAGCAACGGCACTGGCGTTCGACTTCACGAATGGCTTCCACGACACGGGCAACGCGATGGCGACGTCGATCGCCACCGGCGCGCTGAAGCCCAAGACCGCGGTCCTGTTGGCAGGCGTCCTGAACCTCGTCGGGGCGTTCCTGTCCGTCGAGGTCGCGGTCACCGTGACCACCTCGGTGCTCAAGGTGCAGGACAGCAAGACCGGCGAGCTGATCCCTGGGATCGACGCGTCGACGGGTCTGACCATCATCTTCGCCGGCCTCATCGGCGGCATCCTCTGGAACCTCCTCACCTGGTTGTTCGGCATCCCCTCCAGCTCGTCGCACGCGCTGTTCGGCGGATTGATCGGCGCGGGCCTCGCGGCGCTCGGACTCGCGGGCGTCAACTGGTCGGGCGTCACCGGCAAGGTGCTGATCCCCGCGATCGCCGCGCCGGTCATCGCATGTCTGGTCGCCGCGGGCGGCACCTGGCTCGTATACCGGATCACCCGTCGGGTGGTGGAGGGCCGGCGACGGGAAGGCTTCCGCTGGGGCCAGATCGCGACCGCTTCACTGGTCGCGCTGTCGCACGGCACCAACGACGCCCAGAAGACGATGGGCGTCATCGCATTGGCACTCATCACGACCGGTCACCTGACGGGCGATGTGAAGGAACAAGGACTGCCGTTCTGGATCATCTTCAGCTGCGCGCTTGCGATCGGCCTCGGTACCTACCTCGGTGGCTGGCGTGTCATCCGCACCCTGGGCAAGGGGCTCGTCGAGATCGACTCGCCGCAGGGCTTCGCCGCCGAAGCATCCTCGGCCGCAATCATTTTGAGCTCAAGCGCCGCGGGTATGGCGCTGTCGACCACGCACGTCGCCACCGGCTCGATCCTGGGCAGCGGCGTCGGCAAGCCCGGCGCCCAGGTCCGCTGGGCCGTCGCGGGCCGGATGGCCGTCGCATGGCTGATCACCCTGCCCGCCGCCGGTCTCGTCGGCGCCTTGTCGTACTGGCTGTCCGACGGGGTGAAGTCACTGACGAACTCGGCGCTGGCCGGTGACGGCCTGATCTTCCTGGTGCTGGTGGGCCTGTCCTTCTTCATGTGGTGGCGCGCCCAGCAGCAGAAGGTGGACAGCAGCAACGTCAACGCGGACTGGGACAGCTCGACGAACTCCGTTGTGCCCGCGGAACTTCGCGAGGCCGTCAGGGAATCCAAGCCGACGGCGTCGGTCTGAGCGGGACGACAAGGACACGTTGATGACGTATTTCGAAAGCATCCTCAAGGTGCTCGCCGTCGGACTGCTCCTCGGCGCAGGCCTGCCCGCGGTGTTCGCGGCCGGGCTGGTGGCCTACTCCAACGGGTCGGGCGGCCAGAATGCGGACGGCACGACCGTCGCCCCGAATCCGATGGTGAAGTTCCTCGGCATCGCACTGTTCGTCTTCGTCGGCTGGGTGATCCTGACCGCGGTTCTCTGGATCACGCGGGCGACCATCATCCATCACACCGGTATCGATCTCTTCCCCTTCATGCCCAAGAAATGAGCCGAGACGACATGGCTGTGAATCAAACTGTTTTGGACAGCGTGCTGGGCTGGCTGCACCAGGGTTATCCCGAGGGCGTGCCGCCGACGGACTACTTCGCGCTACTCGCACTGCTGAAGCGCTCGCTCACCGAGGAAGAGGTCGTTCAGGCCGCGCAGTCGATCCTGAAGAGGACCCACTCCGACACGGTGACCGAGGACGAGATCCGCACCGCGGTGCAGGCCGTCATCGACAAGGAGCCCAACCCGGAGGAGATCCACCAGGTCGCCGCGCGCCTGGCCTCGGTGGGATGGCCGCTGGCGGCCGCGCGCTGACGCTATTCGCGATTGTCGCGGCGCAGCGGATGGTTTTCGGGGACCTGCACGAAGATCAGTAGTGTCCCGTCGGGATCGGTGACGTGCATCTCGTGCAGTCCCCACGGCTCCTGACGTGCCTCGCGGTCGATCGGCACGCCGCGCCCGGTCAATTCCTGCTCGGTGGCGTAGATGTCGCGGACCTGAAGCCATATCGTCCCGCCCGCGGTAGGCGTTCCGTGGCCGGCGATCTCGATCAACGACTGGCCGGCGTAGAACACCGTGCCCGCGCCGTAGTCACGCGCGATCGCCAATCCGATCTCGTCGCGGTAGAACGTCAGCGAGCGTTCGTAATCCGCAGGCCGAATGAGCATGCGGCTGGCCAGGATCTCCATACGAACGTGTCTATCACGCTCGGTCAGCCGATTCGACGGTCGACGCCCGCCCAGTACGGTTCGCGAAGCGCTCGCTTGAGCAGCTTGCCGCTCGGGTTGCGGGGCAGCACTTCGGCGAAGTCGACAGACTTGGGCAACTTGAACCCGGCAAGCCGTTCGCGCGCATAGGCGATGAGCTCGGCCTCGGTCGGTGCGGCCCCTGCTACGGGCACGACGACGGCCTTGACCGCCTCGCCCCACCTCTCGTCGGGGATTCCGATGATGGCCACATCGCCGACGCCGGGATGGGTCATCAAAACGTTCTCGACCTCGGTGGGGTACACGTTCTCCCCGCCGGAGACGATCATGTCCTTCTTCCGGTCGTGCAGGTAGACAAAGCCGTCGTGGTCGACGTAGCCGGCGTCGCCGGTCTTCAACCACCCGTCGTAGGTGACCGTCGCTGCCGTGGCGTCGGGGTTGTTCCAGTAGCCGTGCATGTTCTGCGCCGACCGCGTCCACACCTCACCGACCGTGCCGGTGGGTACCTCGCAGCCGTCGTCGCCGACGATGCGCAGCTCCACCCACGGGTAGGGCTTACCGCAGGAGCGCAGCAGCTCAGGACGTCGCGACGGATCGTGAACGTCGAGTTGTGTTACCGAGCCGGTGGTTTCGGTCAACCCATACACCTGGATGAACTCACACCCGAAGCGGTCAAGCCCCTTCACCAGCACGTCGTCGGTGATGGGCGAAGCACCGTAGACAATGGCCCGTACGCTCGAGAAGTCGGCGCTCTCAACCTCCGGCGCGCCGAGCATCATCTGGATCACCGCGGGCACCAGCAGCAGGTTGGTGATCCGATGTCGGACAACGGAATCCAGAATCGCGGCCGGGTCGACGTCGCGCAGCACCACGGTGGTGGCGCCTTCGTACATTCCGACGAACACCCAGCCCGAGCCGGCCATGTGGAACATCGGCATCACCGCGAGGCTGACACTGTCGTCGGTGAACCGCCATTGTCCGGCGATGCCGCTGGACTTGCAGAGATAGTTGCCGTTGGAAAGCATGACACCCTTGGGTAGCCCGGTGGTGCCGGACGTGTACATCAAGAAAGCGATGTCGTCGGGACCCGTTGTGACATAAGGGTCTTCAATTGGATGGCCGGCCAACCAGTCCTCGAAAGATGGCCACCGGTCATGCGCTCCGATCGCCAAGATGTCGCCCACCGTCGTCAGCTGATCCTCGACCGCCTCCAGATGGCCGAAGAATTGGGATCCGACGACAACCATGCACGCCTGTGCGTCCTCGATGATGTGCAGCATCTCCGGTGCGGCCAGCCGCCAATTTACCGGTACGCCAACGGCACCCAGCTTGGTGAGGCCGAACATCACCTCGAAGAACTCCGCGCCGTTCTTCTCGATGAAGGCGACCCGATCACCGAATCCCACACCGGCGGCGCGGAACGCCTGGGCGACCTGGTTGGACCGTGCGTCGAGTTCGGCGAACGAGATCGTCCGCTCACCCACGATGAGCGCGGTGGCGTCGGGCCGACGTCGCGCCTGGACGCGGACGATGTCGGCGATCGTGGCGATCTCGGGTGCGGTCATCAGCTGCTGGGTTGTACGCGTTGACGTTTCATCACCGCGTTCACCGCGCCGGGGGCGAACGTGTTCACCGCCTGCGCGGTGACGGCCATCCGCGGTGCGATGCGCACCGGACGGACCCGTGCCGCGGTGATCATCCAGTCCGCTGCCTCGTCGGCGCTCAATCCGGGCAGTCCGTCGTAGGCGCGGGTAGGCGCGATCATCGGTGTGAGGACGAGCGGGTAGAACAGCGTCGTCGAGTGCACCCCGTCGTCGCCCCACTCGGTTTCGATGATCCGGCTGACGGAGGTGAGCGCCGCCTTCGACGCGTTGTACACCGAGAACAGGGGCGACGATTCGTTGAGCACACCCCAGGTCGACACGTTGATGATGTGGCCGTCGCCGCGCTCGCGCATACCAGGAGCCAGCCCGCGGATCAGCCGCAGCGGCGAGTAGTAGTTCAGGGACATCGTGCGCTCGACGTCATGCCAGCGGTCCAGGGATTCCGCCAGCGGCCTACGGATCGAGCGCCCCGCGTTGTTGATCAGGATGTCGATGCCGCCGAGGTCGCGCTCGAGCGCGGCGACCAGTTCGTCGACGGCGTCCAGGTCCGACAGGTCGCAGGCGTGGGCCCTCGCGGTGCCGCCGTCGGCGGAGATCCGGTCGACCAAATCGTCGAGGAGTTCCTGGCGGCGGGCGGCGACCACCACCGTGGCACCGCGGCGGGCGAACTTCGCGGCGGCGGCCTCACCGATGCCCGACGACGCCCCGGTCAGCAGGATCCGCTTGCCCTTGAGGTCGATCTCGCCGCGGTCGGGGCGGCGCAGCATCAACTGCGGGGCCAGCGGTGGTCGCATGCCGGCCAGCAGCACCTGTTCGGAGAGCCAGCGCAGCGGGTTCTTACTCACAGTCGGCGAGTCTAGGTCGACCCGCAATCAGAAGTAGCGGGGGAACTGGCTCCAGTCAGGGTCGCGCTTCTCCAGGAACGCGTCGCGGCCCTCGACGGCCTCATCGGTCATGTACGCCAATCGCGTTGCCTCACCGGCAAACAGCTGCTGGCCCATCAGCCCGTCGTCGGTCAGGTTGAACGCGTACTTGAGCATGCGGATCGCCTGCGGCGATTTGCCGTTGATGGCGGCCGCCCACTCGAGCCCGACGGTCTCGAGCGAGGCGTGATCGACGACCTCGTTCACCGCGCCCATCGCGTGCATCTGCTCGGCGTCATACGGCCTGCCGAGGAAGAAGATCTCGCGGGCGAACTTCTGGCCGACCTGCTTGGCCAGATACGCGCTGCCGTAGCCGCCGTCGAAGCTACCGACGTCGGCGTCGGTCTGCTTGAACCGCGCGTGCTCGCGGCTGGCCAGGGTGAGGTCGCATGTCACGTGCAGGCTGTGTCCGCCGCCGGCCGCCCAGCCGTTGACCAGGCAGATCACGACCTTCGGCATGAACCGGATGAGCCGCTGCACCTCGAGGATGTGCAGCCGCCCGGCACGCGCAGGATCGACGGACTCGGCGGTCTCACCGGCTGCGTACTGGTAGCCGCTGCGTCCACGTATGCGCTGGTCGCCACCGGAGCAGAACGCCCAGCCGCCGTCCTTCGGGCTTGGCCCGTTACCGGTGAGCAGGATGACGCCGATCTCGGGCCACATCCTGGCGTGGTCGAGCACTCGGTACAGCTCGTCGACGCTGTGCGGCCGGAACGCGTTGCGCACGTCGGGACGGTCGAAGGCCACCCGCACCGTCGGCTGCGGTTTCCCGTCGACGACATGACGGTGGTAGGTGATGTCGGTCAGGTCGAACCCGTCGACGGCCTGCCACAGTGACGGGTCAAAAGGGTTGTCCTTCATGCGTTTACCGGATCGAATCGGAACACCGGGCAGCGGCCGGCGAGGGCCTCGTACTCATCGGGGTTCGGACCGGTGATGAGACCGGCGTTTTTCATGAAACTGACACCGGTGGGCACCTCGACGGGGAATAGGCGCAGCAGTGGCTTTGCCTCTTCGGGCGGCAACTCGATGACGCGGACACGTTCGGAGGTCTTGCCCTGCTTCAATTCCGCCTCACCGGCTGCCCGCAGGTTGGCCGCCCAATCGCTGCCCGGCAGGCCGCCGAGCACGTAGCGCTTGCCCTCGACGGTCATCGGAGTGATGGGCGTCGAGCGCGGCTTCCCCGATTTCCGACCGGGGACCACGAGGATCACCGGTCCCTTCTCGCCCAGGGGTAGGCCGATTTTCTGGATACCGATCATGACTTTGTTGACGTACTTCAGCCACCACGGCGGCCGGATGCGCGCGCTGTCGGACATGCCTGGAACGCTACGCGACCGGATCGATGCGAAAGACGGGCAGTCGGCCTGCCAGGCTCACCAACTCGTCGACGGTCCCGGTCTTCAGCACGCCTGCTCGCTTCATGATGTCGACACCGTCGGACACCTGAACGGGGAACTCCCGCAAGATCGGTCGAGCATCCTCGGCGCTCAGCTCGACCATCCGCACCACCTCCGACCGCCTGCCCTGGGTCAGCGTCACCTGCGGGGCGGCGCGCACGTTGCGGACCCAGTCGGCACCCGGATAACCGTTCACGACAAATCGTTTGCCGTTCACGTGCATCGGTGTGACCGGAGTCGAGCGCGGCCTGCCCGTCTTTCGGCCCGGCACCGTCAGCACCAGCGGTGACTCACGTCGCGAGATCGGCACGCCGACCCGCACCAGCCTCACGACGACTTTGTTCGCGTACTTCAGCCACCACGGCGCTCGGATCGGCTCGGGACCCGTCATAGCTGCACACCGTGATCGGCCAAGGCAGCGCGCAACCCGTCGCGGCGCTCTGCCGTCGGCAGCGGATCAACGAGCACGAATCCACAGCCCAGGGCGCGCGCACCGCCGTCGGCCTCGTCGCTGTCGCCGACCATGACCGCCCGCGCGGCCTGCACCCCGAGCCGGTCCAGCGCGGTCTGGAAGATCGCCGCGTCGGGCTTGACGGCACCGACTTCGAACGACAACACGAATTCGTCGACGAACTCGGCTGCGCCGATCGACTCGAACGCCGGCCGCACGTCGAAGGCGATGTTCGACACGACAGCGGTCTTGATGCCCTGTCCATGCAGACCCTCCAGCACACCGGCGGTGTCGGGGTACGGCGTCCAGTTCAGCGGGTCGATCATCAGGCCGTAAAGCGCTTCGGCCTGGTGGTCGGCCACCCCCGACTCGCGAAGGACATGCAGGTAGGCCTCGCGGTGCAGGTGCGGGGCGAGGTCACGGTTGATCCACGCGTGATGGGCGTCGGGAGGCATGTTGACGTGCTGGCCCGTAGGTGCGGTCATCCTTCGCATCAGCTCGGCCTGTACATGGCCGTCGATCTGGCGTTCGTCGACTTCGATGCCGTGGAACCAGCTGTCGTCCTCCTCCAGCCGGAACAGCGTGCCGGAGAAATCGAACAGAGCAGCTTCGATGCGATTCACCCGCACCATGCTGCCAGGTGTGAGAACTGGCGAAACTGGCTAATTAACCACCTGTGATGAAGTTCGAGCAGGCGGTCGTGGTGGTGCCCGCGCACAACGAGATCGACAATTTGCCGCGCAGCCTGTCCGCGCTGCTTGCGACATCGATGAGCGCGCAGATGCCGGTATTGATCGTCGTTGTGCTCGATTCTTGCGACGACGGGAGCGATCGCCTCATCGGGCGGTACGGCCCCAACGTGCACTTCATCTCGACCGACGCGGCCAACGTCGGCGCCGCCCGCGCCGCCGGGTTCGAGTACGCGCGCTCGGTGTGCACCGACGTCGAGCCCGCCCGCACCTGGTTCGCCACCACGGACGCCGACACCATCGTCGGCAGTCGGTGGCTGTCGCAGATGACGCAAGCCGACGCCGACATGGTGCTCGGCACGGTGCGCATACCGGTGTGGCGGCTCCCCGCCGAGGTGGCCCGCCGCTACCGAGCCGCCTACAACTCGAAAGGTCCGGGCCACGATCACGTCCACGGCGCCAACATGGGCTTCCGGGCCGACGCGTACTGGGGTGTCGGCGGGTTCCGTGCCCTGAGCACCGGTGAGGACGTCGACCTCGTCGAGCGATTCGAGGCTGCGCACCTGAGCATCCATCGGGACGCAAAGCTCACGGTGGCGACTTCGGCACGCGAAGACGGACGCGCCCCCGGCGGATTCGCCGCCCACCTTCGCGAGCTGGCTCGGCCACGGCGCAAGGTGCGTGCCCAGACATGACAAGTGGACTGCTCAGCCGATGGTTGGATGCCGGAGCGTTGGAGCTGCCGTTGCCCGGCGGCGGCGAAACGGCGCGACGTTGGCACCGCCTCGCCGAGCTGGCCGAGGTCGACGTGGTGGCGGCCCGCCTCGCCGAAGCTCATACCGACGCGGTCGCGATCATCGCCGAACTCGGCGGATATGAATCGAAATCCGGTGAGCTGTACGGTGTCTGGGCGGCAGAGTCACGCGACGCGGTGCTGAGCGCGCACGGCGACGGCGGATCGACGTCGTTGAACGGCACGAAAGTGTGGTGCTCGGGAGCCGGGCTGTGCACGCATGCTCTCGTCACCGCGCGACTCGACTCCGGCGAGCGCGGACTGTTCGCCGTCGATCTGCGGCACGCCGGGGTACGGCCCTTGCCGAGCGGGTGGCGTAACCCCGGGATGGCCGAATCCGATACCCGCTCAGTGCAATTCAGTGATGTACCGGCCACGCCGGTAGGCCGGCCCGGTGAGTATCTGTCGCGGCCCGGGTTCTGGCACGGCGCGATCGGCGTCGCAGCATGCTGGCTGGGCGGGGCACGCGCCGTCGCCCGGCCACTGTATGCCCGCGCTGCACAGGATTCCGTCGACCCTCACACCCTGGCGCACCTGGGCGCTGTGGACGCCGCACTGGCCGCCGGCGAAGCCATGCTGGACAGCGCGGCGGCCGCGGTCGACAACGATCCGTTGAACCGTAAAGGTGCGGCCGAGATGATCGCGCGACGCACGCGAGCGGTGATCGAAACCGCGGTCGAGGAATCGATCGCGAGAACAGGTCGCGCTCTGGGCCCGACGCCGCTGTGCCAGGACGCGCAGCACGCGAAACGCGTCGCCGACCTGACGGTTTACGTGAGGCAGAGCCACGCCGAGCGCGATCTCGAGCGGCTGGGCGTGCTGGCGGGAGCCGAGCTATGACTGTCGCGAATGTCGACAACTGCGCGCGCTTCGCCGCGAGGCCCCTCACCGACGTTGGTACGCCGACGGAGGAGTGGCTCGATGCGCTCGCAGATGTACCCGAACTGGACCTTGGTGGCTGTGACGAAATCATCGTCGTGGCAGCGCATCCCGACGACGAGACGCTCGGATTCGGTGCGTCGATGGTCGCCCTCGCCGAACGGGGGGTGCGGGTACAGGTCGTCGCCGCCAGTGACGGTGGAGCCTCGCGTGATGGCATAGGGCTGTTGGAGCGTCTGCACCTGGAACGCGTCCGTCGCGCCGAACTCCACGAAGCCATGTCGGTGCTAGGGGTCCCCGCGCCGATCTGTCTCGGCTTGCCCGACGGTGAGCTGAGCGATCACGAGGAACGGCTCGCGGACCTGCTGACCGAGATTCTGGCGCCGAGGACGAACCGGACGTGGATCGCGGCGACGTGGCGTGGCGATGGACATCCCGACCACCAGGCCGTCGGCCGTGCCGCGGCGACCGCCGCGCACCGCTGCGACGCGGTGTTGCTGGAGTATCCGATATGGATGTGGCACTGGGCCACACCCGGTGATATCGCCTTGCCATGGAATCGGGTGCTTGCCATGCCGATCACTCCACACGCTTTCGACCGCAAAACGGCGGCCGTGCGGTGTTACCGCACACAGGTCGAGCCGGACGGTGCCGATGCGCCGCTGCTGCCGTCGTTCGTACTACGGCGGCTGCTCGCCGTCAGGGAGGTGGTGTTCTGATGCCCACTCGGCTATCGACCGGGTATTTCGACCGGATCTACTCCGAGTCCGAAGATCCGTGGCAGCTCGGAGGGCGGTGGTATGAGCAACGAAAGTATGCGATCACCTTGGCGCTGTTGCCCTATCGGCGCTACCGCCATGCTTTCGAACCGGGCTGTTCGATCGGTGTGCTCACCGAACAACTCACCACACGGTGTGATCACGTCACGAGCACCGATATCGCGAGTGCGGCGCTGGACGCCGCGCACCGACGGCTGATCGACGCGGGCCGACGCCAGAACGTGACGCTGCTTCGCAGGTCGGTGGACGACCCGTGGCCGCAGGACGGATTCGATCTGGTGGTGCTGTCCGAGCTCTGCTACTACCTGCATCCCGAGGTGCTACGCGACACCCTGGACCGCGAGATAGCCCTGTTGAGGCCCGGCACGACGGTCGTCGCCGCGCACTGGCGTCACCCGGTGGCCGAATACCCGATGACGGGGGACTACGCGACCGACGTCATCGCCGCGACGTCTGATCTGCATCACCTGGGCGGATACCGCGACGCGGACGTGATCGTCGAGGTATTCGATACCGGTTCCTCGAAATCGGTGGCCGCGCGGACGGGTGTGCCGGGGGCTTAGCCACGCGCGCGAACAGCCTTGTCGGCCAATACTTCCCGCTCCCGCTCGTTGTCGGTCAATCCGGCGGCGCGATCGAACTCGTCGGCAGCCTCGGCATTGCGGCCCAGCCGGATGAGGAACTCGCCGCGCACGCTGGGCACCAGGTACGAGCCGTCGAGACCGGTCAAGCCGTCGACGATCGCCAGCGCCTCGGCGGGGTCGCCGGCCATCGCCACCGCGACGGCACGGTTGAGGTGGACGACGGGCGACGGTGATACCTGGACAAGCCCGTCGTACAGCATGACGATGTGTTTCCAGTCGGTGTCACCGGCCGTGGGTGCGGTGGCGTGGCATTCGGCGATTGCCGCCTGCAGGCCGTACGAGCCCCAGCCGACACCCTTGCGCCGCAACGCGTCTGCTGATCGCTCCAGTGCCGCCACGCCGCGCCTGACCTGCGCGCGATCCCACCGGGCCCGGTTCTGAGCCTCCAACAGGATCGGCCTGCCGTCGCTGTCGGTGCGGGCCGCGAATCGCGACGACTGGAACTCCATCAGCGAGACCAGGCCGTGCACCTCTGGCTCGTCGGGAGCCAGCGCGGCGAGCACACGGCCCAACCGCAAAGCCTCACTGCACAGTTCGTCGCGGATCCAGCGCTGTCCGAACGACGCCGAATAGCCCTCGTTGTAGATGAGGTAGATCACCGACAACACAGCCGACAGGCGCTGCGGGTACTCCGAGCGGTCCGGCACCTCGAACGGCACATTCGCTTCGGACAGGGTCTTCTTCGCGCGGGTGATGCGCGCGGCGATCGTCGCCTTGGACGTGAGGAAGGCGCGGGCGATCTCCTCGGTCGTCAGACCGCCGACGACACGCAGAGTCAGCGCGATCTGACCCTCGCGGGAGAGCACGGGGTGCGCCGAGATGAACACCAGACGCAACACGTCGTCGTCGATGTGGTCGGGATCCCACGCCTCGGGGGAGTCCTGGTCCTGCGTCTCCAGTTCGTGCGCCAGCACGGCGTACTTGGCGTCGAGGTTCTCCTGACGCCGCCACTGGTCGATCGCCTTGCGTTTGGCCACCGCGGTCAACCAGGCGCCGGGGTTGCGCGGCACACCTGAGGCGGGCCATTGGGTCAGTGCGTCGAGGAGCGCCTCTTGCGCCAAATCCTCCGCGAAGCCGACGTCGCCGACCATCCGCGTCAACGTCGCGACGATCTTGGCGGCCTCCATCCGCCACACCGCGTCGACGGTCTGCTGGATGTTCGACACCCCACCATTCTGCCGAGGACGGGGAAAACGCTCCGACACGCCGCGGAAATGGCGGCCTCTGCCGCTGTTCGCGCAGGAGAGTTGACGGTGATGACGCACCGACTCGTGACCGCTTACCGGGAAGGCCGGAAGGCCTACCCGCAGAGGATCGCGAACCCGTACGCGGGTATCGGGGACCGGACCGTCGCGCGGATGTGGCGGATGGGCTGGCGGCGCGCCGCCGACGACAGTCGCGGTATCCCCAGTGAACGGGAGCGCATCGAGCGGCTGGCCGCCGAGATCGATGACCTCCTGGAGTAGCCGTCTCGAGGCTCTGCTCGCCCGGGACGACCGCGTCATCGTCGGCATCACCGGGTCGCCCGGCGCGGGCAAGACGGCGTTGGCGTGTCAGGTCGCGTCATCAATTGATGACGCGGTGCACGTCCCCATGGACGGCTTTCACCTCGCGGACGCGGAGCTGCGGCGGCTGGGCCGGCTCGATCGCAAGGGCGCGATCGACACCTTTGACGCGTACGGGTATCTCGCGCTGCTGCAACGCATCCGCCGAGGCGGCGAGGCTGTCTATGCCCCGGCCTTCGACCGCGATATCGAGCAACCGGTCGCGGGCAGCATCTGTGTGGAGCCGACGGCGAGGCTCATCGTGACCGAGGGTAACTATCTGCTCGATGACGACGAGCCGTGGCCGCTGGTGCGGCGCACGCTGGACGAGGTGTGGTTCGTGGACTGCGCACCCGATGAGCGTCGACGCCGGCTCATCGCGCGCCATGTCGAGTTCGGCAAGTCGCCCGAGCGGGCGCAGGCGTGGGTGCGCGCCATCGACGAGCCGAACGCCGAGCGCATCGACCGCGGCCGCGGTAGGGCCGACCTAGTGATCTAGCGCATCGCGAGTGACCGTGTTGGCACTGCGACACGCCGCTATTGGGCGTACAGAAGCGGTCGCTCGCGAAGCAACTCAGCCGATCGCGCGGTCCGCACCCTCCCAGAACTGTGCGCGCACTGCCTTCTTGTCCGGCTTGCCCAGCGCGGTCACCGGCACCGAATCGACGATGATCACCTGCTTGGGCGACTGCACCGAGCCCTTGCGCTCCTTGACCGCCGACTGGATCTCGGCCGTCATCGTCGCGATCGCCGCCTCGTCGGACGGGGCATCGGGCCGCAGCACGACCACCGCGGTCACCGCCTCACCCCACTTCTCGTCGGGCGTGCCGATCACGCACACCTGCGCAACCGAAGGATGCTCTGCGACAACGTCTTCCACCTCGCGCGGGAACACGTTGAAGCCGCCGGTGACGATCATGTCCTTGGTTCGGTCGACGATGTACCAGAAGCCGTCCTCGTCCTCGCGGGCCAGGTCGCCGGTGTGCATCCAGCCGTCCCTGAACGTCTCGGCTGTCGCCTCCGGCTTGTTCCAGTAGCCGCCGGACACCAGCGGACCGGACACGCAGATCTCGCCGACCTCACCCTGGGGCACCTGGTTTCCGTCGGCATCGAGCAGCGCGGTTCGCGCGAACACTGTCGGCCGCCCGCAGGACGTCAACCGCTTCTCGTCGTGATCGCCCTTGGGCAGGTAGGTGATGACCATCGGCGCCTCGGACTGACCGTAGTACTGCGCGAAGATCGGGCCGAACCGGTCGATCGCCTCCTTCAGGCGCACCGGGTTCATTGCCGAGGCGCCGTAGTACACCGTCTCAAGTGACGACAGGTCGCGGGTGTGCGAATCCGGGTGGTCCATCAGTGCGTAGATCATCGACGGCACCAGCATGGTGGCCGTGATCTTCTGCTCCTCAATGGTTTTCAGCACCTCAGCCGGATCGAACTTCGTGAGCACCACCAGCTCGCCGCCCTTGATGATGGTCGGCACGAAGAAGGCCGCGCCTGCGTGCGACAGCGGCGTGCACATCAGGAATTTCGGACGATCGGGCCACTCCCACTCCGCGAGCTGAATGGTCGTCATGGTGGTGATCGACTGCGCGGTGCCGATCACGCCCTTGGGCTTACCGGTGGTGCCGCCGGTGTAAGCCATGCCACCGATGTGGTCCGGCGGCAGGTCAGCGGCGACCAACGGCTTCGGCGAGTACTTGGCGGCTTCGGCGGTGAGGTCCACGCCGACCTCGGCGAGTTCCTCGGGGACCGGGCCTATCGTCAGCACCTGCTTGAGACCGGGAACCTTCTCGAGCAACCCCTTGGCCCGCTCGACGAACATCGGGTTCGGGTCGATGGTCAGCGACGTGACGCCGGCGTCATTGAGCACGTATGCGTGGTCGTCCAGTGAGCCGAGAGGGTGTAGTGACAGGCGTCGGTAACCCTGCGTCTGGCCGGCCCCCAGGATCATCAGCACCTCGGGCCGGTTCAGTGCCAGCAGCCCGCTCACCACCCCGGTGCCCGCACCCAGTGCCTCGAAGGCCTGAATGTACTGGCTGATGCGCTCTGCCAGCTGGCCGCCGGTCAGTGTGGTGTCGCCGAGGAACAGCACCGGCTTGTCCTTGTTGCGCTTCAGCGCGCCGACCGTGAGGTGCCCGGAATGGATGGGATGCCGCAGCAGCGAGGACGAGCGCTCGCGCGAGGAAGAGACTGCATCAGTGCTCATGCCTTCAGATTAGAACGTGTTACAGAAATGGTTTCAAGGGAACCCCGAACGGGCTTCTTCCGATCAGTGAGTGAGAAGAAGTTGCGCGAGGCGATTCTGACGCTGGCCCGCGAGCGGGCGCCGGCCAAAACCATCTGCCCGTCGGACGCGGCACGCGCCGTCGGGGGCGACGACTGGCGCGATTTGATGGAAGGCGCCCGCGACATCGCGCGAGACCTCGCGAGAGCCGGCGACGTGGAGATCATGCAGCGCGGCGAGGTGATCGACCCGGACGCACAGTGGCGCGGACCCATCCGGATTCGCGCTCGGCGCGGTGACGTTCAGCAACGTGAATAGCTGGTTTCGCTGATTTGCTGTCGGCGCGTTTTTCGATGGGCTAGCGTGCGAATGTTCCACCCGGCGACACAGTAGGTATGGGCGAATTTGCTTTGGCGTCAATAACATTGGGCCTCGCATCGCCTTTCCTTAGCGCGAAGGAGCGAAAGATGAGCTGGACCAATGCCTCCCGTGTCGGCGGCATCGTGGCTAAGGGTGCTCTCGCCGGTGCGCTCATCGTCGTCGCCGCGACGGGCGCGGCCGGCCCGGCGATCGCGATGCCCGTCTTCGGCGGAACGTCCATTGCGCCGGCACCTCTCCAGCCGCCCGGGCCACCGACCGGGCCAGACGATCCCCGATGCATCAGCCAGCCAACCAACCCCGTGTGCCAGGGCGGCCCCTATGCGCCGCCGCCTCCTCCCGCCATGGGGTCTCCCACCGGTCCAGGTGATCCTGCGTGCGTCAGCCAGCCTGCCAATCCGGTGTGCGCGGGCGGTCCGTACGGGCTGCCGACGCCGCCTCCACCTCCTCCGCCGCCGCCTCCGCCGCCTGCACCTCCGGCACCCCCGCCACCCCCGCCGGCGCCGCCGGTCGCGCCGCCGCCCCTGGCGCCGCCGCCGGCGCCGCCAATCGCGCCGCCACCGATGGCGCCGATCGCACCGCCGCCGATGGCACCGATAGCACCGCCTCCGGTGGCCCCCGCGGGTATGGGCGGAATCGGCGGCCCGGCCGGCATGGGCGGAATCAGCGGCATGGGCGCCGGTATGGGTGGAATCGGTCATATCGGTGGCATGGGCGCCGGTATGGGTGGAATCGGACATATCGGTGGCATGGGCGCCGGCATGGGCGGAATGGGACATATCGGTGGCATGGGCGCCGGCATGGGCGGAATGCCCGGACACGTGTGACGAGAGGAACGGCATGACCATCACTCGCGAGCTGCCCGCGGCGATCATCCTGGCGGCGGGCGTGGCGATCGGATCGGCAGGTACCGCATCGGCCGACGGGCCTCTCCAGCCTTCACCGGGCGAGCTGAGCGGTACCTACACCTATGAGTCCGACACCGGCCGAGTCAACACATGGGTGATCACGCCGTGCGGTCCCGGATGCGCGGACGTAGCCGTCACGCCGGTCACCGACCCGAGGGTCGTCCCTTATGGGGGGCGGGCCCTGTTGAACAACGGGCGGTGGGACATGACCGTGCAGTACGTCCATGCGGTTCGATGCAGTCCACCCAATGACAACGTCACCGCCCCTGGCACAGTTGTGTTTTCGTTCGAGGCGGCGACGTTGAACGGCACCGCGGTCAACACGCAATCCATCCCGGCGTGCGGCGATCCTGCCGGGGCCACCTACCAAAGCGGCTTCAGCCTGGCGAAAGTCGCGTAGGCACCACGAAGCAGCGCTGCCTGACTCGTAGGCAGCGCTGCTTCACAGCAAGCCGGCCCGGCTCAGCGACTCGCGAACTTGTCGGCGTCCGCGCGCGCCTGCGCCGCGATCTTCTCGGCCAGTTCGGCCTTCCACTGGATCTCCTTCTGGACCCACGGGTTGTCCTGCGGGAACTCCTCGGTCTCCGACACCCGGCGCACCTCGACCTTGACGCCCTTGCCGAGCGGGATCTTTTGAGCCCATTGCTTGGCTTCCTCCTTCGACGACACGTCGAGGATCCAGAACCCGTTGAACAGCTCCTTGGCCTCGGTGTACGGGCCGTCGGTGACCACGGGCGGGTCGGAGTTGAAGTCGACGACGAAGCCCTCCTCGGGCCCCGTCAGCCCCTCACCGGCGAGCAGCACACCGGCCTTGATGAGCTCCTCGTTGAAGCGGCCCATGTCTTCGATGACCTGGTCGAAGTCGATCCCCGCCTCCGCCATGGCCGCCTCGGCCTCGGCGCTGGACCGCATGATCAGCATGTAGCGCGACATTTTTGTCTCCTTCTAGTGGGGGAAGGGGCTCGTTCCATCGTGCCCTCGTGCATACGTCGAACGGCAACCCACTGAAATCGACACGGACAACGAAAAAAACTCATCGAATTTTGGCAACACGTCTGAAGGGGTGCCGTGAGGGTCAGAACCGGCCGGGTACGCGTGACGCCGCCACCTATGGGCGTACTTCTACTCGCCGTGACTCCACCACCGCGTCGTGCCGGTAGGACAGGAGCCGCCGTCATGAGTGTCACCGCCGCCAATCGCGTCGTCGCTGCGGTGCGCGCGGGTCATACTTTGCGGATGCCCTTCGCAGACTTGGTAATTAACGCGACCGTTCTTACCGTCGACGACGCACAACCGACTGCCGAATCGATAGCCGTGTCCGATGGCCGCATCGTCGCCGTCGGTGGCAGGTCTGAGGTCGCGGCCTGGATCGGCCCGGACACGCACACCGAGGACCTCGGTGACGCATGTGTCATGCCTGGACTCGTCGAGGCTCATGGGCACCCGCTGATGGAGGCCATCGTGCTGTCGGACCGGATGGTCGACATTCGCCCCGTCACGCTGGCGAACGCCGACGACGTGGTCGCGGCGATCAAAGGGGAAATCGCCAAGCGTGGGGTCGAGGGCGCCTACCTCAACGGCTGGGACGCGCTGCTGCAGGACGGACTGCCCGACCCAACGCTCGCCTGGCTCGACGGCATCGCCCCCGAAAACCCGTTGGTGATCATCCACAACTCCGGGCACAAGGCTTACTTCAACTCCGCGGCGGCCGCCCGCGTCGGCCTGACCGGTGACACACCGGACCCGAAGGGTGCCAAGTACGGACGGAACGCCGACGGCGCACTCGACGGGAGCGCCGAGGAGATCCAGGCGGTGTTCCCGCTGCTGCAGGGTGCGATCCAGCCCACTGACTACCCGGCGATGTTGCACGCCGAACTCGCCCGGCTGAACCGCGCCGGGTTGACGACGTGTTCGGAGATGGCGTTCGACCCAGGGTTCCGCCCGGTGATCGACCAGATGCGTGACGACCTCACCGTGCGGCTGCGCGTCTACGAAATGTCCACCGCCGCGATGATCACCGACCAGGTACCAGACAACGGCGACGACATGTTCCGGCAGGCGGGTATCAAGATCTGGGTCGACGGCTCTCCGTGGATCGGCAACATCGACCTGTCGTTCCCGTACCTCGACACCGCGGCCACCCGCAGCGTCGGCATCCCGAAGGGGTCGTGTGGTTGTGCGAACTACACCCGTAAGCAGCTGACCGAGATCGTTGGCGCCTACTTTCCGAAGGGCTGGCAGATGGCCTGCCACGTGCAGGGCGACGCGGGTGCCGACACGATCCTCGACGTCTACGAGGAAGCCCTGCGCGCGCACCCCCGCGACGACCATCGGCTGCGCCTCGAGCACGTCGGTGCGATACGCGACGACCAACTGCAGCGTGCTCACGATCTCGGCGTCACCTGCAGCCTGTTCGTCGACCAGATCCACTACTGGGGCGACATCGTCGTCGACGGCCTGTTCGGACCTGAGCGCGGAAACCGTTGGATGCCCTGCGGTTCGGCGGTGGCGACGGGGATGCGCATCTCCTTGCACAACGATCCGCCCGTCACACCCGAGGAGCCGCTGCGCAACATCAGCGTCGCCGTCACCCGCACCGCACCGAGCGGCCGGGTGATCGGGCCGGAGCAACGGATCACCGTTGATCAGGCGATCCGGGCGCAGACCATCGACGCGGCGTGGCAGCTGCACTCCGACGACGTCATCGGCTCGCTGGAAGTGGGCAAGTACGCGGACATGGTGGTGCTCTCGGCGGACCCGCGAACGGTGCCGCCCGAGCAGATCGCCGACCTCGAAGTGCGTGCGACCTACCTGGCGGGCAGGCAGGTATACGGAGAATGACGCGGCTGGGCGGCTCGAACATCGTTGCGCCGCAAGGCCGCACCCAGAACAGGAGTAGTGATGTCAGAATCCGTACCGCATCGCCATGCCGCACCGGAACCGCATAGGCACGCTGCACCAAACCCATGGACGACGATCCGGACCCCTAGGTTCTGGCTGACGCCAATAGTCGTGTCCCTCGTTGTGTTCTCGGCGCTGGCGTTGTTGTACCTGGCGGGAATCCTCAACCCGACACCGAATCTGCGGCATTTCCCGGTCGCCGTCGTCAACTCCGATGCCGGCGCCGACGGCAAGCAGATCGTCGACGGGTTGGTGTCGGGACTGAACCCCGATCAGTTCGACGTGAGGGTGTTGTCGGAGGACGCGGCCAGAGCACAGTTGGGTCGGGCGGAGATCTACGGACTTGTCCAGATACCGTCGGACTTCTCGGCGAAGCTGCAGGCCCTCGGTCAGGGCGCATTGCGGCCAGGTCAGGTGATTCGGCCGGTCATCACGATCTCCACCAATCCTCGGGCCGGCGAATTGGGCTCCAGCATCGCCGGGTTGACGTTGGGCAAGGCGGTCAACGAGATGAGCGCCAAGATCGGCCAACGCATCTCAGCGCAGGTGCAGAAGGCCAGTGGCGCACCGCTGCCAGGTGGCGTTTCGCTCGCACTGACCAGCCCTGTCGATGTGCAGGTCAACGACTTCAACCCACTCCCGGGCGGCACCGGCAACGGTCTGTCGGCTTTCTATTACGCGCTGCTGTTGTTGCTCGCGGGATTCACCGGCAGCATCCTGGTGAGCTCACTGGTCGACTCGATGCTCGGCTTCGTACCCGCCGAGCTCGGCCCCATGTACCGGTTCGCCGAACCGGTCAAGATCTCGCGGTTCACCACACTGCTCGTCAAATGGGGGTTGATGGCCATCATGGCGGTACTCACGTCCGCCGTATATATCGGTATCGCCACCGCATTGGGTATGCCGATACCGAACGCGTGGACGCTCTGGGCATACGGCGCGTTCACCATTGCGGCCGTCGGGATCACCTCGACGTCCTTGATCGCGGTGTTGGGTTCGGTTGGGCTGCTGGTGAACCTGTTCGTCTTCGTCATGCTGGGACTACCGTCCAACGGCGCGACGATTCCGCTGGAGGCGGCCCCCAGGGTGTTTGGATGGCTGGCGAAGTTCGAACCTATGCATCAAGTCTTCCTTGGTGCGCGGGCGCTGCTCTACTTCGACGGTCGTGCCGACGCCGGGCTCACGCATTCGCTGACGATGTCGGCTGTCGGCCTCCTCATCGGCCTGCTGATCGGCGGCGTCGTCACCCGCATCTACGACCGTCGAGGCCTGCAGCGCAGTCACACGGCGACCGACGACACGTAAACGGCCGGATTGGCCGAAACGCGGGTACCGCCGACGGTGTCCGTGGCAGGCTCAGAGCATGTCTGACCTGGCTGAACCCCGCTTCCTCGACGAACGCACGGCTCATTGGGCCGAAACACGACCCGACGCCGAGGCGTTCGATTACCTCGACCGATCCTGGACGTGGGCGGAGTGGAATGACCGCGTGCGCCGGCTGGCAGGTGCGTTGAAGGAGCGCGGCGTCAAGCGCGGGGATGTGGTGGCGTTCCTCGACAAGAACCACCCCGCCTGTGTGGAGCTGACACTGGCGGCCGCGTCGCTGGGCGCGGCCAACGCGATTATCAACTTCCGGCTGGCCGCCGACGAGCTCGACTACGTGCTCGACGATTCGGGCGCCAAGGTGCTGATCGTGGGCAAGGAACTGCGGGCCAACGTCGACAAGATCCGCGACAAGCTCACCCACGTCGAGCACGTCGTCGAGGTGACACCGGAGGGCGGCGACGGCGATGAGTACGAGGCGATGCTCGCCGCGGCTACGCCCGTCGATCGTCAGGACGATGTCGAGCCCGACGATGTCGCGATCATCATGTATTCGTCAGGCACGACGGGAAAACCGAAGGGCGTGCAGCTGACTCAGGCGAACATCATCGCGCACACGGTAAATGCCCACGAGGGGTTCGAGTTCGACGAAGGCGACAAGAACATGGTGTCGATGCCGCTGTTCCATGTCGGCGGCTCGTCCTATGTGCAATTCGGAATCCACGACGGCTTCCCCAGCGTGATGACCCGCGAGGTCGACGGCGCGTCCCTGGCCGGCGCAATCTTCAAGGGTGCCAACCGGACATTCCTGGTGCCCGCGGTGCTGGCCAAGGTGCTCGACTCCGGTGAGGATGCGGTCAAGCTGTTCGGATCGTTGAAGACGTTCGCCTACGGCGCTTCGCCGATGCCGCTTCCATTGCTGCGTCGGGCGCTGGAAGCTTGGCCGAACACCGATTTCATGCAGGCATACGGGCTGACCGAACTGTGTGGCGTCATCAGCCACCTGCTTCCCGAGGCGCACCGTGACCCGGGCAAGGAGGAGCGGCTCTCGAGTGCGGGCACGCTGGTTCCCAACGCGGAGGTGCGGGTGGTCGATCCCGACACCCTCAAAGACGTGCCGGAGGGTGAGCAGGGTGAATTATGGTTCCGCTCACCACAGTTGATGAAGGGCTATCACAACAAGCCGGAGGCGACGGAGGAGTCGATCACCGAGGACGGCTGGTTCCGCACCGGTGACATCGGGCGCGTCGACGACGGCGGCTACATCTTCGTCGAGGACCGACTGAAGGACATGATCATCTCCGGCGGCGAGAACATCTACTCGATCGAAGTGGAGCGTGTAATCGCCGAGCATCCCGCTGTCTCCGATGTCGCGATCATCGGCATCCCCGACGACAAGTGGGGCGAGGTCGTCAAAGCCGTTGTCCAACTTGAGGGTGAGGCCACCGAAGATGAGTTGATCACCTTCGCCAGAGAACGTTTGGCCGCGTACAAGTGCCCGAAGTCCGTCGATTTCAAGGACGAGTTGCCGCGGAATCCGACCGGAAAGATCCTCAAGAAGGATCTGCGCAAGCAGTACTCGTAAGGCGGTCTAGGGGTCGGGTTCGGCGAGTATCCGCTCCCACTGCTTGCGCCCCGTTGGCGTCAGGCCGACGTTGCGGGTGTTGGGCCATTCGTCGATCTCGGCGATCGTCTCGTCACACCATTCGATGAGATCCCGGTAGAAGTCGGCGATGAACATCGCCTGACGCTCGATCAGGTGCAGCCGCTGCGGAAAGGGCCCGCCGGTGTTCAGCAGCTCTTCGATCAGAGCCTTTCCCTTGGAGCGCAACTCGCGGGCGTGTCGCGCGGTTGCTTCCAGCGAATCGCGTAGATCGTCTTTGGTGGCCTGATCGCCGAGGAACATCCGGAGAAATCCCTCGACTTCGACCAGCGGTGCGGCCGGCTCGCTGCCGAACCACCCCCGAAGTGCCGCCCGGCCTTCCGGGGTGATCGTGTAGCGCGTGGCTTGCTTTCTACGCCCGTCGACTGCCTCGGCGGTAGCGTGGCCGCGCTCGACGAGCCGCTTGAGTTCTGCGTACAGGTGGGCGTCGGATCGCGGCCAGAAGAAGTGCATACCCCGTCTGATCTGGGCGACGATCTCGTACGCCGTCCACGATTTGATGCCGAGCAGGCCGAGTAGCGCGAACGATGTGGTCGTCGGCGTCGAAGGCATGTGCTTGACAATACTCCATCCTGGAGTAACTTAAGCTCCATCCTGGAGTATAAGGGGGTATCGTGAACGACACACAGTTCCTCGCACTCGTGGACACCGATCGAGGCGAACTAAAGGATCGCATCGGCCGGGCGCGGCAACGGTTTTATGAACTGGCTCGTACCGCCGATCCGAAAGCGCGGCGACGGGGCCTGGACTGGAACGTGAATCAGGTCATCGCCCATGTGCTTTGCGTCGCCCGTCGGTATCAAGCGATCGCCGAGGGCCGAGACTTTCGGCGCGCACGGTATCCGCGCGAGCTGGATCAGATCAACCACGAAGAGATGCTGGCGGCGATGGCGCCGATACCCGAATTGCTCGAAAAGCTCGAGGCCTTGGAAACGGTGATGGACGAGTTCTTCGATAACCTTCCGGATGACTACACAAACGAATTTCACTGCGGTGCAATTACTTCCGGCATCATCCTTCAGATCAACTGGCTCTTTGACCTGCTCCTGCATGGCGAGGACATCGCGCGGGCCGTCGGAGTGAAGTGGGACATTCACGAGCGTGACATGTTGCTGCTACTCCGCGAGGTGGTGGAGGTGGCGCCGGCCTACGTCAAGGCGGGCATCTCACCTACGACCGACATCTCTGTGATTCTCCAGATCCCAGCTGCGCGACCGTATCTGATGCATATTCACGACGGCACTTTGGAGGTCCGTCCCCGTCGTTGCAGCGACAGGCCGGATGCCGTCCTGAAGGCGCCGGCATCGACCATGGTTCGGCTGATCCTTCAACGCATCGGACCCCTTACGGCCACGCGAAAGGGTCTCCGTATCGCCGGTGGTCGGCGACCGTGGAAGGCGATGCAACTTCAGTCCTGCGTCGAGAGGGCGTGATCGGTCACGCCTGCCGCACCGGGATGGCGATCTCGTTGCGCCGCCGGAACGGTACCGTCCACGGCGGATCGAAGAACCACGCGACCGGCTCTCCCACGGATTCGATATCGTTGTCGCTCAGGATCTTCCGCAGTTCATCGGTCCTAGCGGCGACGGCCGCCGGGCTGCGGTCACCAGTGAAGCGCAGGACGCCGTAGGTTTCGGCCGGGACCTCGACGAGGGTGACGTGATCATCGTCGGGCTGCGGCAATGTCTCCATCGTCCACTTGGACGGCATGAAGAACCGGATCGTCGACTCGCCCTCCGTGTTTCGGGCCTGTGCGACCGGCGCCGTCATGGCAATCGTGTCACCGCGATGCTGGCTGACAGGTGCCGTCATCGAGATCGTCTCGCCGCGGTGATTGGCGCCGAAAATGTAACCCGCCAGTCGGCGGAAGCCGATGTTGCGGGCGCGTTCGTCGTCGGCCGCCACCGCCGTTTCGGCGGCGATCCGCGGGCCGTACCGCCGGATCTCCACCCGATCGGTCAGTTTGGTCGCCAGATAGTGGGGTTCTTCGGTGCCGACGCGGATGCCGACGATCGACAAGATCGATTCGGCAACCTGGCCCGGTATGTCGATCAGTCTCATCAACGCCGCCTGTTCAGCGCCCAGATGTGAGTCGACAGCGCGGTGGCGAACCAGGTCCACGCTGCGTAGGCGGCCATCGGGGCTGCCTTCCCACCGCGGACGGCGACCGAACGCCGGGTCAGGTCGGCGCTGCTGATTGCCAGGATTCCGGCCGCGATCGCCGATGTGCCAAGCCAGCGGCGATTGAAGAACAACCAGGACCAACTCCCGTTCAGGATCAGGTTCGTCGCCAGCGCCGCAATATACGTCCGTCGCTCGTCTCGTAGTCCGCGTTGCTCCAGGTCGTCGATTGTCGCGGCCGACACCACTGCGATGTCGGCGTACAGGATCGGCCAGACGATCGGAAAAGCCTGGCGCGGAGGCTGATACGGCGGCTTCTTCAGGTTCGCATACCAAGGCGACTGCGCCGGGCGGCTCGCCAGCCCGCCGATGACCGCCGTCGCCGCGGTCGCCACAGCGGTTCCTGCGATAGTTCCTGACTTCAAGATCTGCTCCCTCGTGGCATCGTTAAGTTTCTTAACTATATCCACGAGGCGCCGGTCTAAACGCGGGCCAAAAGTGACCGATGCATGACGACCAAGGTCACCAGCCCATGGAGCCCGGTATTCCCTTGAACGGCCCCGCGACCCGACTCGTGATCCAGCCGCCGTAAAAGCCCCCTGGCTGCGGAGTGACCTCTTCCCCGTCCACCGTGCACCGGTCCACCAGGGCAGGCATGACCGCGAGCGCGCCGGCGATCGCGGTGAATCCACGGGTCGGTGACACATAGGTCCATGCCGCCCGTGACGCCACCCGGCGCGGGCTGACGAGATCGAAATAACTCGCCTGCCCCTTCCATTCGCACCATGAGGAGCCGGCCGCCGCACGCAGACTGCCATCGACGAAGCTGCTGGCAGGCAGGTAATAGGTCGGGGGATGGCTGGTCTCGAGCACGCGCCACGCCGCCGTCGTCGATGCGATGACGACGCCACCGAGTTCGACGGTGATCGAACCGTGGAACTCCTCCAGCCGCGGCGGTCGTGGGTAGTCCCACACCGACTCCTGGCCAGGACGCGGTTTGTCAGGGGTGGGCATGTCACCACTGTAAAGCCGGCATCGATGAACCGGAGCGGGGCAGTATGGTCTGCGTGCCGCAGCTCGATGAGGTTCTCGACGGATTGCATGTCGTTTCGCTGCCGATGCGAGTTCGGTTCCGCGGCATCACCGTTCGAGAGGTCGCGCTCATCGAGGGCCCCGCGGGCTGGGGTGAGTTCGGGGCATTTCCCGAATACGAGCCGCCCGAAGCGGTGTTTTGGCTGGCGTCGGCCGTCGAGGCGGCATACCGGGCGCCCCCCGCCGTCCGGCGCGACCGCATCCCGATCAATGCCACCGTGCCCGCCGTCGTCGCCGGGCAGGTGCCCGAGGTGCTGTCCCGGTTTCCCGGCGCGCGCACCGCGAAGGTCAAGGTGGCCGAGCCCGGGCAGACCCTCGCCGACGACGTGGCACGCGTCAACGCCGTACGCGCACTGGTACCGACGGTGCGCGTCGACGCCAACGGAGGCTGGAGCGTCGACGAGGCAGCCGAGGCGGCCGCCGCACTGACCGCCGACGGCCCGCTCGAGTACATCGAGCAGCCGTGCGCGACGGTGCCCGAGCTGGCTGCGCTGCGCCGCCGTGTTGACGTGGCGATCGCGGCCGACGAGAGCATCCGCAAGGCCGACGACCCGCTGCGCGTGGTGCGCGAGCACGCCGCCGACGTGGCGGTACTCAAGGTCGCGCCGCTGGGCGGCGTGGCCAGGATGCTCGAGATCGCCGATCAGATCGACATCCCGATCGTGGTGTCCAGCGCGCTCGACTCCGCGGTCGGCATCGGCCGCGGACTGCTCGCCGCCGCCGCGCTTCCCGATTTGCCGTATGCCTGCGGCCTCGGCACCGGCGGGCTGTTCGTCGACGACGTCGGCGAACCCGTCGAACCGGTCGACGGGTTCCTGCCCGTCGCACCAGTGACGCCGGATCCGGCGCGGCTGGCCGCGCTGGCGGCGGCTTCCGACCGTCGGCGCTGGTGGATCGACCGAATCAAGGCCTGCTACCCGCTGATGTCCTAATTTGTGGGGGTCGCGGCCTAGACGCCACGCGGGCGCGGGCCAACACTGAAGGCGTGCGATCGGTGGTGATCCTCGGCTTCCCGGGCGTCCAGGCTCTTGACCTGGTCGGCCCGTTCGAGGTGTTCACGGGAGCCACCATCTGTCTGGCCAGTCAGGGGCGAGCAGACGAGGGCTATTCGGTCACCATCGTGACCCGGACGGGCGAACCCGCCGCCACTCTCACCGGCCTCGCACTGGTTGCCCAGCCGTTCCCCGACCCGCGCGAACCGATCGACACACTCGTGTTGCCCGGAGGCATGGGCGTTGACGATGCGCGGCGGGATCCCGACACCGTCGGTTGGATTCGGATCGCCGCCGAGCAGTCGCGGCGCGTCGTCAGCGTATGCACCGGCGCCTTCATCGCGGCGCAGGCCGGTCTGGTCGACGGTTGCGTCGCGACCACGCACTGGGCGTTCGCTTCGCAGCTGGCCGACGAGTTCCCCGCCGTGACCGTCGATCCCGAACCGATCTTTGTGCGCAGCTCCGAACAGGTCTGGACCGCGGCGGGTGTCACGGCGGGGATCGACCTGACCCTGTCGCTGGTCGAAGACGACTACGGCACCGACGTCGCGCAGACGGTGGCGCGCTGGATGGTGATGTACCTGCGGCGGCCCGGTGGCCAGACGCAGTTCGCCGCGCCGGTGTGGATGCCACGCGCCAAGCGGGCACCGATCCGCGACGTGCAGAACGCGATCGAAGCCGAACCCGGTGGCGCGCACAGTATTCCCGAACTCGCCCGGCGCGCGTCGATGAGCCCTCGGCACTTCACACGGGTGTTCACCGACGAGGTGGGGGAGGCGCCAGGGGCGTATGTCGAGCGGATCCGCACCGAGGCCGCCCGCAGGCAACTCGAGGAGACCGACGACACCGTGACGGTCATCGCGGCGCGCTGCGGCTTCGGTAGTGCCGAGACGCTGCGCCGCAATTTCGTTCGACGACTGGGCATTTCGCCCGATCAATACCGCAAGACGTTCGCCTAGTAGAGGAGATGGCTCCAAATGTCCCAGCAGATCGCAATCATGGTGTACCCCGGCTTCACCGCACTGGACTTCATCGGGCCCTACGAGGTGCTGCGTAACCTGCCCGATGCCGAGGTGCGGTTCGTGTGGCACGAGCCGGGACCCATCACCGCTGACTCGGGAGTGCTGCTCATCGGTGCGACGCACTCGTTCGACGAAACCCCCTCTCCGGACATCATTTTGGTGCCGGGCGGCATGGCGACCTTCGAGCACGCCCGCGACGAGAAGGTGCTCGACTGGGTGCGCAAGGCACACGAGACGTCCACCTGGACGACGTCGGTGTGCTCGGGCTCGGTGATCCTGGCCGCCGCGGGCATCCTCGAAGACCGCCGCGCCACGTCGCACTGGCTGTGCGTGCCGATGCTCAAGCCGTTCGGTGTCGAGCCTGTCGGCGACGAGCGGATCGTGCGCGACGGCAAGATCGTGACCGCGGCGGGGGTGTCGGCCGGCATCGACTTGGGGCTGTGGCTGTTCGGTCAGATCTGCGGCGACGCCAAGGCCAAGGCCGTGCAGTTGGTGATCGAGTACGACCCCCAGCCGCCCTACGACTCGGGTCACATGTCGAAGGCGTCGGCGGCGACAAAGGCGGCGGCCACCGCGGCGCTCAGCGTCGAGACCGTCAAGGGGCACCAGTTGACGCCGACGGTCCAGCTGCTGTGGGGCGCGGCCATTGACCGCGTGCGCAGCGGCCGCAAAAAGTCGATTTCGGTGTAGCGGGGAGCGCTCAGCGCGACTGCCGACACCGAAATCGCAACCGCGATACGGTCGCAGGCGTGGGAATTCCTGAGGTTCCGCCCAACCCGCCGTCAGCCGTGGTCAGGGCCGGCGCGCGGCTCACGGCGACAGGTCCTGGGCAGACGTTCCTGCGCCGGTACGGCTGGCGCATCGACCGCGCGCTGATCAAGGCGACCAAGGGCCATCTGTCGATCTCGATGGTCCGACCGGAGGTGCTGCTCACGCACACCGGCGCGAAGTCCGGTCAGCAGCGCAGTACACCGCTGACGTATTTCACCGACGGCGGCCGCGTCATCGTCGTCGCCTCCAACTACGGGGGCGTTCGGCATCCCGCCTGGTACCACAACGTCAAGGCCAATCCCCGCGTCACGCTCACCTCCCGCGGCTACCAGGGCACCTTCGTGGGCGAGGAAATGCTGGGCGCGGAACGCGACCGGCTGTTCGGGCTGGCCACGCAGTTCATGCCGAACTACGCGGGATACCAGAAGACGACGCAGGGTCGCCGCATCTCGGTGGTGGCGTTCACCGAGGTCGAGTGAGCAAGTAGCGTCGTCGGCGTGGATTTGGCGTACGACGACCGCGGTAAAGGCGATCCGGTGCTGTTCATCGCAGGTAGGGGCGGTGCGGGTCGCACCTGGCACCTACATCAGGTGCCGGAGTTCCAACGCGCGGGCTACCGCTGCATCACCTTCGACAACCGGGGTATCGGTGCCACCGAGAACGAAGACAACTTCGGCGTCGAGGAGATGGTGGCCGACACTGCCGAGTTGATCGAGAAGCTCGACGCCGGACCTGCGCGCATCGTCGGCGTCTCGATGGGCTCCTACATCGCGCAGGAACTGATGCTGACGCGTCCGGAGCTGGTCAGTGCCGCGGTGCTGATGGCCACCCGCGGCCGCCATGACCGGGCGCGCAGCTTCTTCCGCGACGCCGAGCGTGAACTCTACGACGCCGGCATCGAGCTACCCGCGTCCTACGACGCGAAAATCCGTCTGATGGAGAGCTTTTCGCCGGCCACGCTGAACAACGACAACTTCGTCCGCGACTGGGCCGAGATGTTCACGATGTGGCCCACCAAGCCGTCGCCTGGACTGCGCTGTCAGACCGACGCCGCGCCCACGACCGATCGGCTGCCCGCTTACCAAAGTATTACGACGCCCACGCTCGTCATCGGGTTCGCCGACGACATCGTGCTGCCGCCGCATCTGGGCCGTGAGGTCGCCAAAGCCATCCGTACCGGCTACTACCTGGAGATTGCCGACACCGGTCACCTCGGATTCCTCGAGAAGCCGCAGGAAGTCAACGCCGCAGCGCTGAAATTCTTCGCCGATAGTCTGTAGTGGTGAACCCCTCGACTACGCAGGCCCGCGTGGTCGTCGACGAACTGATCCGCGGCGGCGTGCGCGATGTCGTGCTGTGCCCCGGTTCGCGAAACGCCCCGTTGGCGTTCGCCCTGCACGACGCCGACCGCGCGGGCCGGCTGCGGCTACACGTGCGCATCGACGAACGCACCGCCGGCTTCCTGGCGATCGGCCTCGCCGTCGCTGAGCGCGCGCCGGTGTGCGTCGCGATGACGTCCGGTACGGCGGTGGCCAACCTAGGTCCGGCGGTGGTGGAGGCCAACTACGCGCGGGTGCCGCTCATCGTGCTGAGCGCCAACCGGCCCTACGAATTGCTCGGCACCGGAGCGAACCAGACGTTCGAGCAGTTGGGCTACTTCGGCACGCAGGTGCGCGAGACCATCAGCCTCGGCCTCGCCTCCGAAATCGCCGGGGGCAAGCCTGACGAATTGAATTCGCTCAACGCGCAGTGGCGGTCGGCAACGTGTCGAGTCCTGGTGGCCGCCACCGGATCTCGTTCGGCCAACGCGGGACCCGTGCAGTTCGACATTCCGCTGCGCGAACCGCTGGTGCCCGGCGCCCAGGACGACTTGGGCTCCGGCGGCACTTATTGCCCGCAAGGACGGCCCGACGGCAAGCCGTGGACGTTCACGCCGCCCGTCACCTTCGACCAGCCGCTCGACATCGACCTGACGCCCGACACGGTCGTCATCGCCGGCCATGGTGCCGGTGTACACCCGAACCTCGCCGCGCTGCCGACCGTCGCGGAGCCGACCGCGCCGCCGGCCGCCAACCCGCTGCATCCGTTCGCCCTGCGGCTGGTACGGCCGAAGCAGGTCATCATGCTGGGCCGTCCGACGCTGCACCGGCCGGTGTCGACGCTGCTGGCCGATCCGGCGGTCCCGGTCTACGCGCTGACGACGGGCCCGCGCTGGCCCGACGTTTCGGGGAACTCGGCAGCGACCGGCACGCGGGCCGTGACCACTGGCGAACCCGATCCCGCCTGGTTGGCGCGCTGCGGCGAGGTCAATAAGCACGCTGTGGACGCCGTTCGCGCCCAATTGGAGGCCCATTCGCTCAAGACGGGACTCCATGTCGCGGCCGCCGTCGCCGACGCGGTCCGCACCGGCGACCAACTGGTGCTGGGCGCATCGAACCCGGTTCGGGATGCCGCGCTCGTCGGCCTCAACACCCAGGGCTTGAAGGTGCGGTCAAACCGCGGAGTCGCCGGGATCGATGGCACGGTGTCGACGGCGATCGGCGCCGCGCTCGCCCATGACGGCAGGACCCTCGCATTGATCGGCGACCTGACATTCGTGCACGACAGCTCCGGGCTGCTGATCGGTCCGACCGAACCCACGCCCCGCAACCTCACGATCGTCGTGTCGAACGACAACGGCGGCGGCATCTTCGAACTGCTCGAGCAAGGCGATCCGCGGTTCTCCGACGTCTCGTCGCGGATCTTCGGTACCCCGCACGATGTGGACGTCGGCGCGTTGTGCCGGGCGTACCACATCGACAGTAGGCAAATCGAGGTCGACGGCCTGGTCGAGGCGCTCAACGAGCCGTTCGACGGGATGCGGGTGCTGGAGGTGAAGGCCGACCGGTCGTCGCTGCGAGCTCTGCACGCGTCGATCAAGGCTGCACTGTGAGCCGAGCGAACGAGACGACACTGTGAGCCGAGTCATCGCGTTGTGGCGCAAGCTGGTTCCGCGACTGTCGCCCGACCCCACCGAGACGCGGGCGCAGCGTGTGTTCCGGCGGATCCGCATCGGAATCGTGCTCGTCGCGTGTCTGGTGACGCTGCAGTCGGTGCTCATGGTGATGGGCGCGTGGCGTAACGACCGGCAGATCGAGCGGCACATGGGCGTGGCCGCCGCCGAGGTGCTCAGCGCCGGACCGCGACGGTCGACCATCGAGTTCGTGACGCCCGACCGCGTGACCTATCGCCCCGAGCTGGGTGTCCTGTACCCGTCCGAACTGGAGACGGGTATGCGAATCTACGTCGAATACGACACGAACAACCCGGATTTGGTACGGGTTCGGGATCGCAACGCCTCGCTGGCGATCATCCCGGCCGGTTCCATCGCGGTGGTCGGCTGGCTCATCGCGGTGGCGGCACTGTCGGGCCTGGCCTACCTGGAGCGCCGCCGCGACCGACGGCAGGTTTCGCTGCAGGAGGTCGCGTAGGCCTCAGGTCTGCATCAGTGTGTTCAGCCAGTTGTTGTCGTAGATATCGATCTTCTCGTCGTTCACCGGGTCGTAAACCGTTGGTGTCCCGGTGTTCAGCGGGTCGATCCCGTACAGGTACTCGAAGTTGGCGGCGTCCATGTCCTTGGTGTTGATCGCTGACCCCGCATCGCCGATGCGATTGGCTACTGTGTCCGGCATTCCGGCGGCCTTCGCCATGTCGGCCATCTCGTCGTCGGTGGGGCCGGGTCCCCCCTTGGTCCGTTGCTGGTGTGCGTACAGTTCCTCGACGAAGCGCTGGAACTGTGTTCCCGTTGCATCGCCCTCGGCGGCAAGGAACAACGCGTTGCTCACATTCGCCGAGTAGCCGCCGCCCCCGCTGTCCAGGAATGTCAAGGGTCGATAGGTGATCTTCAGCGCGCCGACGCCGATGTAGTACGCGAACTGATCGCCGAAATCGGCCTGCAGATCCGCGCAATGGGAACACTGCGGCTCGGTGAAGATCTCGATCCGGGTCGGCGCGTCCTCGAATCCGGCGACGATGCCGTAGCCGTCTTCGCTCACCACAAGTGGGGCTGGTTCGGGATTCCGCTCCGCGGTGCCGGTCACCTGCGTGGTGCAACCGGTGAGGATCAGCACCACAGCGATGGCCACCGATGCCGTCCGGGGAATCCGCATGTCAACCGCCTTTCTTTGAGCGCAGAGTACTCGAAAACGCCGATCTGAAGCATCCGTTCGTCGGCACGAGCTATTTGCGTGACATATCCCTGCACGAAACCTTGACGACAGCCGCCGATGGGACTCTCGAGGCGTGCGCGTTGCAGTCGTCGCAGAGTCGTTCCTCCCGAATGTCAACGGCGTCACCAACTCGGTGCTTCGGGTGCTCGAGCATCTCCGCTGCGCCGGTCATGAGGCCCTCGTCATCGCACCGGACACCCCGCGGGGTGAGCCGGCGGCCGACAAGATCTACGAAGGTGTCCGGGTGCACCGGGTGCCGTCACGGATGTTCCCGAAAATCACGTCGCTTCCGCTCGGCGTGCCGCGTCCCCGCATGGTGAGTGTGTTGCGCGGGTTCGACCCCCACGTCGTGCACCTGGCCTCGCCAGCCCTGCTCGGTTGGGGCGGCATGCTCGCCGCGCGTCACCTCGGAGTGCCGACAGTGGCCGTATTCCAAACGGATGTCGCAGGTTTCGCAGAGAGCTATGGCATGGGCTTCGCATCCAGGGCGGCCTGGGCGTGGACGCGGATGGTCCACACCCGCGCCGACCGCACGCTGGCGCCGTCGGCCGCCGCGATGGAAAACCTGACGGCGCATCGCATCCCACGGGTGCACAAGTGGGCGCGCGGTGTCGACATCACCGGGTTTGCACCTTCGGCGCGCGACGAGAACCTGCGCAGCCTGTGGTCCCCACAGGATAAGCCGATCGTCGGATTCGTCGGCCGGCTGGCGCCTGAGAAACACGTCGAGCGGCTCGCGGCGCTGTCGGAGCGCGACGACCTTCAGCTGGTCGTCGTCGGTGACGGCGTCGACCGTGCGAAGCTCGAAACCATGCTGCCGTCAGCCGTTTTCACCGGAGCGCTGTACGGCGGAGAGCTGGCCGCCGCGTACGCAAGCATGGATGTCTTCGTCCACCCCGGCGAGCACGAGACGTTCTGTCAGGCGGTGCAGGAGGCGATGGCCTCTGGGCTGCCGGCGATCGCACCGAACGCCGGCGGTCCGCGTGATCTCGTCATGCCTTACCGCACCGGACTGCTGCTTTCGGTCGACGAGTTCGAAGCCAAACTGCCAGCGGCCGTCGACCATCTGATCGCCGAACGGCAGCGCTACTCGGTTGCGGCGCGTCGCAGCGTGCTGACCCGGACGTGGCCCGCGATCTGCGACGAGCTGCTCGGACATTACGACGAGGTCATCGGCCTGCGCCGCCTCAAAGCCGCCTAGCCCTGGGCCTCGATCGACACCGGCTGCCATTCCTCCCAGGTAGCCAGCCGGCTTTCGTAGTCGGCTTTGGCGAGCCGCAGCGGCAGCTCACCGAAAAAGATTCGCAGCGGCGGCTTTTCGGCGTCGACGAGCTTGAGTACCGCGGCCGCCGACGCCTTCGGGTCACCGGGCTCCGAGACGCGCTGGCTGCGTAGCCGGTCCGCTTCTTCATGCACCTCTTTGTAGTCAGGGTGCGGTGTGGACCGTTTCGACGACGAGCCCGCCCAATCGGTCGAGAACCCGCCGGGTTCGATCAGCGTCACATGAATGCCGAACGGCGCAACCTCCTGCGCCAGCGACTGCGAGAACCCTTCCAGGGCCCACTTCGAGGCGTGATAGATGCCGACGTTCTGGAACGCGGTGATACCGCCGATCGACGACACTTGGATGATGTGTCCGCTGCGCTGCGCCCGCAGATAGGGGAGCGCCGCCTGGGTCACCCACAGAGCACCGAACACGTTGGTCTCGATCTGATCGCGCGCCTCCTGTTCGGTCAGCTCCTCGATGAAACCGAAGTGGCCGTAGCCCGCGTTGTTCACGACGACGTCGAGCCGACCGAAGTGGTCGTGCGCCTGTTTCACAGCGGCGAAGTCCGCATCACGGTCGGTCACGTCGAGTTGGATCGGCAGCAGCGCGTCGCCGAACGTCTCGACCAGATCGTCGAGCGTCGACGTGTTCCGCGCCGTCGCTGCTACCTTGTCGCCGCGCTCGAGTGCCGCGATTGCCCACTCTCGCCCGAAGCCACGCGAAGTACCGGTGATGAACCAAACTTTTTCCGCCATGTGCGGATAAATGCCCGCTGGGGCGCATTCCATTCCCGACGCCCGGATGTTGACAGGTAGCGTCGCCGTTGTGAACCGCGCGACGCTGGACAAGGATCCCCACGAGGTCGCATCGATGTTCGACGGGGTGGCGCGCCGCTACGACCTCACGAACACGGTGTTGTCTCTGGGGCAGGACCGCTTCTGGCGGCGGGCGACGCGCGAGGCGCTGCGTATCGGCCCCGGCGACAAGGTGCTCGATCTGGCCGCGGGCACTGCCGTCTCGACCGTGGAGCTCGAGACCTCGGGGGCGTGGTGCGTAGCCGCGGACTTCTCCGTCGGCATGCTCGCCGCGGGCAGTGCGCGCAAGGTGCCCAAGGTCGCGGCCGACGGCACCAAGCTGCCGTTCGGCGACGCCGTGTTCGACGCGGTGACCATCAGCTTCGGGCTGCGCAACATCGTCGACCACGGAGCGGCGCTCCGCGAGCTGGCCCGGGTGACCCGGCCCGGCGGGCGGCTGGTTGTGTGCGAGTTCTCGACGCCGACGAACAGGCTGTTCGCGACGGCCTACAAGGAGTATCTGATGCAGGCGCTGCCGCGGATGGCGAGCGCGGTGTCGTCGAATCCCGACGCCTACGTCTACCTCGCCGAGTCGATCCGCGCGTGGCCCGACCAGCCCGACCTCGCGCGACACATCGCCGACGCGGGCTGGTCGGCGGTGCGGTGGCGCAACCTCAGCGGCGGCATCGTCGCGCTGCACGCTGCGACCAAACCGTCACACTGAATCAGCTTCGCGCACACGACGGAGCTACCCAAACCCGGGCCACGACACACGACCCGGTTGTACGGTCGCGCCATGGCCTATGGACGTCACGCTGATCCGGATTCGACACTCGCCACCGATCCCCGCTCCGACCCGCGAATGGTCAAGGCGCTCGCCGAGTTCGGGCTCGACGGTCGGCTGCCGCCGATCGAGCTGGCGGTCGACGCACCCCTCGAGGAGCGGCTGGCGTTCGCCACGATGAGCGAAGAGGGGATGGGCGCGATCTTCGACGTGTTCGCGCAATCGGCGTCTGCGGCCGACGGTGTGACCACCACGACGACCACCATCAGCGGTGACGACGGCAACGACATCGCGCTCTACATCAGCCGCCCCGACGGCGCCGACCGTCCGATCCCGGGCGTCGTGCACCTGCACGGTGGCGGCATGGCGATTGGCGCCGCAGCGGACATCGGATACATGATGCTGCGCGAACATCTGGCTGCCACAGGGGTTGTCGTGATCGGTGTGGAGTTCCGCAACTCCGGTGGCAAGCTCGGACCGCATCCGTTCCCCGCAGGTCTGAACGATTGTGCGGCCGCGGTCCGATGGGCCGCCGCGAACCGCGGCGAGCTCGGCATGGCACAGCTGATCGTGTCCGGCGAGTCCGGCGGCGGGAACCTCACACTCACCGTCGCGCACAAGGCGAAGCGCGAAGGGTGGCTGCACGAGATCGCCGGTTTCTACGCGCAGTGTCCCTACATCTCGAACCGCTGGCTCGAAGCGTGTGAGGATCTGCCGTCACTCACCGAGAACGACGAGTACTTCGTCACATGCCACCAATTGGCACTGCTCGGATCGCTCTATGACCCCGCCGATAGCCATAGCGACGACGCGACGTGCTGGGCCGCGGTGGCCACCGACGACGAATTGGCGGGCCTACCGCCGCATGTCATCTCGGTCAACGAGTTGGACCCGCTGCGCGACGAGGGGCTGCAGTACTACCGCCGGCTTCTGCAGGCGGGCGTGCCGACGGTGGGCCGGCTGGTCGCCGGCACATGCCACGGTGGTGACCTGTTGTTGCCGCACGTGATGCCGGAGGTGTTTCACGCCTCGATCCGCGACGTGAGTGGGTTCGCGAAGTCGCTGAGCGGCTAACCGAGGGTCAGCGGGTTGGAGCCGAGGCCGGGCACGACCACTTCACCCATGCCCTGCTGTGGTGACCGGATGCGTTGCTGTTGCTGCTGCTGCTGATCGAAGGGCTGGCAGACGCCGACAGACGTGACCTTTTCGCACGGGCCGGCGGGCGCGGCGCTCGCAATCGTGGCCGTGCCCATCGCGGCGGCCGCAATGGCCAATGCCGCGAATGCTGATCGAACTGTCAGCTTGCGCATCGTGGATTCCTTCCGCCGATGCTTGTGGGAACGCCGGTGCACTCCAGAGTAATCCCGCGGAGCGTTTGAGAATAGGTCCTCTAGCAGGGCTTACATTTAGCCGGGCTGTGCAAATCGCCCGCTCCAGCAAAGGTTTTCACGGGCCCTTGTCAGCGCGCCGGACGGCGCCTGCGCCAAATCGCCGCCGTCTGCTCGCCGACATTCGGGTCGTGCGTCTGCTGAAAGTTGCGACCTCCTCGCGCGAACGTCGCCAGCACCGCGGCGGGAACCTCCGGTTCGAGAATTGGCTCGTCGACCCACCGGCACGGCCGGACGTGAACGAGATCGACGGCGGCGCCCGCATCGTCGTAGAACAGTGGTCCCTCGATACGGCCGAGCCAATAGAGACCGTCGGCGTCGCGAGTCCACACGAACGATCCGTCGGCCACGTCGGCGAACCGCGCGACGCGGCGATCGAGACGCTCGCCGCCGCCCGCGTCACCGAAGCCAACGACTCCGATCGCAAGCGCGCGATCGACCGTCGATCGAGGATCGATGTCGTCGCGGCGGGACCGCATCGGTGCGCGGTAGACCTCGGGCATGCGCGATATTCTGCACCCGACATGGAGACGTTCAAGCGGTACTTGCTGATTCAGGCCATGATGTTCGTCTTCGGCATCGTCGGCCCGATCTTCCTGATCATGTTCTTCGCATCCCCGCGCGATCCGGAGCTCCGCTGGGCGTACTGGGCAGGCCTGTTCATCACCGCCGCTGACATCCTCATCGCATTGGCACTCACCGCCGGAAGTGGAGACAAGAAGAAGGCCCCCAAGGACGTCAAGATCGCGATGGCGCTGCAGAAGCGGAAACAGTCGGGTCGATCCGGTACAAGCGGGTCTTCGAGCTCGTTGAGCAGTTCGGATCCGTTCTTCGGAGGCGCCGTCGGATTGTTCTCGACCGATTCGGGCTCGTCGTCGGGCGACTCCGGTTGGTCATCAAGCGATTCGGGATCCTCATCAAGCGATTCCGGATCCTCATCAAGCGATTCGGGGTCCTCGTCGTCTGTCTAGGTGCTGCCGGCGAAATCCTCGATGACCTGGTATCCGGCGTTGTAGCCAGGGGTGAATGTGATGCCCGGGCCACCGTGACAGCCTGCCCCGCCGAGGTAGAGCCCGTCGATCGGAATCGGCATGTCCAGGAAGCCTTTCGGCCCGGGCCGGTTGGGCCCCATGAGATTTGGGTGCAGCAGGCCGTGGCAGAAGTCGCCGGACGGGGCGGCGAACATGGTGTCCATGTGATACGGCGCGAAGGTGATGAGGCGGATCTGGATATCGCGAAAATTGGGCGCATACCGGGTGATCTTGTCGATGACTTTCTCGGCCATCTCGTTCTTGAGTTTGCGCGTGTCCCGGCTGTTCTCGACGGGTAGCGCGTAGGCGAAGGCGCTGGCGGCATGCTTTCCCGGTGGCGCCATGCTCGGGTCGTGCACGGACGGGATCTGCATGCCCATCGACGGGTTGTCCGGCACGATCCCGCGCCGGCATTCGTCCCACTGGCGCTGCTGTTCTTCTGGCGAATTGAAGATCGCCACCGACCCGAGCATCTCGGGATCATTGAGGAAGTCGTAGGGCGGCGCGAATTCGGGTAGGCCGTCAAGGGCGAAGTGCAGTTGGACAAACGATGCGCGGTGGTCACGGCCGCTGATCCGGGTGACCAGGTCGGCGGGCAGCAGGTCGGCGCCCACCAGATCGACGAGGGTGTAGTCCGGTGACAGATTCGAAACCACCACCGGCGCGCTGATCTCGGATCCGTCGCGAAGGCGAACCCCGGTGACGCGGTCATCAGACACCAGGATGCGATCCACCTTTGTGCGATAACGGATTTCACCGCCGGAGGACAGAAACAACTCACGGAGATGGTCGCACAGCGCGCCGATGCCCCCTTCGAGCTTGGTCATCATGGCGGTCGTGTCGTCGGGCACCGCCAACGCCCACGCCAGACACGTGGCGCTGCCCGGAGTGTAGGGCCCCCGGTAGGTCGAGTTGATCGCCAGGAATGCCAGCATGCCGCGCAACACCGCGTGCTTCTCCTTGTCGGGAAGGTAGCGGTCGATGGCGTCCATCGCGGAGCCGAACATCACGTCGTGGATCGCGGTGCGTTCGGCCTCGTTGGCGGCACACGCGTACATCTCGTCAAGTGTTTTCGGCGGTGTGCGAACGTCGAAGCGGCCCAGCGCCTTTGCCGGACCCTGCGACCACCCGATCAGTCCTGCCATCCCAGCGACGGCCTCCATGCCGTGTTTGTCGGCCAGATGGGTCATGAACTTGATGGGGTCGCGGTAGAAGATCAGCGGCTCCTCGCCGGCGTCGCCGAGATTCACCGACTGCACCTCGGCGTCGACGGTCGGCAGGGTGTCCAGGCCCAGCTCCTTGGCGATCTGCGGCGGCATGGGGAACTGCACCGAGCCCGCGATCTCGTAGCGAAACCCCTCGATCAGCTCAACGGTCGCGGCCATCCCGCCGCTGTAGGTGTTGGCCTCCACACACAGCGTGCGCATTCCTGCCTGCTGTAACACGGCCGCAGCCGTCAGCCCGTTGTGTCCGGCACCGACGACGATCGCGTCATATTCGCTCATGGCCTGTTCTCCTTCGCAATGCAGCGGTCCACCAGGAATATGTCAGTACTGACATAAATTTTCAAGGGTGGGCTACGATCGGCGCACCATGGCATCCGCCCCCAACCTTCATGAGCAGCGGCGACGCTCGACCCGTGAGGCACTGCGGCGCGCCGCGCTGGCCAGCTTCGCGGACAAGGGGTTCGCCAACGTGACGGTCACCGAGCTGGCGCGCGAGGCCGGGGTCACCGAACGGACTTTCTTCCGGCACTTTCCCACCAAGGAAGCGGTGCTGTTCCAGGACTACGAGACCCAGGTGGAGTGGTTGGCCGAAGCGTTGGAGCAGCGACCTCCCACGGAATCGTTGTTCGACGCGGTGCTCGCAAGCATTGTCAGCTTCCCGTTCGACATCGAGGTGGTACGGCAGGCCGCGACCGCCAGGGCGGAACTGATCAGCGCCGAACGGATCGCCGGGCACCTACGAGTCGTGCAGTCATCGTTCGCCGCAGTGTTGACCGACTTCATCAGGAACAGATATCAGGATGTGGCCGACATCGACCTGGTCGCCGATGTGGCCGGGGCGGTGGTCGCCGCGGCGCTGGTGACAGCCGTGGAGCACTGGGGCCGCAACGGCTGCGGCGGTGACCTCGGCGAGATCACGGCTACGTCGATGAATCTCGTCCGGTCGGGTCTCGGGCCGCTGTCCTGATCGGCCGGAGTGATCCGACTAGGTGAACGGCGGGCGTTCGTCGATCCGACGCGACGCCGCACCCGCACGCCGCCACAGCCGCGCGACCCAGTCCGCATCCTCGTCGGTGACGAAGTTGCCCATGACGCGCACCGCGATCGTCATGAGGAACGACGACCTCATCGCGAGCGGACCGGTCGCAGGCAAGAAGCGCGGGATCGTCAGCAGCAGCCCCAGCCGTCGCGCCACGGAGAAGCCCTGCGCGTAGTGCGCCGACAGCACCGCGGGCCACGCCGATGTCAGATCGCCGGTGCCCAGCAGATCTGCCGCGAGCCTGCCGGTTTCCAGCCCGTAGTCGATGCCCTCACCGTTGAGCGGGTTGACGCACGCCGCGGCGTCGCCGATCAGCATCCAGTTCGGCCCGGCCACCCCGGATACGGCACCGCCCATCGGCAACAACGCCGACAGACCCGCGCGCGGCGCTCCGTCGAAGCCCCATTCCTCGCGCCGCAGGTCGGTGTAATACGCCATCAACGGACGCAGTGCGGCGTCGGCCGGCCGTTTGGACGTCGCGAGCGCGCCGACACCGATGTTCACCTCGCCGTTGCCCAGCGGGAAGATCCATCCGTAGCCGGGCAGCACCTCACGTTCGGGTGAGCGCAATTCGAGATGCGACGTGATCCACGGTTCGCTCGCGCGCGGCGTGCCGATGTACCCGCGGATGGCCACTCCGTACACCGTCTCCTTGTGCCACTCACGACCGAGCACGCGTCCCAGTGTCGAGCGGGCGCCGTCGGCGACGATCAGTTCGCCGCAGCCGATCTCGGCGCCATCGTCCAGCACCAGCGACGCCACTCGTCCCGACGAATCATGATGGACATCAACGGCTTTGGCGCCGAGCATCATCTTTGCGCCCTCATCGACCGCCACCATGCGGATCCGGTCGTCGAGCTCGGTGCGCGGGACCGCGCTCGACGTCGCAGGGAACGACGGACCCGGCCACTCGATTTCGACGTCCGCGCCGAACCCCGACATCCGCAATCCGCGGTGTCGCACGCGGCCGTCCAGCCACGCACCGAGCCCGAGATGCTCCATCTCCTGAACCGCGCGCGGTGTCAGACCGTCGCCGCACGCTTTGTCGCGTGGGAACTGCGCCGAATCGATCACCAGCACGTCGCGCCCGGCCCGGCACGCCCACGCCGCCGCGGCCGAACCGGCGGGCCCGGCCCCGACGACCACCACATCGGCTCGCGTATGCATAGCTCCCAGTATGTTGGCAGGGTGAGGACACCGGCGAGTGTGGTGGCAGGCGTCGACTTCGGAGACCCCGCCTTTGCGCAGGATGTGCGCGAGGCCGTGGCCCGAATCGAAGATTTGATGGCCACTGAGCTGGGCAAAGCCGACGAATTGATGTCCGCGGCCGTACAGCACCTGTTCCAGGCGGGCGGTAAGCGGTTCCGCCCGCTGTTCACGGTGTTGGCGGCGCGCCTCGGCCCCGAACCCGATGCGTGGCAGGTCGACGTGGCGGGCGCCGTCATCGAGCTGGTCCACCTGGCGACGCTGTACCACGACGACGTGATGGACGAGGCCCAGGTGCGTCGCGGTGCGCCGAGCGCGAACGCGCGGTGGAGCAACAACATCGCGATCCTCGCTGGCGACTATCTGTTCGCGACGGCGTCGCGGCTGGTTTCCCGGCTGGGTCCGGAGGCGGTGCGCGTGATCGCCGACACGTTCGCCCAGCTGGTCACGGGACAGATGCGGGAAACCCGCGGCGCGGCCGACCATGTCGACTCCGTCGAGCACTACCTGAAGGTGGTGTACGAGAAGACGGCTTGCCTGATCGCGGCGTCCGGCCGGTTCGGAGCGACGTTCTCCGGCGCCGACGAGGAGCAGATCGAACGGTTGAGCCGCCTCGGCGGCATCGTCGGCACGGCGTTCCAGATCTCCGACGACATCATCGACATCGACAGCGATCCAGACGAATCCGGCAAACTGCCCGGCACGGACCTGCGCGAAGGCGTGCACACCCTCCCGGTGCTCTACGCGCTACGGGACACCGGCCCCGACGCCGACCGGCTGCGTGAGCTGCTCGCCGGCCCCGTCGAGAACGATGACGACCTGGCCGAGGCGCTGCGCCTGCTGCGTGCCTCGCAGGGCATGGTGAAAGCCAAGCAGACTGTCGCCGAGTACGCCGCGCAGGCACGCGAGGAGCTGGCGAACCTGCCGGAGAGCCCCGGGCGCCAGGCGTTGGCGACGCTGGCCGACTACACGGCCAATCGCCACGGCTGACGGTGCCGTGGAACTTGCCGAGCCTGTCTATGCGTTAAGAGCGTGAAACGTCTCGGTATCCGTAGTCGGCCTAGTAGGAGACAGCCACAATGACCTGGCATCCGCACGCCAACACCGCCAAGACGTTCGTGCTGCTCGCGGGATTTTCGGCGCTGATCGTCTTCATCGGCGCGTTGTTCGGGCGGAACATCATGTATCTGGCCGTCCTGTTCGCCGTTGGCATGAACGTCTACGTGTACTTCAACAGCGACAAGCTGGCGTTGAAGGCGATGCACGCCCAGCCGGTGAACGAGATGCAGGCACCGGTGATGTACAAGATCGTGCGCGAACTGGCGACCACGGCACGCCAGCCGATGCCGCGGCTCTACATCAGCGACACCGCGGCCCCGAACGCGTTCGCGACGGGACGCAACCCGCGCAACGCGGCCGTCTGCTGCACGACCGGCATCCTGGGCATCCTCAACGAGCGCGAGCTACGCGCGGTGCTCGGCCACGAGCTGAGCCACGTCTACAACCGCGACATCCTCATTTCCTGTGTGGCAGGTGCCATGGCGTCGGTGGTGACGGCGCTGGCGCTCGTCGCGCAGTTCGCCGGTATGTTCGGCGGCAGCCGCGAGGGTGGCTCGAATCCCTTTGCGATGCTTCTGGTTGCGCTGCTCGGGCCGATCGCCGCGACGGTGATCAAGTTGGCTGTTTCGCGGTCGCGCGAATACCAGGCCGATCAGTCGGGAGCCGAGTTGACGGGTGATCCGCTGGCGCTGGCGAGTGCGCTGCGCAAGATCAGCATGGGGGTGCAGCAGGCCCCACTGCCGCCGGAGCCGCAGCTCGCCGACCAGGCGCACCTGATGATCGCCAACCCGTTCCGGGCGGGGGAGAAGATCGGCAAGCTCTTCTCGACGCACCCGCCGATGGAAGATCGCATCGCCCGGCTGGAGGCGATGGCCGGCCGCGGGCCTGATCGGTACTACTGACCGGGTAACGCCGCCGCCCTGACCGGCGATGACACGGGCATGCTGCGAGTCACAACCGCACCATCTAGGGTGTGGACCGTGCTGAACAGAATGCTGATCGGCGTCGTGGCGTCTGCGGGGGCGGCCCTCATCGGACTGCCGGGCGTCGCGATGGCCCAGCCGCCGGCACCGCCGCCACCGCCACCTCCACCGAACGTGAACGCGTACGCGCCGATGAAGCTGTCGGAGTACCAGGTGATGGACAACCAGTGGTATGCGTTCAAGACGCCCGACGGTCTGACCTGCGTCTTGCAGCGCAACGGCGGCTACGGCTGCAGCGGCCCGATCCCCGGGGCGCCCGAGGGTGCGAACCTCGTCAGCGGTGGTCCCGGCGTCCCGTCCTTCGCCAACTCGGCGGGGGATGTGTTCGCCAACGTCGACGCCAAGCCACTTCCGGCGGGTTCGCGCCTGAGCTATCAGACGGTCAGCTGCGGTAGCGACGGGTCGGTGACAACCTGCGCGGACAGCCGCAACCAGTCCGGGTTCGTGCTCAGCCCGGCGGGCAGCTTCATCATCAACGGCGGCATCAACCCGCTGCTGGATCGACCCGAGGGCACCAACCCGTACTTCAACTGAGCTCCGGTGGATAGGCGCGGCTCAGAATCCTGAGCCGTGCACCTCGTGTCCGGGCTTCTCGGCGGCCAGACCTCGGTAGGCCTGTTCGACCGTGGAACCGTGGTTGACGACGCCGTCGACCTCCCGCGCGATCGGCATGGAGATGCCGTACTTGTCGGCAAACTCCATGATCACGCTCGCGGCCTTGACTCCCTCGGCAACCTGATTCATCGACGAGATGATCTCCTCGATCGACTTGCCGGAACCGAGTTGTTCGCCGACATGGCGGTTGCGGCTGCGCTGACTCGTGCACGTGACGATGAGGTCGCCCATGCCGGCCAGGCCCGCGAAGGTGTCGCGGTGACCGCCCATCGCTTCGCCGAGCTTCGACATCTCACGAAGGGCGCGGGCGATCACCATCGCGCGGGTGTTTTCACCGATGCCGAGGGAATAGCCCATCCCCACCGCGATCGCGTACACGTTCTTGAGTGCACCTGCCATCTCCACCCCGACGACGTCATCGGTGGTGTAAGTCCGGAATCGCCTGGTGCGGAACAGCTTTCCGAGGTTCGCTGCGAGACTCTGGTCGGGCATCGCGAGCACCGCGGCGGCCGCGTAGCCCTCGGCCACTTCCCGCGCAATGTTCGGCCCGGCGAGGATACCTGCGGGGTGTCCGGGCAGCACCTCGTTGACGATCTGGCTCATCCGATAGTTCGTGCCCTGCTCGAGACCCTTGACCAGAGACACCACCGGCACCCAAGGTCGTAGCTCCCTGGCGAGTTCGGTTAAGACCCCACGGAAGCCGTGCGACGGCACGCCCATGACGATGACGTCGGCGCACTCGGCGGCCTCGGAGAAGTCGGTGGTGGCCTTGAGCGTGTGCGCCAGCTCGACCTCGTTGCCGAGGTACTTGGTGTTGCGGTGCTTGTCGTTGATGTCGTCGGCGGTCTCCTGGGAACGCACCCACTGCAGCGTCGGCCCGCGCCTGGCGCAGATGGACGCCACGGTGGTGCCCCATGAGCCTCCACCGAGGACGACGACCTTGGGTTCGCGTTGCGCAGGTGCCATGCCGATCAGGGTATGACTGTCGGCGAGTCGCGCGGACCGGTTTGTGGCGACTGAATGCGGGTAGATCCCCTGGCGGGTCCCACGCCCGTCGTATGGCTCGCACAACCCGACCGAGAGGCGCATCATCAGCAGCATGAGGCGAGAGGTGGGCGCACAGCTCGAAGTCCAGGTGCTCGCGCCGACCGAACTGGAGTTCCAGATCGCCGTCGCACCGCACGTCAATGCTGAGGTGTCGGAATCGTTGTCCTTCGTGTTGGACGGAAAACCTGTGCAGCCCTTGGAGATAAGCGGGACGCATGGCAACAGGATCCACAAGCTTGACGTTCAAGGCGGGTTGCTGAAGGTCGACTATGCCGCGACCGTCACCGGACGAGCTGATCCGCCGCCGGTCACCGAGTACGAAAAGTCGGTGTACCTGAGGCCGAGCCGCTACGCGGAGGCCGACAAGTTCTTCGGGTTCGCGGCAACGGAATTCGGTAACTACGTCGATTCGACGACGCTGCTGGAGAAGGTGTCGTCATGGGTAGGTACGCGGCTGAACTACGTGCCCGGGTCCAGCGACCCGATCGACGGGGCGGCGGACACATTGCTCGCCGGTGCCGGAGTCTGCCGCGACTTCGCGCACCTGGTGGTGGCGCTGCTGCGAGCGGTGTTCGTTCCGGCCCGCGTCGTCTCGGTGTACGCGCCGGGCCTGTACCCGATGGACTTCCACGCGGTGGCCGAGGCGTTCGTCGAGGGGCAGTGGCGCGTCGTCGACGCCACCCTGCTGGCGCCGCGGCAGACACTGGTCCGCATCGCGACCGGTCGCGACGCCGCCGACACCGCCTTTCTGGACAACCACAGGGGCGGGATCAACCTGAACTGGATGTCGGTGACCGCCGTCACTGACGGCGATCTGCCGAGGGACCCGATCGGCGAGCTGGTGTCGATCGGCTAGGGCGTCAGCGGTAGTTGACGAACTGCAGCGCGACGTCCAGGTCGGAGCCCTTGAGCAGGGCGATGACGGCCTGCAGGTCGTCGCGCTTCTTCGACGACACCCGGATCTCATCGCCCTGGATCTGGGCCTTGACGCCCTTGGGGCCCTCGTCGCGGATGATCTTGGTGATCTTCTTGGCGTCCTCGCTGCTGATGCCCTGCTTCATCTGGCCGCTGACCTTGAAGGTCTTGCCCGAAGCCTGCGGCTCTCCGACGTCGAAGGCCTTCATGGAGATGTCGCGACGGATCAGCTTTTCCTTGAAGACGTCGATTGCCGCCTTGACCCGCTCCTCGGTCGAGGACGTGATGACGACGGTCTCCTCGCCCTGCCAGGCGATGGAGGTGTCGGTGCCGCGGAAGTCGTAGCGCGTGGACAGCTCCTTGGCCGCCTGATTGAGTGCGTTGTCGGCCTCCTGGCGGTCGACCTTGCTCACGACGTCGAACGATGAATCCGCCATTGGACTCGGCCCTCCTGGTGTCTAGTGCGTTTTCGTCTTAGCGCCATCCTCGTTGTACCCTGCTATTCGCACCAAACCGGTACCCGGGTGGTGCAGCACCCAGGCAGGTTGCCCGAGCGGCCAATGGGAGCGGACTGTAAATCCGTCGGCTAACGCCTACACAGGTTCGAATCCTGTACCTGCCACACTGGTCAGGCCCCCTTTCGAGGGGGCCTGAGGTGTTCGACGGCTAACGGGATTGTCCCGGCCTGCGCGGAAGTCTGCGCGACGCGTGACTCAGCCACACCGAAATCAACGCCACCGGAGCGTTTTCCAGATATGCCGTCGTTTGCGTGACGCGCGGTGGGCGTGCCTCGAGATCGACATCGTCCAGCGCCCCCGGCGACTCAATCGACGTGGCGCTAGTGAGCTTCTGGTGATTGACGTCGCCCAACGGAGTGCTGCAAACGAATTCCGAGCTGTGCAGCACCCGTAATGCTAGGGAATTCCCCTATTTCTCTGGCCTCTCCCGACTCGTAGCGTTTTCACAAGCATCTCGCAGCGTGTGCCCAGGTTGAGGAGTCCGCCATGGCCATTCTGGCCGCAATGTCAGTCACCGCCCGTCCTCTCCCTGAGAAGGGCGGTCGGCACGCAGCGGTGTACCGCCCGACCGCCGGCAGTAACCAGCTGGGCTATGCGCGGTATGTCGGGCGGGTCGGGGCGCTGGCCGTCGCCTTGGGCGTAGGCCTCGCGATTGCCACCACACCGGGTGTGGCGTGGGCAGAAGACGGCACCGGCGAGGACACCTCCAGCGTGGATACCGGCACCGGCACCCCCGAAACCGAGACCACACCACAGGACGACGGCAACGCCACCGCAGGCGCCGTGGAGACCGGCACCACCACCACAACAACAACTACGGTGACCGACGGGCAGACCTCCACCGTCATCGGAGGAGAGGGCAGCCCGCAGGTCACCATCAGCGCCACCACCATCGAATCCACCGGCACGACCGAGCCCTCGGAGACCGCTACGCCGACAGCGACAGCGACGCCGGGCCCCACGATCGTGACACCCACTCAGGAACTGGTTCCGACCAGCGATCCGACCACAGTCACATCAGCCCCGAGCGTCGAGCCCGCACCGGCACCGACAGTTGGCGGTGCCGACTCGCGCCCCACGACTACATCGGGCGGTGACCTGGGCAATGCGACGGTGTTCAACACGTTGACCGATACGGACGACACCGCCCCGGGGACGGCAATGCGGCTGATGAGCATGTCCGGTGCTGATGACCAGCTGAACCTGTTGAGCGCCAACCTGGTTGGCGACGATTTATCCGCCGCCGCTTTGGACGCCCCGCCGCTGCCGGCGCCTGCGCCCGTCAGTTCCTTTGAGGCCTTACTCGCCGTCCCGGTCACCTTTTTCAATGCGGTCTTCAACGCGTTCAGTGCCTCCATTGCACCGATCTTCGGACCAGGTGCGCCGTTCTACAACGCAGTGTTCTGGGGACTGGTCGAGTCCACGCGCCGCCAGTACAACCAGGCCTATGCCAACTCCACTCCCGTGCTGGATCTGCAAACCACCGGACAGCAAGACGTCGACGACCGCCAAATCCACGGAACCCTCGGCGGATTCGACCCCGACGGCGACACCCTGACCTACGGCGTGCCCACCTCCGGTGCCGGCGCACCAGCTCACGGCAGCGTCGCAATCGACGCGACCGCCGGCACCTGGACCTACACCCCGGCCCCCGGCTACAGCGGCACCGACACCTTTACCATCACCGTCACCGATGAAGTCGCCGGATACCACTTCCACGGCATCGGGCAGACGCACAGCGCCAGTGACAGCATCACCGTGACCGTCGCCCCACCAGCGGCCGCCAACCGACCGCCGGTCGCCACCGGTGACAGCGTCGGGGTGAGTGAGGGTGGCACGGCGAACATCTCCGTGTTGACCAATGACACCGATCCCGACGGCGCCGCGACCATCGTCGCCAACAGCGTCGCCGTAGTGACGGCGCCGACGCACGGCTCTGCCACGGCCAACGCCGATGGCACCATCACCTACGTGTCCAACGGCGCTGAGGGCGTCGCCGCCGACAGCTTCACCTACACCGTCAAGGACGCCAGCGGGGCGACCAGCAATACCGCCACGGTGTCGGTCACCATCAACCCGGTCAATGACGCGCCCGTCGTCGCCACTACCGCGGGGTCCACCAGCTACACCGCCCAAGGCTCGCCCGTGTTAGTCGACACGGGCTTGACCATCGCCGACTCCGACAGCACCACTCTCTCCGGGGCAACTGTCACGCTCGCCGGTGCGACTGCCGACGAGACGCTCGATTTCACAGCCGGCAATGGCATCACGGGCAACTACGACGCCGACACCGGCATCCTGACCCTCACCGGTACCTCCACCGTCGCCAATTACCAAGCGGCGCTACGCAGCGTCACGTATGCCAACACGGGCGAACCCGCACCGACCTCGCGCATCCTCACTTATGCGGTCACCGACGGTGCTGCCCAAAGCGTCCCCGTATCCAAGGCCGTCGCGATCGGCGATGTGCAGGCCAACACCGCGCCGGAACTCAGCGTTAGTAGCCCGTTCGTACACCTGCCGACAGGCGAGGCGCATTTCGGTGTTGAAGGTGTCGATTTCGACCATGATGACATGACGTTCACGATCGTCCAGCCGACGCATGGCACCGTCTCGACATTTAATTCATACAAGTCGACGACCGACGTTGCCCAAATAGATTCGTTCCAGATCATTTACACGCCTTCCGACGCCGCTCGCAAGGACGCGACCACCTATACGGATCAATTCACCGTCATCGTGGACGACGGACGCGGCCAGCAAACCGTAAAAGTCGTCACAGTGGAGGTCATCAAGGAAGCATCGTTGACGGCAAACCAGCCGCTACCCTATGTCGGAACGACAACGCTGAGTGGTGAAGTTTCTGCCCCGTTCTCGAACATACTGCGTTACCGCATCCTCACGGATCCCATTTACGGCGAAGCTCGAATGACGAATGTCAACGGCCGCGGAATGTTTAGCTACGACACATTCATGAACTTGAGCGACCTGAATGATTCGTTCACGATCGTCGTCGAATCCACCGACGGTAAGTTGGCATCGGTTGTCGTACCAGTCGGTGGTTTAGCTTATTCGGATCCGCATCCCACCCTGCAGGAACAACTCGACAACGGATTGCCTGAAGTGGTGACACCGTTCTTGATGCCCCCATCGCTCATGGCCGTCAGGCCTGCACCGAAGAACCCCTCGCCGTTCAAGCTCGAGAACACGAGTGCGTCATCCGGTACCTCTACCGGGAAAGTGGCTGTCCCAGGCGAAAACATCAGCTACGAAGGCTCCACGACGGGACCACTGGGCACCGTCGTCGTCCACCCCGACGGCACATACTCGTTCACGCCCAGCGCCGAAGCCCGCGCCCTCGCCGCGGAATCCGACGAGATCCTCAGCGTGCTCTTCCTGGTCAGGGCCACCGATAGCGAAGGAAACTCGACACCCGTGGCCGTCACCGTGCCACTCCTGCCAAGCAACTATCCCACTACGCCGGCAGACCCAGCCCCGCTGAGGTTCAACGACTTCATATCGCAGCCCGGAGGACTGTTCCCCCTCGACCGTGGTATCTGGATGGACGACATCATTGCGCAGAAGATCGTTAGAACAGAAAAAACTGCTTCTGGCGAATGGGACTACCAGGACCAGATTTGGACGCGTGTTGGCGACCCGGAGCCCGTTGAAATTGCGCCCGGCGTGTTTGTGACACCAGATGTGTACGTCGTCATGTATGTCGGAACTGGCGGTGAGGACGGGCAGGGCTATTCCAACCCGTTGATACTCGGCTACCGCAAACTTGAAAAGGGCGAGTCCATCAGAGTCAGGCTCGAGTATCCGAAAGATATGGTCAACCCGCGGATCGGCTATACACAAGTGAGATTCCTGCCGGGCACATTCCCCGAAGATCAATTCAGAACGCGGATACCGGGTCAAGTCGGCGGGTACATCTTCAACAATGAAATACCCCCCGACATGTGGGAGTCCTGGTCGCATCAAAATAACTACAGCGAATTGGTGGACAGTATCGCCGATCTAGCAAAGTCGCGCGAGGATACCGGACAGATTATCAACTGGGTGGGCGAAAATGGCGCCATAATCCTGCCCGCGATTGTCACACCCACCGGAACTGGGCAAGTTCTGATATTCAAAGGCCGAACTATCGGTACGAGGCTCATCATCAAAGGTGTCAGGGACAACGGCGGTGTACTGGAGACAATCGACGACATCAGTGACTGGCAGGCTGAGTACTCGGGCCAGCAACACCCGATGTGGGTCGTTTCGGGAGGACCTAAGACGGATCCACCCCGGGTTTCCGTTACTTAGGCGACTTGGCTGCGGTCGAGCGTGCCCTCCGCTCGAGTACTCGGCCAGATCGCTTCGGTTGCCGACGAGCTCGAACGGGTCGCCGATCCGATTCAGCTGTGTGAGCCGCGAAACTGAAAATTAAAGGGCTTCTCGCACTTTGCCTGCACAACTTCGGTCTAGGCGTGCGACTGAGCTATGCGACGTTGGCGTGGGGTGCGTCGAATCCAAAGAGCAGTGGCTCCAGGGCGGCGAACAGTTGCTTGCGGTCGCTGATGTGGAAGTGGTTGCCTTTGAGCATCTGCACTGAGAATTCGGCCACGGTACGCGAACTCCATTGGCGCAGCTCACGCTCGCTGACCAGGAAGTCGTCGCTGCCACCGAAGGCGTGGATCGGGCACGTCAGGGGCACCGACGTGGCGTCGTCATCCGTTGCGCCGAGACGCAGGTCGATTCGAGCTAACGCGACCGCTTTCTTCCGCAAACACGGCCACCGGTCCAGCTCGACCGGTAGACCGCCGATGTCGGACAGGACCTTGCTCAGCTGTTGATCGTCGACGTCGTGCACCATGTGTATCGCTGTCGGCAGGTGCGGTGGGGGGAAGGAAGACACGATCAAGGCGCTCGGCAGGGGTAGGCCCGCCGCCGCGCGCAGGCTGGCCAGTCGGTACGCCACGAGTGCGCCGAAGCTGTGGCCGAAGAATACGTGCGGTTCGTCGAGCAGCGGACCGAGCCGATCGTGGATCGCCTCAACGAGCTCGCTGAGCGTGGCGAAGCGTTCGCGATCGGGCACGTCGACGGCAACGACGTCGACATCCGCGCTGAGGCCCCTCTTCCAGAGGTTGAACGAGCTGGCCCCGCCCCCGGCGTGGTGGAAGCAGATCAAGCGGACGCGTCGAGTCGCCTTCCGCGAGCTCGTCGCACCCGACAAACGGGAGATCGGACGGGCGGGCTCTTCCGTCAGCGTCTTGACCAACATGTCGGGTCCTCTCGTGGTGATGAGAGCGACTTTGACGTCGGCACCTTGGCGAATCCTTAAAGGATCTGCGCGCACTGCGAGCAACCCGACCAGAATTCGACTGGCCGGCGCCGGACCTGCCTCCGTTCGCCTGCAAGATCCAGACGGCACCCGTGTAACGCCTGCTGCATTCGGCGCCACTCCGCACGGTAACCATCAGCGCGGCCCTGATCGGCGCCGCACGGAGTGAAGGAGACGTTATGGCGGGGATCCATCTCGAGGGCAGGATCGACGAATCCTCGACGGAGTCGACGGTGGCACGAGTGGGCGCTGTGCTCGCGCGGTATGGCCTGGTTGTCGTGATCGGCTGGATTGGCCTTCTGAAGTTCACGGCCTATGAAGCGCAGGGCATCGAGCCGCTGGTGGCTCACAGTCCGTTCATGTCGTGGGTGTACGGGGTGTTCTCGGTGGGCGCCTTCGCGGCGCTGCTTGGCGTCGTCGAGGTGGGCACCGCGGTGCTGCTCGCGGTCAAGCCGTGGTGGCCGCGCCTGTCGGCGCTCGGCAGTGTTGCGTCGATTGGACTGTTCGTCGCCACGATCAGCTTTCTGTTCACGACGCCCGGTGTCGGCGAGGCATCGGCCGGCGGCTTCCCGTTTTTGTCGATGACAGGTCAGTTTCTGATCAAAGATGTTGCGCTGCTCGGGCTTTCGGTATGGAGTCTGGGCGACGCGCTGCGCGCGGCCAGGCTGGCGCAGCATGCCTGAGCTCAGCTGGGATTTCTCTGGATTGCGGGCCCTGTTCATCAACTGCACGTTGAAGAAGTCCCCGGAGCTCAGTAACACCGGCGGCTTGATCGACATCTCGACGCGGATCATGGCAGCCCACGGTGTCGAGGTCGACGTCGTGCGCGCGATCGACCACGACATCGCCACCGGGGTGTGGCCCGACATGCGTGAACACGGCTGGGACAGCGATGATTGGCCGGAGATCTTCGACAAGGTACTTGCCTCAGACATTCTGGTGCTGGCGGGCCCGATCTGGCTGGGTGACAACAGCTCTGTGATGAAGAAAGTGCATGAACGCCTTTATGGTGGCTCTCACCTGCTCAACGATGCCGGCCAATACCTGTACTACGGACGCGTCGGAGGCTGCCTTAATCACCGGCAACGAGGACGGGGTCAAGCACTGTGCCCAAAACGCGCTCTACACCCTGCAACACATCGGCTACACCATTCCGCCGCAGGCCGATGCAGGCTGGATTGGCGAAGCGGGGCCGGGGCCGTCGTACCTGGATCCCGGTTCGGGCGGACCGGATAACGACTTCACGAACCGCAATACGACGTTCATGACGTGGAATCTGATGCATTTGGCCCGCATGCTGCGCGACGGTGGCGGAGTACCGGCGTACGGAAACCTTCGAACCGGTTGGGATGCGGGGTGCCGGTATGACTTCGAGAACCCTGAGTACCGCTGAGGGGATACGATGCTGCTCGTCATGACCAGGACGGCTGGTGACGAAGAAGAACTCATCGCGGCCCTGCGCAACCGCGAGGAGTCCGCGTTCGTGTCTCTGGTGGATCGTCATACGCCTGCGATGCTGCGTGTGGCGCGAGGTTATGTGTCGAGCCGCGAGCTCGCCGAGGAGGTTGTCCAGGAAACCTGGATCGCCCTGCTCAAAGGAATCGACTCGTTTGAGGGCCGATCATCTTTGCGCACATGGCTTTTCACCGTCATGATAAATATCGCGAAGCGCAAAGGCGTGCGCGAGCGTCGTGACGCTGATGCCGCGGTGATGGCCTTCACCGGCAGCACTGTCGATCCGGCGCGCTTCCGGGACGCCGACGACCGCTATCCAGGGCACTGGAGACCGGAGCAACAGCCGTCGCCGTTTCCGGAGACGCCCGAAGGCTCGGTTCTCGGTGATGAACTCATCAGCCTTGCGCAACGAGAGCTCGACAAGCTGCCCGAGCGGCAACGACTCGTTGTCACAATGCGCGACGTGCTGGGACTCGATTCCGCCGAAGTGTGCGAGCATCTCGGCATCACAGTCGCCAATCAACGGGTGCTCCTGCATCGGGGCCGAGCCGCGGTCCGGCAGGCCCTCGAGGACTATCTGAGGGAAAGCTCATGAGCACAGATTCGATGGACTGCAACGAACTCGTGGAGTTGATCACCGCCTACCTCGACCGCTCTCTGGATCTCGAGGACCGTGCGCGGTTCGACACCCACCTGTTGGAATGCGAAGGCTGTGAGAACTACCTTCAACAGTTCCGCAGGACCGTGGGCACCATCGGCAAGATCCCCGTCGGCGAGCTCGATCCAACCTTCCGAGATCGCCTCCTCGACGCGTTCAAAGAATGGCATTAGACCGTCTGTAACGGTGGCGCAGTGCTCACACCCCTGGTCGCAATGCGTCGTCACCGGCGTGCTTCGCGGCCAAACCGAAGAGCGCTACGACTCCGGGTACCCCGAGACCTCTACCGTCCGGGAGGCTCGCTGCGGCCAACGCACCCGGCTGGCTGTGCACTACATGTGCAGCGTGAACGACTTCGACGCATGACCCAGCCACGCCGAAATCCCGCTACGAGCAGTAACCGTTCAGGCATTTGTGGTGTGAAGGTGGCACATCCTGCACGACGGCCTCCTCGCACGAGCCGCAGAGCGGCTGGCCTGACTCTTCACACGCACATGCCACGACGGCCCCTGACTATTCGACCCTGCTCGATTCGACCGCAGCATATCGCCTCCGAGAGACCAAACAATGCGCGCCCAATTGTCTAGTCGCACAACGAGGTTCGTTCTCTGCGACCGAACAACGCGGGCTCAACTGTCCAGTCGCACGGCAGGTAACCGCCGCAGCGAGAGTGGCCGTGAACATGGCTCTGATCGGCGGTGATGGGCCGACGGGGCAGTTCGTCGGCGACACCGACGAGATATACCCATGGTGACGCCGGGCTGGGTTCAAAATCGATCTGAACGAAGGGGAACGCTGTGGACGATCCGATAGCAGAAGTCGTTGCAGCCAGTGCTGCGCTCGCGGCGCACGGCCTCACCGACATGGTGTGGGGGCACGCTTCGGTGCGGGATCCTGACGGCAGCGGCGTGTGGATGAAGGCCAGTGGGTGGGGGTTCGACGAAGTGACGACCGACCGCGTGGCTCTGGTGACGCCCGATGGTGATGTCGCCGCCGGAAACAGGCCGCGCCACATCGAGTATCCGATCCACACGGAGATCATGGCCGCCCGACCGGAGGTGCACTGTGTCGTGCACACCCACGCCCCGACGCTGGCCGCCTTCGCGTCCCTCGATGTACCGCTGCGCCCGATATCCCACGACGGCGTTCTGTTCGAGGCCGGGTTACCGCGCTTCACCGTCACCGGTGCGTTGATTGCCAGTCGAGAACTCGGGAGCGCACTGGCCGCCGAACTCGGTGGTGCGCCGGCCATCTTGATGCCGTTCCACGGTGCTGCCGTCGCAGGCCCGAACGTCGCCAGCGCCGTGATGCACGCCGTCCTGCTCGAACGTGCCTGTCGTACCCAGCTGATGGCGATGTCCGCCGGAGGTCCGGCTATCTGGTCCGACCCTGCCGAGTCGGCGTTCAAACGCGAACAAGCGTGGAATCAGAAGCAACTCGACGCGGGATATCAGTACCTGCTGCGCAAGAGTCGAAACAGCACGTCCGACCAGCCTTGACTAATGGGAGTCGATCGGCGTGGCGTTGACGAGTTTGAGTTCGTGGTCGCGGGACGCTGATCGTCGAGCCGCTGACCGGTGAGCACTATGTCTGACGGGGATGAATGTCTGATTCCTAGCGCTAGATCGTGCCCCGGTCGGTTCGGTGAGGTCGCTTGAAGCGCTGATGGGATGTC